>JAEEGL017363266.1_pt1 | contig 45797 bp, 50 predicted proteins | sample 9134231 | NCBI WGS metagenome assembly JAEEGL01 (sample SAMN16246548, study PRJNA631951) | gut metagenome | biome: gut microbiome; feature: rumen; material: fiber-attached | host: Bos | place: Iran: Karaj | collected 2018-10 | reverse complement strand
TTCAGCGAGAATTATATTCTGAAAGCCGATTGGAATAATGTGAAGTTTATTTACTGTTCTATTGTTTCCATTGAGGCAGTGAGAGTATCGTTCTTAAGTATCATTATGGAAAACTGTGAGGTTAAAAACTCAGAATTCTTTCGTTGTTACTTTAATCCTGTGCATAAAGAAGGACAGGCAGAGGGACATCTTTCAAAAACGGTTTTCAGGAACTGCACATTTAATAATTGCAGCTTTGCAGACTGCGTTTTTGATTCTGTCGAGTTTATCGGTTGTACGTTTACGAATACTGATATTGATACAACGAATCCCGGCGTACATTTTTCGGACTGCGAGTTCAAAACAGTTCCATATAAATAAGAAAGGAGCGTCATTTATGGATCGGTCAGAATTCATTCGTTTGCTTGAGAAATATACTCGCAGTGCTAATATTGAAAGTCATGAAGAAATGTTTCAACTTTCGGTACAAGACGAAAGCATCATTGATATGGACTTCTCTTCATATTACCTCAGCTTCAGCTGGTTTGCGGACAATCAATTTGATTCCTGCACATTCCATACTACTAAGCTGACAGATACCAATTTTTGCGGCAACGTCTTTCGCAATTGCAAATTCAGCGAGAATTATATTCGGAAAGCCGATTGGGATGAGGAGAAGTTTATTTGCTGTTCTATCGTTTCCCTTGAGGCAGTGAGAGTCAGTTTCCTTAGTATCATAATGGAAGACTGCGAGGTAAAAAGCTCAGGATTCACCAGATGCTACTTTAATCCTTTGCCTCAAGAAGGGCAAGAAGACGGTCACTTTTCCAGAACGGTTTTCAGGAACTGCGCATTTGAAGATTGCAGCTTTGAAGACTGCGTTTTTGATTCTGTCGAGTTTATTGCGTGTACGTTTATGAACACTGATATTGATACAACGAATCCCGGCGTCCATTTTACGGACTGCGAGTTCAAAACAGTTCCATATTAAAGATTTCATGCATTTTAAGCAAATAAAGCGATCTATAACTATGGAACCACATAATTGAGGGAATATAATTCATTCTGATTTATTTTAGCAACACTTTTCTTAAATGGGAGTTTCAGAATGCCGCGCCGCATCAATCGCAAGGAACGGTCAAGCTGCGAAAGGAAGCTTAAAAGATGAGTATACAAGCAGATCAATACCTCGGATGCCTGCTCGGCGGCGCTGCCGGCGACGCACTGGGCTATCCGGTCGAATTTGATACAGAAAACGAAATTTTCAGCACCTACGGCAAATCGGGCATCACAGCCCTCGAGATGCGCGACGGTGCAGCAGCCGTTTCCGACGACACGCAGATGACCGCTTTCACCGCGAACAGCGTGCTGATCAGTGCGGTGTGCGGGGGCACTCCGCCGAGGGCAGGCGCACGCTTCCGCTCCGATCTCGCCGCGCTCTATCAGGAGTGGTATCTCACGCAGACCGGCGGGCACCCGGGCGACGGGTTCCGCGCATGGATCATGCGGGAGCCGGTGCTGTTTGCGCGCAGAGCTCCGGGCAACACCTGCATGTCTGCGATCGCGGCGGGCGCAAAGGGCACGATCGGCGCGCCGGTCAACCATTCCAAGGGCTGCGGCGGCGTCATGCGCGCGGCACCGGTCGGGCTGCTCTTCGATACGCATCTGATTGCCCCGGAGACGCTTGCCGTGCTCGGCGCGGAGTCCGGCGCGATCACCCACGGACACCCGCTCGGCTGGCTTCCCGCGGCGGCGCTCGCCTGCATGATCGACCGTCTGACGCATTTCGGCGACAGCATGGCTTCAGCGCTGCATGCGGCGACGGCGGCGGTAGAGGGGGCATTCTCCGCAAAGGAATTCCCGGAGGTGAAGGCGCTCACGGCGCTGCTGAACAGGGCAGAGCAGCTCGCGCAGGGCGACACCGCACCGCTCGACGCCGTGCACCGTCTCGGCGAGGGCTGGGTCGGCGATGAGGCGCTCGCGATCGCGGTTTTCTGCGCGCTGCGCTTTGAGGAAGATTTTGCGGGCGGTCTGACCGCGGCGGTCAATCACCGCGGCGACAGCGATTCGACAGGCGCACTCACGGGCAATCTGCTCGGGGCAAGGCTCGGGCTCGGCGGCATCCCGGCGGAATTCCGCGCGGGCACCGATGTGCATGAGATCCTCGCCACGCTGGCAGAGGATCTGGCGCAGGCGGCGCAGGGCAGCCTTGATGTCCCGCAGCTCGAAAAATACCGCGTGTTCCCGCTGAAAAAGGAGTAAAACGGAATACTGCACAAATCGGCACCGTGTATTTTGTGCACAGTGCCGATTTTTTGCGTCTGCGAATTCTTTTGCGGCGGTTTCCGGCTGCAAAGGTGAGGGGTGGGGACGGTGCTGTTTCCGCTTGCGTTGAGAAAGGGTGATCTATGAGAAGCTGTATTCCGTGCTGCTTGCCGCTGCGATGCGCGGAGCCCGCGCTGGTGTTTTGGCTCCGCGAGCTTTTTTGCATCTTCTCCCAATTTGCGTGACTGCACGGCGCTAAAGCGCCTTCTTGTGGGTCAATGCTCCCAGCGGGGAGCCCCCGCGGGGCGCGGAGCCCCATGTTTGCAAGCAAACGGGGCATTTTGGCTCCGCGAGCCGTTTTGCATCCTCACCCAATTATTGTGACCGCACGGCGCGAAAGCGGCTTCGTATGGGTTAATTCTCCCAGTGCTCTCTCAATCAGCAGCAGAAGTGAAAATCAACGGAACAACTCCTCACTACTCACTACTCACTCCTCACTCCTAACTTCAATCAGCTCATTTCTCACTTCTCACTTTACATTATCTCACTTCTGATTTTTAGCACTTGCATTTTTTGGAAAGGCATGGTATAATAAGAGAGTATGGATTCCTATCGGCATATCAACCGGAAAAATACGAAAGGATGCGTAACGAAATATATGGGAACGAACAGTTCGATCGCAAGGGAACGCCTTGCACTGCTCTTTGACAACGGCACGTTCACGGAGCTCGATGCTCTGCGCACCGAGCGCGGCGAGCAGGCTGCTGTCATCTGCGCGCACGGCTTTGTCGAAGGACAGCCGGTCTGCGCCTTCGCACAGGCGTCTGATATCTCAGGCGGCGTGATGGGCAATGCCACTGCCGGAAAGATCAAGCGGCTCTACGGGCTCGCTGCCAAGACCGGCACGCCCGTTGTCGGCATCTATGACTCCAACGGCGTCTATGTCGACGGCACTGCCGACTCGCTCTCCGCCTACGGCAAGCTGATTGCCGCATCGGCAAAGCTCTCGGGCATTGTCCCGCAGATCTCGCTGGTCGCGGGCGTCTGCGCAGGCAGCGCGGCTCTGCTCGCGGCAGAGGCGGATTTCCTGCTGATGACCGAACAGGCGGAGCTCTATCTGACGCCGCCCTTCGGCACCGACGCCGCAAAGGCTTCGACCGCTGCAAAGGCGGGGCTTGCCGCCAAGGTCTATGCGGACGATCAGACTGCGGCAGAGGGCGTCAAGGCGCTGCTGCGGATGCTCCCCGCAAACAATCTCTCAGGCGCACCGATCGCGGAATTTGACGTGCCCGAGGCTGCGTTCTCAAAGGACGATATCCTCGGCGGCATCGCGGATGAGGGCTCGCTGCTCCCGCTCTATGCCGACTTCGGCACTGCTGCAGAAACGGCGCTCGCAACCGTGCGCGGACAGTCCGTCGGTCTGCTGCTGACAAAAAGCGGCGCGGCGATCACCGCGGACGACGCGGCAAAGCTCGCTAGATTCGTCCGCACCTGCGATGCCTTCTCGATCCCGGTCGTCACCGTGCTCGATACTCCGGGCTTTGCGGCTGACACCGAGGCTGCGATTCACGGCTCGCTCCGCGCAATGGCTCAGCTCTGCGGCGCCTATGCGGAGGCAACGACGATCAAGATCGCGCTGATCACCGGCGAGGCATGCGGCGCAGCGTTCTCGGCGATCGCCGGGCGCGGTGCGGGCTCCGACCTCGTGCTCGCGTGGGAGGATGCCGCAGTCGCACCGCTCAGACCCGAGGCGGCGGTCGAATTCCTGTGGCACGATAAGCTCAAGGGGGCTGCGGATGTCGCCGCAAAGCGCCGTGAGCTCGCAAAGGAATATGCATCGACGCTCGCCTCTGCGCAGAAGGCTGCCGAGCTCGGCGCCGTCGATACGGTCATCGCACCGGCAGACACCCGTCAGGCAGTGATCGACGCGCTCGAGATGCTCGAGGGCAAGCGCGTCGCTGGCATGCCGAAGAAGCACAGCAATATCCCGTTCTGATCACGATTCCGATTGATTTTTGATATATGGAGGCTATTATGAGCAAGCAATTTCGTGTGACCGTCAACAACAAGCAGTACGATGTGACCGTCGAGGAGCTCGGCGCAGGCGCAGCACCCGCAGCAGCTCCGGCACCCGCGGCAGCACCCGCACAGGCTGCAGCGCCCGCTCCCGCCGCACCGGCACCCGCAGCGCCCGCAGCCGCGGCAGCGGACGGCACGCCCGTTTCCGCACCGATGCCCGGCACCATCCTCGATGTGAAGTGCAAGGCAGGCGACGCGGTCAAGCGCGGGCAGGTGCTCTTCGTGCTCGAGGCGATGAAGATGGAAAATGACATCGTTGCGCCCGATGACGGCACCGTTCTCGCAGTCAACACGACCAAGGGCAGCTCCGTCAATCCCGGCGACGCACTCGCAGTGCTGGGCTGAGAAAGTGTGAAGCCATGCCGAAGAAAATTGGAATTACCGAAACGATCCTGCGTGACGCGCACCAGTCTCTGATCGCGACGCGCATGACCACCGAGGACATGCTCCCGATTTTGCCCGAGCTCGACAAGATCGGCTTCCGCTCAGTCGAGTGCTGGGGCGGTGCGACCTTCGATTCCTGCCTGCGCTTTCTGGGCGAGGACCCGTGGGAGCGCCTGCGCATCATCAAGAAGAACATGCCCAACACCCCGCTGCAGATGCTCTTCCGCGGGCAGAACATGCTGGGCTACCGCCACTACGCCGACGATGTGGTCGAATACTTCGTGCAGAAGTCGATCGCAAACGGCATCGACGTCATCCGCATCTTCGACGCGCTGAACGATATCCGAAACCTCGAGACCGCGATCAACGCGGCGAAAAAGGAGGGCGGCGCGCATGTGCAGGTCGCGATCAGCTTCACGACCGGCGAGATCTTCACCGATGACTACTTTGCCGAATACGCCAAGCGCATCGCCGATGCCGGTGCGGATTCCGTCTGCATCAAGGACATGGCGGCACTGCTGACGCCCTACCGCGCAGAATCGCTCGTCAAGAAGCTCAAGGCGACGGTCGATCTGCCGATTCAGCTGCACACGCATTATACCTCCGGTCTTGCCTCCATGTGCCTGCTCAAGGCGGTCGAGGCGGGCTGCGATGTGATCGACACCGCGATGAGCCCGCTCGCGCTGGGCACCTCCCATGCGCCGACCGAGTCGATGGTCGCGGCGCTGCAGGGCACCGAATACGACACCGGGCTCGACCTCGTCAAGCTCAGCGAGCTCAGACCCTACTTCATGGGTCTGCGCGAAAAGTATATCAAATCCGGTCTGCTCGACCCCAAGATGCTTGCGGCAGACGCCAAGACGCTGATCTATCAGGTGCCGGGCGGCATGCTCTCCAACCTGCTCTCGCAGCTCAAGCAGGCGGGCAAGGAGGACAAGCTGACCGAGGTGCTCGAGGAGGTCCCGCGCGTCCGCAAGGATGCGGGCTTCCCGCCGCTGGTCACCCCGACCTCCCAGATCGTCGGCACGCAGGCGGTGTTCAATGTCATCGGCGGCGAGCGCTACAAGATGGTCACGAAGGAATTCCGCGCGATGGTCAGAGGCGAATACGGCAAGACCCCGATGCCGATCGATCCCGAGTTCCAGAAGATGATCCTGAAGGGCGACGAGCCGATCACCTGCCGCCCCGCAGACCTGCTCGAGCCCGAGCTCGACAAGCTGCGTCAGGAGTGCGCAGAGTGGATCACGCAGGAGGAGGACGTCCTCTCCTATGCACAGTTCGGACAGGTCGCGGTCAAGTTCTTCGAGAAGCGCCGCGATAAGATGTTCGGGCTCGACGGTGTGCACGGCGACGCTGCCGCACAGATTCACCCCGTCTGATATTTCCCCGCTTGCAAGGCTTTCGCCCGCAGGCAAACGGGCTGAAAGGAGATCTGAAATTTGCCGATCTGCATATCACCGGAGTTGCCTGCCTATAAAGCGCTGCTCCACGAGCATATTTTTGTCATGAGCCGCGAACGGGCGGCACATCAGGATATCCGCCCCCTGCGCATTCTGGTGCTCAATATCATGCCCAAGAAGCTGGAGACCGAGCTGCAGCTGCTGCGCCTGCTCTCCAACACCGCCATTCAGGTCGATGTGTCGCTGCTGCGCATGGAATCGCATGTCTCCAAGCACACCGCACAGAGCCACATGGACGCCTTCTACACGACGCTGACCGAGATTCGCGGGCAGTTCTATGACGGCATGATCATCACCGGCGCGCCGGTCGAGCAGCTCCCCTTCGAGGAGGTCGACTACTGGGGCGAGATCTGCGACCTGATGGCGTGGAGCCGCACTCATGTGTTCAGCACGCTGCATATCTGCTGGGGCGCACAGGCGGGGCTCTATTATCACTTCGGCGTGCCGAAATACCCGCTGCCGCAGAAGATGTTCGGCATCTTCCCGCACAGCGCCGAGATGAAGGATTCGGCGCTGCTGCGCGGCTTTGACGATGTGTTCTATGTCCCGCACTCGCGCCACACCGAGGTCCGCCGGGCGGATATCGAGCAGGTCAAAACGCTGCGCATCCTCGCGAGCTCGGAGCAGGCTGGGGTCTATATCGCCGCAAACCGCAACGGCAGACAGTATTTCATCACAGGGCATGCGGAATATGAGCGCAGCACACTGGCGCAGGAATATTTCCGCGACCGGGACAAGGGGCTGGATATCCAGCTGCCCTTCAACTATTTCCCCGATGACGACCCCACGCAGACGCCGGAGTACACATGGCGCGGGCACGCAAACCTGATGTTCTCCAACTGGCTCAATTACTGTGTCTATCAGCGTACGCCCTATGACCTGACAGAGCTGACCGCCAGCGACTGGGAGCAGAAATCGGACATTTGACCATTTCACGGAGGTATTCAGCATGGAACAGAATCCGAACCCGGTTCCGCCCGCAGGCGGACCGCAGAACAGCTACGAGCAGGTTTACCAGCAGCCCGCACAGCCGATGCCGGAGGAGAAAAAGGGCTTTGCGATCACCGCACTGGTGCTCGGCATCGTCAGTATTGTCGGGCTTTGCTGCTGCATCGGTGTCGTCACGGCGCCGTTTGCAGTGATCTTCGGCATTGTCGCGCTGGCAAAGAAGCAGGGCGGAAAGGGCATGTCGATCACGGGCATCGTGCTCGGCGGTCTGACGCTGCTCATCACCATCTCCACGCTCGTCAGCATGGCGCCGTTCCTCAGCCACATGGATGAGATTTCGGAGGACATGGTGCAGCTCATGCAGGATCAGGACGAGGTCTTCCCCGCCTACGAAAAGGACGGCACGCTGCCCGATTATCTGCTCAAATACAAGGAGCCGCCGTATTCTGAGATGCTCGAGGACATGGATGTCACGATCTATGACATCATGGATTCGCTGCTGGCACAGTACAAGGCAGGTACCTTCCCGCGCGTCGACGGAACAGTGACGATCTCCGGTGCAGCGACGCCCGCCTTTGCACTGCCGCTGATCCCCGCGGGCACCTGAAACAATAAGCAACAGCCGGCGCTCCGCCCCCTGCCCGATGCAGGCAGTGCGGGGCGCCGTTTGTGAAAGGCAGAAGTGCGGAGCTGCGGTTCGCGCGGCAGAACGGAAATGACGGAACAGCTCCTGACCGCTCCTGCCTGCTCCGTTTTATCTGAACACTGCGCGGCGGGAGCTGCGGCGTATCGCCTGCCCGCGCGCCGGAGGGACACCCATGAACGACATCGCTCTGCTCGCCGAGGACGGCGATATGGTCAATATCACACCGACGCTGCTGCGGTTCGGCTTGAAATTTCTCCTGATCTTCGCGGTCGTCGCGGTCGTCGCTGTGCTGACGCCGCGCATGGCAAGGGCGATCGACAGCCTCCGCGCCAAGCACGAAAAGCCCGCAGCACCCGAGGACCCGCGCTGCAAGGCGGTGCGCGGACCCTACGACATGCCCGAGCCGTCCGGCAGGGAGCCGGAGGAAAAGCCGTGCGTGCGCGCCGAGGCGGATCGTGCAGATCAGCCCTGATCTGTGAAAACGGAAAGGAGGAGAACATCATACATGTCTGAGGACGTGCTGGTATTCTCGACCGGTGACAGCATTCATGTTGTCTTTTACATTGAGCACGCGGCGATTCTCGCGATCGGCGAACGGATGAATGAAATGTCGCCCGATGCGGCGATGAACGGCTACAACTGGGATGCGTTCCTGCGCTGCTATCTGGCGTATCATGCGCCTTCGCTGCTGGAGGATATGGATTCCGACCCGGAGGCGGGGATGTATGCGGCGTTTTATTCGCCGAGCCCGCAGAATCTGGAGAAGGCACATGCGCTCTCGGCGCTGATCGCGGCGCTCGTGGAGAATGAGGACGAGATCTACGCCTTCCTTCTCGAGCACGAAGACGAAATCGACTGGGAGTAAGCGGGGAGCCCGGAGCCCGGGCTGGCAATTTCCTCCGGGTACATTTACGCGGAGCCTTCCAGTGCACGTGACTGTACGGCGCTAAAGCGCCTTCTTGGGACTCCATGCTCCCAGTGGGGAGCTCCCGCGGGCAGCCCGGAGCCCGGGCTGGTGATTTGGCTCCGCGAGCCGTTTTGCATACTCACCCAATCTGCGTGACTGTACGGCGCGAAAGCGCCTTCTTGGGACTCAATGCTCCCCAATATCGGCTCCTGATAAAAAGCGCCTGACTGACGCCTGCCCCGATTCATCAACCGGACTGAAAGCAACGGAACAACTCCTCACTTCTAACTTCTAATATCTCACTCCCCATTTCTCACTCCTCGCTTCTCATTTCTCATCGTCCGTAAAAATCGTGGAATTAGGGCTTGCGTTTTTACCGGAAATCGGATATAATATAAGTGTATGCAATTCTATGGGAGGGTAATACCATGAATGTTCAAACGATCCGTCTGGCAGAAAAGGTGCTCCGCGGCACCGAAAAGCTCGACGGCACCCAGATCCTGTGCATGACGATCATCGGTCTGCTCGTTGTTTTCTCCGCGCTGCTGATCCTCGTCATCTATCTCTGCTGCTCGGGCGGCTTCTTCAAGCGCGGTCAGAGCAAACCGAAAGCCGAAGCGCAGAAGGCTGCACCGCCCGCGCCCGCAAAGCCCGCTGCACCTGCGAAGCCGGCTACTGCGAAGGCTGCTCCGCCCGCCGCAGAGGATGACAGCGAGGTCATCGCCGTCATCATGGCAGCGATCGCCGCGATGGGAGCGGCAGAGGGCAGGCAGTACAGACTGAAATCGGTGCGGCAGGTCACGCGCGCAGGCGGCTCGGCATGGGCACAGGCAGGGCGTGCGGAATCCACCAGACCGTTCTGAAGCATTCAAGTATATAATATTCGGAGGACAAAACCGTGCAAGGCGTGATTGATTTCTTCTCAAACACCATCGGCGGTCTCTGGAATGACAGCGGTCTGCATGCGCTGTTCGCAGAGGGCGGATGGAAGAATCTCATTATGATTCTCGTATCCTTTGTATTTATGTATCTGGCGATCGCCAAGGGCTTTGAGCCGCTGCTGCTGCTGCCGATCTCCTTCGGCATGCTGCTGACGAACCTCCCGATGGCAGGGCTCTATCATCCCGACCTCTGGGTGCTGGTCGACGGGCATGTCGACTACGGAAATGTGCTGCGGGACGGCGGATTGCTCGATATCCTCTATCTCGGCGTCAAGCTGCAGCTCTATCCCCCGCTGATTTTCCTCGGTATCGGCTGTATGACCGACTTCTCCCCGCTGATCGCGAACCCCAAGAGCTTCCTGCTCGGTGCGGCGGCGCAGGGCGGTATCTTCTTCACGTTCGTGGTCGCGGGTCTGCTCGGCTTCACCGCGGCAGAGGCGGGCTCGATCGCCATCATCGGCGGCGCAGACGGTCCGACTGCGATCTATGTCTCCACCAAGCTGCTGACGGGCGACGGCGTGATCACCACCGGTAATATCGCGCTCGCAGCCTATACATACATGGCACTTGTTCCGATCATCCAGCCGCCGATCATGCGCCTGATGACCTCGAAGAAGGAGCGCCTTGTCAAGATGGAGCAGCTCAGAGCTGTCTCCAAGACCGAGAAGATCATCTTCCCGATCGCGGTCACGATCATCGTGTCGCTGCTCGTGCCGTCCGCGGCACCGCTGGTCGGCATGCTGATGTTCGGCAATCTGCTCAAGGAATCGGGCGTTGCGGCAAGACTGATCGACACCGCACAGAACGCGCTGATGAACATCGTCACGATCTTCCTCGGCATCTCGGTCGGTGCGACCACCAAGGCGGATCAGATCATCAACATCAAGTTCGGCGGCGTGATGCTGCTGGGCGTTATCGCCTTCTCGCTGGGCACCGCGTGCGGTCTGCTCTTCGGCAAGATCATGTACTGGGCGACCAAGGGCAAGGTCAATCCGCTGATCGGCTCCGCGGGTGTTTCCGCCGTGCCGATGGCAGCGCGCATTTCGCAGAAGGTCGGCGCGGAGGAGGATCCGACCAACTTCCTGCTCATGCACGCGATGGGACCGAATGTCGCCGGCGTCATCGGCTCTGCCGTCGCCGCGGGCGTGCTGCTCTCCGTGATCGGATGACAGCAAATCAGAACAGGCTCCCCTATGATGAGGCTCTCGTGCGCGCTCTCCAATGGATCGAAGAACACAAGGGCGCGTACATTTTGCGCAGAGAAATGCTGGCTGCTGCCCAGGCGCAGGGCTGGCGGCATGTGCTCGCAGATTCCCGCATCCGGGAGGCTGTGAGTGCGCACAACCGTGCAGTCACCGGAACAGAACCGGCACAATAATACGGACAACGGAGGTTCGGTTTTATGAAGGAATATCCGATCGTTGAGACAGTGGAGCAGCTCAGAGAGCTCATCAGCCGCGTCCGCGCGGCACAGGAAATCTTTGCGACATTTCCGCAGGAAAAGGTCGATGCGATCTTCCGTGCGGCGGCGATTGCTGCCAATCAGGCGCGCATCCCGCTCGCGAAAATGGCGGTCGCCGAGACCGGCATGGGCGTGGTCGAGGACAAGGTGATCAAGAATCACTTCGCCTCGGAGTATATCTACAACGCCTACAAGGACACCAAGACCTGCGGCGTGATCGAGCGAAACGAGTCGATGGGCACGATGCGCATTGCCGAGCCGATCGGCGTGATCGCAGCGGTCATCCCGACGACCAACCCGACCTCAACCGCGATCTTCAAAACGCTGATTACGCTGAAAACGCGCAACGGCATCATCATCTCGCCGCACCCGCGCGCAAAAGGATCGACCATTGCCGCGACAAAGCTCGTCGCGGAGGCTGCCTATGCCGCAGGCGCACCCGAGGGGCTGATCGGCTGGATCGACAAGCCGAGCCTCGATATGACGAACACCGTCATGAAGTATTCCGATATCATCCTTGCGACCGGCGGTCCGGGCATGGTGCACGCTGCCTATTCGAGCGGCAAGCCCGCACTCGGCGTCGGCGCGGGCAACACCCCCGCGATCTTTGACGACACCTGCGATATCACGCTCGCGGTCAGCTCGGTCATCCACTCCAAGACCTTCGACAACGGCATGATCTGCGCCTCCGAGCAGTCGGTCATCGTGCTCGACAGCATCTACGATAAGGTCAAGGAGGAATTTACCGCACGCGGCTGCTATTTCCTTAAGGATGGCGAGATCGACAAGGTGCGCCAGACCATCATCATCAACGGCTCGGTCAATGCAAAGATCGTCGGGCAGACCGCACACACGATCGCGGCGCTTGCAGGCGTCGACGTGCCTGAAAGCACGAAAATCCTGATCGGTGAGGTCGAGTCGGTCGATATCACTGAGGAATTCGCGCATGAGAAGCTCTCCCCCGTGCTCGCGATGTATCACGCCAAGACCTTCGAGGAAGCCATGCAGAAGGCGGAGCGCCTGATCGCGGACGGCGGCTACGGGCATACCAGCTCGGTCTATCTCAATGCGGTCACCGAGCGCGCCAAGATCGACGCGATGGCAGCGCGCATGAAGACCTGCCGCATCGTCGTCAACACGCCCTCGTCGCACGGCGGCATCGGCGATCTGTACAACTTCAATCTGGTCCCGTCGCTCACCCTCGGCTGCGGCTCGTGGGGCGGCAACTCGGTCAGCGAGAATGTCGGCGTCAAGCATCTGCTCAACATCAAAACCGTCGCCGAAAGGAGAGAGAATATGCTGTGGTTCCGCACACCGGAAAAGGTCTATATCAAGAAGGGCTGCCTGACCGTCGCACTCGATGAGCTCGGCACGGTGCTGCACAAAAAGCGTGTGTTCCTCGTCACCGACAGCTTCCTCTTCAAGAACGGCTACCTGAAACCGATCACCGACAAGCTCAACGCAATGGGCATTGACCATGCAGTGTTCTCCGACGTCGCACCGGACCCGTCGCTTGCTTCGGCAAAGAAGGGTGCAGAGCAGATGACCGCCTTTGAGCCCGATGCGATCATTGCACTCGGCGGCGGCTCGGCAATGGATGCCGCAAAGATCATGTGGGTGCTCTATGAGCATCCGGAGGTCGACTTCCTTGATATGGCAATGCGCTTCTGCGATATCCGCAAGCGCATCTACACCTTCCCGAAAATGGGACAGAAGGCATATTTCATCGCGATACCGACCTCTGCGGGTACCGGCTCCGAGGTTACGCCGTTCGCGGTCATCACCGATGAATCGACCGGCGTGAAATATCCGCTCGCCGACTACGAGCTCATGCCGAATATGGCGATCGTCGACTGCGACATGATGAAGACCGCGCCGAAGGGTCTGACCTCGGCGTCGGGCATCGACGTCGCGACCCACGCGCTCGAAGCCTATGCGTCGATGATGGCGACCGACTATACCGACGGGCTCGCGATCCGTTCGCTGAAAAACGTGCTCGAATATCTGCCGCGTACCTATCAGAACGGCGCGGAGGACATCGAGGCATGGGAGAAGATGGCAAATGCCGCGACAATGGCGGGCATGGCGTTCGCAAATGCCTTCCTCGGCGTCTGCCACTCGATGGCGCACAAGCTCGGTGCCTTCCACCACATCCCGCACGGCGTCGCCAACGCGCTGATGCTCGAGCAGGTCATGCGCTTCAACGCCGCCGAGGTGCCGCACAAGATGGGCACCTTCCCGCAGTACGGCTATCCGCACACGCTCGCACGCTATGCCGAAATCGCAGGCGCGGTCGGCATCAAGGGCGCGACCGACACCGAGCTGTTTGAAGGGCTCATCAAGGCGCTCAACGAGCTGAAGGCGACGATCGGCATTCCGGACAGCATTCAGGCTTGGGGTGTGGACGAGGAGAAATTCCTCGCACGGCTCGACGAAATGTCCGAGCAGGCATTCGACGACCAGTGCACCGGCGCGAACCCGCGCTATCCGCTGATCGCCGAGATCAGACAGATGTATCTCAACGCCTTCTACGGCAAGAACGGCGAAACAGTGTAAGGGAGGGATTTTCATGGCATTGCAGGAAAGTCAGATCATCGCAGTGCGCCCCGCAAAGAAGGTCTACCGCGAGGGCGACACGGTCGTCAAGGTGTTCAACGCAGAATATTCCAAGGCATCGGTGCTGAATGAGGCACTGAATCAGGCGCGCGTCGAGGAGACGCCGCTGAATATCCCGCGCATCCACGAGGTCTTCAAGACCGACGGCTGCTGGGCGATCCGGTCCGATTTCATCGAGGGCAAGACCATGCAGCAGCTCATGGACGAGAACCCCGACAAGCAGGCGGAGTATCTGAAGCAGTTTGTCGAGCTGCAGATGGAGATACACAAGCAGCGCGCCCCCCTGCTGACCAAGCTCAAGGACAAAATGCACCGCAAGATCAGCGACAGCAAATTCGAGGCGACGATCCGGTTTGAGCTGCACACCCGTCTTGAGGGCATGCCCAAGCACAAGAAGGTGCTGCACGGCGACTTCAACCCCTCGAACGTCATCATCCGCCCGGACGGCGTGCCGTTCATCATTGACTGGGCACATGCAACGCAGGGCAATGCGTCCGCGGACGTTGCAAGAACATATCTGTATATGGTGCTCAACGGCGAGACCGCGCTGGCAAAGGAGTATCTCAAGCTCTTCTGCAAGCTGAGCGACACCGCGCTGCAGTATGTGCAGAGCTGGATGCCGATCGTGGCGGCGTCGCAGTCGGTGAAGGAGAACAACGACGAGGAATTCGCGCTGCTCTCCCGCTGGGTCAATGTTGTGGATTATTCATAAGTACAAATGACAAAAGCTCCGGCAGATCGGTTGACGGTCTGCCGGAGCTTTTTGCATATTCACTCAGATTGCCTGTACGGTGCCGGGGTTCCGGTCTGCTTTCGCATGTTCGCCCTGTGCTCCGGGCTCACAGCGCTTTGCGCATGCCTGCGAGATATTCGAGGATGATGGTCAGATCGTCGCTTGTGGTGTCGCTGTCGCCGCTGACATTCGCGTTGAGCTTGCCCTGCGCCGAAACCGTGATTTCCTTGTCCTCCGCGAGAAATCTCGCCAGCATGACCGCATCCGCGACATTGACAGCACCGCTGCAGTCCACATCGCCCGGGAGTGCGTCGTCGCCCGGCTCGGTCTGCGGGGTCGTGGTCGTCACGTCGGGCTCGGTCGTCACAGCGTCGCCGTCCTTCACGAGCAGATAGTCAAACCAGATCCAGCCCTCGCCGGTTTCGAGTTTGACGGTGTTCTCACCGGCTTTCAGCGTGACCTTCACAGGCGCGGATTCGGTGAACATGATGCTGTGCGGGAAGAGCACGCCGTCGCCGACCTCCTCGCCGTTGACAAACAGATGCTCGGTCTTGCCCGCCTCGGCATACTGCTGCTGATAGCCCCAGACGAGCGCATAGGTGCCGGCTTTTTCGACCGTGACCGTCTGCTCGATGGAGTCGTTCGCGCTGTCGGAATTCTTGAGGAACACATAGCCCTTGCCCGAGCAGAATTTGTAATCCACGATCTCGGTGCCGGCATTGCGGGTGACCGTGCCGTCCTCGCACTCATAGGCGCCCGCGACGTCGAAGCCGCCGCTCGTGTTGCCGCGCTTGTAGCCGTAGAGGTCCTCGGGCAGATCGTCGAGCTTGATCGTGTCCTTGTCGGCGTAATAGGTCTTCATGTACTCCTTGGTGTTATACTGCTCGCTCATGCAGAATTCGCCGTACCACGGGCAGATATAGGACCACCACGCGCCCTGATTGCGCATGCCGTCGATATCGGGAATCTTGTCGCACTCCGCCAGCGCGACCATCTTGGTGTCGCCCGAATCGCCGACCAGCGTGAGGAACACGGTCGTTGCGGGATCCATCTCCCAGCGGTAGGGCGAGCCCTCGTATTTGTCGTAAGCGATGAGGTCGACATACTCATTGCCGGGATACCAGTCGATCGAGCTGTCCAGCTCATAGAGGTTGATCTCGAAGAGGCAGTTGTGCACGCCGTAGGTCTCGGTCAGCTCCTTGTAGAGCAGCTTCCAGAGCTCCTTATAGACCTCCGGACCGCGGTCGCCCCACCAGAACCACGAAGTGCCGTCGCCGAATCTGCCGTAGTTGCCCTGTGCCTCATGCAGCGGGCGCAGAATGATCGGCACGCCTGCATCCTGAAGCGTCAGAAGCTGCTCGGCGAGCATCTTCACGGCTTCGTCGAAATAGGCACGCTCCTTCGAGGTCTTGTCGAGGACCTTTTCGGTGTTGAAGGTGCTGTTCGATGCCTGATAGTTCTTGTAGGTGCACTCCTTCCAGTCAACCGCGTCGCCGAGCGTGTAGTTGTCGAAGTCGATCGGGACGTTGATATGCCAGCTCGCAGTCGCGATGCCGCCGCGCTTGGCGACCCACTGGATCACTCTGCCGGTGGTGCCGTCCTCCCAGCCGTAGAGCGGGTTGTAGTTCATGAAATCGAAGGCGCGGATCGCCGGATAGTGCCCGGTGAGGTCGTAGATATACTCGAACTCGAGCTCCGAATCGCCGTCGTTGCCGCCGCCGTAGATCTCCTGCTGCGCGGTGATGATCTTGCTGCCGTAGTTTGCAGTGAGGTACTTCATCAACGCCTTGGTCTCGGCGGTTGCCTTCTTGTCGACCGGTGTCGGGTCGATTTTCAGGTCGGGTGTTTTTGCCAGACCGAACCGCACGGAATCATAGAGGATGAAGCCCCAGCTGCCCGAGGCGCCGAGCTCGATCGTGTGCTTGCCGGCGGGCAGATAGAGGCTGCCGAAGCTGATCTCCTTCCACTCGGTCGAGAGCGGGATGTTGATCGCGGTCTGCGATTCGCCGTCGACGGCAAAGCACTGCTGGCGGTCGCCGAGATAGCTGTAGACGCGGGCGGTCAGCTCGCACATGGCGCCCTTCTCGAGCTCGACGTCGAAGGTGACGCCGCCGCTGTTGCCCGCCCAGACGAAGCCCGTGCCGGTGTAGCCCGGGTATTCATCCTGATAGACCTTCGTGGTCACCTCGCCGCCCGAGGTGACGGTGCAGTCCTCGGCTTCCGCTTCAAAGAGCACGGTGTCGATCTCCGCAGAGACCGTGACGGGCAGCACGCTGAGGGTGCCGCCGAGCATTGCCGCTGCTGTCAGCGCAGCGGTGAGTTTGTGTGAAAATCCAGTCATTCTGATTCCTCCCCCGAATGATGACCGACAGTTTCCGGGTCTGATATCTGCCCGGCTATCGCCATTGTACCATAAAAATCTGCGAAATGCAACAGATTTCTGTGCATTTGGCGTTCCGAACAAAATCAAAGCGCTTTAACGATCGTTTAACTGTGACAGAAAGGGATAGTTAGGGAAACACTGATTAAATCGCCTTGCCATGCGCCGGAGAATCAGACTGTTCCGAAAGGGAGAGTAATATTGCGAAATCGCCGCAGAAACTGCGGGAAATTTGTCAAATAAAACGAAATCGCGCCGCAGCACCCGCACAAGGTTGACAATCTCCCTGCTTTTTTGTATAATTACTGTGTATCGCTCTGACCGGATTGTCCTCCGGTCGGAAACAATCTGGAAAGAAGGATATCCGAAAATGAACTACGACGGTCAGAATGAGATTGATCTTCGGCATTTGTTCGGGCTGCTGCTGAGCCGCCTCTGGCTCCTGCTGCTCATGGCGGCGATCGGCGCCGGCGCCGGCTTTGCTGTCTCCAAATTCATGCTGCCGGTGGAGTATTCCTCGCACATCTCCATGTATGTGCAGAGCTACACCATCTTCTCCGAGGCACCCGACGAAATGGTCACCCAGACCAACAACATCAGCAACTCCAAGCAGCTGATCAACACCTATATTCAGGTGCTCAAGGACGACGAGGTGCTCGATGCGGTCGCGGCACGCCTCTCCGCACATTTCAGCGAGGCGATCCTCGGCAATGCCTTCTCGCTGAACGACGGTCAGCCGACCGCGGCGTCGCTCCGCAAATCGCTCACCATCACCACCGTCACCGATACGAGCGCCCTGAACGTCACGGCGAAAACCACCGACCCCGAGCTCTGTGCCGCCGTCTGCAATGAGCTGGCGGATGTCGCACCGGAATATCTCCGCCGTGCCGTCGGCGTCGGCTCGATCAACACGATCGGCACTGCAAAGGTCTACAACACGCCCGTCGCGCCGAACACCAAGCGCAACATCGCACTGGGCGGTATGATCGGCTTCCTCTTCGCCGCCATGATCGTCTTCCTGATCGACTTCTTCGACAACACGATCAAGGAGACCGACGGTCTGACGCAGAAATACCACAAGGCGATCATCGGCGAGATCCAGGAATTCGAGACCGACAAGAAGCAGCGCCGCGCCCGCAAAAAGTCCGGCGAGGACGTCCATGTCCGCCTGACCGACCCCAATGTTCCGTTCAGCGTCGTCGAAAGCTACAAGTCTATCCGCACGAACATCAACTTCGCGCTGTCGACCTCCGACCGCAAGGTCTTTGCAGTTTCCTCGGCAAGCCCCGGCGAGGGCAAGTCGACCATGTCCGCGAATATCGCGATTGCGCTGGCACAGGGCGGCAACCGCGTCCTGCTGATCGACGCCGACATGCGCAAGGCAGTGCAGCACAAGATCTTCAACATTTCCAACAAGCGCGGGCTTTCCTCGGCGGTCAGCCGCATGGCAAAGCTGCACGACTGCATCAAGCGGGATGTCATGGAGAATCTCGACATTCTGCCCAGCGGTCCGATCCCGCCGAACCCCTCCGAGCTGCTCGCCTCCGTGCAGATGCGCACCATTCTCGACCGGCTCTCCTCGGAATATGCGGTCATCGTCATCGACACCCCGCCGATCAACGTCGTCACCGACGCGATGGAGCTCTCAGAGTGTGTTGCGGGCATCGTCATGGTGCTGCGCTATGGGATGACCACCTTTGAGGACACCGAGGCGGCGATGAAGCGCATCGAGCTCGCGAACATGAACACGCTCGGCTTCATCCTCAACGACGTCAAGCACCGCAGCGGCGCCTACTACTCGAAGTACAAGTACAAGTACAAATACAAGTACGGCAAATACGGCAAGTACGACAAATCCGGCTACGGCTACGGGTACGGCTACACCGCGAAGCCCGAGGCGCAGGAGGGCGCAGACGAGTCCGATCCGGCGGCAGAGGAAGAAAAGCCCGTCAAGACGGAGCAGACGGCGAAGTCCGAGAAGTCCGGCAAGAGTGAGAAAAAAGCATGAGCACTGAATACCACTGCCATATTCTGCCCGGCATTGACGACGGCGCAGAGAACGCAGAGACCTCCCGCCGCATGGCGGAGCTGATGCAGCAGCAGGGCGTCACCCGGCTGACTGCGACCCCGCATTTTTACGCGCACCGCGAGCGTTCGGTGGCGCGCTTCCTCGAAAAGCGTGCGGAAGCCTATGAGAAAATTGCCGATGACCTGCACTTTGACGAGGTGCTGCTCGGCGCAGAGGTCGCGATCGAGCAGGGACTCTCGGAGCTGAAGGACATCGAACAGCTCGCGATCGGCGGCACCGACCTGATTTTGCTTGAGCTTCCGTACCGCGAATATCAGGGCTGGATGTTTGAGGAGATCTACAATATCTCCGCAGAATTCGGGCTGACCGTGATCCTCGCGCATGTGCACCGCTATCTGATGCACTACACCGCGGCACAGATCGAGCTGATGCTCAAAACAAAGGCGATCTTCCAGATCAACAACGAGGCATTCCGGATGATGAGCCACGGCGAGCGGCATTTTGCGAAGCGCCTGATGAAGGAGCAGTATCCGATCGTCTTCGGCAGCGACGCGCACAACAACGACGACCGCGCCCCGAACTGGGACCTGCTGCAAAAGCGCGTGAGCGCCGAGCAGATCGCCGCCTCGGATGCGGTCCTCGACGAACACCGGCTGCGATAAACCGGAGCTTGCGGAGATGCTGCGGGGATGCTATGATGGCTCCGCACATTCCGATTTGCCGCAGGAGTTTCAATAAGGAGGCTGGCAATATGAAAAAAATCTTCGCGAAATTCCAGTACAATTCACCGGTCATTCTGACCTATACGCTGATCTGTGCGGCGGCACTGCTGCTCAACTATCTGACCGGCGGCTGGGCGAACAAATTTCTCTTCTCGGTCTACCGCACCCGCCTGCTCGATCTCATGCAGTACCCGCGCCTCATCACCCATGTGATCGGTCACGCGAACTACGCCCACTTCATCAGCAATTTCACGATCATTCTGCTTGTCGGTCCCATGCTGGAGGAAAAATACGGCTCCAAAGCCATCCTGAAAATGATCCTGATGACCGCGTTCGTCACCGGCGTGGTGCAGGTGATCTTCTTCCCGACGACCGCGCTGCTGGGCGCGTCCGGCGTCGCATTCATGCTGATCCTGCTCAGCTCCTTTGCGAATTACGAGCGCGGGCGCATCCCGCTCACACTGATTCTGGTCGCCGTGATCTATCTGAGCGGCGAGATCATCGACGGGCTCACGCAGCAGGACGATATCTCCCACCTGACGCATATCATCGGCGGCATCTGCGGCACCGTCTTCGGCTGGGCGATCACCAAGCCCAAGGCGCCAAAGGCTGAATAACTTCATCGGAGCGGCTTTCCGTCAGGAGAGCCGCTCTGTTTTATTGCAGGCGGAAATGAGAAGTGAAGATCGTAGTGAGGAGGGAGGAAGGAGGAGGGAGGAGGCAGCAGGTAGGAGGTCGGGTTAGGAGTGAGCAGTGAGGAGTGAGGAGTTGTTCCGTCACTGTCACTTTTCTGCTCATGTGAGAAATGCTGGGGGTATCAACCTATAAGAAGGCGCGCCGGCGCCGTGTGTCGCGCAAAACTGGGAGGCTCCGCGAAAATGTACCCGGAGGGAATTGCCTGCCCGGGCTCCGGGCTGCGGTATCGCATGTTTGCGCGATAGATTTGAATGACACCTCCTCCCTCCTACCTGCTCCCGCCCACCTGCTCCCGCCCACCTCCTCCCTCCTACCTGCTCCCTCCTACCTTTCATTTTTCATTTCTCATTCAGAAAAATTTACCAAAGCCCTTGACAAACTGATATTTTTGTGATATGATATTGATATCAAACAGATTTGCGGGCGTGCATCCGCAGCTGTGCAGAAAGGACGGTTTCTCATGAACGAAATCACACTCAGCAAAAAGAAAAACGGCATCGCAATGCTCCTGCTCTGGTCACTGCTCTATCTGGCCGCCTTTGCACTGACGGTCATGGGCGGAATCGGGCTCGACGCGGCGGAAAACGGCGCAGAGGGCAGCACCGCACCCTTTGTGTGCATGCTGGTCATCGGCGTGCTCTGGCTCTGCTTCGGTTGGGTGCCCTTCCTCGGGCTCAAGGTCTTAAAGCCGCAGGAGGCGCTCGTGCTCACGCTCTTCGGCAAATATATCGGCACGCTCAAGGGCGACGGCTTCTACTGGGTCAACCCGTTCTGCGCCGCCTTCAACCCCGCTGCAACGACCAAGCTGCGGCAGTCCGGTGACGTGTCCTCTGCCGACGTGGTCAACGTGCCGAGCGCGGAGGGCAAGCAGAATATCAATGCCGGCGTCTCGATGCCGAGCAAAAAGATCTCGCTGAAGATCATGACGCTGAACAACAACCGCCAGAAGATCAACGACTGCCTCGGCAACCCGATCGAGATCGGCATTGCCGTCATGTGGCGCGTGACCGACACGGCGAAGGCGGTGTTCAATGTCGACAATTTCAAGGAGTATCTCTCGCTGCAGTGCGACAGCGCACTGAGAAACATCGTGCGCATCTATCCCTACGACGTTGCGCCGAATGTCGACACCACCGGCGACGGCGTGGCGGACGAGGGCAGCCTGCGCGGCTCCAGCGATCTTGTGGCGGCGCGCATCCGCGACGAGATTCAGCAGAAGGTCGAAAACGCGGGCATTGAGATCATCGAGGCACGCATCACCTATCTGGCGTATGCGCCGGAGATCGCGGCAGTCATGCTCCAGCGGCAGCAGGCTTCGGCGATCATTGATGCGCGCAAGATGATCGTGGACGGCGCGGTCGGCATGGTCGAGATGGCGCTTGAGCGGCTCAGCGAAAATCACACCGTTGAGCTCGACGAGGAGCGCAAGGCGGCAATGGTCTCGAATCTGCTGGTCGTGCTCTGCGGCAATCACGACGCACAGCCGGTCGTCAACTCCGGCTCGCTCTACTGATGGCGAAGAAGCAGATCCCGCTGCGCCTCTCCGAGCAGCTCTACAATGCCATTGCCGCGTGGGCTGAGGAGGATTTCCGCTCCGTCAACGGACAGATCGAGTATATCCTGACGGAATGCGTGAAGCAGCGGCGCAAAAACGGCGGCTATGTCGGCAAAGAGATCGACAGACCCCTCGATGTGAACGTGACAGATTTCGGCGAAACGCCGCAGGAGGGCTGACATGGACGGTCTGGTGGAATTGATTCTGGAGCTGCTGGGCAGCATCTGGGGCGATGCAGTCAACGACGCGCATGTGCCGAAGGTCGTGCGCACCGTGCTGATCTGTCTGTTCATCGTCCCGCTGATCGTCGTGTCGGTCATTCTGTCGGTCGGCTGGCTGAGAAAGGGCAATGCCGGCGGCGGATTCTTCGGGCTCTGCGTCGTGCTGTTCTTCCTGATCGGGCTGATCGTGCTGCTTCGGCGGACTTGGAGGTAATACACATGACATATCAAATCAATCCGGCGCTGTACGCCGTTTCTGCGGTACAGCTCCTGTTCGGGCTGGCATTTCCTGCCGCGCTCTGGATCATCTGGCGCATCAGAACCAAAGCGAAGCACAGCTCCGTGCTGTTCGGAGCGGTGACCTTCGTCCTGTTCGCGCTCATTCTGGAGACGCTCCCGAAGCTCCCGCTCTATCTGCTCAAGAATCCGGTGTCGGACTACATCAACGGTCACGCATGGGCGTATGCGCTGATCGGTGCGGCGCTGGCGGGCATCTTCGAGGAGGTCGGGCGCTATATCTGCTTCCGCACGGTGATGAAAAAGGCGCATGACCCGAAGGAGGCGGTCGCACACGGCATCGGGCACGGCGGCATCGAGTGTGTCTACATTCTGTGCAGCGTCGGCGTGACGTATATCATCTACGCGGTGATGCTGCAGTCGGGCACCTTCGACACGCTCTATGCGCAGGTTCCCGCAGAATACGCCTATCAGCTCGACGATATCCGCACGCAGCTCACCGAATTCCGGTTCAGCGCTGCCTCGCTGCTGCCGCTGCTGGAGCGCGTCTTTGCCGTTGCATTTCATATCGCGGGGTCGGTCATTGTATTCCGTGCGGCACAGCGCAGAGACAAGCGCTTCTGGCTGCCGGTGATGATTCTGCTTCATACGTTGCTCGACATTCCGGCGGCGCTCTATCAGAAGCAGGTGCTCACGATCCTGCCGGTGGAAATTTACTTAGCGCTTTGTTCCGCGGTATGCTGCGTGATTGCCTGCAAAGTCTACCGCACGATGCGGTCGGAGTACAGTGCCGCAGACGCTGACCCCGCATCCGCATGAACCGCGATCTGCACACAGCCCTCCGGGAACGGGGGGCTGTATTTTTATCACATTTCCGCAAAAGAGCGGAATATATTTGCGCCCTCTTATTGCTTTTTTAGGAGAAATATGGTATAATAGCGACAGAATATTATACGAGGCAAACTGCATCTGCTTCATCAGCCGCCGAATGCGCTTTTCTCAGCGCGCTCCGCTTTGGTACGATGGCTTCGTGCGGGTTGCCTTCTCTTTATATTTCTCGGATAGGAACGGTGTTGACCATGAATTTTGAAAAGCAGCGGCGCGCCCCCGTCTACGAAGCGCTCGAACGCCTCAGACGGCAGCGCGTGGTCCCCTTCGATGTGCCCGGACACAAGCGCGGACGCGGCAACCCCGAGCTCGTGCGCCTGCTCGGCGAGCAGTGCGTCGGCATCGACGTCAATTCTATGAAGCCGCTCGACAATCTCTGCCACCCGGTTTCCGTCATTCTCGAGGCGGAAGACCTCGCTGCGGATGCCTTCGGCGCAGCCCATGCGTTCTTCATGGTCGGCGGCACGACCTCCGCCGTGCAGAGCATGATCCTCTCGACCTGCAAAGCCGGGCAGAAGCTCATCGTCCCGCGCAATGTGCACAAGAGCGTCATCAATGCGCTCGTGCTCTGCGGCGCCGTGCCGGTCTATGTCAACCCCGACGTCGAACCGCGCATCGGCATCGCGCTGGGCATGGAGCTCAGCCAGCTCGAGCAGGCGATCAACGAAAACCCCGACGCCGTCGCGGTCTTTGTCAACAACCCGACCTATTACGGCATCTGCTCCGACCTGCGCGCGATCGTGCAGCTTGCACATGCACGCGGCATGAAGGTGCTCGTCGATGAGGCACACGGCACGCATTTCTATTTTCAGGAGAAGCTCCCGGTCACGGCGATGGAGGCGGGCGCCGACATGGCTGCGGTCTCGATGCACAAATCCGGCGGCAGCCTCACGCAGAGCTCCTTGCTGCTGCTCGGTCCCGCCGTCAACGAGGGCTATGTGCGGCAGATCATCAATCTGACGCAGACCACGAGCGCCTCCTATCTGCTGATCTCAAGCCTTGATATTTCCCGCCGCAACCTCGCCATGCGCGGCAGCGAATCCTTCGCAAAGGTCATGGATATCGCGGAATACGCCCGCGAGGAGATCAACGCGGTCGGTGGCTACTACGCCTATTCCTCCGAGATCTGCAACGGGACAAGCTGCTATGCCTTCGACGTAACCAAGCTGTCGGTCTTCACCAGAGAGATCGGGCTTGCGGGCATCGAGGTCTACGACCTGCTGCGTGACGAATATGATATTCAGATCGAGTTCGGCGACATCGGCAATATCCTCGCGTATATTTCCATCGGCGACCGCATGCAGGACATTGAGCGTCTGGTCGGTGCGCTTGCCGATATCAAGCGGCTCTATGCCTGCGACAACACCGGGATGCTCTCGCTGGAATATATTGCGCCGAAGGTCGTCGCGACCCCGCAGGAGGCGTTCTACGCCGACAAGGAAATGCTCCCGCTCGAACAGACCGCGGGGCGCATCTGCTCGGAATTTGTCATGTGCTATCCCCCGGGCATCCCGATCCTCGCGCCCGGCGAGATCATCACCGAGGATATCCTCAACTATATCATTTACGCAAAGGAGAAGGGCTGCTCCATGCAGGGCACCGAGGACCCCGAGATCGAGCATCTGAATGTGCTGAGGTGAGAATATGGGACGTTTGCGGGCGGAGATTTGAGAGATGAAGCTGACGGACAGTATTCTGCTATGGTCTGCCGTTTCTGCGGCAGTGTTTCTCGCGCTGTCAGGGATTCTGGAGCTCCTGAATCTGCGGTTCCGCACATGGATCCGCGAGCCGGTCACGATCCTGATTGCGCTCGGCGGTGCGGGCGGGCTTTTGCAGCTCGTGCTGCTGATTCCGCTGCGCTGGCTCCGCATTCTTGTGACCGTGCTCTGGGGCATTGCAGCAGTCGTCGGTCTGATTGCCGGGGTCTGGGTATTTGCGTTCGAGCATCTGCACGAGCAATCGCATGCATTCCGGGGAAAGCCCTATGTGTGCGACGGCAGACGCTGCATCGCGGAACGGAGCGAGAGCGTCAGCGGATATCGCTACGACTATTATGAGCCGCGGTTTCTGCTGTTCCGCAGCACAATGCCGCGCCGCCTCAAAAGAGACGATTGAAATGAAGCTGCTGTACTGTGCGCATCCTGTGACGTGCCGATCCGGCATGCCGGACTGAAAAAGGAGAATGCACCATGAAGCTGAAAACGAGTATATTATTCTGGTCTGCAGCTGTCTGCGCCGTGTTTCTGGGCGCGACGGAAATTCTGCGGCTGAATGGTCTGCAATTCCGCATCTGGGTGCGCGAGCCGGTCTCTCTGCTGATCGCGTTCGGGCTGGCAGCGGGACTTTTGCAGCTCCTGCTGCGGATCGGAACAAAGTGGCTGAAGACTGCCGCAATCGTGCTCTGGGCACTGGCGTTTGTCGGAGGCGTCTGTTACGGCGGGTTCATATTTGCGCTCTCTCACCGCTATGAGGAGTCGCAGGATGCCGTATATGAAGGCAAGCGCTGCATCGTCGAGCACTACCCGGCACTCTGGGAGAGCCACGAGCTGTATTTTGAATATCACAACTGGTTTGTCTGCGGCAATCAGCGGCTGTATGAGGAATGAGCAGATGCCGGCATGAAGCGCACGGACGGCTCCGCTGCGGAAGAACCCGGCTGTGTGCAGGCAGAAGGAGGACCTGATGAGAGAAAAAATCACCCTGATCGAAAGCGAATCCCCGCTCTGCCCGGTGCAGGCATTTGCCGAGCAGACGGAGAATGCCGTCTATTTCTATCTGTTCTATCTCTACGGCGACAAGGGGAAGAATCTTCGCGCCTGCTGGGTCTGCAACTGCCGTGAGGCGCCCGACCGGCTCGATGCCGGCGACAAGCTCTCCATGCTGCCGAAGGGCTGCTTTTCGCATGACCCGCAGGGCATCACGGTCGATGCAGAGAAGCTGCGCATCGTCTGGCTGCCGGACGGCGACTCGGCGGCTTTGCTCGAGGGCGGCAATATCCTTGCGATCATCCCGCCGAAAGCCGGTCTCTACGATTTCCCGGGCTTTGCGCGCTATGCCGTCGGGCAGAACCGCTATGCGTGGGAGCTGCCCGCCGATCAGCGGATGCAGTGGATGGAGCAGATCGCAGAGAGCGATATGCTGTTTGAGCGCTCGCAGAAGGAGGATTTCTGGCAGGCGCTGCACAGGGAGAATCTCCGCATACTGGAGGCGTTTTTCGGCAGCGGCAGGGGATACTATTCGATGAACGGCGGCGCATATCCGCCGCGCGGCATCCTTGAGGGGCGGAAAAACGGCGTCACATACGGCATCACCGAGTTTCTCAGCGTATTCACACAGCCGCAGATCGAGGTGCACATCCGCGACGGCTGGCAGCACAGCCGCATTGAATTCGGCTTTGCCGCAGCGGACGGTCTTGCAGATGCCGTGAAGATGGAGGCATACAACATGTTCACGGCGCTCTCCAAGGGCATCTACCGCGACCGGGCCTTCTTCGCGCACGGGCACACGAACACATGGGAGGGCATTCCCGGATTTCACGCATTCCTGTTCATCAATGCGCGGGCGATCAGGGGGCTTGAGGCGCCGCAGTATGCCCCGGTGTCGGGCGACCCGGTCAATCTGCTCTGGGCGGTGCCGATCACTGAGCAGGAATATGACTTCACCGTGCAGAACGGCTGCAATGCACTGCTGAGCCGCGCGAAAGACCTTTCCCGTATCCACATTTTCGACGGCAAGCCGAAATTCCGGCTGTGAGGAAAAAGCGATGGTTGAGTTCTGCTATTCTGCGGGGAGCGACCGCGTGTTTCATTTTTCCGGGCTGTATGATGTGCTTCCGGCACAGTATCAGCCGCTGACGGAGGAGGGAAATGAAGCCGCCTTTTTCCTCGATCTGTTCCGGCGGCACGGCATTCTGCTAAGCGGAAAGGCGAAGCGGCAGCCCGACGGCGATCTGGAGTATCCCTGTTCTTTCGGGGGCATCGGCTTCACCATGATCGACGATGTTTACAATAATTTTGTGCATTTCGAGGTCGATACGCCCTCGCAGCGAAAAACGCTCGCGCAAAGGCTGAGGGCGCTGATTCTCGAAGCGTGCAGATGATCACAGAGGAAGAGGAGAAAACAGCATGGAATTCTGGTTTTCCGAAATGCACACGGACAATGTCAAGGCGTCGATCCGGTGCGAGAAGCAGCTTTACAGCGGGCAGAGCGATTTTCAGCGCATCGACGTGTTCGATTCGGCGGAATTCGGGCGCTTTCTGGTCTCAAACGGCAGCGTGATCTTCTCGGAGAAGGACGAGTTCATCTACGACGAGATGATCGTGCATGTGCCGATGGCAGTGCACCCGGATGTGAAGCATGTGCTGGTGATCGGCGGCGGCGACGGCGGTGTCGCGCGCGAGCTGTCGCATTACGACGAGATCAAGACGATCGACGTCGTGGAGCCCGACGAGATGTTCGTCGAGGTCTGCAGGGAATATTTCCCCGACAACGCAAGGGGGCTCGACGACCCGCGCGTCACGATCTACAATCAGGACGGGCTCAGAGCACTGCGCACGCGGCAGGGCGAATATGACCTCATCATCAACGACGCGACCGACCCCTTCGGGCACACGGCGGGGCTTTTCACGAAGGAGTTCTACGGGCTCTGCTACAAGGCGCTCAAGGATGACGGCATCATGGTCTATCAGCACGGCAGCCCCTTCTATGACGAGGACGAGGGCGCGTGTCAGGCGATGCACAAGAAGGCATACCGCGTCTTCCCGATCTGCCGCGTCTATCAGGCGCATATCCCGACCTGTCCGGCGGGCTACTGGCTCTTCGGGTTTGCCTCGAAGAAATATCACCCGCTGCGCGATTTTGACGCAAAGCGCTGGAAGAAGCGCGGCATCCAGACATGGTATTACACGACCAATCTGCATACCGGCGCCTTCATGCTCCCCAAATACGTCGAGGACCTCATGGAGGACGCAGAGGAGCGGAAGAAATAAATCAGAAATGAGAAATGCAAAGGCGGCAGGGAAAATGCGGAATGCGGAATGACCGGCGCCGCTGTTCCTGCTGCTGAGGGAAGGGGCAGAGAAAAGAATAACGAATAATGACGGAACAACTCCTCACTCCTCACTTCTAACCCGACCTCCTCCCTCCTCACTTCTCATTTTCAAAGAAGGTGGTGTTTTCGTTGCCGGAAGAACCGTTTGACCCGATCATCGTGCCGGAATCCGGCGGCACGAACCAGAGCCCGCAGCAGATGTCCCCGAAGGAAAAGCGCGGCTGCGTGCTGCTGGTGCTCATTGCACTGCTGCTCCTGATCGCGGCGCATAAGATCATGACGACGCCGTGGCTCGCGTCGCTGGTGATCGCCGCGGTCTTTGTGCTGTGCGGCATTCTGGCAGTGAGGCAGGCAAAGCGCAGCGCCAAGCCCGCTTACCGCTTCGGCGTCACATCCTTCGCGATCGGCGCGGCAATGGGCGTCTCCGGTCTGGCACTGACTGCCGAGCGCTTCGGTCTGCTCACGCTGCCGAAGGAGGGCGCCCTCGCAGACCGCATCCGCTCCGGCGTGTTTGCCGTCATCGGCATCGGCATCATCGCATTTGTGCTCGCGGGATATTTCCACAAGCGGCGCTGGTGCACCGAGCGCGTCGAGGCGACCTGCGTCGAGCTCATCCATGTGCGGAACCGGCGCGGGCGTGTTTCACAGGTCCCGGTCTACGAATTTTTCTGCGGCGGCGCGACGCATCAGCTGCGCGGCAATACCGCCTCGACAAGCGCCAACCCGCATGTCGGTGAAACGCGCATGATCTATGTCGACCCGGTGTATCTCGACGAGATGTTCGACCCGAAGCCCTATTACCGGATGCTGATCTTCCCCTGCCTGTTCGGGGCGCTGTTCATCGCGCTGGGCATCTGGCTGATGACGCTGCCCCCGCTGGAATGAAAGGAGCAAACCGATGAAAACCTATCGCCTGCCGATGGGATGGCAAGCCGCCTTCCCGGAGGACTGGACAAACGACTACAGCGAGGAAACCGGCGAAAACCGTTTTTCTCCGCCCGACCAAAGTCTCACGCTGACGCTGACGGCACTGCACGCAGAAAAAAACGGCATTCCCGCGCCTGTCGAGATCATGCGGTCGGTGTTTCTGCACCAGATCGGCGAAGGCGGCGCGGATATTCCCGTTCCGCCCGAGCTGAATGCAGGCGGATGCGAGACTGCGCTGCGGCAGATCAGCGACACCGAGATCTGCGCGGGGACCTTCTGCGCCGGCGAGCTGCTGCTGACGCGCATCACCGGCGATGACCCGCAGGCGGTCTGTCAGGCAATCGCCTATCTGACGCTGATCACGCGGTGATATACGGTGTAACCCCCGTTCTGATCCGTCAAAAGGCTGTTTATCAACCAAACATTTTCATACAAGGAGGAACCTACAATGAGCAAAATCCTGATCATCGGCTGCGGCGGCGTGGCATCCGTCGCGATCCAGAAATGCTGCCAGAACGACGCAGAATTCACCGAGATCTGCATCGCGAGCCGCACTGTTTCCAAGTGCGAGGCACTCAAGGCGAAGATCGAGGCGGAGGGCAAATCAAAGACCGTCATCACCACAGCGCAGGTCGACGCGGACGACAAGGACGCCGTGCTCGCACTGATCCGCAGCTATCAGCCGGTCGCGGTGCTCAATCTCGCGCTGCCCTATCAGGACCTGACGATCATGGAGGCTTGCCTCGAAGGCGGCGTGCACTATATCGACACCGCAAACTACGAGCCCGAGGACACCGACGATCCCGCATGGCGCGCGGTCTACGAGAAGCGCTGCAGGGAGCTCGGCTTCACCGCGTATTTTGACTATTCATGGCAGTGGGCTTATCAGGAGCGCTTTGCAAACGCCGGTCTGACCGCGCTCTGCGGCTCCGGCTTTGACCCGGGCGTGACCTCGGTGTTCACGGCGTATGCGCTGAAGCACTATTTCGACGAGATTCACTATATTGACATTCTCGACTGCAACGGCGGCGACCACGGCTATCCGTTCGCGACGAACTTCAACCCCGAGATCAATCTGCGCGAGGTCTCCGCAAACGGCTCCTACTGGGAGAACGGGCACTGGGTCGAGACCGAGCCGATGGAGATCAAGCGCGTCTACGACTTTCCGCAGGTCGGGCAGAAGGATATGTACCTTCTGCACCATGAGGAGATCGAGTCGCTCGCGAAGAATATCCCCCATGTCAAGCGCATCCGCTTCTTCATGACCTTCGGGCAGAGCTATCTGACGCACATGAAGTGTCTCGAAAATGTCGGCATGCTCTCGACCACGCCGATTTCGTTCAACGGCACCGAGATCGTCCCGATCCAGTTTCTGAAGGCGCTGCTGCCCGACCCGGCATCGCTCGGTCCGCGCACCGTCGGCAAGACCAACATCGGCTGCATCTTCACCGGCGTGAAGGACGGCAAGGAAAAGACGATCTATATTTACAATGTCTGCGATCATCAGGAGTGCTACAAGGAGCTCGGCTCGCAGGCGATCTCCTATACGACCGGCGTGCCCGCGATGATCGGCGCGGCGCTGGTCGCAAACGGCACATGGCGCAATGCCGGTGCGCGCACCATTGAGGAATTTGACCCCGATCCGTTCATGGATATGCTGAACAAATGGGGTCTGCCGTGGGTGGTCGACGAGCACCCGCAGACGGTGGAATAATGCGGCGGCAGTCGCTCCCGACGCCCTGCTATATCATTGATGAAGCAAAGCTCCGGAGCAATCTGGAGCTTTTGCGGCAGGTCTCGCAGGCGGCGGGCTGTCATATTCTTCTCGCGCAGAAGGCGTTTTCCTGCTTTAAGCTCTATCCGATGATCGCGCAGTATCTCGCGGGCACGACCGCCAGCGGGCTCTATGAGGCAATGCTCGGGGCGCAGGAATTCGGCGGCGAAACGCATGTGTTCGCGCCGGCATACACCGATTCGGAATTTGTCCGGCTCTGCGGCATCTGCGACCACATCAGCTTCAATTCGTTCTCGCAGCTGGAGCATCACCGCACGGTCTGGGAGCGCTCAAATGTCAGCGTCGGCATCCGCGTCAATCCGGAATGCTCGACGCAGGAGGGGCACGCGATCTATGACCCCTGCGCGCCCGGCTCGCGGCTCGGCGTCACGCGGCAGCATTTCCGCCCCGAACAGCTCGGCGGCGTCGAGGGGCTGCATTTCCACACGCTCTGCGAGCAGAATTCCGACGCGCTGGTCAGGACCTATGCGGCGTTTGAAAAGCAGTTCGGCGAATTCCTCCCGCAGATGAAATGGCTCAATCTAGGCGGCGGGCATCACATCACAAGAGAGGATTATGACATTGACACGCTGGTCATGCTGGTGCGGCGCATCCGCGAGGTATACGGCGTCGAGGTGTATTTAGAGCCCGGCGAGGCGATCGCGCTCAATGCCGGCTGGCTCGACACGACCGTCATGGACATTGTCGAAAACGGCATGCAGATTCTGATTCTCGACGCTTCGGCGGCATGCCACATGCCCGATGTGCTCGAGATGCCCTACCGTCCGCCGCTGGAAAACGCGGGCGAATGGGGCGAAAAGCCCTATGACTACCGCCTTGCATCGCGCACCTGCCTTGCGGGCGACGTCATCGGCGACTACAGCTTTGACCGACCGCTCCGCATCGGCGACCGCCTGACCTTCGGCGACATGGCAATCTATTCGATGGTGAAGAACAACACCTTCAACGGCATGCCCCTGCCTGCAATCGCTGTGCAGCACGAAAACGGCGACTGCGAGATCATCAAGGAATTCGGTTACGAGGACTTCAAAGCAAGGCTTTCATGAAATGAGTCCGGAGCCCGGGCGGGCGATGTCCCTCCAACTTTTTGAAAGGTGTGATTGCCGTGGACAAAGCATTTTCTGTCAAGCATATTATATGTCTGCTCGGAAACAGGAACTATGCCGATCTCGAGTTCCGGAACGGCTGCGCCTATGTGTATTCCCGTGAAGCGGGAGAGATCGTCATCGAAGCGCCGGAGGGTCATATCCCGGACGAAGCTGCAAAGCGCGCCGCGGATGTGCTGGAGCATCTGGATGCATGCACCGAACAGGCACAGAGCCTGCTCGGTGATGTGAAAATTGACCTGGAAGCCTATCCGCACGCACTGGACAAGGGTTTCAGAATCTACGGTATTTATTTCGGGCATTACAGCTGGGGGGACAGTGATGATCCGGTCACAGAAGACGGCTTTGTCATGACCTTCACCACAGCCGAATATTATCCGCTGGATTTTACTGTAAAGTTTCATTACCGCGACATGCGGCCGGTTTCGCTGGAAGTATGGGGAAGCTGAAAAGGAGTGGCTGCTGTGTATGAATTCAATTTCATGGAGGATGTCATCGCCTTTCTGCAAAACAGGGACCTTTCGCACTTTCGCTTTGAACACGGCAGAGCATGTATGGATATTTATTCGGAAGGATCGGATCCGATCAGGCTCTGTGCGGATGCACCTGACGGCACGCTCCCGGAGGAAACGGTCAGCCGGATGCTCGATGTGCTGAACAATCTGGATGCATGTATCCGGAAGGCATACGGCTGGCTGAACAATCTGAATATCAACGATAAACTGTTTGCGCATCTGTATCCGAAATGGTTTCCGGGTGAAATGGATCAGATCTATGAGAAGGAGCTGACGTTATACGGAATCCGTTTCGGGAAATTCCGCTGGGGGCATGATCCGAATCCGGTCACAGACGGCTTTACGATCTCCTTCATGAACGATGCGGGATGGTGGGCATGGGTTTATGACGTGAAGTTTGTTTACGGGAATATGCTCCCGATCGCGGTCGAACGGTGGATCAAGGTATTCTGAAAGGAGTGAGCGCCGTGAATATGACCGAGAATAATTACTTCTTCCCGGATGAACTCATCGACCTTCTGAAAAAAAGGGACTGGTCGCACTTTCGGTTCCGGAAGGGCAAAACATGGTGCATCGTATATACCTATCTTTATGCGAATGACCTTTCACAGGGCGTCGAAATCTCGATTGACGCACCCGGCGGTACGATCCCGGAGGAAACTGCCGGTCAGATGATCCATGTGCTCACGCATCTGGATGAATGTCTCCAAAAGGCATATGTCTGGTTAAGCCGGCTGGACCTGAAACATGACAGGTGGTTTCCCTTTCCGGACTTGTTTCCGAATGAGATTGACAAAATATTTATCATTTACTGCATGCACTTCGGACCGTACAGCGGATCAAGCAAGAAAGAACCGGACAGGGACAGCTTTTCGATCACGTTCGGGACGCCGCAGCACGCATATTTTCCTTTGACGTATATCGTGTATTATCACCACGATGATCTGAGCCCGTATGATATCGTGGCAGAGCCGCAGTGACCGGGAGGGGAGCGCCTATGAAAACCGTTATCATCACGCGGAAAAAGCAGCTTGCCAATGCGCTTTTGCCCTATTGGATCATTCCGGCGCAGGCTGTGGAGCAGCAGCCGACGCATTTTCAGACGCTCAAGCAGGTGCGGCTCGATGCGACAGGACACCCCCGCCCGACACTGAACCCGGAATCGCTCGCGGAGATCGGCGCGCCGGTCAGAAACGGCGAGACCGTTACGCTTACGCTGCCCGACGGGGTGCGGCAGATCTACGCCGTGACCATGGACGGGCTGCTCTCCAATCCCGCAGCGCTTACGGACGGTGAAACGGAATACCGCTTCACGGTGACCACAAAAGGCGGCTTTGTCCGTCCGCCGCACCCGATTCTGAAAGCTGAACAGGAGGGAAGTGCATGACAATTCCGAACCTATTTCCGCTTGACAAATATCAGGACAGCAGCACCTACAGAGAGGCCGTTCCCGGCGTATACCGCAATCTCGCGGCAAACAATTACTGCATGTGCTTTTATGCGGACAGTGCCGATCAATACCCGATGAAACGGCTGCTTGAGATGTACCGTCTTGTCTTTGTGCAGGGGTATTCCCGCAAAAAGGTCACCGTGAACGGCACGGACAAGATCGCGATGGAGGTCGAAACAAAGGACGACAGCCTGCAAAGTCTCATCCGGCTGCTGCATTTTGCAACCGTGCCCGGCAAAGATGTGCTGAATTATACGATCGGCGGCTGCGATTATCTCTGTGTCAGATACGGCGAAACCGACTGCACCGTGAACGGCATGCCGGTCCGCGTGCCGCTGCTCGGCTGCCGCGAGGATATATGGGGCAGCCTCGATTTTGAGGTGCGCTATCCCGAATACCAGTTCCGCGGACAGTTTACAGGCGGAACGGATTTTGCCGTGCCGGAGCTGCCTGCGAACACCGAATTCCGCGCCGTGATCCTGCGGGACAGCTTTGCCTATGTGCTCTATCTGGAAAACAACCGCACGAACAAAGCGCTGATGTTCAATCAGCAGCGGTTTCTTGCAGCGCTGGAGGGCTGGGCGCTGACGCACGCGCTCCGCAGTGAATTTGACCCGAACTGCTGAACAGATCACAGAACGCAGCGAAAGAAAAAGGAGGATTCATTCATGAGACCGAAGGACAGCCCGGAATGGAATATGGACGTCAAGGGCGTGTATGTGCCCGAAGAATACCTTGATCCCGATGCCTATGCGCCCGCCGCGTTCGGCATTTACAAAAATCTGACGGCGGGCAGATACTGCCTCTGTGTGCGCGCGGATTCCGCGGAGCAGTATCCGCTTGCGTATCTGCTGAAAACCTACGCGCTGCATCTGACAGAGGACGGCGCAGGCGAAACGGTCGCGACAGATGAGGGCGAGAAGTATCAGTTTACGGTCGAGACCGAGGACGACAGCATCTGCGCGCTCATCCGCATCGTGAATTTTGCCTCTGTGCTCGGCAAGCAGGCTGTGGTGTTTTCCTTTGACGGGCACGAGCTGCTCTGCCGGCAGTATGCGGTGACCGATCTGGTGCTGAACGGGCGGGAGATCCGCGTGCCGCTGCTGGCATACCGCGAGGACCCCTACGGCATGACGGACTTCAATCTCCGCTATCCGGAATATCAGAAGCAGTGGGACTACCGGCATCATGAGGAATTCAACATTGACTTCACACTGACGCCGGATACGAAATGCCTTGCCTTCATCATGAAAAAGCACTGTATTTATCTCGTATTTCAGGACGGGCAGGGCACTGTCACTGCGGTGAGCGTGTATAAGAACTGCGGTTGGCAGGCTTACACCTCCGACGAGCTCTGGCAGCGTCTGACCTTGTATTAAGGAGGGTGCAGCATGAATCTCAACGATATGATCTATGCGGACAAAACGATTCAGAATGCGGTCGTGCTCGATAAATACAACGACCCGGCAGCCTATGCGCCGGTCGGCGGCTGCGGCGTGTATCAGAATCTGCAGAACGGCTGCTTCTGCCTGTGCTTTCATTCCGACCCGGCGGTCAAATTCCCGACGGGCAAGCTGATGGATTCCGTAACGGGGCACAAGCTGCACTTTGTCAAGGGGTATTCCCGCAAGAAGACCCTGATCGACGGCATCGAACGCATTCTGCAGGAGGTCGAGACCGAGGACGGCAGCATCGACAGCCTGAAAAGGCTGCTCAATTTCGCCACCGCGATCGGCAAGGACATGGTGGTCTATGACATCGGCGGATACGACCTGCTCTGCCGGAAATTCGGCGAGACCGACTGCACGGTCAACGGCTTGCCGATGCAGGTGCCGCTCTATGCCGCAAAGCAGGTGCCGTTCGGCACGATCTCCTATCAGCTGCTGGATTTTGAACATGCGGCTTATCAGGAATACACGGGCGGGCAGGCATACGAGGTGCCGGTCGAGCTGCCGCCTGCGGATATCCGGTTCCGCTCGGTCATCACCTGCAAGGGGCTGTCCTATCTCCTGTATCTGGAAAAGCGCACCAAGAGCCATTTTCTGGTCTGCCGGCATGCGCCGTGGGGCGTGATCGGGGAGATCGACAAGGATGAACTGATCAGCCGCGTCGGCGGTTACTGATCACGAAAGGAGCAGCAGATGCCGGAGAATTATATCAGAAGCATCGGCGGGGAGATTCTCCTGCAGGCGGGCGGCGGATATCTGGTCCGCTGCGAGGCGTCGGAATGGGAGATGTACTGGGTCTTCACCGCAGAAGCCTGCGCAGCGAGCGGCTGGCGGCGCTTTTTCCGCAGAGACTGCCTCTTTTGGGACGACGGCGGCGCTTCGGAGCATCCGGAGGAGACCGACCGCGAAATCCTTTCGGAGGTGCTGATCTCCGGCAAGGCGCAGAACGGCGATATCTGGGTCAGAAGCAGCAAGGGCACGCTTTCGGTCATCACACCGGTCGGCACGGAGACCTACCCGCCGGAGCCGGGCGAGGTAATTCCCCCGGACGGCGTGCGCCATCTGCCGATGCAGAAGGAATGGCTCGGCACGATTCTGCAAAGAAAGTGGGAGGGCGAGCCGCAGGTGCGGGCGTGGGGCAAATATCATGTGCTCATCTGCGATTACAAGCCCGGCGGCACGGTCTACCGGCTGTTCGGGCACTATGAATCAAGAAGCTGCTTTGACAGCTGCCCCGCTTGGTATGCGGATATCCCCGATTTCCTTGCGGAGAAGATCCTGCGCGAGCCCGAGATTCTGCCGGCGGTCTACCGGCAGATACGCGAAAACTCCGGCTGGTAAGCCGTAAAAAAGGAGCGGCAGATCATGGATCAGGTCATCGGCTATATCCGCAGCATCGGCGGGAAAATTGTCGGCAGCGGCGCGGGCGGCTATCTGGTGCGCTGCACCCGCTCGGGCAACGTCACCTATCTGTTCGCCGGTCCGTATTATCAGGCTTCCTGCATGGACGGCTGTCCCGCATGGAGCCGGACGATCCCGGCAGAGCTCGGAAAAGAGCTGGAGCAGCACCCGGAGCGCATTGCCGACGCCTACAGGGAAACAAGACTGCAATACGGGCAGGGCACACCGGCGGATCGCCGCGCACTGCTCGGGCATTACTGACAGGAGATTATCATGCGTGATACATACCGGGCGATCATGGAGGACCTTCTGCTGCATTATGAGCAATTCTCAGCGCTCGCGGCAGCGCTCGAATGGCAGCACGCCGACAATTTCTGCATGGAGACCGCGCTGGATGCGCAGCGGAACCTGCATCTCAATGTGTATTCCGTCGCATTCCGACCGGGCTTTGTGCAGACGCATTTCACGGAGGCATTTGTGCAGATGCTGCTGACCGTGATCGCGATGCAGGAGGAATGGGACCCCGAAGCGGTGTGGGGCAGCAGCACGGCGGAGGCACGCCGCAGATTTCTCAGCAGTGAGCTGCACACACAGCATCTGCTGTTTTCGGGCAGGCTTCGCGATATGGAGCCCGCGGAATTTGCGGAGCATGTGTTCACCTGCGCGATCAGCTGCGAACGCAAGTGGGTAGCGGAGCGGCTGGACGCCGCCGCAAAGGCGATGATCGACCGCTTTTCCGGCGGCTGGCATCTGGCGGTCGGCGCGCTGAGTCAATGCACGCCCTGCGAATGCAACTGGCTCGCCATGCAGGGCGACGAATTTCTCTTCGTGACCTATTACGAGGGCTGGAGTTAGCCCGGAGCCCGGGCTGGCGATTCCCTCCGGCAACATTTTTGCGGAGCCTCCCAATCTGTGTAACTGCACGGCGCTGAAGCGCCTTCTTATGGGTTGATACTCCCAGAGTGCTTCACGCAATCAGCGGCAGGAATAGCATTGACGGAACAACTCCTCACTCCTCACTTCTCACTCCAAACTCACATCCTCCCTCCTCCCTCTGATGGGAACACTTTTATCCGAACAAACGCTTCACGATTGAGACTTCAGAAAGGCGGTGGGCATTTTGCGCACACCGAAGCAGGACGGCTTTTTCATGCCGGGCGAATTTGCGCCGCATCTGGGCACGGTCATGGTCTTCCCGGAGCGCCCGGGCTCATGGGGCACCGACCCGACCGCGGCGCAGCAGGCGTTCGCGATGATCGCCGCAAGATTGTCACAAAATGAGCGCGTCTGGATGCTCGTGAACGCGCGCTCCGAAGCAGCGGCAAGGGCAATGCTCCCGGACTCGGTGCAGCTTCTCCGAATCGACACCGACGACGCATGGGCAAGGGACATCGCGCCGACCTTTGTGCGCAGTGCGGACGGCGCGCTTCGCGGCATCTCCTGGCAGTTCAACGCATGGGGCGGCGATTTCGACGGGCTCTATGCCGACTGGGCAAAGGACGACGCTGCCGCAGAGCAGATCTGCGCGGCGCTCGGGCTCCCCTGCTGTGACGCCAGACCCTTCGTGCTCGAGGGCGGCGCGATCCATTCGGACGGCGAGGGCACGGTGCTGGTCACCGAGGCATGCCTGCTCTCGGGCGGGCGCAACCCGCAAATGACGAAGGAGCAGATTTCCGCGTATCTGCGCGATTTTCTCGGCGCAGAGAAGGTGATCTGGATCCCATACGGCATTTACAACGACGAGACGAACGAGCATGTGGACAATATTGCGGCGTTTCTCGCACCGGCAGAGATCGTGCTCGCATGGTGCGATGACCCCGATGACCCGCAGTACGCGATGAGTCGCGCCGATTTCGACGTATTATCGCACGAAACTGATGCAAAGGGCAGACGCTTCCGCATCGTGAAACTGCCCGTTCCGCACAAGCCCGTCTGCGTGACCGCGGAGGAATGCGGACAATATTGCTTCGCCGAGGGTGAGGACACCCGCGAGCCCGGCGAACGTCTTGCCGCGAGCTACGTCAACTTCTACATGGGCAACGGCTGCGCGCTCGTGCCGCAGTTCGGCGGCGAATACGCGGAGGACGACGCACGCGCACTGGAAATCCTGCGCGGCGCACTGCGCGGGCGCGCGGTCGTGCCGGTCCCGGCAAGGTGTATTCTGCTCGGCGGCGGCAATATCCACTGCATCACGCAGCAGGTGCCCGCAGGCAGCATTTCCGCGGATATCCGCGAGATGCAGCCGTCAGAATACACGCATCTGCGCGATTTTCTCTATGAAGCGATCTTTATTCCCGCAGGTGCGGCGCCGCCTGAGGCGGACATTCTCGATCTGCCAGAGCTGGCGGTCTATACGCAGGATTTCGGCGCGAAGCCCGGCGATTTTGCCGTCGGGGCGTTTCTCGGGGATTGGCAGGTCGGCGCGGCATGGGCAAGGCTCATGCAGGATTACGGGCATATCGGCGACGGCATCCCGTCGATCGCAATATCGTTATATCCCGGCGTGCGCGGGCAGGGCATCGGCAGCGCGATGATGAAAAAGCTGCTCGGATTGCTCAGCGCCGCGGGCTATCCGGCGGCATCGCTTGCCGTGCAGAAGGAGAACCGCGCCGTGCAGTTTTATCGGCGGCTCGGCTTCGAGACCGTCGGTGAGACCGAAACCGAATGGCTGATGGTCTGTCACCTTGTGTGACACAGCGTCACAGTGCCACAGCCGGAACAGGAGGAAACCCATGAGCAGAACAGTGACAGCGGCAGCCGTGCAGATGGCATGCAGCCCCGACCCGCGCGAGAGCATGGCGACCGCCGAGCGCGCGATCCGGGAGGCAGCAAAAAACGGCGCACAGATCATTCTGTGCCCCGAGCTCTTTGAGCGGCAGTATTTCTGTCAGGAGCGCCGCTACGAATATTACGCATTTGCGCAGAAAACCGAGGAAAACTGCGCTGTCTGCCGGTGCACGGCGCTCGCCGCGGAGCTGGGGGTCGTGCTGCCCGTCAGCTTCTACGAGCGCGACGGCAACCGGCTCTTCAACTCGGTCGCGGTGATCGACGCGGACGGCACGCTGCTCGGCGTCTACCGCAAAACGCATATCCCGGACGACCACTATTATCAGGAGAAATTCTATTTTTCGCCGGGCAACACGGGCTTTCAGGTCTGGCAGACGCGGTATGCGACAATCGGCGTCGGCATCTGCTGGGACCAGTGGTTTCCCGAGCCTGCGCGCTGCATGGCGCTGATGGGCGCGGAGCTGCTCTTCTATCCGACCGCGATCGGTGCGGAGCCGATTCTCGAGACCGACAGCGCGCAGCACTGGCAGACCTGTATGCAGGGGCACGCGGCATCGAACATCGTGCCGGTGATCGCCGCGAACCGCATCGGGCTGGAGACGGTCGAGCCCTGTGAGGCGAACGGGATGCAGTCCTCGTCGCTGCTGTTTTACGGCACATCGTTCATGACGACGCAGACCGGCGCGATCGCCGAGCAGGCGGGGCGCGACACGGAGACGGTTCTGACGCACAGCTACGACCTCGACGAGATCGCGCAGCACCGCCTTGACTGGGGGCTCTACCGCGATCGCCGTCCGCACTGCTACGGCAAGATCACCGAGGAATGAACCTGTTTGAACAGCAGCCCCCGAAGCGGATTCGGGGGCTGCTCAGCTTGCCGATAAAAGTTTTTGTGGGGACTCCGTCCCCACGCCCCTGCCCTGGCGAAGCGTGCGAGCGCCCCTGGTATCATCCGTCGGAGACACCTTATTTCTCAGACTGCGCATATCATCTGCGCTATTGCGTTTTCGGCTGCGATGTGGTATACTGGAGTCAGACTGAACACACGGAGGTCACCCATGAACAAACAGATCACCGCCGACCCGAAAACCGGCGAAAAAATCTGCCGCTGCTTCAAGCGCTGCGGCGGATGTCAGCTGCAGGAGCCATATGCCGAACAGCTGGAGCGCAAGCAGGAGAAGGCGGAACGCCTGCTCTCGAAATATGCGAAGGTGCGCCCGATCCTTGCGATGGAGCAGCCCTATTATTACCGCAACAAGGTGCAGAATGTCTACGGCAAAGGCAAGCGCGGCGAGATCGTCTCGGGCATTTTCCAGTCGACCGCGCAGACGATGGTCACCGCAGAGCACTGCATGCTGGAGGACCGCCGCGCCGCACCGATCGTCAGGACCCTGAAACAGCTGATGCACGACCTGAAAATCGCCCCCTACGACCTGCGCACGGGCACGGGTCTGCTGCGGCACACGCTGATCCGCACGTCGGTCTCGACCGGTCAGGTCATGCTCGTGCTCGTGACCGCTTCGCCCGTTCTGCCCGCAAAGAAGCATCTGGTCGCGGCGCTGCGTCAGGCGCACCCGGAGCTGACGACCGTCGTGCAGAATATCTGCCCCGACGGGCTGCCGCTGACGCTCGGGGAGCGCAGCATTGTGCTCTTCGGCAGGGGCTATATTGAGGATGTGCTCTGCGGCTGCCGGTTCCGCATTTCGCCCGCGTCGTTTTATCAGGTCAACCCCGCGCAGACAGAGCGGCTCTACAGCTGCGCGGTCAGAGCGGCGGGGATCGGAGCGGGCGTCACGGTCATCGACGCCTACTGCGGCACCGGCACGATCGGGATGATCTGCGCAAAGCAGGGCGCTGCGGTCACGGGCGTTGAGCTGAACCGCTCCGCCTGCCTCGATGCCGCCGAAAACGCAAAGCGCAATCAGCTGGAGACCATCCGCTTCTGCAATGCGGACGCGGGGAAATTCATGCAGGAGACAGCGAAGGCGGGCGGGCACTGCGACGTGCTGATCATGGACCCGCCGCGCGCCGGGGCGTCTCCGGCGTTTCTGCGGGCAGCCGCCGCGATGAAGCCCGCGCGCATTGTGTATATTTCCTGCAAAATCGAGACGCTCGCGCGCGACCTGCAGCAGCTCACGCAGGCGGGCTACCGCGTCACGGAGATCCAGCCGGTCGACATGTTTCCGCACACGACCGGCATCGAGACGGTCTGCGTGCTGCAGCGGGCGGCGCACGCTTCTTCCGCGAACGCTCAGCATGCCCGCGCGAAATGACCGGTTCACGGGACAAAGCCGGATCGCTGTTCATGAGGGAACGAAGAACATGAATATTACTGATACATTGACTCCTTTTGTGGGTTACGGTGCGTTCACGCTTTATCAATCAGTGTCTGAAGCGAAATCTATCATCAAGAACAGCGGAATGCTTTTCAAAACAGAGGTGTGGTCGAACAGCGATTTGACGGTCCCGATGCCGTGGACAATAATCAGAATCGAAAAACAGATTAATCTGTTTTTTGCAAATGATAAATTGTTCAAAATTCATATTGAAAACGGATGCCCAGCAACGCTTCCGAATGGGATCCATTTGGGTATGCCAATTAAGCAGGCATGCGAAATTGATCCTGAACTGGAGTGGAATGATTGGGAAGAGGATTTTCAATCGCCTGCAGGATATTGGCTTGAAGATGAGTTGGATAATCACACAGTCATGTCTATCAGCATATTTATCAGAGAAGCTCTTGACGAAGACCTGTTCGAGAAATACCAATGGTAAATAAGGCTGCTGATACCGTGTGAACATCATCACGCAATTAATCTGGAAGCGTACAGAAACGAGAACGGGAACCGGCTGTGTGTCGGTTCCCGCTGTGTTTAATGCTTGCAGTATGCAGCGATCGCGCGGCTTGCAAAATCGGCAGTGCCTTCGCCGCCCGCCCTGTCAATGTTCTGCCGGAATTCGCCGTCTGCGGCGTACATGGCGCCGAGTCCGGCAAGGATCTCATCCGTGCAGTGATAATAATGCTCGGTGATATACGCCTGCAATTTCTGCACCAGCGCGGCCGCCTCCGGGCTGTCTGCGGCGGCGCTTTCGCGGATGCTCCCGAATTCTGTGAAAATATCCATCAGCCCCGCTGCGATCTGCTGCTGAGCCGCCGCCGAACGGTGTGCAGCCTTTTTCTCATATTCAGCATACGCCTCGGTTTTGCCCCACTGCGCTTTTGCGCGCGCGGCGTATTCTTCGATCTGCTCAGAATCAAACGCATCAAAATTCATATTCGGTTCTCCTTTTTGCTGTATTTCACGGGCAAACGCGATGATCCGTTCCAGACGCTCCTTCTTCATGGTCAGCAGTTCGATCTGCTGCGTGAGCGCTTTCTCGCGGTCAAAAGCCGGTGCGTTCAGAATCGTCCTGATCTCATCGAGAGAAAATTCCAGCTCGCGGAACAGCAGAATCTGCTGCAAACGCTCCAGCGCCGTCCCGTCATACAGCCGGTAGCCCGCCTCCGTGCGCATCGAAGGCGACAGCAGCCCGATCTGATCGTAGTATTGCAGCGTGCGGATGCTGACGCCCGTCTGCGCGCTGACCTCGTGAACCGTTTTCATCTCTGCACCTCCCCCGTGTGGCTTCATTATAAACTATGACGCTGCGTCAGGGTCAAGCGCCCGACGCGCTTTTTGTATACATGCACAATGCGGAAATGCATGGGAGTGTAGTGATACAGCATATTGCAACACGATCTCTGCTCACCCTGTCAGGGCAACTGAACAAGCAAACTTATGTCTTGTGCGCAGCACAATCGAGCTATTATCTTCCGACTGAAGATTATAGCTTGACATCTGATTATCAGAATTCCACATATTTGTGGACATAGCTTTCAGCTTGTTCATGATGGCGTACATTGTTTTCACCCTTTCGTTCGTTAGAATTAGAGAGCTCTCGCTCTTAGTAAATCATTATATCACGGTATGATAGAAATGCCAAGTAAACCAGTAGTATATTTTTATCGGTCATATGATTTGCTGGCTGAAACATTAGAAATGGCAAAGCAGCTGTGTTGTTCAGTATGGAAAAACAGGTTCAATTATGAAACTGATGCCTGCGTCATTCAGCTTTTTTCTGGTATTCATGATATCAACAGCAACTCCGCTGAAAATCTTAGATGGTGCAGTTTCAATCAGCTTTTTTGCCTCCAGATAATTGCAGTTCGCAATTTCTGCGATCAGTTTTACAGCAGCGATAGATGCTTCAAACGGAGTAGTCAGACTGATATGGTAAACTGTCGAATCAACCTCATACGTTTCAAAATAGGATGTTACCCAGCCCCAGCCGCAGTTTGTGCATGTCATTCCGCATGCATGGCCGTGACAAAACGACCGCATTTCGTGCCCGCATTTTTCGCAGAGGAATATATCGTCACCAAATACCGGTCCGTCCGGCACGTCGTTAAATGCATCCTTGATAGTATTGTAAATTTTGCAGCCGGCGGAGCGCATACGGTCGGCCAATGCAGATTCAAGTTCTTCATCTTCAACATGCAGTACCGTTTGTTCTGTTTTGTTGACAATGGCAGGCGCAAAGGCTGTATTTACCAGTACCCAGTCATTTATCCCGGTCGTCCGGAGAAACTCATACTCATCAAGTGAACGGTTCATGCTTTTATCTGCGTTGTTGACTTGCAGATGATCGTACCGCAGTCTTTTCACATTCACATCAGCTGCATGGATGATGAGTTCCATATACTGCTGACTCATATCATCAAACAACCGGATGACAAAGCTGTCTCCGATAGCTTCAGCATTCAGAATGCCGACGAATCTTCCGGCGGGATCTCCCTCGCACGAATAACTGGTCACTTGGCTGAAAGACACCTCAATCAGTCCGGTTTCTTCCTCCCCTTCGACATAGTTCGCCTGCATCCAGTACGCGAAGTTGATGATCAAAGAAAGAGTCGCCTTGTCCTCGTTGTACCGCATGCTTTCAATGTAGCTGTCATGAAGGCAGTATTCCTTTTCAAATTCCAGCAAAGTCACGAGTCAATCTCCTACGTTCAGGATGGTTGGGGGCGTTCGTTTATGTTCATCATAGCATTTGTGATTGCCGAATGTCAAGTATAAAGCATCAAAATAACACTTGCGGCATCAGATTTCTTCAAGCCCAAGACTTTTCAGATACTGATAAGTCCCGTCATAATATTCCGGCAGGCGGGTGCTGTCCTCTCAGAAGCCGCTCGGATTCTTGTTCGGATTTCCGGCGGGCACGCGCTGCCATGCATTCGCACATCGTGTCACGCATTGACACGGATCTTTGTTAGCGGATGTTAGCGGCGTGCTTTTTGTTGCGCACCTTTTCCGTTTCAAAACGATACTGAAACGGAGGATAATAGTATGTATACCACCGGAATTTCGACCTGTGATCAGCTCAGAGAGATCGCCTTTACCGGCAATGTGATTCCGCAGGTCTGGTATCGCGTATTCGTCAAGTCTGACCTCAAACATCCGAAGCCGCATCTGCTGGCAATCAATATCCTGGCGGATATCGTCTACTGGTATCGTCCGCGGGAGATTCGGGACGAGGGCAGCGGTCAGGTCATTGGTTATCAGAAGAAGTTCCGGGATGATATGCTCCAGCGGAGCTACGCGCAGATCGCGGAGCAGTTCGGCTGCTCTGCCGGACAGGCGAAGGATGCAATCGTCTTTCTGGAACAGATGGGCGTGGTGCGCCGTGAGTTCCGAACGCTGCAATCCAACGGTATGGTATACGCGAATGTTCTCTATCTTGCGCTCAATGTTGAGCGCCTGAAAGAGCTGACTTACCCATGTGGTGAAATTTCACCGGACGGGTATCCCGAAGATTCTGACGAGGCATCCGATGATTTTTCCGGTACCCCTGTGTCGGAATTTCGAGGGGGGTGTGCCGAAATATCCACACACCCCTATGGGAAATTTCCCCAGACAAATACAGAGAATACTACAAAGACTTCTACAGAGATTTCTATCTATCCATCTTCGCACGGCGAAGATGTGACAGACGGATTGACGGATTCGCAGATCACGGAACAGGTTATTTCTGAGATTTCTGCATTGCAGCAGATCCCGTATGTCTATTCGCAGAGTCCGAAAAAAATGCGCGCTGCGATCCGCTGGCTCTGTGAGTATGACTTCTACATG
>JAEEGL017273734.1_pt1 | contig 45797 bp, 37 predicted proteins | sample 9134231 | NCBI WGS metagenome assembly JAEEGL01 (sample SAMN16246548, study PRJNA631951) | gut metagenome | biome: gut microbiome; feature: rumen; material: fiber-attached | host: Bos | place: Iran: Karaj | collected 2018-10 | reverse complement strand
TCGGCTCTCTTTGTAGGCCACTCGGGCATCCTCGATGATGGGCATACCGTACAGCACCTCACCAGCTCGTTCGTTGATGTCAGCAAGATGGTCCATATAGGCCGCCGCGTTGAGGCTGTTGAACTTCGGAAAGTTGAAGCCCGTGATGTATGGTACGGTTTCTATAGGTAGCAGTTTGACGAAATGCTTGAACTGCTCCACATTACGGACACGGAAGAAAATGAGCGGGATGTCTTTATAATCCAACTCACCATTCTCCACTTTTTGGCGCAAGGTCTCCAATACATGAATACAGTTCTGCTCAGCAGCTGGCACATCCTCTTCCTTGCATGCATCCTCGAAACACATCACCATAGAGGTGAGGCCAGGATATTTCTTGTCGATGATGGCTTGCGCAAAGTCTTTGGTGCCAGGCATGTACATGGTGGCACCAAGACAGTATTGCAACAAACGGCGTTCCGTGTATTTATTGAAATCAACCGGATCCTTTACGAACTTATAATCCGGATTGTATTGATGGTGTTTCATGCTTTCTTCGGTGAAACAATGGCTTCGGGATAATATGTGTCAATCACGCGTTTTACAAGTGAAACTTGTTTTGCACGTTGCTTGGCCTCTTTCTCGGTGGTATCATAGCTGTGGTTGGCAGCCACTGAGCCTCCGGTCTTCAGATACACAGGGGCAGCCACACGAATGAAGTCGGGCACCTCGTAATGACGGATGAAACCACCGCTGGATTTGGGGTTCTCGGTGTGCAAGTCAATCGGCACATTGATGGCAGCACGCATGGCGGCCAACATCTGCACCTGAATGTCGCGCACGGGGTTGATGCTATCGGCACCCAAGGTTTCCAACACATGAGCAGAGCAAGGGTTACCATGGCCAGAGTGGGCACTCACCTTGAAGTGGCAGTCGGCAGGAATAAAGCCCTTCTTGCGAGCCTCACCTAATGCCCAAAGCAGGCCTTCGTCATAAACAAGGAAACCGCGAACGCCAAGGCGGGCTCCACGACGGATCTCTTCGATGCCACGAGCAATCTGTTCCTCGCCACGCAAGCGGTAGCCCATGCGCTGGCCTTCCTCGGTCTTCACCGAAGCTGAGGTATCAGTGGTAGCGCGAGGACCACAGGCTAAAACAAGCTGTACATTCCATTTCTTGGCATATTCCACCATCTTACTAATTTCGTCATCCGTAAGGAACATGATGCCCTTGGTCTGGGTGACGCGATGGATTTGGATGCCGTATTCATCCAAGGCTTCAAGCAAAGCCTTCATTGGGCCAGGTCCTTGAATACCAGGAACCTCGAAACGGTATTGGCCTCCGTCGGGGAAGCGCTTTTCTGATGTCGGTAAATCGTAAAGGTCGCCGCCAGGCATTCCAATACTTTCAAGAAACGCACGCGTTTCTGGCATGGTGTAGTATTTCATATTGTAAAGATTTAATTATTTTTCTAGTACTTTATTAAAGAATAGGTTCCGAATGATAAGATGATGTAAATGTTCTTTTCGCCAGTCTTGTTTGCGGTTTTCCTGCAACTCGTCAATCTATCTGGTCTTTCACCTTGATGACCATACGACCTGTGGAAGTTAGCGTTAGGGCAAAAAGGCAGATTGTAACGATGACGACAAACCTTATTGGACGTAGCATAATATCAACTATAGAAAAGAACTTTGAGGCTCCAAACTACTTACTTCTTTTTATACTATCCTATTATTGTCTATTCACTTTTACAATATCTGCCTCTGGCAATATCAACCCATCAGAATACACCATTATCTCCTTTCCCTTAGAAGAATTCCTCACACTATAACTCAAATAATACTCCGTTTGTCTATACCCTTGATACAGTTCCTTTATAAAATCAACAGCATCGTAAGAAATAATCCATTCCCCTTTATACATTTTTATGGCTTGTGCTATGGCACGATGATCATCATCACTATAATAGTTCAAATACAAGTCTCGTCCTTTTACATAGTAGGGCGGGTCAAGATAACAAAAGGTTTTCGTTTCTGGTTGTTTGATGGACTTCATTAACTCCACGGCATCAAGGCTAGTTAACTCTATCCTATCCGCAAAGTCTGCAATGCTTTCTATTCTTTTTATCAGGTTTGCTTTATTATATCTCGCGTCTATCTTAAAATTTCCATTCTGGTTTTTCCCTCCAATCACTCCGCCGCTCAATATGCCCGACCTACTCGTTCTGTTGAGAAAAAAAGTTGAGAATCCCAATTCAAGCAGGTCTGCCTTTGTTTTGTTAGCTTGTACCTCGCGCTGAGTATTCCGTGTTTCCATGTTCACCAGCGTGTCATTAATCATCCGACATAAAGCGTCTGTTTCGTTCAGCACGCTATACCAAAACGCATAGATTGAACGGTCAATGTCATTGATTCTAACATTTTGCACATATTGGTTGAAGAGCAAAGACAATGCCACAGACGCACCGCCTGCATATGGCTCAATGTAAGTACCATCACAAAGGTCGTTGGCTTCTAACAGGCGTTTGATATAATCAACAACCTTTAGTTTTCCTCCAGGATAGCGCAACGGTGATACGAATCTGTCCATTTTTTTCTTTACATGTTCTGTTCTGCACAAACCATTGCTGCTTGATTCCACTGCGTAATCTTGTACAACAAGTCCACGTCCAAGTCTGAAGGAATGTATTCCATTATTCTTGTCCTGTCAAACATGATGCCTGCTTTTCTGGTGCGTTCCTCCCACCGATCTATACCATAGCTCTCTGAAACAAAGAACATTCGTTCAACATCAGCAAATGGTGCTCCAGTAAAATAGGATTCGAAAAACACTTTTGGCTGAGTCGAGGTGAGCATTCCCTCCCAATGAGTGCCAGTCTTGCACTGACCAATGGCTATCAACTGACTATCTTTTTTGTCAGCAAAAGGTATCCAAGCTACAACATCAACAGCCGCATCTTTTTGACGGCCTGTTGAACCAAGAGGTGTTTTGAATAAGGAAGTAAGATTCAGATTGTTAATCACTCGCTCTATTTTTTGTTTGAAAGTCCCTGTTTCAGCTGTTCCAAACACCATCGATTTCGAGTGCTGTCCAAAATACTCTGCTGCCACTTTGGAGCTCAATTCCTCAAATAAATCTGTAGCATCAAACCCTGCCTGTTCAGACTGTGTATTCATGTTCAGCCTTGTTGAGAGCAGAAGAAACTGATAGATTTCTTTGTTAACATCCTCATGAATTTGAGGTATTAAGGAGTTGGAACTCACATTAAACGGATATTTTGACGGACAGAACGATGCGCGTTGCTCACATTCCTTGATTCCGTCCTCTAGAGCATCTATTGAAAAATCGTCCGATGAAACTATACCCTCATTGTCGATTTCATCATCTGATATGGAAAAAAGCGACCGCAGTGAATAGGTCGAAACGGGCGCATTCGTAAGCAAACATTGCAATTCTAGAAAGTCCGCCACAATAGAAGCGGGGTCTTGGCTATTTGGTCTATTGAACATCTCTCTGCTCCTATTCTGTCATTCGTTCTTTCTTTCCAGATAACTTCTCTTCCCTGACCTTTTCCATCCGATCATAAATATCATCGGCAAGGTTTGCAATGCTTCCAGCCTGTTTCAGCAAACCGTCATTACCATCATATCCAGATAACTTCGATGATACCTTTTCCAAAGCTATCTTCGCCTCTACCATATACTCCTGTAATGCAGCACCTGTCTCTATGCTTAGGTCGCAAGCCACTTCCAAACTTTTGCCCATTCGCATGGCGGCCACACTTTGCTCGTTGTCCAGTACACTTACAAACCGCTTCAAATCTGGGTTTTGTGAATGAATAAGAGGTTCCACGCCACGTTTCTTCGAACCATATATCCAATCCATTACCTCTTGAAGATTGCGATATTTCTCAGCAGGAACAGGGGCATCGATGTCTGAGTTTTCTGTAATCCCTATATAATTGCGGAACTTCTCATATCCGATGGCGGTATAAAGATGAGAATAATAGAGTCTCGGGGTCTTGATGTCGTCTATGCTGAATTCTGCATTCCGTTCTGCCTGCTCAATCACCATAAGTCCTTGGTATAGTTTCCTTACCGTTTTATTGGTGTCGCCAATCTGCTCTGCTATCTGATCAAGACTGATGTTATAGTTGCGGTGTACGTCTACAATATACTTCGCCTTCGCATACGAACCCCATTTGGCAGGACCGTTTACGTGCTTGAAACCGAGCAGACGCCAAGCATCCTGACGGCTTGCAAGCTCAATAACAGGAATTCCATGTTCCAACTTATTCTTTAACTCAGGCGTAATGCGTCCCTCAAACTTACGCATTCTTTCACCTTGTACAATGGAAGGATTCAAGATGGAACGGATAGCCGCCAAACGTCGATTACCTTCAAGCACTATCAGTTTCCCGTCATCGCGACGCATGACATATAATGGCTCATGGTCGAAGAATCCCAAGGCCAAAATCGACATGACCAGCTCCTCAACAGCCATCTCCCTCCATAATAGGTTGATGAGCTGTTCTTCCGTGTATTGGTTGACACCAAATTCTACCATACGAGGATTTTGGTTATCAAAGACCAAATTCGCCGAATCTATATATTCTATACGCGACATATTCATTTAATTAGTTATTGCAATAATTAACTCTTTCCAATTTTATTGCAAAAATACAATAAAAAAGCCTGATATTTTCTGCCTCTCATCATAATTTTTGGCAAAAAGTAATATGATATTATCATTCTTCTATTTTCTATTAAGACGTATCACCCAAATTATCTATAAAAAACCTTGACAGTTGCTTCTTCTATTTTCATATATCTAGTTCTTGCCTTCTTTCTTGTCTCTATTTTCACAATCCTATTCTAATTTTATTCCGAAACTCTTATGATTTATCCTCAATCAACCACAATTAAATAATTCTCAAAAAGTTTTATGTAAATCCTATCCAGAAGCAACATTATCGCAATGAACAAAAAATAGTTCTGAAGCTTGTAATCATCTGACATCATTCCCTTTAATGAAGGCAAATTATGCTGGTACGATCGTGTATTGTGCGCACAGCGGTTGCGCTCGACATATACATATTTGTTAAAAATTTCATACAATCCCAAACCACAAGTGCCAACCAATTCCGTCGGAATGATATTATCCTTTCTGGTCAATAGCTGCGTTTCTTTCATAATCCATCCTTTTTTCACTCCATCAATTATCGTTTTGCATTCATCATATTTCTTCCTATAGCTATTGACCATCAATCCCTTTTCAAACAACTGTTGTATTGTCGTTCTCCAATCAGTAAGGATCACATCTTTTTCCGCATCCGATACAGCATACAATTCGTCATGCTTTCTAATTTCACAAATCAAGTCGTTATATATCATACATTTGTCTTTGTAGTCAGAACACTCACTGTATCTGTTTCGCTCGAATCGTTCGTAACGGTATTCATAATCGCGGCATGCCATCTCCCAACAGATACATTTCAACTTTTGCTCCTGCGAACCAGTTAACTTCAAAAATAATGACTGCATCAGATAGCCACACAACGGGTAAGTCTCAATACCACCACTGGTGGCATTCAGTGCCCCTAATGCTTCTTTCGCTGTATCTGATGCTGGTTTCAGAATAAACGATATGTGGCTATGTGGCTGGTTATATGGCATAGATGTTAAATATGGTTACAGACTGTTCAACACGATTACGCATGTGTTTTAGCAATGAAGGAGATCCTCTGTGACTGGGATCCCTTTTTAGATCGGTTATCTTGCTCTGCAAAGCAGCCATCAGTTCATCCTTACGGGCCAAATCTATGTCTTTTCCTTCAATCACAGTGTTAAAAACCAGCCCGAACATGTATATATCAGCGTCAATGATAGAAGTAAAATGTAGATTGCCATAATCCAATCCCTGAAGAGCAATTTGTAGTTTGGCTATTCTTGGAGTAAAGTCTTTACCAGGGAAAATAGTTGAGAACTGCTGGAACATCCCGTCTGCACTGTCTCTTACCACGGCATAGATGTATTCTTCGTAGAATTTTTCCATTCTGGGCTTGTAGCTTTGGGCAAGTCTGTTGAAGCGGTTTTCTTTCTTGTATTGGGAAAGCAACGACAACACTCTCACAAAATCGAACGCCTGATTCTTGCCCACTAGCTCAATCTTGAAGTTGCGGCAGCAATCCGGCTCAAAATAGTCCGTCAATCCTGCTTTAAGGAAATATAGCGATTTACGGCTCTCTATGGGGTCAAGTGTTGTCCCAAGGATATTGATGTTGCGGAAAACAGTTGAAAAAAACTCATGCTGCTCTTCTTCGGAATTAGTGTTTGGTATGATGAACGAGAAAGGAAGAAATCTTTTCTCGAAGAAGTCTGCATTCAAGCCATAATCAATATGATTATATTTTGCATCAGTTATCGAATCTCTCACGTCTTGTTCTAGCGGTCCTTTTTCTGCAAACATTCGTAGCGACCAGTTGATATATTCCACTTCAGGCTCACCATCATCTTCCTCTGCACCTCCGTCTGCCAATGCCAAGTCATCAGCATTGCGTAAAAAGACATCTTTCTTAGGATACACTTTGAAGTAGGCCAACAAAATGCTTGAAAGGCGTTGCTGTCCGTCAAGAATCAAGTTTTGATTCACTCCCGCTATATTACAAACACCAATGGTAACAGGTGGAACGAACCCATCTTCCATGATGCCTTTCACAAAGCCTTTTACTTGTTGCTCTGTCCATACAAAGCTACGTTGATAGGGCGGAAGTTTCAGGTCTTTGCGCAACAAGAGTTCTATCCAATACTTCAATGTATACTCGCCATAATATACTTTTTTGTCCATATTAATTCAATTAAAAATTTGTCTTTGGCATTTCAGATTTCAGTGCTAATTTAAGGATGGGTTTTGAATAACATTTATGAATCTCTTCCTTTAATACACTCCTCTTTGTTGTATTAAAACATCTCTATATCACACTCCCCATCCCAAAATATTAAGTCTCCTAACCATCTTCCATCAATCATCAATCCTCGTCTCCACATACCCCCTCTTCCTCTTAGCCCGCTCCAACGCCTTTTTATCCTCCTCCGTCAACTCCATTTCCACACCGAATACTTTTTTGCCTTCATAATACTTGGCAAATAACTCTTCAAGGTATTCTCTACTGAATCTTTCTTTTTCGGGATATAAAGCTTTTTCGTGCTCGAGGATTTGGTCGATGGTGAATTTTACACCCACAATCTTTGCCGGTGAGCCCACTACCAATGCGTAAGGCGGCACAGGCTTTGTTACCGTGCTGCAAGCTCCCACGATGCAACCGCGGCCAAGGTCCCCGTCTGAAAGGATGGTGGCATTAGCTCCCACCCAAACATCTTCTCCTATGGTAATATCACGCGAAGTGTCATTAATATGTGATGCTCCTAACAAACATTGTGGAATTCCAACTGTACTACGGTGGTTATTAGTGACAATGGTCACGTTCATGCTAATGACCGTGTACCTCTTTATATACACATGCTCTGTCTTGTTATTCTGTATGCTTAATCCACCCCGTAATACCGTATTGTCTTCCAAATGAACCGTTTTCACCGAAGAAATATATACAGGAAAACCAACTTTGGAGTTCTTTCCTATTGAGCCAAAATCGCTCCTTGATGGCATCATACAATGCTTAAAGGAACGATATTTATTTAGTATACCCATGATTAAGTGTTTAATAAACTAATACCCCAATAATTCTTTTCTATATTTTTCCAATTCATCAGCAAAACCTTCATGGTTAGGGTACTGAAAACCTAATTGTCCTTTATCGTTTCCTTCTATCATTACCCAACCATCATCTCGAAGAGCCAAATCCCAACCTACATATCTCACTTTGGGCAACACCTGCGACATCTCCTTTACCATTTCAACAGCTTCTTCGAATTGCGGCACCTTAAAACCTACAATACTTACTCCTGTATCTGGATGTGTATCATATTTTATTCCTTTTTTATCACAAGCAGCATACACTACTCCTGATTCGAGATCGATATTTCCAATAATGCCACCAGACCCAGCATTATCCACAACAGAATCACCACGCCCTAATCTAATACGCGGATGTATGATTTCTACTCTATCATCAAATCTGAGAGTCGGTATTCGTAACGTATTCACTGAAGATGGATGAAAAGAAGCCATCGTTTTCTCTTGAATAATCAACTCCTCCAAAATGAAAGCTGTGATACCGAAATTGAAAACAGCTTGAATTTGTCTCTTAGCATCATTAAAATCTGCTGTTCTAACAATTCTTATTCCATGACCAAGAGCAGCAAAAACGGGTTTGAGAATAAAATCCTTATGTTTCTCCACGAAGGTTCTAAAGTCATCATTCTCCAAGTCTGTGAGTGACCTGATGTTTATTACATCACGTCTAAAGAACTTTTTATAGTGCTCGTACGTTGTCCATTTGTCAAGAAACACATCCGCTTGTCGCGGATCATTGATTTGATCGCAGAACACATTTTTTTCAAATTCTGGAACAAACAGTTTTCTTTCTTCTTCACTTGAATGCTCAAAATCAAACAAAAAGAATTCGTCAAATTCCCAATGATACTTTATCATTGCAGTCCGCATCAACTTCTGCAATTCTTTCCTTCTATTGGCTGAAATATCCTCGCCAGCAAAGAAATTGATATACTTGTTTTCTTTCTTTTTTTTTGTCAGAAATCGGATGGTATGATATAAGCGAGAATTCTTTAACAAAGATGTTCTTGCCCAACGTTTGATGTCATAAAACCGAATATTGTTACCAAATGTGTTTTCCTGTTTCATTTTAAAAAGAAAATTAATTAGTCCTTTTCAATCCATTATGGTATCAACCATAACTATATTGTTCTTTTTTTCCGTGATTTCTTTTTCAGAACAAAAAAGATCCGATCTAGTTTTAATCCCTTGAAACCCAAAGACAAATCTATGCTTCTCAGATAATATTTCAAAGCGCGCTTCATATTGTGTGCACGATAGGCTTTCATATACTCTATAAAAGCTAAATCTTTCTTGTCGAAGGGACGCCCATGTTGTTCAACAAATTCGGTAAAACGGCGAAAACCTTCGTCTATATTATCTTTACGTTCCTTTTTGTTCATCCGAGTACTAATGCCAATTCCCGCATAATAGATATTGCCGACCACAGGAAGATAATACCTTTTTTCAGTAAACAAGGCCAATTGGCCTTCTTGCATCAATTCAGCATTGTATGACCGGCCTTCACTTACTTTTTCGAATTTATCCAGCACCTTTTTCGAATAACACGCACCACGGTTGCTTAACATCATTCGAATTTTCAGTTTCAAAGCGTCGTGTTTTGTATCTGATGTGTTTTTATAAACTATAGATTCTCCATCGGGTTCTATTTCTTTGTGATCACAATATATGCAAAACAATTCATTTTTGTAGTCAATATGATTTTTTTCGATGAATTCTACAACCGCTTTGAAATATCCCGGACCTGCTTCATCATCACCTGCCAAATTATACACAATATCGCCAGTGGGTCTTTTCCAGGAAGCTTCAATGTTCTGGAAAATACCTAGGTTTTGCTCATTGCGTACGGGTTTTATCAAATCGGGATATTGCTTTTGATATTCTTGTAAGATTTCAAATGTACCATCAGGAGAGCAATCGTCATTAATGCATATCTCATACAAGTAATCTTTTTGGCAAAGCAAAGATTCAAGGGTACGATGAATTACCTGCTCTTGATTGTAAGTAATCATACGTACAGATAATCTCGGAATGTTAGGTAGCATATTCTAATGATTTTTGTTGTTCAATAGTTTGTTTTTCCGTTTCCAAAGAACCAAAAACATAAATCACCATGGCATAAAAAAATATGGAGTAGGTATTGTAAAACCCTGGTCGTTGATATAAGGTAAGAACAAAAAATATGAAAAAGGCTAGCCACATCAATTTGTTTCGTATCTCACGCAACGACAGAATGGCAAATCCAGACAACATAAGAAATACAAAGATAAAACCGTGCTTCACTATAATCAATTTCAACGAAGCTGAACCAGCATAGTCTTTTGCCACCGAAGTGCCAACACCTGTAAACCATGCCGGGGTGCCTTTGATGGATTCATAATAGGATGTCAAGCTGCCGGTGTTTCTATTATCACCCGCAAGCGTTCCTTCTTCTTCATCCCATTCAAAGCGATACCAAATAGTATTATATAAAAACGTATTATTATAGGCGACTAAAAAAGCAGTAAAGAAGAAGACCATCACCAGCCATTTTCGCTTTAAACGAGATGAAAACAAAACCAAACCCATTATCAAAGCCAAATAAAAATAAAAAGACAATGATAACAATCCTCCAATAAGGATTATCCAATTGCCTTTTTTTCTCAAATTCATTCGCTCGGCAACAAGCAACAATCCACAAATCGTACCAATAAAACCAGGCTCGTCCCAAAGCCCATGAAAACGTCCTGAACCCCCAGAAGGTTCAACCAAAAACATATACATTATATATTTATATGATTTCAGTGAATTTAATGGTTCAATTTCTATTCCTCCAAATGTCAAACCTATCCTAACGAATAGATAATTAACTATAGAAAGAGACAAAAAGAAAACGATAAGGCGATAAAACGTTTTATAAGTTTCAAACACCAAGTCTTTCCTTAGTATAGGAATAAAGGCAAAAGCCAAAAAATTAAATAAGGTGACTATACCAGAACGATCCACAAAAACCACCGCCCAAATATAAGCCAAAGCAAAACAAAGGAAAATCCAAAAGGTTCCTTTTTCTTTGGATATATTGAACAGGCATATGATCAAAACTATAATTGCCAATATGGGTCGGATGGTATCTTCAACAGACCACAAATAGCATGGCATGGTGCGCATAAAAACTATAAGCCCCAAAATGACTCCCAGAATAGTAGTCGTACTCACCTTTGTATTACTAACCGTATTACTCATAATATATGTCTATTCTGAATAAATACTTTCAAAATAAGATTTCAATATAACGGGATTGATACAGAAATATGGAATGTGTAAAACCGACTTTTCGGCATTACCTGCTAGATACATCATGATAGCTTTTTTTGTGTTACCTAATGAAGAAAAGCAAGTGGAATTACGGTGTTGGGAAAGGAACACCAAAACACGACATCCTTTAGAACAAAATACCAAATTGGTAAAAGCGGCCCCAGATGCACCCACAATATGTTCAGCCTGGTTGAATAACCTTGCTTGTGTGATAATATCCATATCTTCAGTATAAACAAACTCAAAACCATATTTCTCTAAGATTGGGCGCAATTCATCTTCATTGAGTCGTCGTTTGTTACAATTTCTACGTGACAGATAAATCCTTTTAGGAAGTTGCCCTGAATCATTAAGAGTTGCTTTTGCCAACACTTTGGTTTTTATGTCATCCAATGTTCGTGCATCATAGGCAAATTTATCATTAATACTCTCATTTTGAGAGCCTTTTTTACTATTTGGAATCACAATATTTGGACACGCAATACAATAAAGCTCGTTGACCTTATATAAAGTGTTGGTCCGCAATGGTATAATAGCTCGATTATCTTCATTCAATATCTCTACAAGCTGTTTCATCTGCGGCACTTGCAATACCCTTTCATCAACCAACAAGGGTACATCTTTGTTTATTCCAGTTGCTTGGATATAGACCATTTTTGAGGCCACCTGAGCCATAAAATGAAAATAGTTGTTCGACATGTTGGAAGCCAAACAGATTCCTTTCTCCAACCAATTGTCATAAATGTGGCGATAATTATAAATATAATATTTACCGACATGATGCGGTTTGTTGAACAAAAGAAACAAACCATGATCGGTCATATTGGCATGATACTCATCGCATTGCGCAAGCATATCATAGAGCATCTTGTTGTCAGAAGTCAGCACCACATCAGAACCGCCGATGATTTTTGCATCTCGTAGTTCAGCCCAATACATGTTTGGTAGTTTGCAAGGTTCTGGAGTCTGAGGCTGCTCGCCATAAAAATTGTTTATCAATACCGTAGTGCTTCGATTCTTCTCCAATACATGATAACAATTTTGGTCATAGTTGGCAGCATAATCTTTAAATCGCATCACCTCAGTCAAGCGATGACGTGATGTAAGGATTTCCTTTGTTTTCTCCTTAAATCTCTTTGTTTTACTGCTCATCTTTTTTCTTTTTATTGACCCTGGCCATCAACGCATCTTTAATATGAATTCGCTTATCCAATTCGGTATATGAAAACCATACAGAGCCTCCAAGTATCATGGTCCCAATGACATATCTCCACCAGTGTGCACCACCTAAAAACGAGACCGTCAAAGCTAAAACGCAAATAATAAAATTAGGAATGGCTATCTTATAAAAGCCACTACTCAATGTGAATCCAAACCTACGTTTGCTTACAACCAACATGAGAATGGTGTAAATTATATAAACAAGGATAATAGCAATGCCAATCCCCGTAAAACTTCCATAATAAAAGCCTGCGTACTTGAGCGATATAGAGAAAACAAAGATGATACACTCATTCATAAGAAAAGTTTTCGAGTCCCCTCGTGCAATGAAAGCGTATGAAATGCACCAACTGATGGCTCTGAAGAACATGGCAAACATCAAAAGTTCCAGCAAGTGTTTCACAGCAAAAAACTCTGAAGAATAAAGTATCAATAAAGCTTCCTTTGCAAAAACCATGAACGCCACAAGCAATGGCGACATAATCATCAACACCATTTCTATCTGCTTATTAATCGCGACAATCTGCTCTTGATCATCACCTGCAATGGCCGACAAACGTGGTACATAATCTGTTGTCATGGCCGACAGCACAAGAAATACATAAGATGTAGCCATAGACATCGCAGCATGATACAAGCCTACCGCCTCAACCGATCCGACACGTGAAATAATAATGTTCATCAAATAGGACGAAGCATTGCTGATTTGACCACCAAGAGATATGACAATTCCCAATGTAAGCATTTCTTTTCCGTTTTTCCAATAATCTTTTAAGGACATCTTCACCTTTTGATATGGAACGCGTCTTGTAAAAACAATTGATCGAATTACTGCTATAATTGATGCTAACAATAAAGCTGGAACGATACCTTTTTCCCGGAAAAAGTAATACAGAGGCAAGGTAAGCACAAGACTAAGTATTTGCCCTGTAAGTGTAGCTTTCGCTAAGTCTTTGTAGTGAAAACACCCCTGTAAAAGCGCAATTTGTCCCACATTGATTTGAAGGAAAATCATCATTATGGACAATATACGAAAAGCAGCTGTATAATCACGATTTCCAAAAGCAAACTGACTCAAAGGTCCAGCAAAAACCAGCACAATGATACCTCCTAACAACCCAGTAAACCAAACCAATCCACGTAAAGTCGTGATAGTGGTATTGATTCTATCCTGATTGTTTTCATGATATGCCTTGGCCACATCACGTACTGCACTCGTATGCAAACCACAACCCGTGAGATGATTAATCGTATCTGTTGTGGATTTCAAAAGGCTATTGATTCCCATACCTGCAGGGCCTATTAACATAGCTATCGCTTTCGAGCGAATAATGGAAATCAGTATTTTAATGACTTTCACACCGCCGAATAAAGCCAATGCTTTGAAAATTCCACCGTAGGTATTACGGTTTTTTACTTTTTCCGTCAATGTTCAGAATTTATTAATCAATTCAACAACCTGTTTTACCTCTTCCAGGCTAATACTTGGTCCTATCGGCAAGCTTAATTCATGGTCGGCAATGTATTCCGTAATCGGCAAGCTTATCCCATTCCAATCCTGGTAACATTCCTGTTTATGGGGTGCAATCGGATAATGGATTACCGTGCCAATGCCATTCTTTTCAAGATAATCATGAAGTTCATCACGTTTTTCGCAAAGGATGGGGAACAGATGATAGGCATTTTGAGTATCGGGCAATCTGTCGGGCAAGGTTACTAAAGGATTAATGATGTGGTCGTAATAATAGTTGGCTACTTGCTTGCGGTGGGCGTTGTCTTCCACAAGATATTTCAGTTTCACATCCAAGACGGCAGCTTGAATTTCGTCCAAGCGGCTATTGCGGCCCGTGTATTTAAAGACATACTTTTTGGAAGAACCATAATTAGCCAATGTACGTACCGCTTTTGCCAGTTCATCATCATTGGTAGTCACCGCACCGCCATCCCCTAAGGCACCAAGGTTCTTGCCTGGATAGAAGCTGTGGCCGGCGACATCGCCGATGCTGCCTGTCATACGTCCGTCTGAATACAGACAACCATGTGCTTGAGCATTGTCTTCCACCAATTTCAGATTGTATTTCTTGCACAATGCGCCAATCTTCTCTGTGTAGGCAATGCGGCCATACAGGTGTACAATGCAAATGGCTTTTGTCTTGGGTGTGATGGCTTCTTCGATTTTGTCATCATCAATTTCCAGGGTATTAAGTTTCGGTTCCACCAATATGGGTTTCAAACCGTTTTCCGTAATGGCCAATATGGTAGCAATATAAGTGTTTGCTGGAACAATCACTTCATCGCCAGGTTGCATTACACCCAATTCAATGTAAGCGCGGAAGATCCAAATTAAGGCATCCAAACCATTGGCACAGCCGATGGCATGCTTGGTGCCGATGAATTTCGAGTAGTTTTCCTCAAACTTCTCGTTTTCTTTACCTTGAAGGTACCAACCGCTATTCACTACTCGGGTGACGGCAGCATTGATTTCGTCACCATGCAATGCGGTGACATCTTTTAACGAAAGGAAGGGTATCATTTTCTTAAGCACTTAATTTAAAACCAAATCTTTTAATTCATATTTGTTTGGCCATGGTAATAAACTTATTGTCACGACCAATTTCTACAAATCCGCATTTGAAGTAAAGTGAATAAGCACGCTCGTTGCTTATTAATACTTTGAGGACTATCCTTTTGAACTCTAAATCTAGAGCCTTCTTTTCAAGTTCCTCTATCAATAAAGGAGCTAAGCCCATTCCACGATATGCTTTTTCTCCAATATAGCAGGTTAATTCTCCTTGTTGTTTAGGCTTTATATTTCTAAAACCGCCAGCTCCAATAGCAATTCCATTATATTCCAATCCCCAAATCATATAGTCACTACGTGAGGGCAACGCTTCAAACCATTTCTTCTGCATTTCAGAAGTAACAGTATATTGTATATCCATCCCACGACGTATCTCCTCATCGTTAAGCCAATACAAGCTTTTTGTCAAATACAAATAGGAGAATGTGGTCAAACGTAATCCTTGATTTGTCGTTTTATTAGGCAGAACCTCGAAGGTTTCGTAACGCTTTGCATAATGCGCACCTAACTTAATAGGATTGGCAACTGTAATAGCTTCCCCTTGCGCAATACGTAAGGCAAGTGTCACAAGATTCAACCCAGCCATACATGAATAGGCGACTCCGGCGGGAATTCTTGGATTTATTTCTATAATTTTAATCCCATTTTTGCCTACAAAAAATTCGGTATTGACCACTCCGTTTAAATCGAGCAATTCTGCAATTTTCCGACAAGCCTTTTCAACTTCTTCGTTTGCAACAATCTCCACTGCAACACCGCAGCCGTTACTATTGCGCATTAGCTCTTGTCTTTGACAAACTTGTATCAGCCCCGTCTTACGACAACGTACAATGTCAGCAGCAATGAACTCTCCTTGTGTGAATTCTTGGACAATAAAATCATACCAATTGTCACGAAGAGAATCCAATTCTTTTCGGTCGTGAATTGCTCTACAACCTATACTGGCTCTTCCTTCTATCGGTTTCACAAACAACGGGAAGTCTTCGTCTGACACGTCTTCATAATTACTAAAGCGTTTTATGCAATATTCAGGAATGTTCTGCTCTGACCAAATAGCAAACTTTTCCTTTCGGTGACAAGTAACTACCGCATCAGTATTTGCTACACATAATGTAACTCCGATATCAGATAGTTCTTCTCTATGTAAGGCCATCGTCTCTACTTCCTCATCAACTACACAATAGTATATGTTTACATTATGATCAATACAAAACTGCCGCACAAATTCAAAGTATAACTCCCTGTCTTCTGTTGCTTTAGGAAACTGATAATATTCATCAACTTCAGTAGATCCGTAAATACAATATGGCAGATTGATATCGGCACCAATAATATAATAATTCTCAGGTTGTTTTCTTAGTTCGTTGACAATGGTCGTACAATTCATCGTACCAAGGGCAGTAACCAATATGCGTTTAGAGCTCTTATTGGATTCCTTCTCAATACCCGAGTTTGAACAGTTGGATAAAGTATTTATCATAATTCTGATCTAAATAACATAAACTCTTGATAATCTCTAATATAATCCTCAGCTTGATACACCTCGCTGGCCAATACCATACAGACGGCGCCAGAAGAGAAGTCATCCAAATCACGCCACATGCCTGGTTTCACGTAAAGGCCTTGATAAGGGCGATTGAGGAAGAAAGTGCGTTTGCACTTGCCATCGTCGAGTGTCACTTTGAAAGAACCTGAAGCCGCGATGATCAATTGTTCCAATTCCTTGTGAGCATGAGCTCCCCGAGACTCACCACTTGGTACATCATAGAGGTAATAAACGCGCTTTACATCGAAAGGCAAAGTCTTTCCGTTTTCTACAATAGTCAAGTTACCTTTACGGTCGCTATGATGACGGTCAAGCTCAACCATTGAGCAATCAAAAACACTATATTTTCCCATCGTTTTTCATTTTTTGGAATTGCTGATAGTCTCTCACATAATCCGATTCATCATATAGTGATGAACCAAATTCCAAGGCAAAAGCGTTGGTAGAGAAGTTCTCCATCACACGCCAAAGACCTTTAGGAACATATAGGCCATAATATGAACGGTTCAACGTGAAGGTTTTCTTTTGCTTACCGTCGTCCACAATCACATCAAATGCTCCTGACAAAGCAATAATGAATTCCTCGTTTTCTCGGTAGGCATGACCCCCGCGATTCTCACCGCCTGGCACATCATAAATCCAATAGGTTCGCTTGATTTCAAATGGAATTTGCTTGAAGTTCTCCGCAAAAGAAAGATTGCCTCGAGAATCGAGGATCTTGGGGAGTTCTACGATTTTTGCGTCATCAATGGTCATATCAACGGCCTTTATACATATCTTCGTAATACTTCTGGTAGTCACCGCTCGTCACATTATCCATCCACTCTTGGTTATCCAAATACCAGCGAACGGTCTTTTCTATGCCTTCCTCAAACTGCAAGGAGGGTTCCCAACCAAGTTCTTTCTGAAGTTTGGTAGAGTCGATGGCATAGCGCATGTCGTGACCAGCGCGGTCGGTGACGTAGGTAATCAAATCCATGTCGGCACCCTCGGGACGACCTAAGATGCGGTCAACGGTATTGATGACCACCTTGATGATGTCAATGTTCTTCCACTCGTTGAAACCACCAATGTTATAGGTTTCAGCAATCTTACCTTCATGGAAGATAAGGTCGATGGCACGAGCATGGTCTTCCACATACAACCAGTCGCGCACATTCTCACCTTTGCCATACACGGGCAACGGCTTGCGATGACGAATATTATTGATGAACAGCGGTATCAACTTCTCGGGGAATTGGTAAGGGCCATAGTTGTTAGAGCAGTTGGTCACCACCGTTGGCAGACCGTAGGTGTCGTGGAAAGCTCTCACGAAATGGTCGCTGGAAGCTTTTGCTGCACTATAAGGACTATGCGGCTGGTATTTCAAATCTTCGGTAAAGAACTTGTCGCCATAGGCAAGGTGATGCTTTCCACTGCTAGCCTTGGTGCTAAAGGGGGGCATAATGCCTTCGGGATCGGTCAGCTCAAGAGCACCGTAGACTTCATCAGTGCTGATATGGTAGAAGCGTTTACCCTCCCATTTCTCAGGCAATGTTTCCCAATAGAGTTTTGCAGCCTGAAGCAAACTAAGTGTACCCATCACGTTGGTCTGGGCAAAAGTGAACGGGTCTTTGATGGAGCGGTCCACATGGCTTTCGGCGGCAAGGTGGATGATGCCGTCAACATGCTCGTCCTGCATTAGTTTATAGACACCTTCAAAGTCGCAGATGTCCATTTTGACAAAGCGATAGTTGGGTTTGTTCTCAATATCCTTCAAGTTGGCGAGGTTGCCAGCATAGGTCAGTTTGTCGAGGTTGATGATCTTATATTCAGGGTATTTGTTCACAAACAAGCGAACAACATGGCTACCGATGAAGCCAGCACCTCCTGTGATAATGATTGTACGTTTCATGATTTCTGTTGATTATTAGTTTCTTTTAGGATGTGTCAACGTGTCGGAATTGATTTCTTCTTTCAACTCATCAATCACTTTCAGCAAATATTGTCCGTATTGGTTTTTCAGCATTGGCTTGGCCAGGTCACGCATCTTTTCCTCAGTGATCCAGCCATTACGATAGGCAATGCCTTCTAAACAGGCGATCTTCAAGCCTTGGCGCTTTTCGATAACCTCAACAAACGTAGAAGCCTCGGACAGGCTGTCGTGTGTACCAGTGTCGAGCCAAGCAAAGCCGCGTCCGAAAACTTGAACTTTCAGCTCTCCATCTTTTAGGAATTCTTGATTCACCGTGGTAATCTCCAATTCGCCACGAGCAGAGGGCTTAATGTGCTTGGCAACATCAACAACTTTATTTGGATAGAAGTACAAGCCCACTACAGCATAGTTGCTCTTGGGCTCTTTGGGTTTCTCTTCAATGCTCAAGCAGTTACCTTGTTTGTCGAATTCAGCCACACCATAACGCTCAGGGTCGCTGACCCAATAGCCGAATACTGTAGCTTTTTTGTTTTCTTCGGCATCTTTGACAGCTTTTCTTAACAACGCAGTGAATCCGCTTCCATAGAAAATATTGTCACCCAACACAAGACAAGCACAATCATTACCGATGAATTTCTCGCCGATAATGAAAGCTTGTGCCAAACCATCGGGTGAAGGTTGTTCGGCATACTCGAAGTGTACGCCATAATCAGAGCCATCACCCAGCAAGCGTTCAAAGCCAGGCAAATCATAAGGCGTTGAAATGATGAGAATATCCCTAATGCCAGCGAGCATTAAAGCCGAGATGGGATAATAAACCATCGGTTTGTCATAGATGGGTAACAGCTGTTTGCTGACCCCTTTAGTAATGGGGTACAATCTTGTGCCGGAACCTCCGGCAAGTACGATGCCTTTCATAAGATGTATGTGTATTTGTTTTGTAAATTCTGTCTTCTCACAGCTTCGCCCCGTCAGTCACATTCTGTGGTGACAAAGGGCTGGTTTTCTTCTCCTTATGAGTTAATAATAAGCGTTATGAAGGCTTATTATTCTACCCGTTTTGTATTTAGGGGACAAAAATATGATTAAATTATTGAATTATCAAGCGTTTTAAAAAATCAATCGACTTTTGTTTCCATCATTTTCCGCCATTTCAGATAGCCGAAGACTGCGATGACAACATACAGGGCATAAAGGCTGGCCTTAAAGGGGATGTCTTTGTAGAAATACAAGGCACAAGTAACGATGTCTACAACAATCCATACAAACCACTGTTCCAAGTACTTGCGGGCCAAGGCCCAGATGCCTACGATGCTCAAGGCTGTGGTGAAGGCATCGGCCACGGGGACGGTGGAGTTGGTGAAGCGCGACAGCAGGAAATAGATGGCCGCCCATATCACTACGGCTAGACCTAACCAAATTATTGCCTTTTGTTTGGGCATATGACGGATGGGCAGGTCGGCGGTCTTTTGCTGGTGGCGCATCCAGGCGATGAAGCCGTAGACGGTCATGGCCAGGTAGTAGAATTCCATGCCGCAGTCGGCGTAGAGACCTTTCTGGTAATAGAGCACGATGCCCAACGACTGCATCACGAAACCCACGACCCACATCCAGACGCTGGCTTTGTATTCTAATAGGATATAAGCCAAGCCTAAAGCCGTTGTTGTGATGTCGAGCCAATGGGCTGAAAGGAAATCCATAGTGATTTCAAAATGATAGAGTAAGTCGTTTTGTGTCAGAGATAGCGGGTCAAGCCCGCTATGAAGGGCTTGGGGTGGAAGTGTGTTGTTTAGGTTCGTTTTAGGATATAAGGGATTAGAAGACTATGCTTTTTGACAAACCCAAGGCGGGAGGTCCTCATGGCGGGCTTGTCCAGCCATCCCTCACGCTTTGGGACATCGCAGCCGCCAAAGCCACAAACTCCTCCGCTCTCATTTCCTTAAGGAAAACCAACCCATGCGTGGCACGGATGAGCGGATGGGCGTTTTCATAGAAGAAGTTCTTCCCAAGGATGAGCTGCACGTCTTTCAGCTGCTTCACCCAAATCATCTCCGCCAGTTCGCTGAACGGACCATCAAAGTCCGGATTGGGAAACTCCGCCTTGACTTGTGTCAAGTAGCTGTCCTTAAATGCTTTCTCAAACACAGCGAAGGCGTTGAGCGTCACAGGGATATAAACATTCGCCTCGGCAGGATGGAAGGTTGACCATACGTTGCGGTAGCCGATAATCCTCAGGTTCCAGAGGTTGGCTTCCTCACCCCAAAGCCTAACGGCTTCAGCGATGCTTTGCATGACCTTGTAGTGCGTGTTGGGACCCAAGCCTGCCGAGTCGATGGCCACGGTGATAACGGTGGGCTTCAACTCGCGTAGCTGGTTGAGGATGGGAAGGACGTCGCGCTCAAAGTTGGGGCTCCAAGGTCCCTGAGCCTGTCGAAGGGCCGACAGCCCAAGTTGAACTGAGTCCGGGCCCTTCGACGAGCTCAGGGACCCTTCAATGTTATCATTATACAACCCTAACCTCAGATGATGGATATGCTTCAGCGAGGTGCCTGCATAAGCCCAAACGAGTTCCTCCTCAAACTCACGGATTTGTCCTTTCAGTTGCTGTATCTCTGGGCTATTGGGGTGATGTTTACGAAGGTTAACGATTTCTGTCTGAAATCTGTCTTCTATATCCTCCACGCTCTTCAGCTGCCACAACCCCACGGCATCACGAAGGATGCGGTGACAAAAGCCGCGCCGCATCTCTTCAGGGTTCTTGCGAGCCACATTGTCGAGGTAATGATAAATGTCCTTTTCCTGCTTGAAACGATAGCCTTGGTCAAAGAAATCGGGGTATTGCACCATCTGGATTTGGCCCTGATGCAGAAAGTTCAAGGTGTCCTCTAAGGCTTTCTGTAGGAACTCATCGGTGACGGAATGAAAGCCTGAGGTCATGATGGCGAAATGCACCTCGTTGGAAGGCTCGCGCAGTTGCCGACTGATGAGGGGCATGATGCCCAGCATAATGTCGTCGTGATGTGGACCCGTGTGATAAATCACCTCATTCTGAAAGGGCTTCACACCATACCAGAGTTTGGCCGCTACGTCGTCGATGACCTGTTGCACCTTGTCAAGACTCAAATTGGGGATCTTGGCACAACGGAGGTCGTTCTGCAGGTCCTCCAGCGTCAGCTTATGGGCATAACGATTGAGGGTCTTGCAGAGACCTAATACGGCACGTTCGGTCTTTTCGAAGTTCCAATCGCCGTCAAAGAGCGATGGGTCGGTCTTAGGGAACATGATTACTTAATCCCGTTTAAAGATGTCGCGGGTATATACTTTCTCCTTCACGTCGTCAAGAACACTATCGTAGCGGTTGGCGATGATAGCCTGGCTCATAGCCTTGAACTTCGTCAAATCGTTGACCACAAGGCTGCCAAAGAAGGTAGAACCATCGGGCAAGGTCGGCTCATAAATGACAACCTCAGCGCCTTTCGCCTTAATGCGTTTCATCACGCCTTGGATGCTGCTTTGGCGGAAATTGTCGCTATTCGACTTCATCGTCAGGCGATAGACTCCGATGATGCAATGTCGTTCCTGAGCGGCATTGTATTGTCCTTGATCGTAGTAGTCATAATACCCTGCTTTCTTCAGCACCTGATCGGCAATGAAGTCCTTACGGGTACGGTTGCTATCCACGATGGCGCGGATGAGGTCTTCCGGCACATCCTCGTAGTTGGCCAAAAGCTGTTTGGTGTCTTTGGGCAGACAATAGCCTCCATAGCCAAAACTGGGGTTGTTGTAGTGGTCGCCAATCCGAGGATCGAGGCAAATACCCTTAATAATAGACAAGGTATCAAGACCTTTCACTTCGGCATAGGTGTCCAACTCATTGAAATAGCTCACGCGCAAAGCCAGATAAGTGTTGGCAAAGAGCTTCACGGCTTCGGCTTCTTTGAGCCCCATGAAGAGTATCGGGACATCCTCCTTAGCGGCACCTTGTTGAAGCAACTTCGCAAATTGATGCGCTTTTTCTTCAATGTCAGGACAAGCCAAACGCTTTATTGCCTCGTTTTCAACATCGTACCCTTCGATAGATTTGGGATAACCCACGATGATACGGCTGGGATAGAGATTGTCGTACAAGGCCTTGCTCTCGCGTAAGAACTCAGGCGAGAACAAGAGGTTCAGCTTTTCAACGCCTTTTGCGGCATATTTCACATACAACGCCCTTGAATAACCAACAGGAATAGTGCTCTTGATGACCATTACCGCATCGGGGTTGACCTTGAGAACAAGGTCTATGACCTCCTCCACATGCGAAGTATCGAAAAAACTCTTTTGCGGGTTGTAATTGGTGGGAGTCGCGATGATGACAAACTCGGCGTCTTTATAGGCGGCAGCACCATCAAGCGTAGCAGTAAGGTCAAGGTCCTTTTCGGCCAGGTATTTCTCGATGTACTCATCCTGAACAGGCGATTTCCTATTGTTGATAAGCTCTACCTTTTCAGGGATGACATCTACAGCCGTGACATGGTTGTGCTGCGCCAGCAATGTGGCGATGCTCAAGCCAACGTAACCTGTACCTGCTACTGCGATGTTCATATTTGTATTATGTTGGTAGAGAAGCGATTAATCGCGTCTCTACAAGGTAAATTATAATCTACCGTCGATGATTTCACGCGGCAAAATGCCTTTCACATCATAAATGACACCATTTTCCTTGGCGAATGCTTTCACATCCATGTCAAGGAACTCCTTATGTGCAACGGCAAGGATCACCGCATCGAACTGCGTGGTCGGGGCTTCGTTGGTCACCGTCACACCATATTCCTGGAACACATGCTCGGCATTGGCCCAAGGATCGAAGACGGTGATATTAGGAGTGTACTCATGCAAGGTGTGGTAGATGTCGACCACCTTGGTGTTGCGGATGTCGGGGCAATTTTCTTTGAAGGTGATACCAAGAATAAGAATCTTGGCATTCTTCACCAACACGCCTTTTTTGTTCATGCACTTGATGGTCTGGTTAGCCACATAGGCTCCCATGCCATCGTTCAATCTTCTGGAAGCGTGCATGATACGAGGCAGCACGCCATAGACCTGGGCCTTTTGAATGAGGTAATAAGGGTCTACACTAATGCAGTGACCACCTACCAAGCCGGGACTCAGCTTGATGAAGTTCCACTTGCTGCTAGCTGCTTCAATCACGTCATGAGTGTCGATGCCCATGGCGTTGAAGATCTTCGCCAGCTCGTTCATGAAGGCGATGTTCACGTCGCGTTGTGAGTTCTCAATAATCTTTGAGGCTTCAGCGACCTTGATGCTTGGGGCCTTGTGCGTGCCGTTGATGAGGACGCTGTTGTAGACTTCATCAACATAGTTGGCAATTTCAGGTGTTGAGCCTGAGGTTACCTTTTTAATCTTCTCCACAGTGTGCTGCTTGTCGCCGGGGTTGATACGCTCAGGGCTGTAGCCAGCGTAGAAGTCAACATTAAACTTCAGTCCGCTGACGCGCTCCACCACGGGCAGGCATTCCTCTTCGGTCACGCCAGGATAAACGGTGCTTTCATACACCACCACATCACCTTTGCTGATGACCTTGCCGACTGTTTCGGAAGCACCCCAAAGCGGGCGCAGATCGGCGCGGTTGTCGCGGTCGACGGGGGTAGGCACGGCCACTACATAGAAGTTGCACTTCTTGATTTCCTCAAGGTTGGTGGTGCAACGGAAGCCATGGTTCTTGATGGCATCCTGAAGCAGCTCGTCACTGACTTCAAGGGTAGCGTCGTGACCTGTCATCAGGGCATCCACACGACGCTGATTCATGTCGAAACCGATGGTCTCGAACTTCGTGGAAAACAATCGGGCTAACGGAAGGCCTACATAACCCAGGCCTATCACACAAATTTTTGTGTCTTTCATATATTTTTGATTTTCATTTTATTTCCATCCGAAAGGATGTCCGCTCAGCGGCAATTTGGCCATGGGATGGTAGTCACCAGTAAGGCCAACTGGTTTTGCATTACGGATTTCATACACAATGTTGATGCAACGGCGAGCTTCCTCAATACCAAAGCCACGACCAGCAAGAATTTCTTCATAACTCTTGGTGTGCAACTCTGTAAAGCCTTGGCTGAACTCAAACTCGTCACCATCAATCATAATAGTGCGATAAGTGCGTTTCTCCCCTTCTACAGCATTGGGGGGCAGTGTATCGGAATTGATGCTTAAGAAATAGCGCACACGTGCCTTTTCCAATTCCAGATAACCTGCCACTCGGTCGTGCGAAGCTACATGGACAACATTTTTCTTCACATCACCGAAAATCCAGCTCAGCATGTCGTAGAAGTGCACACCGATGTTGGTGGCGATGCCACCGCTTTTGTTGATGTCACCCTTCCAAGAGGCATAATACCAGTTACCTCGCGAAGTGATATAGGTCAAATCAACATCATATATCTTGTCTTTAGGACCTTCCTCGACTTTTTTCTTCAAAGCAACAATCTTGTCGTGCAAACGAAGTTGAAGAATAGTATAAGCCTTATGGCCCTGACGTTCCTCAACCTTTTGTAAAGCATCTATATTCCATGGATTAAGTACAAGTGGCTTCTCACAAATGACATCAGCACCAAGGCGCAGGCCATAGCGCGTGTGAGCGTCGTGCAAGTAATTAGGTGTGCAGATGCTCACAAAATCTATATTGGTGCCGCTGTCGCGCAGCTTGGTATTGTGACGGTCGAAGAGCTCCTGCTCGGTAAAGAAGGCTGCCTTAGGGAAATAGCTGTCCATAATGCCTACGCTGTCACTTTTGTCGTAGGCGGAAACAAGGGTATTACCCGTGTCTTTAATGGCTTTAAGATGACGTGGGGCGATATAGCCGCCCACGCCGATGATGGCGAAATTCTTCATTATAGGTTGTTTTTCTCAATATCCTTAAAATACTTGACGGTACCGTATGTCATTTCATCACAGGCGGCATCGTCGCAGACGATGATGCCTTTGGGGTGCATTTGCAGCACACTGACGGTCCACATCTGGCTTACAGCACCTTCAATGGCATGAGCCAACGCGCGGGCCTTGTTGTGGCCATTGGCTAAAATCATCACTTCACGACTGTCCATGACCGTGCCCACACCTACGGTGAGAGCTGTCTTCGGTACCTTATTAATATCGTTCTCGAAGAAACGTGAGTTGGCGATAATAGTATCGGTGGTGAGGGTCTTCACACGAGTGCGTGAAGTCAAGGAGCTACCGGGCTCGTTGAAGGCAATATGACCATCAGGACCGATGCCACCCATGAAGAGGTCGATGCCACCATAGCTCTTGATTTTGGCTTCGTAGTCGGCACACTCTTTCTCCAAATCCTTGGCATTGCCGTTGAGGATATTGACGTTCTCTTTCTTGATATCGATGTGTTTGAAAAAGTTGTTCCACATGAAGCTGTGGTAGCTCTCGGGGTGGTTTTCCGGAATTTTGACGTATTCGTCCATATTGAAAGTAACCACGTTTTTGAAAGAGACTTGTCCCTTCTTGTAAAGGCGTATCAGTTCCTTATAGGTGCCTATTGGGGTGGAACCCGTAGGAAGACCAAGAATGAAAGGTTTCTTTGCTGTGGGCTTAAAAGCGTTGATGCGTTCAACGATATGGTTGGCTGCCCAACGCGACATAGCATCGTAGTTTTTTTCGATAATGACTCTCATGGTAGTATAATTGATAATTGATAATTGACAATGGATAGTTAATGGGTATTTTTATATTTCTGAATTAAGGCGATGTATTCTTCGGTTTCCTTGCGGATTTGTTTGACAAACGACACATCGTCAATCTTGCCGATGACGGCAATCTTTTCGTCTTCGTTACGGAAGGTGGCGTTGCGGAACTCATTGTCGTAGTCTTTCTTGCGGCTCTCATACACCTGATCGCAGATGAAATGTTGGATGTGGATGGCCTTGTCCAAGTTTTCGTGCCACATCTCTTCAGTCAGCACATCCGTCTCGTCCTTGTAAAGGAACATCAACGAGAAGTAGGCATGACGCAGCTTTTCTGCTTGATAGTCCTCCCACAGTTTATCGTATCGATGATGGATTTCTTCCCATGTGTTGAGCACGCCATTGCGAATGTCGGCACGCAACTGGTCGACATCATCTTCAGGCATGGTCTGTCCACCAAGATTGATCCATTTGCGGAGACGCTTTCCTCGCATTTGATTCACAATATGTTCCATGTCGGTCTCAGGATGAGCTTCAAGGTAATGCATCAAGGTCGAAACAGCGTAATAAACTATCATATCCCCGTAGGCATGATAAGCTTCCAAAGGCTTGAGGATGTACACCTTACGCTTACCTTTCTCCATGTGTTCACCGAAGACATCCAACGATTTCACTGTATCGGGTTCGTTGTCAAGAAGATTCTTTCCGCACTCACGCAGGTCGTAGTATTCGTAATGCTCAGGATCTTCACCTTTGCTGCGAAGGTAGGCTTTGGCCACCCAAACTTCAAGCAGTTTTCGGCCTTCGATGATTTCTTCAACGGTATCAGGCGCAAGAGTCTCAAACTCAATGTTCTGAATCTTGCGTTTGCGTTTGTCTCGTTTCAGGTATTTTGAGGTATTACGCGCGATGGCGTACATATTGTACATCCACCAATAAGCGGGCATAACTTCCAATTCATCTTTGGCAACATTATTGTTGACCAAGCAGAACGGCAACATAATGTTGAGTTCGCTGGGATAGTCAGCCTTGCTGAGCAGGGTGAATGAAGCGAACTTCGAAGAGTGCTTCACGCTGGAACAAAGTCCTGGCCAAAAGCCACGTGAGGCCACGATTTCTCCATCGGTAGCACGGCTGTTATGGTTGGAACCCATGGTGGCGCCAGCTGCCATATTGCTCTGACCCATCACACAAGCGGAGATAAGGAAGGAGTTGTTGTGGTGCTGTTCATGCGAGGGGAAGATCAAGTTGTTCAATACCTCACAGCACGAGATGGTGGAGTTGTCACCCAACACAGAATGGATAAGACGGGCACCATATTTCAAATTGCAGTTGTCGCCCAAAACAAAGCGCGTGGCCACCACCGAATAGAAGATACGGCAGCCGTAACCTGTCACGCCGTTTACCAAAATGACGCCCTCACCAATTTGAGAAGGCTCCTCTTCTGAAGAGTTGATAGTGACATTTTTCAGTTTGCTGGCGCCTTTGATATAGCAGTGTGGTCCAACCTTGGCATCTTTCAGAATCCAGCAGTTTTTGATGACACAGGACTCTCCTATGGTGCCATAGTAACCACGGTGGAAGTCGACGCTGGCTTGAGTGATTTCTTTGAGACGCTCTTGCAATTTGGTGTCGTCAGTGTATTTGGCCCAAAGATAGGCGTCGGCGGTAATCATGCCGTCAAAGGGTAGTATCTGACGTGTTCCGATTTCATTCATTACCTCTAACCACACACGCACATCCTCAGGTTCGCCTTCCTTGATAGTGCCGTTGCCGAATTTGGAGTGGTCGGTAGTGGAAATTTCTTGGATGTTGAAAAGGATGCTACGGTCGCCAATGATGTAGTTGGCCATGTAATGTACGTCATGGATGGCAACATCGTCACCGATGTCGCACGAGATGATGCTACTGTTGGAAATACCAACAGGAACACGGAGATCGTGATATTGCAATACCTTACGATTGATCCTACCGATGCGTACCATGCCGAAGAAATGGTTGTTGTGAACCATATTCGTATCGAATTCATCGGTGACCCAAATGTCATCCCAGTTGGTAGCCGAGTTGCTGTTTTTTACTAAACGTTCTATCTCATCGGTATGGAGATGACGCCAACCATCTTTCGGTTTCTTTACCTGTAGATTGCGGTAGTAGTATTCGTCGTGACCATGCAAGTACTTCTCGTCGATGAAGTTCTTGTAAATCCGGTCGTAGTCAATGATAGTTACTTTATCCATTTAAATATATTTATTTGTTTTTCAATAGGTTAATTAATCCTTTATTATCTTAATCAAGTTCAGACTATGCTAGTTGTCCTCAATCAAGATTACGGAAAAGGACTAACAACGGCACCGTAGCGTATGCCGATTCGTCTGAAAACTGATGGATAAGTTGCTACGAACATGGTCTTATGATTTTTTCAGAATCCGTTTGGATTATTTCTTTGCCAGTTCCACGAGTCGCGGCACATCTCTTCGAGGCCATACTGTGCTTTCCAGCCTAATTCACGCTCTGCTTTGGCAGGATCGGAATAACAAGTGGCGATGTCACCTGCTCTGCGTGGCTTGATGCTGTATGGAATCTTTATGCCATTGACCCTCTCGAAGGTCTTCACTACATCCAGCACCGAGTAGCCTTGTCCCGTGCCGAGGTTATATATCGCACAACCACAATTCCTTTCGATGGCTTGCAGAGCTGCTACATGCCCACGGGCGAGGTCAACGACATGGATATAGTCGCGGACACCCGTTCCATCAGGCGTGGGATAATCGTTGCCAAAAACACCCAGTTCGGGACGCTTGCCGACGGCCACCTGGGTGACATAGGGCATCAAATTGTTCGGGATGCCGTTGGGGTTCTCCCCTATCCTACCGCTTGGATGGGCACCGATGGGGTTAAAATAACGCAACAACACGACATTCCAAGCCTTGTCGGCCTTCTGCATGTCCATCATGATTTCTTCGAGCATGCTTTTGGTTTGACCATATGGGTTAGTGCAATGTCCTTTAGGGCATTCTTCCGTGATGGGGATGATGGCCGGGTCACCATAGACAGTCGCTGACGAAGAAAAAATGATGTTTTTGCAGCCGTGCTGGCGCATTACATCAAGAAGTGTCAGCGTTCCTCCAATGTTGTTTTCATAGTATTCCCACGGCTTTTCCACGCTCTCGCCTACGGCCTTCAGTCCGGCGAAATGGATACAAGCATCAAAATGATGAGCTTCCATCACGCGGTTAAGACCTTCACGGTCGCGGATGTCAACTTCATAAAATGGGATTTCTTTTCCCGTCAGTTCCGCAACGCGTTTCAAGCATTTGGCATCGGCATTGCTGAGGTTGTCGACGACCACGGTCTCATGACCTGCAGCACATAGTTCTACCAAAGTATGGGAGCCGATGAAACCAGCTCCGCCGGTGACTAGGATGTTCATGGATTATATATTCAAAATTAAGCTAATCTCTTCTTTGTTAAGCTGATACAATGAAAATATCAAAGCATCAATCTCTTTTGGAGCCTCTTTGTCGCCAGACAAGGCGTGGTCAACAAGGACTGAAAACTGTTTGTCTTGTTCTGGCGTTATCTTCGGGAACGGCAAGGTTGAAAGATTGCCTTTCAAAATCTTAAGGTCATTAAACCGCTTAACATACAAAAAGTTAAACAAAGAAGAATTCAAGAAAGCCAATACTGTTTTTACGCTCATACCATCCACTTCGGGGATGAGGACGTTAGCGCTGTTGAGGAACAGCCGTTGCTTGTCATCGTAAGTGAAACAAAGACGACTGGAGACAAATTTATACACCAGCTTTTCCTTCGCTCTATAGAACTCATCCTTTGCACATTGCTGAAAATCACCGCGGTTGTACTTGATGTAACGGCTTGCCTTCTTTAAGCTATACTTGCTGATGTCCTTACCTGTATAGATAGGTTCCAACCCTTTTCTCGGTCGGTCTTTCAGCACTTTGGCATTGTTGCCCGTGATGATACCCAAAGCCCAAAGGCTGTGCGAAAGGTCGTCGTGACGCATACGTTCCACTTTGCTCATGATAGCCTCGTCGCGGTCGTTCAGCATCGGGATGGCACAGAAGTCGTCCTCATTCGGAACAAATTCTTTCCTCGATACTTCGTTGTTCGCCCCATACACCACATAATTCTGTTTCCCAAAAATAGGTTTCTTGCTGACTTTCAGACTGACGAAGTCTGTAAACACGCCTTTGAAACGCTCGCGGTAGCATTTCAGGGTTTCCATGCGCGTCTCATGCGTCACAAAGCGACGCAAATCGGCATGAACCTTGATTTTCAGTACAGACGAAGGCAAAAGAAAATGCTGTATCCCATTCTGATTCAAAAACTTGAACGACTCGGTGAAGAACAACGAAGCTTTTTCCTTTGACTGAACGATTTCCGAAGCATGAAGCTTGCCTTTTTCGGTACCCCAAGGCGGATTGGTGACAATATAGTCGAATCGCAAATCGCCCAAAGCTGAGGCGGCATGAAGCAGAAAGTCCATCTGATAGATCTGAGGATAAACCTGTGATTCATTGTATTTTACCATCAGATTGGCTTTCGCAATCATCACAGCGAGCGGGTCGTTGTCAATGCCGTACAATTGCTCCATCTGGGCGTGCTGGACTTTCAGCAAGAAGATACCACTGCCGCAGCAGGGGTCAAGTAGTTTCTCACCGCTTAATATGCGAATGTCGGAAAGCATCTCGTTGACAATCACTGGCTTGGTATAATAAAGCCCTTTCAAGATCCGATGACCTTCCGCTGTCAGCGACTGATAGACAAAACCAATCCAATCATCCTGTCGGTTTTTCAAGATTTGACGCGGCACTTCAAGTTCAATACGCTGATACTGCGTGTATTCCTCAAAGAATCGTTGTCTGTTGGCTTCGTTTACCCTGTTGTGCTCCACATACAAAGCGCAAAGGCTGAAAATCAAGTCGTCAATGGGATAATAAGCCTCTCTCAACTCTTCCACGAAACGGGGCAGACTGGCCGCCATCACATAGCCTTCCGGAGTGATGATTCGCTGCGAACGGCTCTTGTTGGCACGGCGTGTCAATCGGTCAGTACGGCCGTTTTTCAGCTTATCCCAGTTGCGTTGAGTGGCTTTTGATATGAAAATCTTGGTTTCCGTCATTACACAGCTTCGCCTCCTAAGTCCCATTAAACTTTCTTAACGAACTCTATTTCAACCATATATGAAAATGCCTAATAAGGCAAATTAATTTTGCAAATATACGGTTTTCTCCAATTAGTACAACTTTAATTATTAAAAATAATAAAAGGGGACTATTGAACTTTTCACATTTGTTTTTTTACTTATTTTTGCCCGATAAAAACCGCTGAATAATGATACTTTGTTTGGAAACGGCCACACCAGTTTGCTCGGTGGCACTCAACGAAAGTTGCTGCACGATTGCCTTGCGTGAAACGGAAGGTCAAAATGCTCATTCCGAGAAAATTACCAATTTCATCCGCGAGGTGATGGAAGTGGCTGAAATCGATTATAAGCAGTTGGATGCCGTGGCCGTGAGTAAAGGTCCTGGCTCGTATACGGGTCTGCGCATCGGCGTGAGTACGGCAAAGGGCATCTGCTATGCCGCCAACCTGCCCTTGATGGCCATCGACACCTTGGAAGCTATGGCTTACGGCATGAAAGCCAAGCTTGGAAGCCAAATCACCGACAATGACTTGCTTATCCCGATGATCGATGCCAGAAGAATGGAAGTGTATGCGGCCATTTTTGATGCCAACTTGAACAAAATCAACGATACCGCCGCCCTTGTCATCGATGAAAATTCTTTTGAGGAATTGTTGAAAGAGCATCGGCTTTGGCTCTTTGGCGATGGGGCTCCGAAACTGAAGAAAGTATTTGAAAACCAACCTAATATCAGCATCATTGACGGATTCAAACCCTCGGCGGCTTTTATGCTTCCGTTGGCGGACAAGGCTTTGAGGGAACATGATTTTGTCGATGTGGCTTATTTTGAACCGTTTTATCTGAAAGATTTCATTGCGGGCAAACCGCATGTGAAAGGATTGTAAATTCAAGCCGGCCCTTCGACGGGCTCAGGGACCTAAAAAGCTAAGGTCGTTGAGCCTGTCGAAACGCCGAATTTTTTTTAAAAAAGTTATCATGATGAAAAAAACACTAATTCTTGCTTTGTTTTTGCTTTTGGGTATCAAGACCTTTGCGCAGGCACCGCACCTTTTTGAACATGAATATCCTGTCATCACGGAGGAAAACCCACAAATCCGCGCCTTGATGGATTCGGTCTCGGTGGATAACATCAAGGCCTATATTGAACACCTAAGTTCTTACCACACAAGACGTTATGACAGCCGTTTCATATATGAGGTACAAGACTGGCTCTACGAACATTACAATACCTTGCCCGTCGACACGGTCATCAAGCATGATTTCCAACTTGAAAACCTCAGCATTACAGAGACGGGGGATAACATTCTGGCCATGAAATGGGGTACGAAAACACCAGAAGAGTTTGTGATTTGTGGTGCACACTACGATTCCTACTCTTGGGACGGCTACGACCCCGACACCATTCGTTCACCTGGCGCCGACGACAATGCTTCAGGGGTGGCGGGCATCTTGGAAACCGCCCGTCTGTTGAGCAACTACACCTTTGACCGTACCATCATCTTTGCCAACTGGTGCGCCGAGGAATGTGGCTTGTTGGGCAGTGCGGCTTATGCCGCCGACTGCGCATCACAAAACATGGATATTGTTGGCTATTTCAATTTGGACATGACCGGTTACTTGGAAGAAGGCTCCGACATCCACGTCCACCTGATGTACACCACGCAAGACTCGACCATTGCCGATTATGTTTACAACTTCAGCCATGTCTATTTCCCCGAAATGCCTATCCGACAAGCGTGGCTTGCTTGGGGCGACAGCGATTATTCTTCGTTCAACCGCAACGGCTATCCCGCTGTACATCCCTTTGAAGATGTCCATGCCAGCTCACCTTTTATTCACTCCAGAAACGACATTTTGGGTTTGAGTGTCAACAACTTGGATCAATCCAAACGCTTCACAGAGTTAAATTTGGGATTGGTGGCAACCCTGGCAGGTATCAATAATGATGGCCTTGAGGAAAATGAAACAATCAATGTGGCCATGTATCCCAATCCAGCGAAGGAATCTGTCAACATTCTAGCCGAAGATGGCTTGCAGTACATCTCGGTTTACAATGCTTTGGGACAACAGATTGAAACAAAGAAATTGAATGGTGAAAACAAGTTTGTACTATATACAAATAACTATTTTTCAGGGATTTATATTATCAACATAGTTGCGGATAAAGGCGTTTCCGTTAAGCGTTTGGTAATCCGCTGAAACTATTCCATTTCCTCATAAGTAAACACATGCATCTCGTATCGAGAGGGCTTCACAAAGGATTTCATCAAACTGGCATCAATGGTTGTCACAGAGATTTGTTCTGGAGACAAACCTTTGATATTCTGCAAATAATCAGTTAATACCTCATTCTTTCTCGCCATTATGCGGGGCAGAATAGTTTCTGATTTGTCACGATACATTTCACAAGCTACCGAAGTCACATCCTTGGCCGAATGCAGTTTTTTCTTCTTGGAATACTTTGCCGCAAAATCACACAACCCCTTGTCTGTCAACTTGATGGAACGGATGGATTCGTTGGTCAAAAAGTCGATGTCGGAGGATTTCATCTCCGGATGCGTTGAGAGGAAGTAGTCGCGCTTTAACTGCATAATACTCAATTGTTTAACCGTTTCCTCATACTGAACTTGCTCCTCCAAAACAATGCCAAGGTCAGAGCGACTTTGAAGGGTGGCGGCCACATTGTCAATCATCACATATTGTTCGGGCGAGAAATCAAACTGCAAGGGATCGAAAGGTATGTATTTCAGGTTGTTGTCCTCGTCTGTCATCAAACGAAATGGTGAAGCTGCCACCTTGATCAAAAGATTGGAGAACACGGTGCCAAGGGTCTTTCCATAGGAAAAACCTGGGTCATCCAGTTGGCCTGAAACAGGCAAGTCGATATTGACGTTGTTGTGCTTGTCAGCGAGGAGATAAAGCCCCAGTTTCAACGGCACTTTTTCGTATTTTGGACGATATTGCTTTATCTTATCGCCCAATTTTGTACCTGCAAGTTGCAACTTGTTGATGCCATTAATTCTTCCGTCCGAAATGACATTTTGGCTTCGGAATGATAAAGTGCCATCTTTCACTGGCACACCGAAAAATTGTACCGTATATGGCGTAAAATCAGTGACTTTTACATTGCTCAGCACAAGTGTGAGGTTGTGGTTATCGCGTCCTTGAAAACTGCCTTGCCAGTTGAGGTGGAGCTTGCCGAATTTATTCAGCGCAGCCTGCATTAGGATGGCATTATTTCCTTCGCGAGAGAAATGTCTGGAAGTCAGATGAATATCTGAAATTTCATAATGAAAAAGCGTTGGTAAAGTATTGTTTTCATACACCACTTTAGCCTGATCCACAATCCAATCAGCAATGCTGAACTGCCACGACTTATGTTCCTCGGTATCAACCAGAATCGTATCAAATCCAGGTTCCATTTCGGTTGAATCACTATGGAAATAACTGTCCCAAACCAAATCGAAATTAGACGTGCTGTCTGCCTTGACAATGTATTCCGCATTCAACCCTGAAATGTAGAGAGAATCAAAGTCTATTCTCTTATCCTTCAGACGCAAATTGCTGATTTTGGCAAAAACAGAGTCTATGGTACCCAAAGGATTGCCTAGGGTGTCTTGTAAAGCTATCTCATTGAGCATAAACTTTCCTTTCATGTTGAAATCCATGACATGGTCAGTGAGACCTTCCACTTGCAAATCCAAATCGGCAAGACCTTGCAGGAAATCCACAGGATAATACTGTTGCAGATAAGGCTCAATGACTTCCATTCCCAAATTACTCATTTTCAAATCGATGAAATACTTTTTGCCATTGTCGGAAAGTCGCAGGTCTGTGTGCAAGATAGCGTCATCGGAAAGAGAAAGGTCGAGTCCGACATCGGTTTTCATTTCCGATAAATCAATGGAGGGAATGTTCAAGGCAATGTCACGCAATTGCAACTCACTACCCAAAGCCAAATCAGCGTAATGAATATCGCCCTTTTCAATACGGATATCGTTGATTACCACACCAAAACCTGATGATTCTTTCTTGATGCTATCAGCAGCAAATTGTTCTAGCAAACTGCTGAAATTGAACCAGTCGCGGTTTTGTTCCAAGTTGACATTCAAACCCGAAAGCGTGGCTTGTTTTACCCACAAACCATGGTTGAACAAGTCACGCCATCTGATTTTGGTTTCAAAGCGTTCAAAACTGACAAATGGAGTAATGCCATCGTCTTCATAAAGCCTCAAATCCTTGATTTTCAGCTTACCTGTAAAAATGTTTGTGCTCAATTTCCCGATGCTCAACTCGCGGCCAAGCAGTTCCTTGTCGTATTTTTGGACATAGTTTTTTGCTATCGGACCAGCCAAAAAGTTGACCAAAAGGAGCAAAACAAAAATGGCTCCTATGACGATCAACGGGATTTTGAACGCTTTTTTCATATTACCCTAAGGCTTTCACGCCCGCGTCGATGCGCTTGAGGGTCTCTTCCTTGCCCAAAAGCTCAAGGATCTCGCCGATATGCGGGCCCTTGCCGGCACCTACCACCATCAGGCGGAGGCCGTTCATTACCAGGCCCATGTTCAACTCGTTGGAAGTAATCCAATTGTTGAGCATCTCATCGATGTTGGCCAGATTGAAAGGCTCGATACCCTTGATGACTTCCTTCACTTTGAGCATAGTCTCGGCACTGTTCTCTTTCCAGCGTTTCTTTACCGTCACGGGGTCGTATTCGGTCGGAGCCTCGAAGAAGAAGAAGCTCTGGTCCCAGATCTCTTTCACGAAGTTGACTCTATCTTTCACCAAGCCAGCGACTTTCACAGCAAAGTCAAGCGGCACATCGAGGTTCTTTTCCTCTTTCAGCCATGCTTGATAGTCCTTGCCGACTTCCTCGTCTGATTTGCGCATGAGCCACTCGTGGTTGAACCACTTGGTCTTCTCCACGTTGAACTTGGCGCCACTCTTGCTGCAACGTTCGAGTGAGAAGGCTTGAATGAGTTCGTCCATGGTGAAGATTTCCTGCTCGGTGCCCGGGTTCCAGCCCAACAAAGCCAGCATGTTGATGAAAGCCTCTGGATAGTAGCCCGACTGCTTGTAACCCATAGCCGTTTCGCCTGTCTTCGGGTCAACCCAATACAACGGGAACACAGGGAAACCAAGGCGGTCACCATCACGCTTGCTCAATTTGCCGTTACCATCAGGTTTGAGTAGCAAGGGCAAGTGGGCAAACTGCGGAGCTTCCCAACCGAAGGCCTCGTAAAGCATAACATGCAAAGGCATGGAGGGTAGCCACTCCTCGCCACGGATGACATGGCTGATTTGCATTAGATGGTCATCAACGATATTGGCCAAGTGGTAGGTGGGCATGCCGTCCGACTTGAACAGCACCTTGTCGTCCAAGGTGTTGGTCTGCACGTGCACTTCGCCACGGATGAGATCGTGCATGACAATCTCGCGGTCTTCAGGAATCATGAAACGCACCGTGTAAGGCACACCATCAGCGATGAGTTTATCAACCTCTTCCTTGCTCATGGTCAAGCTGTTACGCAAGTGCTTACGGCTTTGGCAGTTGTAGATAAAGGTCTGCTTGTTGGCTTCAGCTTCCTTGCGGTATTTGTCGAGTTCCTCGGCGGTGTCAAAGGCAATATAGGCGCAGCCTTTGGCCAACAACTTGTCGCTGTATTGTTTATAGAGGTGTTTGCGGTTGCTTTGTTTGTAGGGACCGAACTCTCCACCCACATAGTCGCTCTCATCGAACTTGATGCCGCACCAGTCCAACGACTCCACGATGTACTGCTCGGCACCTGGCACGAAACGCGTTTGGTCGGTATCCTCAATACGGAGAATCATCTTGCCACCGTTCTTCTTGGCAAACAAATAGTTATATAATGCGGTACGCACGCCCCCGATGTGTAATGGGCCTGTGGGGCTGGGGGCAAATCTTACTCTGACTTCTTTCATTTTTCATTGATTTGAGGCTGCAAAAATACGGATTCCAAATGATTTACGACCATAGAAAACAAAAAAAGCCTGCCGAACTCAGCAGGCTTTTGAGGTACCTGGCGGACTCGAACCGCCGTCCCCGGTTTTGCAGACCGATCCCTAACCACTCGGGCAAGGTACCTTTTGCGGCTGCAAAGATACACCTTTTTTATCAACTACAAGGTTTTTTCGTTGAAAATTTTTAAACCAGACCTCGTGCCGAAAGCTTTAGCCAGTTCCAAAGGACCAAAGCGACGAAGAGCACACCGCAATATACATAGAAGATTTTCAATTCCTTACGACGTAGATGCGTCATGGCGTAGGCAGCGAAAAGCATGATTAAAGGCACGGCCGGCTCATGGAACCGTTCTGCATTCGCGGCAAACGAAAACATGATGATGGCCAAATACGATAATTCATAAGCTCCTATTAGGCTGAAATCGCGCCACTTTTTCTGACGGAAAACGATGACGAAAGCCAACATGGCAAAGAAAGCGATGAAGTTGATCACATAGGTGCTGCCGTGTATCATCTTATTTTGGTCGGGCGACGTTTCAACCATGGGTGCCAACGGCAACACAAAAGCTCCTGGAGCTAAAACCCAATTTTGCGCTAAAGCACTATGTTTCATCCCCATAGATTCGTATTTCTCCGATTGAAAATTCACCTCGCTAAGGTTCAGATGATAGATAATCCTCATCTCACGTCCCACTGGAGAAAACAAAAAGACCAAAAAAACGACCATTACGGCTGTTATCGTGATTATCTTGCCCTTTTTGCTCACCAAATCTTGGGAAGATAAGACCACAAAGACCAAGAACGCAAAAATCAAGCACATTCCAATGATGGTGCGGAAGCCGAAAGTCAAGCCTGTGAGTAAAATCGGGAATAGAATATTCCAAAACGTGTATTTTTTGCTTCGGATGAGGTAATCCATGCGCTCGAGAGCAAGGATAGAAAGGAAGATCATCTCCATTTCCTTGGTGTGCAGTCCACATAGTTGTACCAAGATGGGGGTGAAGACACACATCACGGCAGCCAAACGACCCGTGCGCTCACCTAAAGTACGCGAGCCTAATTTCCAAACCGTGATGCAGAGATAGGCACTCATAACTGCTTTGAGGAGCCTCGGTATCAACCAACTACGACCAAAAACAGTGTAAAGCAAAGTCAACCATAGTACATATCCATGGTCAGAATAACCCATAGTATAGGCATTCAGATACTTGAAAACGTATGAGAAATAACCATTTCGCACACATCTTGATAAATAGACACCCGTATCATGATACCAACGGCTATCGCCAGCGTTATACTCAAATGCGATTCCTGTCTCCCAGAAATAATAGTAGCACATCACAAAAGCATACACTGCCCGAATGGCTAATGCCGTCCAAAACACCTTGCGCCAAAAATGTTGTGGGTCGTCGTTTTTCCACCGGGGATAGAAAACGGCTGTCAGCACAAAGAAAAACAGCACTTCCCCTATTCCCCACAATATCCATTTGAACTGCAAAGCGTGTTCATGAAATGCCACACTGATAACAATAAGAGCCAGCAGATATAGCCCAATGCCAATGGTAGAAATATGTCGGAGAAGTTTGTTTCCCATTTCTTACTTTCTTAATCACACCATGCCTCGCGCTGCCAGTTTTATCCAATTCCATGCAAACAAAGCCACGAAAAGAAGGCCACAATATATATAGAACAGCGTCAAATCTTTACGTCTCAGGTGCGTCATTGCATAGGCAGCCATGACTAATATTAAAGGTACGGCGGGCTGGTGATATCGCTCCGAATTGGAAGTAAAAGTGAAAACCACTATGGCCAAATAGGACAATTCGTATGCTCCTATGAGACTGAAATCACGACATTTTTTTTGTCTTATGGCTATCACTATAGACAACATCGCAAAAAAGGCCAAAAAGTTTTTGATGAACATGGTGCCATGAAACATCTTATTATGGTCGGGGGCCACGTCCACCATGGGTGACAAAGGCAACACAAAAGCACCTGGAAACAGATACTTACTTTTCGACAACTCGCTATATTTCAACCCCAATGACGCGTATTTTCGTGCCAAATAATCTGTTCCGCTAAAATTCAACATATAGACGATTTTCATCTCGCTACCAATCACGGTGAAAAGAAAAACCAAGAAAACGACCAATGTTGTCGATAGAGCGATAATTTTGCCTTTTCTGTTTACTAAATGGTTGGGAGAAAGGATGACGAAAACAAGAAACGCGAAAATCAGGCACATACCTATAACGGTCCTGAAACCAAAGGACATGCCTATGAGCAAGATGGGAAACAAGATATTCCATAAAGTGTATTTTTTGCTCCGTATGAGGTAATCCATGCGTTCGAGGGCAAAGATGGAAAGAAATATCATCTCCATTTCCTTGGTATGCGACCCTGTCAACTGTATAAAAAGAGGCATGAACACACACATCACGGCGGCCAAACGACCCGTACGCTCTCCGAAAGTCCTCGATGATAGCTTATGGACCACGATACACAAATAGGCACTCATCAAGGCCTTGAATATCCTTGCCACCCAGACTTTGCGACCAAATATGGTATGAATAAAGGTGAGCCAAATTAAATAACCATGATCAGAAAAGCCCAGTGAATAGCCCTTCAGAAAATCGATTACGAACCTGAAATCACCTTTCCGAATGTACTTTGACAGAAGGGCACTCCTGGTATAATATCCTATTTCATCGCCAGGACCTTCAAAAGGACCTCCTATGCGATTATAAAAATAATAATAAGAAAAAACGACATAAAGCAACCGAATAGCCAAAGCTATCCAAAACACTTTTTGCCAAAACACCTTAGGCTCATCGTTCTTCCAACGGGGATAAAAAATGGTGGTAAAAACAAAAAAGAATAAAACCTCACCTATTCCCCACAGCACCCACTCCAACTCCATGGCATGGTCTCGAAACACTACACTGATGACGAGCAGTGCCAACAGATAAACGCCGATGCCGTAAATGGAAATATAGCGGATTAGTTTTTTCGACATTAGTCTATGAATATCGGCCCGTCACCTTTACGTTTTATGGCCTTTTGCTTAATGATAGCCCTGGCATCTGGATTGATGGTACCAATCTTGCGCATGTCAGCGCGCTCCCACCAGTGTTCTTTGTATTCGTGGATGAAACGGAACAGCGAATCGCTGGCTGTCAGCACTTGTGGGGCGTAGTTTTCAGGTGCATCGTCAACCGTTTCGAACTCTATATGAAGAATCTGATTGATGGGATTATACTCATAGTTGAAGACATAATACACTGCTGTGTCTTTGTGATGGTCCATCTGTACCCCAGTTCCGTCGGCAAGGAAAAACATGGTATAACCAGTTGCAGTGTCGTAAGGGTCGTACACCTTGTGCTTGTACGAATCCTCAATCATCTGATCATAATAGTCAGTGTTCCAAGTCTCTCTACTTGACACGCCAAATATCTTATTATAAAGGCCATCAAAATCCAACTTATTTTGCGAGACAAAGACGGTGCGATGGACGTGGCCACCAGGCGAGTTGATGACAAAGGAGGAACCACGAAAATCTGCATCCTCCAAAGCTTCGACAGTGATAGTTAGTGAGCCATCGTTTTTGCCACTCATTGTGCTGATAGTGTACCAATCGGCATCGTCATTTTTAGTAATTGTCCACTCACAATTGGCAGTAAAATTAAAGGTTTGTGAACTAGATTCCAAGTTAAACCAAAGATTGTTTGTGGGTACTTGGATTTTGTAAGTTTTTACACAACTCATAAGACCTGCTGCGGTTATGAGCATTAAAGTCAGCATTAAAAAGATGTTTTTCTTTTTCATATCGTTTAGTTTTAATCGTGCAAAAGTACATATTTTATTAATACAAGCGCTTTTTCTGCTTTGACTTCTTTGCTGGAGGTAGTGTGTCGGCCAGCATTTCAAAGTCCATCTTGTGCTTGAAGAGGTCGACGGCCTTCACACGGATGCGCACCTCGTCGCCCAGCTGGATGACACGACCGGTGTCTTGTCCGATAACGCGGAAGTTGTCGTCATCGAGATAATAATAGTCGCCAGGAAGGTCCTCATAGCGCACCAAGCCCTCGCATTTGTTGCCTTTCAGCTCCACAAACAAGCCCCATTTGCTGACGCCTGAGACCAGACCTTCAAACACTTGTCCGATCTTATCTTGCAGATACTCAGCCTGTTTGTATTTAATGGATTGACGCTCCATCTCCTCAGCTTGTTTTTCCATTTCACTGGCATGGACGCACATTTCCTCGTATTCCTTCTTGTTGACCGAACCTTGACTTTCGATGAGATACCTTTCTATTAATCGGTGCACCATCAAGTCGGGATAACGGCGGATGGGCGAGGTGAAATGGGTGTAATAGTCGAAGGCCAAGCCGTAGTGTCCGATATTGTCGGTGCTGTAGACGGCTTTGGCCATGGTACGCAAGGCGACGGTCTGGATGAGATTCTTTTCGCCCTTGCCTTCTACATCCTCAAAGAGTTTGTTGTACGAGTTGACCAAAGTGCTTCGGTTGCTGAGGTTCATGGAATAGCCTAAGCGCGAAATCAACAGCATGAACTTGTTGAGTTTCTCAGGGTTAGGTTCATCGTGTATGCGGTAGACGAAGGTGTAGTTGCTCCATTTGCTCTCAGGTTGACCAAACGTCTCCGCAACAGTGCGATTGGCCAACAACATGAAATCTTCGATTAATTCGTGAGACTCGTTCTGCACACGAACATAAGTATCAATGGGCTTCTTGTTCTCATCCAAGATGAACTTCACCTCTTCCGAGTGGAAATTAATGCTACCTGCTTCCATGCGTTTTTCGCGCAATTTGGTCGCCAAGCTGTTGAACGTCAAGATTTCGTCCTTGTAGTCACCTGGACCGTCTTCTATCATGGTCTGCACTTCCTCGTACGTGTAACGGCGGCATGACTTAATGATGGTCTTGCCAATCCATTTGTCGTAAATCTTAGCCTCATCGTCCATCTCAAACACGACACTGAAAGTCAGTTTTTCTTCATTGGGACGAAGGGAGCAGACATTATTGCAGAGTTTCTCGGGTAACATGGGAATGGTACGGTCAACGAGGTAGACGGAGGTGCCACGGTCGAGGGCTTCCTTGTCGATGGCAGAGCCTTTTTGCACATAATACGACACGTCGGCGATGTGGACACCTACCTCCCAATGACCGTTGGGTAGTTTTTGCAACGAAATGGCGTCGTCGAAGTCCTTGGCATCGGCCGGGTCAATGGTGATGGTGAACACCTTGCGGAAGTCGCGACGACGTTTGATTTCGTCCTTGCTAATGGTAACAGGAATCCTATCCGCTTCTTTTTCAACGTCTTCTGGGAACTCTATCGGATATTCATGTGCCGCTAAGATACTCGCCATTTCCACGTCGTTCTCGCCTGGCTTACCCAACACACGGACAATCTCACCGAAGGGGTTGCCAGAGCCATCAGGCCAATCCACCAGATGGACGATGACCTTCATGCCGTCCTTGGCACCGTTGAGGTCGCCACGCGGAATAAAGATGTCGACCGGCATCCACTCCACATCGGGGCGAACGAAGACATAACCGTGAGAAATGGTGAGCACACCAACAAATTCCGTGTGACGGCGTTCCAGCACTTCAACAATCTCACCTTCAGGCTTGCTGTTGTTACGCTTGGGGAACATGGCCACGCGCACACGGTCGCCATGCAAAGCTTTGTAGGTATCTTGAGCAGCAATGAAGATATCCTCGCCTTCGCCGTCATCGCGTACCACGTAGGCCTTGCCCGTCGACTTCATCTCCACTATGCCTTCCACATATTTCGTCTTGGGACCGAACTGCGCCATACCTGCGGGACCCATCACATAGCTATAAGGTCGCACCTCTTCCAACAAGCCTTTGTCTTTCAAGTCAATAAGCAAGTTGTAAACCACATCCTTCCCTGCTTGGTCTTTGATGCCCATGATCTTACAGACCTGTTTGTAGTTTTTCGGGCGGAACGGTTGGTCGGCGAAAATGCCGAGGATGACACTTGTAAAAGTGCTCAGTTTATTTTCGATCTTTTTCTTTTTAGCCATGTTAGTGTGTTTTCAAACTAAATTGATTCTAAATTTCGCTGCAAAGATAAATAAATCACCCGATTAACCCTGTTGATAATTTTGTTGACAAATATTTCAAGAATTAATTTGGTCGGTGAAACCAAAATGCTATACCTTTGCAAAGCAAGGTTCTTCGGAGGAGATTAATAGGGAACCCCGTGAAAATCAGGGACTATACCCGTAGCTGTGAGCTTCATAAAACGCCGAACAACCCCCGCCACTGTCGTGGGATGACCTCGACGGGAAGGCAGTTTGAGCGGGAGCGAGTCAGAAGACCTGCCTTGTAAATGACGAGCACTATGGCCCTCGGGAAGTAGGGAGGTGTGCAGATAATACGAAAACGAGACATTCTGCGTTTATTCTAACGCAATAAACTGAAAACGAGCACATTATATGAGCAACGGAGGATTGTACATTACCAAAAGGGACGGCAAGCAGGAAGCCTTCTCCCTTGACAAAATCAAAGTGGCCATCAGCAAGGCCTTTCTCGCCTCGGGCTTCTATGCCACCGATGAGGACCTCAACGCCATCTTGAGCCGTGTCCGCGTGACTAACGGCATCACTGTGGAGGAGATCCAAAATCAGGTGGAGACCGCTTTAATGGCGGAGCAGTACTACACTGTGGCTAAAAACTACATCCTGTACCGCCAAAAGCACACCGAAGACCGTGAGATCCGTGAGAAAATCGACTTCTTGAGCAACTACGTCAACGCCTCGAACGCCGCAACTGGCTCGAAGTACGACGCCAACGCTAACGTGGAAAAGAAAAACATCGCCACATTAATCGGCGAACTGCCCAAGTCGAGCTTCATCCGCATTAATCGTCGCCTGCTGACTGACCGCATCAAGGAAGTGTTCGGAAAAGAACTCGCCGACCGTTACCTCTATTTGCTCAACAACCACTTCATCTACAAGAACGATGAGACCAGTTTGGCCAACTACTGCGCCTCCATCACCATGTACCCTTGGCTCAACGAAGGCACGGCTTCCATCGGCGGCAACAGCACCGCCCCTACTAAGCTGCGTTCCTTCTGCGGCGGCTTTATTAATATGGTGTTCATGGTGTCGTCGCAATTGTCGGGCGCCTGCGCCACGCCTGAGTTCTTGATGTATATGAATTACTTCATCGCCAAGGACTACGGCCCGGACTACTACAAACGCGCCGACGAGGTGGTCGACCACTCTCTGAAACCTCGCACCATTGACAAGGTTATCACCGACTGCTTCCAGCAAATCGTGTATTCCTTGAACCAACCTGCAGGTGCACGTAACTACCAATCGGTGTTTTGGAACATTGCTTACTATGACCGTTACTACTTCGAGTCGCTGTTTGGCAATTTCTACTTCCCCGATGGCTCGAAACCTGACTGGGAATCACTAAGCTGGTTGCAAAAACGTTTCATGAAATGGTTCAATGCTGAGCGTTTGAGAAGTGTGCTCACCTTCCCGGTGGAAACGATGGCGTTGCTCTCGAAAGATGGCGACGTCATCGACCAGGAATGGGGCGATTTTACTGCCGAGATGTATGCAGAAGGTCACTCGTTTTTCACTTACCTCAGCGACAACGCCGACTCCTTGTCGTCGTGCTGCCGTCTGCGCAACGAGATTCAGGACAACGGCTTCAGCTATACCCTTGGTGCTGGCGGCGTCAGCACAGGCTCCAAGAGTGTGCTGACCATCAACCTGAACCGCTGCATCCAGTATGCCGCACGCAACAACATGCATTACCTCACCTTCCTAGAGGAAATCGTTGACCTCTGCCATAAGGTACAGATTTGCTACAACGAGAACCTGAAGGAACTGCAACGTAAAGGCATGTTGCCGCTCTTTGATGCAGGTTACATTAATTTGAGTCGCCAATACCTCACCATCGGCGTGAACGGTCTCGTTGAAGCTGCCGAGTTCTTGAAAATCAAGATTTCGGATAATCCTGATTATGAGAAATTTGTGCAGGATGTGTTGGGGCTCATCGAGCGTTACAATAAAAAGTACTACTCGAAGAAAGACGGCCTGATGTTCAACTGCGAGATGATTCCTGCCGAGAACGTGGGCGTGAAACATGCCAAGTGGGACAAGGAGGACGGTTATGAGGTTCACCGCGATTGCTACAACAGCTATTTCTACATTGTGGAAGACCCCAACACCAATGTCCTTGACAAGTTCCGTCTCCACGGCGAGAAGTACATCAAGCACCTCACCGGTGGCTCGGCCTTGCACTGCAACCTTGAGGAACACCTTACCAAGGACCAGTACCGTCAGCTGCTGCGTGTAGCCGCCCGCGAAGGCTGCAACTATTTCACTTTCAACATCCCGAACACGATTTGCAACGACTGCGGTCACATTGACAAGCGTTTCCTGAAGGAATGCCCTGAGTGCCACAGCCACAACATCGATTACCTGACCCGCATCATCGGTTACTTGAAGCGCGTCAGCAATTTCAGCGAGCCACGCCAAGAGGAAGCCGCCCGCCGTCACTATGGAAAAATGGAGATGGACCGATGCTAAAATACGCCAATTTTGATATCGTCTTCCAGGAAGTTCCTGAAGAAGTGACGCTTGCCATTAATATCAC
>JAEEGL014396049.1_pt1 | contig 45798 bp, 57 predicted proteins | sample 9134231 | NCBI WGS metagenome assembly JAEEGL01 (sample SAMN16246548, study PRJNA631951) | gut metagenome | biome: gut microbiome; feature: rumen; material: fiber-attached | host: Bos | place: Iran: Karaj | collected 2018-10 | reverse complement strand
TGAAGTACAAGTGAATGACAACCAGAGGCGGCTCCAACATCAAGTGTCCTGCCGGTTGCCATGTCGAGTGCCTTACGTTCAATCTCCGGCATATTCTCGTATGTTCGGAAAAGTGTAGTCAAGGGTATCTCGTCCTCCTCGAACATCGGGGAGAACACCCTGAGCCTGTCTGCCTTCTTGTTTTTCCAGTAGTCGGCAATGGCTCTTCCCATCGGATCCTTCTTGCTATTCATAGGCTTCTTGTAATTCTATAATTTCGTCCAACGTGTAATTGTTCGCATCGACCTGAAAACAAAAATCTCCGTAAGTCAACACTTACAGAGATTTGGGAGGGTGCCCGGACGGACTCGAACCGTCGACATTCAGAACCACAATCGTTCTGCCAAAATCCGCTGTATCTCCTTTGTTTATTGGTGTTACAAGATGTTTTTGATTTTGCTTTCGCGGAAATGCTGCGGATATTTTCGCGGTTTCCGCCCGTACAGGAGCCGCCAGCCCCTTTATCTGTGCACAAAGATATAAAAAATGTTATTACGTTGCAAATATATTACTAAAAATTTGGTAAATAGAAACGTTTTCGTTACCTTTGCAACGTCTTAAAGAGACTAACGTTCTTTTACATTATGAAATTTTCAGAGTTCTACAAGTTCATCGAGGACCACGGATGGTCACTCGTAACGGGGCAGAAGGGCGGCAAAAGGCATTACCGATACGTGCATCCCAACTACCCATTTTCAATACCAGTAGGGCGGCATAAATCGCAAGAGATACCAACGTGGCTTTTGCATCAGATGTTAAGCGAGACTGGATTGAAAGAAGAATTTAGAAAACGTAAGAAGAAGTAACGCGGTCGGTCGCCCGCCACAAAAAGACGGGCGACTTTAAGACACTTAAAAAAATAAGAGATATGGCAAAAAACGTAATTAAAGCAATCATTGGGCGTGGAGAAGACGGCGGGTTCGTCGCCTATTCAAACGTAGTACCTGGAGTGTACGCCAACGGCGAAAGCGAGGAGGAGGTACGCAGCGAGTTCCTTTCCATGATGGAAGAACAGGCGGAATACATGGAGGAGCGCACAGGCGAGGTGCCGGAGTTCAAGGGTGCGGAGGTGGAGTTCACCTTTGCCCTGTCTGCATTATTCCAGGCATATCCCTTTATCAATGCTTCCGCCTTTGCCGAGTGGCTGGGCATCAACCCGTCGCTCATGCGTAAATACAAGGCGGGGATCTCTGTCCCGCAGGGGAGGAACCGTGAGCTTATCCAAAAAGGATTGAACCGTTTTGCTGAAAAACTTGAAAAAGTGACGATATAACGTCTGTTCCGTGAGGAACTTGGAAATTTACATAATGTATAAAAGAACTCTTTGGAGCCGCTGGCGTGTGATGCGTCGGCGGCTTTTTTGTGCCTGTTAGTAAAAATATGCGGGAAATAGTAAAAATTTGCGGGAAATAGTAAAAAATAGTATGGTTTTAGTATAGTTTGCTCCAGAAAGTATACGAAAATAGTATGGTTTAGTATAAAATAAAGCCCCGACGGTTGTCAGGGCTTGTTTGTTGCTGTTATCGTATCGGCTGGCTTTTATAGCCGGGGATTTTGTACACTCCCGTCTCGTATTTGAATCTCCAGGCAGCGATTGTCGGGCTGATCTCGTTTTTCCTGGCCTCGTTGGTTATCGTCCTGATAAGGCTGTATGGGTTCAGCGAACGGCACTCCCCTTTGGTTATGCTTGCCCATACCGCTGGCGGTATCAGCATATCTTTCGCATAATTGTTTGCCTCCTGTTCAATACCCTTTGCCTTGTCCAGGTCTTGATTGAACGAGACGAAGGATACTCCCTCTGCAAGGTGCATGTTGATATGCCCACACTCGTGAAGCACGTCGAACACCAGCATATCCATGTTGTTTCTCCTGTGGCTGACAACGATAAACGGGTGTCCGCCGATCATTGTAGAATATGCGTCAACCGGTGTCTTCTCAAACTTTTCGACAACGCAGTAGCCTATTCCTTTCTCGGCAAGTGCGGCCTTGATGCCTCTTTCCGTAATATCCTGTGCATTCGCCATCGAGGCAATCTTCCTTGCGGCTTCCGACTCATCACCCTTTTCATAGACGGGGAGGTCTTTCACGCTGTTGCAGGCATGGCGGGCAAGCAGGATCCAGGTACTCAGGTTCCTTTCTTCCGTCTCAAGCTTCTCGCTCTTTTTGAAGCAGCCCCTTGCGGTTGACAGGACAAGCAGCTCTTCCATGTTCTTTACTCCGAACAGCCCATATAGTGCGCCCAACTTATCCTTGACATTCCTGTAGCTGTCGATGGCGAGTTTTTTGAATAAGACGGGGAGGTTCAGGGCGGTGGCCAGTGCAGCCTCCACCTGCCGTGCGCTGGATTCCTCCTCGTCCCTCTGCCGGATGGCTTCCAGGTCTCTTTCGTAGCTGACCTGCAATTCCATCCAGTAGTCGGCGGGTATGCCGAGGGCGCTCTCCAGTTTCAGTGCCATGGCGGGCGTTATGCTCTCTTTGGCGCTGAAAAACCTGCTGAGGTTTGGAGCCTTCATGCCAAGGCGCTCAGCAAGTTCCTTTCTCTGCATTCCACGGGCTTTGAGTTCATCCTTGATAAGTTCTGTGGGATGAATAGCCTCCATGGGTACGAATCTCTTGTTAATGGTCGCCATAATGTTCACTTAATTCTATCAGTAATAGTGTTATTTTATCTTCATTCTCTTCGAAAATCAGCCGGTATTTGGTGTCGTAGCCAACCCTTACCGATGAGTAGGGTGAGTTGGTTAATGGGTGGTAGCCAAGACTCGTTAAATTTGAGACGACTTTTATGTCAGCTGCCGTCTCCAATAGTCTCATGACCTTGTCCAGGTTCCGGATAAGCTTTGCATTGCTTTTGTACGATTTGTATTTGCCTATGTAACGGTGGTTTACGAGAGCCTCAAGTTCTTCGTCTTTATAATCGAATAGCATACAGGTGGGTTTGTATCACGCCGCAAAGGTACGGAATAATTATCAAAATCGATAACTATTCCGATTTTATTTTTGCGGCGATAAGATAAATTAACAATCTCAGCCGGGGGAGTCCTGCCGTTGCGTTACCTCCTTCTCTGCAGCCTGGACTCGACGATGGAGAAGATCTGCTTGACCTGTTCGAGCCGTAGGGTGCGGTCGGGGTACATGGGGTTGAGGGAGTGGATGGTGATGGTGTGCTGCTGCAGGTCGTGCTCGGTGATGCGCTTGATGAGTATGCCCTCCTCGTGTACGATGACGAAGTCGCGCTTGTTGATGAAGAGGCGTGAGTCTCGCCAGTATTCGCGTTCCACCTCGCGGCAGATGACGATTTCCCCCTCGACGTAGCTTTCCTTGGATCCGTCGTCCATGGAGTCTCCCTTGACCTCGAATGCGAGCCAGTTGCCAGTCATTTCGCGGTCGGGTGTGAAGTCGATGGTGGGCAGCTGTTCCACGTATTCCGGGTCGCCGTATCCCCCGAGGTATCCTGCGTACGCGTATTGTGATACGAGAGGTACGCCTGCGCGTGCCCTGGGGATGAAGGGCGCTGCCTCTGCAGTCTTCAGCATATTGCCCTCACCGGTCAGAAGCCATTGCTGGTTAAGGTCAGGTGCAGCAGTGAGTATCTTCGTTAAATGAGTTGCGCCAGGCGCACTTTTAAGATTAGAAATATATCCAGATGAAATACCTGCTAATGCTTCAAATTTATTTCTACCAATACCTTTAAATTGAAGATATTGTATAAGTCGTTCTTTTACAGTCATTTGCATAATTATGTTATTTAGAATGAGTTTAAATAAAGAAATATAGTGAAAATAATCACTAAAATATTTGGTAGTTAGTGAATATCTTCATATCTTTGCACCGAAATCAGTAACAACGTTGCAAAGATAATCAAATTATCTGAAACAACAAATAATAATAAGAATAAAAAATAATAAGGACATGAGAACATCGAAGTACAACAAAAGCGAGATCTGCCGGATGGCCTACAGGTTCGTCAACGAGCAGGGCATGGGGCAGAGCGAGGCCATGAAGAAGGCCTGGGCAGTGGCAAAGCTGCAGGTGAGAATGAAGAGCGGCATCGTGCAGTTCTTCTACATCAAGAAGTCAACGGGCGAGCTGAGGCAGGCATTCGGTACTACCGACCCTCACCGCTACGACTACACGCCGACGGGTGCAGGCCGCAAGGGCAACTACACCGACTGCGTACAGTATTGGGACACCGAGAAGAAGGGTTTCCGTATGTTCAAAAGCTACAACCTGGTAAACGTAATTGCATAAGAGGTATGAAAGAGCTCATTGAAATATTGCAGAAGGACATCGAGAGTGAGGACTTCACCCTGAGAGAGTATATCATCTACGGCATTATAGCACCGATAGGGCTCGTTGCAGCCTGCGTGCTGGCCGAAGTCATTAACGCACTTTAAACAGTAAGGCTATGAAGAGAGACTTGATTATAGCGAACATCGGCAAGGCGATTGAAGAAGCGCTCTACGATTTTGACGACAACTACAGCTACGAATACGACTGCGAGTTCGGCGGCTTCGAGGCCGACTGTAGGACAGGCTGCTTTGAGTTTGAGTTCGGCACCGGCAAGTGCGAGGTAGAGGCAACGGTGACATGGCCTTACCACAAGTCGCCCTCTATCGAGGTAAACATCTACGGCTACGAGGGCAAGGCCGAGAAGGCTTTCAAGAGCCTGTCGAACATCGAGAAGGCCGTGCAGGACTATCTGGACGAGTACCTGGACACCCAAGAGCTGCTCGACGCGATGATAGAAGACATCAGAGATAGCTACGAGGACGAGTGGCAGAGCCACGGGTTCAGGGATGCAGCCGACTACTATTCGTGGCGCTACGGATAAGACATCAGACATTTACAAGGTAACGGCCAGCCCAACCAACTGGCCACAATAAAAAGAATAAGTTATGGACATCAAGACAAGATTTAACATCGGTGACAAGGTTTTCACGATTGACAAGAAGACCATGAAGGTGAGAGAGTTTGAAATCGGTTCGGCAAGTGTCTTTGCGAGCAAGGATGAAAAGCTGGACGTGAAGTATTACGACAACGAATACTATTCGCGCGACGGCTACGAAGAGAGTTTCTGCTTCGCCACAGAGAAAGAGCTTCTGGGCTTCATCACCACCAAAGAGCCGGCCGAAAAAGAGACAAAGGGATAGACTGGCCTACCACAGCAACCCAAGGCGTGCCCCCTGCATCATGACAGGTACGTGCTGAATCAGGGCACGCCACACCGCCCCACGGGGCAACAGATCTTTGACTTATTGAGACAAGAGAGACGTTTTCTATTCTGCATAAGAAAAGAGAGTTAGCTAACGCCGGGCAACCGGCAAGTTATTTACTTTTTAGAGCGCGTCACGAGAGGAAGGGATGCTGCCGGTGAGGCCGGTGGCAAAACAGTTCAGACGGCTTGTGCGCGTAGGCTTTGAGAGTGTACCCATTCGATACCCTCATATAAAGCAGGCCGATGGCACCGGGCAACCGGGATAAAAGGCTTAAAAACCAGTGGCTTTGCGGTGGAACAGTAACCGCACAAATGCCGCAGAAAGACCAGTAAGCAGGTATGAGATGCACGTGAATGAACGAGCAATAAGCAACCATGTGCAGTCCACCACCCTGCAGGCGCAACTGGCATTGTAAGTTTTGGAATGAGCGGCGGTTCGAGTCCGCCCTGCGGCGCTTCATTCATCTATTTCTAGCTATTTTATTTTATTATTCGAATGGACACCCGTCCGCGAGGATAGGTGTTCTTTTCAACAGATAACCTTTCAACAATTATAATCCTATTGTTTTCGATTAGTGCAGGCCAACGGAGTAAGGCTTTGAACCGGTGACAGGCGGCAACAGACCGCCCCCTACAATCATCCGTGAGGACGATGGTCTGTCCGTGAGGACGGCGAGTTCCATATATAAGATATTTAAAAAGTTTAGCTTGGGCAGGCATGGCCTTTAATGGATGGGTAGCGCCGTCCGCCCGTTTTTCTGAAGACTACTTTTTCGCTTCATATATGTTGGATGACAGGGTGCAGTAGGGCGGTCTTTCAATTAAAGTCTGATTGGGTGGCAATTAGAGTCTGTTTGGCATTCAATTAAAGTCTGATTGGACTTCAATTAGAGTCTGTTTGCGCTGCATCCCTTATCTGGGACGGAAAGACCCGTAAGCGGATGGAAGAGATAAATCCGACCAACGTCCGCAGGTGCAACGGGCAGCAAACGCGACCATGAGCGGCGGTTCGAGTCCGCCCCGTCTCACGATGCACGGCGGTGCATTTTACCAATCGGTAACATGAATTAATTTCATATTTTCGGTGCGCCCCTGGCACCAGGGGCAAACGAGGGTGGGTGCGGCTAAGGCCTCGGGCTGCACCGGGTGGTCAAACCTCTTGGCGGCTTCGGCTGTCATACAGGTGTAGGGTGTTCAACTCACCCCGCTCTCACAGTGTTTTTCCTCCTTTAAGCCCGTGAGGGTGCAGGATCTATTTTTAAAGCTCATATAAAAGGATTTTATTTATTGTGTTGGTAAACCCGTGAGGGCATTCATTTCATTTGAAACCATAGGCAATACAGTTTAGTTTTTGTTTTTCAGCCCCGAGGTGTCGGGGCATCTGGGGGCAAAGGCATCAATAGGACACTGAATCAAGAGAAGTATAACAAACTCCATCATCTCAGCAGTCCTGCCTCTCTAAAAGTTCTCTTGAGCTGAAGGGGCTGTCCTGGTCTTATACAGGAGTTCGATTCTCCTGGCCTCCACGAATCCGTGAGGAGTAAGAATCCAAAAGTATCATAAGGTTTGTTTATACGTTGGTTAAATAGTTAAACATTTTTTTCGCCCGTGAGGGTTTCCATTTGTCATCGTATTTGTATTGAATATTGTTAGTAATCTATCAAGCCCCGAGGTGTCGGGGCACATCCCCCGGGGTCACGCCGCCATCAGGGAAAAGGGCAAGTAACATTCCACGAAAGCAGGTTCGAATCCTGCCTGGGGGTCGATATGAACATATTAGTTGAACAAAACAGCAAGAAGATGAAAGTTAAGAAGAAGAGACAGAAGTACGGTCTCCGTAGCGGAAGCACGAAGGAAGCCTTTGCAGGCCTGAAGCCTGGCGACATCCGTTCGTTTCCGCTTGAGGAGTGCAACTGGAACAGCTACCGCACCCGTGCCGGTGAGCTGAACCGAGAGGCGGGGTACACGAAGTACTCCGTGAGTGTGGACAGTCTGACGAAGACATTGCGTATCATCCATAACGGTTAGAGCCATGATAGAGATAACCCTTCAGGACTTGAACAGATTCGTCTCGAACGCCGTTGACGCGGGCATACAGGCCTACGAGCGGACGCGCGACCCGCAGTCGGACAGGATAAAGCAGTCGGACGCGAAGCGGTTTCTGAAGAGCCGTGGCTTCCAGCCCGCCATGCTGCAGAAGTGGGTCGATGCCCGTCTGATAACCCCCATGAAGTCGGGCAGCAGCCAGAACTCGGCCGTATGGTATTCCCTTGCCGACATCAAGAAGGCTATCTGCATAGTCCGTCTGAAGGATATGTGTAACCAATAAGAATAAAGAGCATGAAAGAACTGATTGAGATTCAGAACCGGCTGAAAGCCCCCAAGGGCAATGAAGCCAAGGGCAGCAATGGCAGAACCATCTACAAGTACCGCTCGTGCGAGGACATCCTGGAGTCTGTCAAAGGTCTGCTGAAAGAACAGGAGTGCACCATCATCATCACCGACGATGTGGTGCCGGTGGCAAACCGCATCTACATCAAGGCCACGGCCACGATCACCAACAAGAGCGGCGAGAGTGTTTCCACCTCCGCCTTTGCCCGTGAGCCCGACGCCTTGGCCGCGATGAACGCCCCGCAGGTGACGGGTGCGGCCAGCTCGTACGCCCGCAAGTACGCCCTGAACGGCCTGCTTGCCATCGACGATACCAAGGATGCCGACACGCTGCACGACGAGCAGCCGGTGGCGCAGGCACCCTTCCCTCCGGCACAGCCGCAGCCCGACCTTCAGGAGCTCTACGAGTACGAGGCGCGCCAGAGGGTTGAGGACGCCATGACGAGGGAAGACCTGGTGAAAGTGCACAACGACTACCCCTCGCTGCACGGCTACCAGCCGTTTATGTCGTCGCTCACATCACGCCGCAAGGCATTAGGTATTAAGAACGCAAACGAGAAATGACATGACAACACTCAATTCAATCCCCGTGCTCTTCGACCAGGAAGCGCACACCTACCAGAACGTGCTGACGGGCAAGATGCTGAAAGGCATCACCTCGACGCTCCTGCACAGGGTAAACCCCTGCAAGTACGCAGGCATACCCGCCCACATACTGAAGGCCGCCGCCGACCGCGGCACGAAGGTACACGAAGAGATAGAGCTGATGGAGACCATCGGCATAGAGCCCAGCTCGGAGGAGGGCAGGAACTATCTCCGTCTGAAGGAAGAGCACCGCATGAACTTCCTGCAGAGCGAGTACACCGTTTCGGACCTCGAGAACTACGCCACCAACATCGACGCCATCTACGAGGTGGAAGAGAACGTGGTGGACATAGCCGACTTCAAGACCACGCAGAAGTTCGACAAGGAGAGCGTCTCGTGGCAGCTGAGCATCTGTGCCCACTTTCTCGAGAAGAACAACCCCCACGTGAGGGTGCGCAGGCTCTACGGCATCTGGCTTCGCGGCGACACCGCCCAGGTTATCGAGGTGGGTCGCAAGAGCGGCGACGAGATACGCACGCTCATCGAGGCAGACCTCAGCGACCGGGAGTTTGAATACTCCCCGGCCTTCCCCGACTACATCACCGCCAACGAAGAGCGCCTGTGCTGGCTTGGCAAGCGCATCGGCGAGCTGACCGAAGAGTTCAACGCCATCAAGGCCGAGGTGCTTGAGAAGATGATTGAGCACAACGACAAGAGCTTCGACACGGGCAACCTGCTCATCACCGTCATCGCCCCTTCGGTGCGCGAGACCTTCGACAGCAAGCGCTTCAAGGCCGAGCACGAAGACCTCTACGGCGACTACATCAAGAAATCAACTACAAAAGAATCACTTAAACTCACATTAAGATAACTATGGCATACGAAATCATTGGTACCATCCTGAAGATCGGGATGGAAGAGAAGTTCCCCACACAAAACGGCGGCACCTTCACGAAGAAGAAGCTCGTGCTCATACAGCGCCGTTTCGACCGCAACACCGGCGAGGAGTTCGCCCCGAACTACCCCACGCTTGAGTTCACCAACGCATACATCCAGCGCCTTGAAGGGTACAAGGAAGGCGACAGGGTGAAGGTGAAGTTCGATGTGAACGGCACGAAGACCACGAAAGAGGGCAGGGAAGACTACTTCTCGCAGCTCCGCGGCTTCGAGATTGAGCACTACCAGTCGAAGTTCCAACAGCAGCAGCCGCAGAACCACGCCCCCACAGGCCAGTGGCCGCAGCAGCCGCAGCAGGCACAGCCGCAGAACTACTATCCCCCGCAGCAGCCCACAGGCCAGCAGCCCTTCCCTCCTCAGCAGCCCTACCAGCAGCAGTTCCCCCCGCAAGACCCCAACGACAAAACCCCGTTCTAAATGGTCTACAACCTATCCAGCCAGCTTGATGTGCAGAACGCCCGCGTGAGGCTTGAGTCGCTTGTGAAGCGTTCCTGCATCATCGAGCTGACCGAGAAGAGGCAGAAGCGGACGCTCGACCAGAACGCCTACCTTCACGTACTGCTCAGCTACTTCGCCGCCATGACGGGCAACACGCTCCGCTGGGTGAAGGAAGAGTATTACAAGAAGCTGTGCAACCCCGACCTCTACCTCTACATGAGGGACGACCCCTTTCTCGGGCGCGTGGAGGACACGAGGAGCTCTTCCGACCTGAGAGCCGACGAGATGAGTCTTTCGATAGACCGTTTCCGCAACTGGGCGGCGCAAGAGGGCGGCATCTACCTGCCCGATGCCACGAGCAAGGAAGAGATAGCCTCGATGAGCATTGAGGTGGAGCGCTACAAGACATATCTGTACTGATTGTATATGTGTTTTTGATTATATGTTTTAGTGTTTTGGCGGCGAAAAGCCGCATTCCCCGTTAGGACTCTCATGTTCTAATTTATTCTTATTATTAGTCCTGCTGCCTGTGAAGGTGGCAGGATCATGCCGACGAAAGCATTTAGAAGGAACGAAATGCAAACGTAGGATTGTGAGGGTTCGATTCCCTCCGTCGGCGCAACTTTTTTGTTTGTGTCAGATTTATATGTTGTGTGTAAGCGCCCCCTGGTAATACGGCCGGGGGCGCACGTGACAGAGAAATTCAAGGTATATGCCATACTACATAAAGAAGAAATCCGAAAAGAAGAAACCGGAAAAGAAGAAGTCGCCCTCGCTGCCGGCGCTTGTTGACCGGCTCGACAAGGTGTTCTCGAAATACATCCGGCTGAGGGACGCCATGCCCGGCGGCACGTTCCGCTGCATCTCGTGCGGCAGGATAAAGCCCATTGAGCAGGCCGACTGCGGGCACTTCCATTCGCGCACCCACATGAGCACCCGCTTCGACGAGGACAACTGCCATGCCGAGTGCCGCTATTGCAACCGCTTCTCGGCCGACCACATCATAGGCTACCGCGAGAACCTCATCCGCAAGATCGGCAGCCAGCGTTTCCTGCTGCTGGAGGTGAAAGCCCATGAGACGCGGAAATGGTCGCACTTCGAGCTGGAGCAGCTGGCCAAGTATTACAAGGCATTGGTAGATAAACTACAAAAAGAGAAAGGGATAAGGCTATGACAGGACTATTCGACAAAGACCCCGCCTTCAGGGACAAGAAGCGTGACAGGAAGGGACGTTTCGCCACGGCAGAGCGCGCCATGTGCGACAAGGCCACCAAGGAGAACAGCTGGCTCCGCCTGCAGGTTGAGAAATACAGGCGCATTGCCCATGCGGCAGGCGGTGCCTTCGTAGCCCTTCAGAAGACGATAGACAGACAGAAACGGGAGATAGCCGACCTCCGTGAAGAGTTGGCACGAGTTAAGAACCATCAAAACAAAACAGTAAAATGTTAGACAGAGAATTAGGAAAAGACATTGCCATCGAGGAGCGCAGGCAGTTCCTTGAAGACAACTGCGATGCCGTGGAAGAAGTGACCTATTCGCGCGCATTTGCACCCGAAGAGCTGGCCTTGCACAGAGAGTGGCTCACCCAATCTTCGATTGAGATTGCCGACATCGAGGAAGAGAAGAAGAAAGCCATGGACAAGTTCAAGGAGCAGCTGAAGGGCCCCCAGGAAATGAAGGAAATGGCCATCAAGGCCTTGCGCGAGAAGTCGCAGACCGTGAAGGAGAAGTGCTACAAGTTCCTTGACGAAGAGACCAAGATGATTGGCTTCTACAACAAGGAGGGCGACCTTGTGAGTTCGCGCCCTGCATTCCAGAAGGAACTGCAGAAGACCGTACAGATGGAAATCCGCAAAACAGGTACACATAACTATTGATTATGGAAAAAGAACAGCCAATCGTGGTGAACCTGCCCCAGGGACAGGACACCATTACCATCCTGCAGGGCACTGCTCCTGCACAGTTAGACCAGAAAGCCCCCGTAGAGATGCACATCAAGGGCACCATCAATGCACCGCTGAACTATCTCAAAAAGCGAGTGGGCGACATCGACCAGCACAAGGCTCACATCCTTGTGTGCCGTGACAAGCTGCAGATTCTACTTGTAACCAACGAGGAAGACGCCTACACCCGTGGCACCGTGCTCGGCCAGCTTGCTTTCAGCGAGATATTCCTAAAGCTGGGCATCAATTCAGAAAAGGCATGGATTCCCGAACAGCTCGGACAGTTCCTGAAGCTGAACCGCTCCTTCTTCGCTGACCGCAACGAGAACATGAACGTTGTTTCTGCCCTGAAGAGCTTCACGGCGAAGGTTGACCAGGAACTGAAGCGCGAGACCAGCGAGAAGGGCGACCGTTCCTTCAAGTTCAAGCAGGTCGTAGACAGCAATATTCCGGATAGGTTCAAGTTGAGGATTCCAATCTTCAGCGGCGGCAGTACCGAAGAGATTGATGTCGAGACCTACGCCACCATCGACGGCACTGACGTTATGATTCACCTTCAGTCGGCCGGAGCCAACGACGTGGTAGAGGAAACCAAGGCAAACGTCATCGACAATGTGTTAGCTGATATCTGTGAAACAGCCCCCGAGATTGTAATCATCGAGCAGTAACACCGTGGGCATCCCTTCGCGGGGTGCCCGCCTTAGACAACCCCACATGTTCAAACTGAGAGAATACCAGCAGCAGGCATCCGACAGGGCGGTAGCGTTCTTCAACTCGAAGAGCGAGATGAACGCCATAGAGGTGCTCCCCACCGGCAGCGGCAAGTCGCTGGTGATTGCGGACATAGCAAACCGTCTGGAAGGCCATACCCTTGTGTTCCAGCCCTCGAAGGAGATACTGGAGCAGAACTACAGGAAGATGTGTAGCTACGGCGTGCTGGACATAAGTATCTATTCCGCATCGTTCAACCAGAAGAAGATAAGCCGCATCACCTTTGCCACCATCGGCAGCGCCATACACCATATTGACCAGTTCCGGCACTTTGACAACATCATCGTCGACGAGTGCCACAAGGTCGACGCCAAGGGCGGGCAGTACGAGGAGTTTATCCGTGAGACAGGCTGCAAGGTGCTGGGACTGACGGCCACGCCCTACAGGCTCTCGACGAGCTCGTTCGGGGCGATGCTGAAGTTCATCACCCGTACGCGGCCGAGGATATTCTCGAAGGTCATCTACCAGGTGCAGATACAGACGCTGCTCAACATGGGCTACCTTGCCGATCTCGACTATTACTACTGTCCTGCCCCGATGTACGACGAACGCAACCTGATGGACAACTCAACGGGTGCCGACTACACCGACAAGTCAGTACAAATGGAATATGAGCGAATCGACTTCTACTCGTGGCTTGTACAGATTGTAAGGCGCGTGATGCAGCCCAAGAGCGGTAAACAGCGCAACGGAATACTAGTGTTCACGAGGTTTCTGAAAGAGGCTCAGCGGCTTGCCGGTGAGATAGGCTGCTGTGAGATGGTGAGCGGCAACACCCCGAAAAGTGAGCGCGAGCGGATACTTGAAGGCTTCAAGTCTGGCAGAATCAAGGTCGTGGTGAACGTAGGCGTGCTGACAACAGGCTTCGACTACCCCGAGCTTGACACCATCATCATGGCGCGCCCCACGAAGTCGCTCTCACTCTGGTACCAGATAGTGGGCAGGGCCATCCGTCCCTCCCCGATGAAGGAGAGGGGCTGGGTGGTTGACCTCTGCGGCAACCTCAACCGTTTCGGCAAGGTGCAAGACCTTGTGCTGGTGGAGCCGAAGCCAAACATGTGGCAGGTACAGTCAAACGGGCGTCAGCTCACAAACGTATTATTCTGATATGAAAAAAGGACTTGACTATTTTCCAATGGACGTGGATATATTCCAGGACATACGCATTCGCAAACTGATCAAGCGTCAGGGTGGCAAGGCTGTGACCGTATATGCTCTCCTGCTATGTATTATCTACAAGGACGGGTACTACATGAGGTGGGACGAAGAGTTGCCATTCATTATCTCGGAACAGACGGGTTTTGAAGAGGCGTATATACGCGAGGCCGTGAAGTGCTGCATTTCGCTCGGGTTATTTAACGAAGAACTCTATGCGTCGGAAGGAATACTCACGTCGAAGGGCATACAAGAGCGCTACAAGATTATCAGAAAGTCGATGAAACGCGTCGTTTACATGGACGAATACCTGTTAATACCTTCGGAAGAAAAGGCTAAAACTTCGGAAGAAAAGGGCAAAACTTCGGAAGATTTACCCAAAACTTCGGAAGAAAAGGGCAAAACTTCGGAAGATTGGCCTATAAAAGAAAAGGAAAGTAAAGAAAAAAAGAAAAAAAGAGTAAAAAAAGATGCGGCGGACGCCGCCGCTCTCCTGGAGGCCAGGAAAGAATCTTTTTACAACTCGCTCATACCATTCGTTGCCAGGTACGGCAGGGAGATGGTGAGAGAATTCTTTGAATACTGGACAGAGCCCAACAAGTCGAAGACCAGGATGCGCTTTGAACTTGAGCGTACGTGGGACTTGGCGCGTCGGCTCGTTACGTGGGCTTCGCGTGAAAAGGATTTCAGGCACCGGAACAATGGCACAGACAATCTTAGAGGCAATTCAGAGTCGAGGGCGCAAGATGCAGCAAGCATCGTTGCCAGCCTTGCAGCAGAAGAATAACGAGATTAGCAGGTCGTACGGGAGCCGTGAGCAGTTCCTTGCGGCGTTCAACCCCGATGTGCAGCGCTATATCTGCGACAATCCCGACCTGTGCTTCTTCGGCGGTGCTCCTACGCTCTATGAGCTCAACGACACCTACGGCGAGAAGACCGCAGCCATGTGGCTTGTGCCGCAGCTCTACAACCTGTCGGAGTATTGCGGGTGCAGGGAAAAACTGGAAGGCAACCCCCTGAAGGAATGTGCCAGCGTGATAGCTGCCGAGTTCTACTACCTTTCGGTGTCAGAGCTGATGCTGTTCTTCCACAGGTTCAAGTCGGGCAGGTACGGCCGTTTCTACGGATCCGTCGACCCGATGGTTATCACAAGCTCCATCCGGCTGTTTGCCAGGGAGAGGATTCTTGCCTACGAAGAGCATGAGAAGGCCGAGAGGGAGAGAGCCTACAGGGAGTCGGCGAAGAATGCCGTATCGTGGGAAGAATACTGCATGAAGGAATACGGCAAGGTGCGCCCTCATCCGTTTGTGCGTCCGTCGCTGGTGCCGCAAAAGAGCGAAAAGCCCAAGGAAGACCCGCTGGAAGTCTACAAGACCGCCAAGTGGCTGGCCGAGGAAACCGACAAGGCCGTGAAGTGGTCGTATGGGCAGATATTCCAGAAGAAGCACGGCTGCACCCCCGAGGAATATGTTGAACGAAACAAGGATCTTGAGAGATGAGCATACAACTGAGTCTGTTCAGCGACGAGGAGCTGGTACCCATTCCCGAGTGCTCGTCCTTTGCGCTGGAGAAGTACGGCACACCCGAACGGGTGGCACGGCTGACTGTAGAAGCTGCCCGCCGTTGGAAGCGGCAGCATCCTGGAAAGAACGTGATGGACGTCGTACCGCCCACATGGAGAGAATACATTAAAGCAAATTTGTAAGTAAGACAATCTATGAGTTACGGAGAACTGACACTTTCTCCCGTCTGGACGGGCAGGAACATGAAGACGGGGCGTTTCCTTAAAGGCCATATCCCCGCAAACAAGGGAAAGAAATGGGATGAGTTCATGAGCAAGCGCGCCCAGCGACGGGCAGCGAAAGGATGGAAGAACCTGGATAAGCACCGCAATAAGAACGGCAGACCCGACACCGCAGGCCGTTGCCGCAAGCCCGTTGTCGCCGTGATGGACGACGGTACGTGGTTTTGCTTCCCGTATATCGGAGCTGCTGCAAAGTGGTTTGGAGACTGTACCAGGGAGAACATCGGAAGGTGCTGCCGGTATAACCTGTCGAAGGTAGAGCTGCGAAAGCCAAACGGCAAATTATCGGGGAAAGTGAACACCGACCACCGCTATAAGGGAATCCGCTTTTATTTTGAGAGTGACAACGTTTGGACAACAAAGATAAAGCAGCCATGAATGCAAGAGAGTTTTTCGATTTAGTCTCGAAGATGCGACAGGCGCAGACCTCCTTCTTCAAGACAAAAGCCCCGGGCACGCTTCAAGAGTCGAAGAGGCTTGAGCGTCTTGTGGATGCCGAGATAAAGAGAGTCAACGGAATACTGAACAGGGAACCGTCACTATTCGACAATAGCCATGAAAGCAAGTGAGTGTAAGTGCTGTGTATGCGGTAAGCAGGCGGTGGCCTTCTGGCCTGTCTGGGATCCTGACATACCAACATACCCTTATTGCCGGGAGTGCCTGGATAAGGAGAAAAGAGAACTGATAATCAAGTTAAACAAAATCGACAAGAAATATGAAAGCAAACGAACTGATGATAGGTGACTGGCTGTTTTACAAAGGTCAGTTTAACGCTTTCCCCTTTAAGGTGGAGCAGATAACTAAGCGGAAGGTTGGCTATCATGCGGAACCTAATGAAGGCAGGCTTCACTATATAATACTGAGCGAGTGCAAGCCCATTCCCATCACTCCAGAATTCCTTAAGAGGAATGGTTTTGGGAAAGCTCAGAGTCTTTATTTTCTGAAATCCCTGAACAAGATATATCCCTGTCCATTCTTCATTGAATATAACACCGTTAACAACTGCCTGTTTGTTAATGACGGAATGATACCGATGCCGATAACATACGTCCATCAGCTTCAGCATGTTCTCCGTCTTTGTGGTATTGAAAAGGAGGTTGAGCTATGACAAAAGAAGAGTTTACTCAATTAGAAGCCATGCTATACAAACGCGGCTATAAGAAGTACAACCAGCAGTGGCATCATGAGGATTATATCATAGGCAAAGGCTTCCATAAAAAGGATAATCAGTGGGAAGAAAACAGGAATGCCTATCAGATAATTCTATCCATTTATGACTATTCTTCAAGGAAAGGTTTATGGGATAGACTATCAGAAAAAGAGAGAAATCGTGTAGGCATAGAAATACATGTTGACATGTCCAGAACTATTGATGAAAGGATAGAGATGGTGATGGCATGGTATAATAACACTACTATTGAAGAAGTGGAAGCAGCAGCAGATAGCTTCTATCAATGGGCATGTAAAATGTGGGATAAACCAAGAGTGGAGGAATGAAGTTATGACACAAGAAGAATACACCAGCCTGACCGAAAGGCTTGCAGTCCTGAAGGAAGTCCAGACGGAATACCCGGGCAGGACAATCGAGAATATCATCCAGCAGATGGAGTCCATCAAGAAAGAGATAATTAAATCATGTTGATAAACGATAGAACTATGGCAAAGAGAGAATTCACACCGAACAGCACCGTCACAGTTGACGGAACGGAAATCAAGACTTTTAAGAAAGAACTATCAAGTGCAAACATAATCGAGGTGGAGGTAGGAACCACCGGGCACATGGGAGGCGACACCGGGCACGGAGGCCGCACGTACTTCAGGCTCAGCAACGTCGCCGACACCGACATGAGGATGAGGTACAGGGACTGCGGCGAAGAACTGAGGGCGCGCGACCTTGGCGGGATAGAGCTGACCTTCGGCGGCGACTGCGAGCTGGACACCTTCTGCGAGGCACTTCGCATCGGCTACGAGGTGCTTAGTCAGCACGCCTTCGGGCTTGAAGACACCGAAGAAGAGCCTGTCGACGGGATCGACTGGGAGCAGCGCAGGTACGAGATAGCAAGGAACATATTCCCGTATTGTGCTGAGACGACGCGCGCCATACTGATGGCAGGCCACGCACTTGGGGACGAGTTCAGTGGAATGAGCGCGCAGGAGGCGATGGCAAGACAGGCGGTCACGTTTGCCGACACCTTAATTACAGAACTAAAGAGGGGACGCTGACATGATTACATTCCTATTAGGAGCGGCCACAGGTGCCGCCATCGTATTATTCAACCTCGCCTTCCTGCTCTACCGCTGGAACAGGGAGGACAAACGGAAAAGACAATGACAGTAACGAAACACTACGAGAACGACCATATATCGCTCTATATAACCGAAGGGAACACCACGACGTGTGTAACCCTCGACAGCGACAGTCAGATTCGTCGCCTCGGAGAGTGCCTTATCAACCTCTACCGGACGGACGGAAGAACAGTAACCATAACCCCGAAGCAAAATGGCAAAGAAAAAGGATAGACCGGAAAAGGGCAAGCTGCGCATCTATAACCAGGAATGGATTGGGGAGGCGGCAGAGAAAGGTTTCAAGCGCTACTATGAGGCCTTGAAGGAAAGTTATCCGGAAGACATAAGAGACAAGCTGGACGATCCTGCCCTTGTCCATCATAACGAGATTCTCTACTATACGGCATTTGAGGACGCACTTAACACCTTCTTCATCGGATGTATGGAAGACACCGTGACGGAACTCAGCCTCTATGTTGACGAGCTCGGGAAAGTAACGGCCAACTTGAAATGAAGCCCAGGAAGAAAGTCAGGGAGATGCACAGGTGCGGCGACTGTTTCCACTGTAAGCCGGTGACGGACTTCCACACCCTGACGGTACACGAAAGGAAGCCGACGCTCGGGATATGCCCATACTGGACTGAGAGCCGCTGTACCCTTCTGAGCTGGAAGAGCTATTGTGAACATTTTAAACCCAAGGAAGATGTATAGAATAACAAGAACACTTTTCCATTGCAAGAATGGAGAGAATGAAGTCTCCACGGAGGTAGTCGAAGTGGATGATCTTGAAGAGTACAGGGAGCGTATCAGGCAGCCGAGGCACAGAGAGGTGAACTTCATCTATCAGGTAATCCCCGACGAGAAATAAAAAAGCGAGACAGACTGCTCCATCCCGCCTTTGTAGCTGCACTGCAAAGTTAACTAAAAATTCGCGTATGGAGCCACAAAAAGTAATATTTAACATCTCCGAGACCATCCGGAACATCAGGAAGGCGCGGGAAGAGCTGCGGGAGGCCACACAAAAGGAAAACCTGCTGTGTGCTCCCGTGCTGACCGACTATTCCCTGATTCCGAGGCTCTACCAGATATTCTGCAGGCTGACAGATGACATGCCGGCCGTGAACCTTGACAGGCGTAAGGTCTTCATCTTTATCATCCAGTATATCTACGCTCCGCGCACCCTCTTCGGATGCAAGATGCCGAGAGGGCTGCGCAGAAGGCTGGCCGAAGCGCTGGGCTTGAATGCTGCCACCTCTGTTTCGAGGTGGGCTTCCGAGACGATGCACCATTACCTGGTGTACACCCAGTTCAGGATTGAGGCAAACCGGATAATCGGCGGGATGGCCGAGCAGATGAAGGATGAAGGCCTGCTGAGATAAGGGTCAGACGTCCCCCTTGCGGTGAACTTCCAGCACCTTTCCGATATGGTAGGCAATCTGCCAGAATGCGTACAGGTTGCCGCGAATCATGTTCGGGATGAATCGGTAGCCGTCCACTTCGACAAGAGCCGTGTCCCGTTCCTTGCTATACCCGACTGCCAGGTACAGGCGCTTGTACGGATATGGCTTGAACGGGAAATGGCCGTTGTTGTAATCGTCGATGTAGTATCGGGTACCTGGATCTGTATGTTCCTCGTCACGTACATACTCCCCCTTGATGACCCTGCCCTGTGCGTCGGTGGCTTTCATCAGGTAGCGGTTGGCGGTGATGCCTTCTTTGATTTCCCTGAACTCTTCCTTCTTCGTACCGGCAATGATCTGGTCGAAGTATACCTGCTTGATTGGCAGATAGAGCGTGTCCTTGTCTAATGTCATGGTTGTTCTATTTTAATGTTTATTGGTTTGCCGCAATGAGGGCAGACACCTGCCGGGCTTTTCGGTTCTATCTCATCACGAAAAAAATCACCTACCTTACAGTCGATAACGTCTGCTATCCGCTGCAGGGTTTTTATTGTCGGGTTTCTGCTTAGGTTCTGAGAGAGCGTAACCCTGGACACACCCATTTTTATAGCTACGTTCTCTATTGTCCAACCCTTTTCTTTTATAACTGTCTTTACATCCATAATAGAGTTGTTAGTGTATGATTAAACAAATACGTGTGCAAAGATAGTGTTTTATTTTGTTTTGATAGAATAAACACTTACATTATTAAAATCTTTTAATATTTTAGTCATACAAATATCTTTTTGGTTAAGTATTATTAAAATCATACATTTTTATATTATAATATTTGTATGTATGACTACAATCATATATCTTTGCATCGTAAAACATTACTAACAATTAAAAATACAAGATTATGGCAACTAAGAGAAATGACCTCAGAGGTTTCAATTCAGGTAAGAGCCTGAACGAGAGTATCAACGACGTGATGAACGAGAAGAGCTCGCGTGTGACAAAGCGCAACAAGCTTGTCAAGTTAGGTCTGCACGCAGGCGACATCGAATATATCTTCAGTCAGTATCACGTGACTGTAGAGCGTTTCTCGAAGCTCACCTTTGGCGTAGAGATAGAGTGCTACAACTTCGTACGCAGCACACTCGTTCAGGCTGGCAATGAAAATGGCCTGCAGGTTGTGTCAGAAGGCTACAATCACATCGACAACAACAGGTATTTCAAAATCGTCTCTGACGGCTCTCTGACAGGCGAGAACTCTAACGAGGTGGTATCGCCTATCCTTAAAGGCAAGAAAGGCCTGAGCAGTCTTGAATCGCTCTGCAAGTCGCTTGAGGCTGTAGACGCGAGAGTAAACAGGTCGTGTGGCCTTCACGTTCACATCAGCGCTGCCGACATGAGCGATGAGCACTACGTGAGGATCGCCCGCAACTATCAGAAGCTTGAAGGTGCAATCGACACTTTCATGCCAGTCTCTCGCAGGGCAAACAACAATGGCTATTGCATGAGCCTCGCAGGTGTTGACCTTCACAACTGCCGGACTAAGCAAGACGTTCGCAGCGCATTCAACTACGACAGGTATTACAAGTTCAACGCAGAGGCCTACGCCAGGCACAAGACTGTAGAGTTTCGCCAGCACTCGGGCACTACCGACTACAACAAAATCAGTCACTGGGTGATGTTCTTGGCTAAGCTCGTTGAATACAGTTACACGAAAGAACTGTCATGCAACATCAGCCTGATAGAGGACATACCATTCTTGTCAGAGAGTGAGAAAGAGTTTTTCATCAGCCGTCGTGCAGCCCTTCAATAAGGGCTTGCACCGGCATAGCAAATCAATATAAAACGATACGATTATGTGTGTAATATGCGTAAAGCCGAAGGGCGTTGAGATGCCATCGAAAGAGATGCTGAAAGCAATGTACAAGGCCAATCATGACGGGTGTGGATTCTGCACGCCTACAAAGAGCTACAAGGGGCTGTCGCTGGCCAGCTTCATGAGAGAGGTTAAGTCAGTGGATATCAACGAGCCCTGTATCATGCACTTTCGCTTTGCCACGCATGGCAGCGTGAAGCGAAGCAACTGCCACCCCTTCTACGACAGCGAGACGGGCACCTGGTTCGCCCACAATGGCGTTTTGGACGTGATGCCTGACAAGGATATGACCGACAGCGAGACGGCTTTCAGAAAGTATTTCGTGCCGTATATCAAGAGATACGGATTGGATTCAGACAGGACAAGATACGTCATAGACCAGGTAAGGGCGTATTCAAGATTTGCATTCTTACAGGGTGAAGACGTGCGCCTGTTCGGCGACTATCAGCAGATAGACGGCTGCATGTATTCTAATCTCAGGTTTCTCTATTATGTATATGAGCAGTTTTAGCAACTAATTTGCGACAATTAGCTAATTGTAGCAAAAAGGTTTGATTATTAAGCGATAACAAGGCGAGAAAATGACTACCTTTGCCCTATATCGCAGGGTAGAGCAGTGGTTAGCTTGCTACTTTGACTTGGTAGTGGTCGGCGGTTCGATCCCGCCCCCTGCAACAAAAAAAATATTGACATGAGAATTCTTACATTATCGATAAAGCAGAAGTATTTCGACGAGATACTGTCTGGCAAGAAGACGAAAGAGACGCGCGAGATTCGCCCGACGAACGCGCGAAAGTACATCAAGTATGTGTGCGGCGGCAAAGAATACGAGGCCGACGCAGAGCTGCCTGTCGAGGGCGACGTCAGCATAGAGCCAATAGAGTACGACGCCATCAGGCTGCTGACCGGTGCGTATAGCGGCAAGCGGCCGTATATCACCGTCGAGTGCAAGGGGGCGAAGGTGTACCTGCTGACGGATGAGAACGGCAACGACGTCGTTTACGAGTACCAGGGCGAGCAATACGTAGCTGCTCAGATTGACTATCAGCTGGGCAAAATCATCGAAAGAAGCGAGTAATTAACATATTGTCTAACTTAAATTTTTATTGCTGAGTCAGAATTACAGTAGGTACAAAAGCAACGGCAAGCCGCGGTGTTGTAGGCCGCCGTTCGTTCACGGGTGGTAGTGGCCGGTATATGACCCGCCGCCAGAAGTATGGCGAAGTCCGCAGAGGTTTAGGTCTTTCAGGCGGATAGTCCATGGCACGAGAGACAGCACAAACGAGCATTGCAGCCGTCAGGCAGAAGTCTGACAGCTGCATACTCTTTTGCAGTCTCGGAAAAGACAGCCTTGTGCTGCTTGACATGCTTTACGGGCGTTTTGAGCGCATCGTTTGCGTCTTCATGTACTTTGTTGAGGGGTTAGAGCACATAGAGCGATGGGTCGGCTGGGTGAGAGCCAGGTATCCGCGCGCAGAGTTCGTGCAGGTGCCTCACTGGAACCTTACCTATATCCTCAAAAGCGGCATGTACTGCATCCCTCAGCCAAACATCAAGCTGCTGAAGCTTGCAGACGTCGTGAAGGCCATGCGCAAGAAATACGGCATACATTATGTTTTCCTGGGCATGAAGAAAGCCGACGGCATGAACAGGAGCCTGATGCTGAAAGGCTATGAGCAGCAGGGCTATGAAAACAACGGGATGGTTTATCCGCTGGCAGACTGGACGCAGAAGGACATACTGGCCTATATGCGTCAGAAGAAGCTGCCGCAGCCCGTCCGTTACTCTCTCAAGGCATCCAACGGCGTAGGCTTCAACCTCGACTGCTTCCTGTGGCTGAGGGAGAACTATCCGCACGATTTGGAGAAGATCTACAAGACGTTCCCCATGTCCGAAAGGATCTTGTGGGAGTATGATCAGCATACTTTCAACCAAGAAATTGGAAGTGTAAACAAAAACACCCAACCGTAAAAATGGAAGGGTGTTAAATGATTTGCTAAACCCGGTTACGGTGCTACTCTATCATCTCATTGCAAAGAGATGAAGTATATTTGAAACAACCAAATTTTTAACAAAAAATGGCACAAAAGAACTATTTCACGTCCCAGCCGGTAACGCTGAAGCGCTCACAGATACACTTTGCCGGATACAACCCGCGCACGATTAGCGACGAAGGCAAAAAGGCCCTCCGCCGTTCCATCAAGCGCTACGGTGTGGTCGGCGGTATCGTGGTGAACAAGCAGACGGGATATACAATAGTGGGAGGCCATCAGAAAGTCGCCATCCTCGACGAGCTGAACAAGTACGATCCTGGTACCAAGGAGAACGACTACACCCTTCAGGTGGAGCTTGTCGATGTGGATGAGAAAACGGAAAAGTCCCTCAACGTGACGCTCAACAACCCCAATGTGGGTGGTGACTGGGACGACGAGAAGATGCGCCAGCTCATTCCCGATATCGACTGGAAGGATGCCGGGCTCACCGATGCAGACCTTAACCTGTTCGGCGTGGACTATCTTCTTCAGACCGAGGAAGAGGCAAATATAGCCAGCGAGATAGACGGCATGATGGCCGAGATCAACGCCGAGCATGAGGCCGAGGTGCAGCAGCGAAGGGAAGAGCGGGCGCAGGAGCGTGCAGAGAAGGTTGCCCACATGAAGGATGTCAAGCAGCAGGTGAAGGAGTCCGCCGTCAAGCAGGCCGAGAACATGGAGGCGTATGTGATGCTGTCGTTCACTGACTTTCGGGCAAAGGCGGCGTTCATGGAGCGCTTCGGGTATTCGCCATACGACAAGTTCATCAAGGGCGAGGTGTTTGATGAACAGGTGGAGCGAGTAGAATAGATTGATAAAGACATTTTAATATAGAAAAGTGAGAAAAAAGCAGTCTATACCCAAACAGCAGGGCAGGAAACCCAAATATGACTACTCGTCAAAGGAATTCCTTGACCGCATAGGGGAATACGCAAAGCGCGGGTTCACCGACGGGGAGATTGCGCTCTCGCTGGGAATAAACCAGACGTACTTTTCAGAGCTCAAAGGGATGCACCCCGAAATCCCCGAGACGCTTACCCGTATGCGCGCACAAGTGAACGGCCTCGTCCGCGCTGCATTCTTGAAAACGGCGCTCGGCGGCAGGCTTGTCAGGACTACCCAGTACGTGCAGAAGCGCTGCGAGTGCAAGGGGAACGACCCCAAATGCGAGATCTGCGACGGCACCGGATGGATAACTCCCACACAGCATAGGTGTATCACCGAGACGGAGCTTGCCCCAAATCTCATGGCACAGCAGCGCTGGCTGATGAACTATGACTCCGACTGGAAGAAGAAGTCCAGCGGAGAAGACGATGAATCTGTTGTCACCGGCATTGACATACAGGTAGTGTATAACGACAAGAAGGACTTAGACCTTCAGGAAAAGAAACAAAACGATACGGAAGATGAGACTGGAGATTAAAGTTACACCGATATTCCACAGGATGAGCCAGGCGCAGGCAAGCGGGCGATTCCATGTGTTTGTCCTTGAAGGAGGCTCCCGCTCGTCGAAGACATATTCCCTTATCCAGTTCTTTGTCGTGATGGCTCTTCAGAGTGAGAAGCCCCGCCGTATCGTTATCTCCCGAAAGAAGGGCACCTGGCTATACGCTACCGTATGGCATGACTTCCTGAAGGTCTGCACCGAAATGGGGTTGCTTGGGCAGATTCAGGTAAACAACTCCCTCCATATTGTCAGGGTTAAGAACACCATATTTGAATTTGTCGGGCTTGACGACACGCAGCGCCTTCACGGACTCACCTGTGACATCTTCTGGATAAACGAGGCCATGGAGGCCATCAAGGACGACTTCGACCAGCTGGAGCAGCGATGTGCGGAGTTCGCCGTGCTTGACTATAACCCCACGGCAGAGAAACACTGGATATATGACAACGTGTGCAGCCGCGACGACTGTTACTTCGACCACTCCACGATGATAGACAACCCGTTCATCCCCGAGAATATGCGCCGTAAGATTCTCTCCTATGAGCCGACGGAGTATAACTATCAGAACGGCACCGTTGACATCAGGAAGTGGAAGATCTACGGCCTTGGGGAGCGCGCGAAGATTGAAGGCTTGATATTCGACTACAAACTGGTACCCGAGATTCCCTTCTGGGTAAAGAAGCGGTGGCGCTTCATCGACTTCGGCTTTACCAACGATCCTACGGCCATCGGGACGCTCGGCTACTACAAGAACGCCATCTATCTCAACGAAGAATGCTATCGGACGCAGATGCTGAACGAGGATATCATCAAGGAAATAAAGCGGCAGCCCGAGGGCACTACCAGGAAATGCTGGGCGGACAACGCAGAGCCGAAGACCGTGAGAGAGATACGAAACGCCGGCATCCCCATTCTCGCTACGAAGAAGGGTGCCGGCTCCGTCGTTGACGGCATACAGTTCATGCAGGGCCTGACGATATACATCACGGAGCACTCGGTCAACTTCATCAAGGAGTTCGACAACTATACCTGGATGCAGGACAAGGACGGGCACTGGCTCAATGCTCCCGTGGATGACTTCAACCACGGCATAGACGGCGCGAGGTATGTCTGCTACAATGAGCTGATGGGCAGAAGAAACAAAGAGCAAGAGGTTAGCGCCTCCGCAAGTGCATTTAATCATTAAACAAAGATAGTAATGAGCGAACAGAACAAAACCCCGAAGAATTTGCAGGATATTCTCGCCATAGAGGATATTCCCGTGAAAATCTCCTATCTAAAGAAGGGCCGCAGAAGACCTGAGCCGAAAGTTGACTTTCTTAAAGACGACTGGGAGCCGACCCGCCATGAAATCATGGATAAGGATAAAGTACCCAAGGTGCGTATCCTGAAGAGGCTGGCGTATGATGAATATGACAAGAACGGGAATCTTTCAATCCATCATGATGCAGAATACGAGGAGAAGGATCCAAACCGCATCGCCCTGCCCGTTGAGCAGGACATCGTCAATATTCAGACATCCTTCACTGTCGGCACTGAACCGAAGCTGACGTGTGAGCCCGATGACAGCGAGAAGGGTATCCTTGAAGCCCTGAAGAAAATCCTGAAGGCCAACAAGATGAAGTACCAGAACAGAAAGGAGGTGCGCTCCTGGCTGTCGGAGACAGAGGTGGCCGAGTACTGGTACACTGTTGAGGACATGGGGTTCTGGAGAAAGATATTTGCCAAGGTGGCTTCTCTCATGGGTGTGAAGGTGCAGCCTACCAAGCGCCTGAAGTGTGCCATCTGGTCGCCGTTCCGTGGTGACAAGCTCTATCCCTTCTATGATGAGACGGGCGACATGGTTGCCTTCAGCAGGGAGTATAAGCGCAAGGATCTCGACGGCGTTGAGCATACCTTTTTCATGACCGTTACGAAGACCAACATCTACCAGTGGGAGACGCGGGACGGATGGAAGCTAAACGAGTTAGGCACGTTTGAGCACAATTTCCGCAAGCTGCCCGTGATTTTCGCAGACAGGGATGAGCCATACTGCGCAAAGATACGCACCCTGCGCTCCCGCCTGGAGAAATGCCTGTCAGGCTATGCCGACTGCATCGACAACCATTTCTTCCCCAAGCTGCTGCTGTTCGGTGAGCTCGACGAGCTGTACGGCTCAGACCACCGCAACCAGATTCTTCAGATGACCGGCGAGGGTGTGAACGCACAGTACCTCACATGGAACCAGTCTGCCGACCCCGTCAAGGTGGAGATAGAGACTTACTTCAACCAGTGCTATGCACAGACGGGCACGCCCCGCATCAGCTTCGACCAGATAAAAGGAACCACGGCCTTGAGCGGCGTTGCCTTCCGCTATGTGTTCATGGCGGCACACATGGCCGTGGAGAATCATGGTGAGGAGCTGGGCATGTTCTTCCAGCGGCGCGTTAACTTCCTGATTTCTGCACTTGGCGACCTTAACGCCTCGTTCAAGGAGGCCTCGGACACCATCGACGTGGAATGCGAGATTATACCATACCTGATTGACAGTGACAAGGACAAGGTGGAGACGGCTGTCAGGGCTGTTGCCGGTGGTGTGTGGACTACCGAGGCTGGCGTGGCCTACTGCTCCAACTACGGGGAGCTGAAAGACCAGGTAGAGCAGATTAAGGAAGAGAAGGCAACGGAAGAAGGTTCATTCTAATGGCTTTTACTGACAGGTACGACGAGCAGGTGCGAACCGCCATCAACGGCAGGCTGAGAGGTGCAGGCAAACGTCTCTCGGCCTACTGTGCGTCTGTCGTGGACGGCGAAGATATAGATTCGCTTGCCGATGATTTCGCAGCCGGTGTTGACGATTCCGTTGACGACGGTGTGTCTGATGCCTGTTATGTGGCCGTGGCGATGTGTCTCGCGCTTTCAGGGGAGGCCAGTCGCAGAAAAAAGAAGCCTGTAGGGAAGTCGTTAATCACCGCCGCTGGTGCTGCAGCTCTTTCCGCCTATCTTTTGCGTGATGACAGGGTAAAGGCAAAGGATATCCTGAAAGGCTTTGCCTCCCAGACGAAAGAGGCTGTCGCCCTGCTGTCTGACGGTACGAAGGAAGAGCGCGCCGGGCGGTTGGCTGAGTACCTGAAGAATCCGTCAAGGATAGTGGCTGACGCCGGTGAAGAGAGTATCATCCATAAGCAGCCCGCTATCATGAGCAGGCTTCGCCGTGCTATCACCACAGAGATAGCTACCGCCTACAGGGTTGTCGAGCACAGTATCTGGAACATCCTCCCGTTTGTCGTCGGTCAGGAGATACGCCTCGGCAAGAAACATCCTGTCCCCGACATCTGCGATGAGCTCCAGGGAATCTATCCAAAGGACTTCAAGTTTACAGGCTGGCATCCATGGTGCCGCTGCTTCGCGCGTCCCATCTTTTCGTGGGAGAGTGACAAGGTAACGGACATGCCAGAGAACTTCGATGTGTGGTTGCAGCAGAATGCAGAGAGGGTAGATCGGGCTGCCGAGCGCGGTACGCTGCCTGTGTGGATAAGAGAAAATAAGAAATATGTAAAGGATACGATATCACAAAGCTTTAAAACGAATGCGAAATTGTATGATGAGCGCAAAAAACAGTATCAGAAATATCTTGACGACCCTGATTACAAAGATGTTGAGTTCAACGAAGAGAATGCGGGGGTAAAAGCAACACACAAAGAACATAAATTTCACGAAAACGACAACAAGAGGTACTTCCCCGAACAGTTGACTGGGGATGAGTTAGAGATAGAGTTTCAGAATGTCGCTTTCGGTAAAGGACACAGTGTTATTTTCAGAGCGGAGGCAGAAAACGCTACAGACTTGGATATGTTTTTAGATGACGTGAAAATGGATTTGGTTTCGGTGACTGAAAATTCCACCATATTCAAAAATCAATTGAAACGCAAGAACAGACAGCTTAGGGATTTCAACGACTTGTATAATGAAGATAACGAGTCTTTATGTATGTATTTCCACGACCCATCTTTTTATGCGGAAAACAAAGTTAGGCAAGGGATAAGCAAGCTAAAAGGGTATGGGGCTAATGTAAAGATTAAATATGTATATGTGATGCTGAACAACGACACGGAAATGATAAAACTTTTAATAGAATAAAAAACGAGAGGCCGCGTGGGTCTCTCGTGCCGTGCGGCATCGAGCTGTTGCCAGCCCCATACCTTCGCACTGCAAATTTACAAACATTTTCTGAAACTACCAAAAAAAACGCAAGTTTTTTACTTTTTTGCGACAATTAGCTAATTGTAGCAAATCAAACTGGAAAAATCGCGTTTCACATTACTTTAGTTGCTAACTTTGGGGTGTTTTTAAACTTTTAATTGAATTGAGATGAACATCTACGAGAAAATTTTGGCTGGACTGCAGACGAAGTTTACCGGAGCAGACGCAGCCACCCTCCAGCGGATTGCCTCCAAGAAATCCGAGGGAGTTACGGACGAAGGCCAGGTGCAGGCGATAGTCGACGCCGTGACCTTTATGGACGTAATGAAGAACTATGGCGACCGGCGCGCTGATGACGCTTCAAAGACGGCAGTGCAGACTTACGAGACGAAGCACAACATCAAGGACGGTAAGCCAGTGGAACCACCGACACCTGAGCCTGCACCCACGCCTGAGCCGACACCGCAGCCCACACCTGCACCGCAGGATTTGGCTGGCGCTATCGCCGCAGCTCTCTCCAGCAGCCTGAAACCACTTACCGACAGGCTTGACAAGATGGAGCAGGCCAGCGCACAGTCTGCTTTCGACGCAAAGGTGGATGCAGCTGCAAAGGCGTTTGGTATTCCCGAATTTGCCTATAAGGGCAGAACCATCGATCCCAATGCTGACTTGAACGTGTACTTCACGGACTTGAAGCAGACGATGATCAACCAAGGTTACAAGTTCCCGACCGCGCCACAGGGCGGTACAGGCGCAGGAGAAAAGCCTGGGCAGACATTCGCAGACTGGACGAAAGAGGGAACTGCAAAATTTACTGAACAAAACAACAAGTAAACAATGGCAGCAGGTACAACGTACAACCTCACTCCGGACTATCAGCCCCGTGAGTTCTACCGCGTAGAGACTGGCGTACGCAAGAGCGGCCCCTGGAAGCTGAACACCGAAAACCTCGTTGACGGCTCGTTCCTTCCTCCGTTCACTCCCGTAGAGGCCAACTTCAAGACGCGTGTTGTTACTGTCGTCCGCAACGTCAAGGTTGTGGAGGCCTATACCAACGGTGAGAGTGCCCTGAGCATCAAGATTGCCAAGAACTCGCTGGCCTATGTCGGCATGTATATCGGCAACGGCACCAAGGGTGCAACCGTTTCGGCTATCGACAAGAGCAACGAAAACTATGATGTGCTGACCATCGCAGCAGCCTTCGGAGCAAACATTGCCGCTGGCAAGATACTCTTCGAGGCAACCGCAGCCGGTGGTACCTCTAAGAAGAACAGGGCCAACTTCGTGCTGTATGACCGCAAGAAGGTCGAGGCAGGAAAGATTGTTCCCGTAACTCTTTTGATGCAGGCCTACGAGGTCAAGGAAGACAAGCTCATTCTTCCCATCCACGACCTCGACAAGGAAGGTCTGACTTCCCGCTTCCAGTTTGAGTAACAATTAACGACTACAAGATTATGGAAAGATTGACTATTTCAATGCTCTTTGACAACCCGCTGATTGTGTCGGCTGTCATTGACCGTGTTTTGCAGACTCGTCAGGATGCTATCTACTGGATGCAGTATGGTCGTTTCCAGGAGACCCGCACACGTATTTTCAAGACCTACCTCGGCACCGTAACTGGTGTTAAGGCCGGTTCTATCCTCGCACAGAACGATAAGAAGCCCGTTCAGGAGCGCAAGACCCTCGGCTCTGGCGTTACTGAGGTGGCATATCTCGGCGACCGCTACCAGATTGACACTGCCCGCCTGTCCGACCTTCAGGACATCGTTGACAAGTTCAACGCTTCCGACGACAACGGGAAGCGTGCCATCTGGGATGAGATTGTCAACTTCATCTACGACGACTTCCGTCAGGTGATGCTGATGGCTCACAAGCGTATGGACATCGTCGTCGGCTCCCTGCTGATGACAGGTAAGGCTGAGGTCTATATGGCCGACAACCCCGACAACGAGAAGATGCTCGACCTCACGCTCCCGTTCCATGTGGTCACTCCCGAGCAGGCTGTCAAGACCACCTTCATCACCTACCTGCAGAAGCTGATGGCTGAGCTCCAGCCGCAGTACGGCAAGTTCGGAAAGATGATTATGAGCCGCGGCACGTTCTTCAAGAATGTCGTTGGCTGCTCCGAGTTCGGCGATTCGTTCCGCATGGTGCTCGGCAGTGAGCGCTTCAACATCGCCTCTGGTCTCATCACCTCCGAGATGGCTTCCAACATCTTCACCGGTGTCGGACTGCCCGCCATCGAGATCAAGGAGGACTATGTGGAAGAGCAGAACGGTACCAACGTTCAGATCTATGCTGACGACCGTATCACTCTGCTGCGCTCCGATGACCAGCTGCGTATGCGCCACCACACGCCTTACCGCGTGAAGAATCCTCTCCGTGACCGCACGTACAACCGCGTGCAGAATCAGGGCGATCTGCTCATCAGCAACATGGAGGACGAGGAAGGACGCTACATCGAGTACGAGTGCGAGTGGATTCCCGAATTCATCGCACCGAACAAGATTGTCAACCTCAACCTTTCGGTGATGAACGCTTAAAGTGAGGCTATGGCAACGGTAAGCGAACACATCAAGCAACTGTTCGGCGGGTTCAAAATCCCGCTGAACGATGCTGCTTTAGCAGAGATAGGGCAGGGGATTGATATGACTGCCGATTACACCTCCGAGAACCACTCCGAGGCAATGGTGGCTATTTTGAAGTTTGCCCCTATACTCATGCTATCGCCGGCATCATACACCGTCAGCGAAGGCGGTCTGTCCGAGAGCGTCAGCTTTGACCGCAAGGACTTCCTGCGCTGGTATGGTATGATGTGCAAGCGCTATGGTGTCATCGACGAACTGAATACAGAAAAACCAAGAATAAAGTTCCTCTAATGCTCAATTTCAGGCCACACAAGATACAGGTAGCCGTCGCGTCAGGCGGTGGCGGCTTCGACGAGAACGGAATCCCCCTTCCCGATACCGTCCAGTGGGAAGAGGTGCCGTGCCATATCGAGCCTAACGGTTCTGGCAGCAAGGTGATATACCTTGACGGTGTGGCAGTCAACTATAGTTTCACCGTTTATCTCTGCCAGGACTGCAGGGAGTTCCATAAGGGCGACAAGGTAAGGCTCATCGGTCTTGACGGTGAGATTGAGAATGACAAGCAGTTTGAGGTGCTTTCTTTCTTCCGTAACCAACTGAACGCGCGGCTATGGGTATGAACGTGACTCCAGAATCACTGAAGAATGTGCTCACGCTCCTTGAGAATGTTCCCAGAGACATAGACAAGGCCTGTGAGGACGTCTTCGCCGAAGCCGGAATATACGTCGTCTATGGCATACGAAGCGGTCAGATGAGTTCCTGGGACAATCAGACGGGCAACCTCCGCTCCTCTATCGGGTGGGCCGTAGGCCGCAAGGGTAGGGTAGTGAGAAAGTCCCGCTTCGGCACCGTCCTCGAAGGGTCGGAAGGCTCTGCCAAGGGTGAGGCGCTCATTGAAAGGCTTGCCTCGGAGTATTCGCAGTACGACTTAGCCCTGTTCATCGTGGCGGGCGAGGAGTATGCCGTGTATGTCGAGGCAATAGACAACAAGGTGGTGCTCGCCGGCGGTTATCTGTATTTGGAGAAGAACTTAGTGAGAAGAATGCAGGAACGTATCAGTACAGTATTGAGGAAATATGAAAACAGACGTTGACATCAGGCAGGATCTGCTTGCCTATATCAAGGCTTCCGCTATCAAGGATGCCATTAGCGGGCAGGTGCGCATCATCCCGCGTTCGTCGCAGTCGGACGCAGAGGACTGTATCATCTCCGTGCTTGACAGTGACAGCGAGCAGGTACAGGATGCCTTTGTAAACGTGAACGTGTACGTTCCGAATATTGTCAGTGGCGGCGAGTCTGTGGAGAATGTTTCCCGTACGAAGCTGATAGCCACTGTATGCTCAGAGGTTTTGCGGGATTTCTATGTCGGCGGCGACTGGTACCATCTCGCAAAGCAGCGCATCCTTCCCGTCAACGGCAAGGATGAATACGTGATTAACAACAAAATCAAGTGTAGAATCAATAACGAGTAAATTATGTCAGTAACAAAGAAAATCATTGGCTGGGGTAAGAACAGTGCAGTTCACACCCCTGCAGGCGAGAATGCTACCGCCGTGACTCATGCGGACATCGTTGACGGCTCTACCTCTCTCTCAGTAGAGGAAGGCCAGGAACAGGAAGCCCTCATCGAGGGTGGTGAGGCTGAAGCCCGCAAGAAGCAGGCCGACAAGTACATCGTGGAATACGACCGCCGCATTGGCTCTGCCAGCGAGGTAACACCCGGTTTCACCGATGATGCCGGCAGTATCCAGATTATCCCCGAGCAGGTGGGAGCAGTAGGCGTGACCCTCACGGGCGTGTCCCTGTACATCAGTCTGACCTTCGATACCACCGACGGTCTGAAGGCTCACTACCAGTACAAGACAAAGGGCGCCACCGACGCCACCGGCGCGCTGACCGACATTACCATGCAGGCCAAGTCTGCAGGCTGATACACCTTCCGCCCTCTCAGGTCTAAGCAGAGGGCAACACAGCGGAATGGAGCAGTAGGTAGCTCGCCAGGTTCATTGCCTGGAGGTCGCAAGGTTCGAATCCTGCTTCCGCAACAATGGATGAAAAGAATAGCGACATTGACTATAAGATTGCGGACATCATCACGGGAATGCCACATGAGTTCACCGTTGGCCGCAAGACAGTGCGCCTGTACCCCGTGACCCTGGCAAAGACATACATACTGGCACGGGTCATGAGCGGGCTTGCCATCAACAGGGAGATTCTTTCCTTCAATCCTAACCTTGAAATCCTTCGCCTTGTCGAGGAGAAGAAAGAGCTCTGCTGCCGCCTTCTTTCCATCCATGCCACCCCGAATACCTACAAAGATCTGTTCAACAGCAGGTCGATAGCCGAGCGCCGCAACCTGTTCATGAAGATGAGCAACGAGGACGTCGCCGTGCTGATGCTCTACGTCCTTACGTCCGATGCGACCGAGGAAGTCATCAAGCACCTCGGACTCGACAAGGAGCGCGAGCGGCTGGCGAAGGTGATGAAGGTGAAGAAGGATGACAGCAAGAACAACGTCTCGTTCGGCGGCCTTACCATCTTCGGCTCGTTCATAGGCCAGCTAAAGGAAATGGGCTATTCGGACAACGAGATTCTGTACGAGCGCGGGTATTCCTTTCTCCGCCTGATGCTGGCCGACAAGATAACGAGTATATATCTGTCTGATGACGAGCTCAACAAGATGCCTGCCGATGTGGGAGGCACGATGCTCGACGGCAACGACCCCGCCACGTTCGAGAAGCTCAAGGCGCGGATGTCGGCCAAAGGTGTAAAGATGATTAATTAATATAGCGATAATGGGAGATTACGATTTACATATCAACATAACCGGCAGCGATTCAAACCTTGCATCGGCGCTGAACCGTTCACGCGAGAACATCCGCAGGACTGCCAGGGAAGTGCAGGACAGCGGGCTGAGCATTGAGAAGTTCTTCGACCGCATGACGGCAAAGGCTGCACAGTTCGCGGCAGGGTTCTCCGCCATCAGCTTTGCAAAGAAGGTGGCCGAGGTAAGAGGTCAGTTCCAGCAGCTTGAAGTAGCCTTTACAACCATGCTGGGCAGTGCCGAGAAAGCCAGCAGCCTCATGCAGCAGCTCACGAAGACGGCAGCCGTCACCCCGTTCGACCTTCAGGGAGTTACGCAGGGAGCGAAGCAGCTTCTTGCCTACGGCATAGAGGCCGAGAAGGTAAACGACACCCTCGTTCACCTGGGCGACATCGCGGCAGGTCTCTCCATTCCGCTTAACGACCTTGTGTACCTGTATGGTACCACCATGACACAGGGGCGTATGTTCACTCAGGACTTGCGTCAGTTCATGGGGCGTGGTATTCCCCTGGCAGAAGAGCTTGCCAAGCAGTTCGGTGTCACGAAGGATAAGGTACAGGAGCTTGTCTCAAGCGGCAAGGTCGGTGCCAAGGAGTTTAACGAGGCCATCATGGCCATGTCTTCCGAAGGCGGTAAGTTTGCCGGACTGATGGAAGCCCAGTCGAAGACCATCAACGGTCAGATTTCCAATATCGAAGATGCCATCGATACGATGTTCAATGAAATCGGACAGAAGTCTGAGGGTATTATAAACGGAACCTTGTCTGTTGTTTCATCGTTGGTTGAGAACTACGAGAGAGTAGGAAAGGTGCTAATTAGTCTCATTGGGATTTATGGAACATATAAGGTAGCTGTGATGACTGCTATAGCTATTCAGGGATTACAAACAGCTGGAATAGGAGCGTTGACTGCTGCTGAAACCGTTCATTATGGATGGCTGGTACTCTGCGAAAAAGCCCAGAAACTACTTAACAAGACAATGCTTGCTAATCCATACGTGCTTGTTGCTACCTTAATTGCAGGGGTTACTGCAGCTTTGTGGAATATGAAGTCTCAACAAGACTTAGTAAACGAAGCTCAAGATGAATACAATCGCAAAAAAGAAGAAGCCATTGCAAAAGAAGAAGAGCATAAACGTAAGATAGATGAGCTTATCAAAGTTGCGGGTGACGAGTCTCTTTCTACAGAAAGCCGAAGAATGGCAATGTCGGAACTAATGAAGAAATACCCTCAGTTATTTGCTGATTATAATACTGAGATAGCAGCATTAAAAGATATTGCGTACTGGAAGGCAAAGATAGCTGAGATAGAAAGTGGCAAGTCCATTCAACTTGCCCATAATGAACTTTTAGATGTAAATCGTCAGATAAACGAACTCGAAGCTAAGTCTAAGAGAATTAAGCAGACAACAAAGAACGTCTACAACCACCAAACTCTTCAATGGGAGAAACAGGTTGTTAATGAGCCTTCCCTTACAAGGGAAGAGCAAGCTAAGCTTCAGCAGCTGAAAAACCAACGGACGAAACTGAATAAGCAGATAAAACAAGATGCTGATGACAAGTATCTAAAAGATCTGACAGGTGTTAGTAACGATGACCTCAGTAAGCAAATCAAAGAAAGGGAAAATCTCCTTGCTCGGATTAAAGTTGCTGAGCAGAAAAACGGAGGTAAGAGAGTGGATGGCAAGGTTCAGACGGGTGGCGTGACGGGAGTTTACTCAAAAGACGAAATACAAGACCAGTTGAACAGGCTAAAATGGGAACAGAACAGACGTACTGAAATTATCAAGAATGGTTCACAGAATTTTGTTTCCGAAGCACAAAAAGCTTATAATAAAGAGAAAAAAGAGCTTGATAGACTCCGCTCTCTTAGTGACCCGAACAAACGCAGGTCGAGCAATAAGACTGTTGATGTAGGTGGAAGAACGGTTAAAGAGTCAGAGCTTACTACTGAAGAACTACAAGAAGTTATCGAAAAGCAGCAGAAGATTGTCAGTGATAACCAGAAGAAATTGGAAAGTTTATCAGGAAAGTCACTGAAATCAAGCGCTTCTGCAGCCGCAAGAGCCGCAAAGGATGTCGAGCAACAGGCAAAAGAGCGGGCTATGGCAAACGCTAAAGAGACAGCTGATAAATTGAAGCATCAGGAAGAAATGGATACTCTGGATGAAAGACTCCGTCGTGCCAACGAAGATGCTTCTATAGCTGCCATCCAAAGCCAGGCAGAGCGTGAGCGTGCTGAGAGGGAGAGAGAACACAGGCGTACTCTTGAAGAAATCGATAAGGAAGAACAGGAAATCTTCAAGAAGATCTACGAGCAGCGCAAGGCGTCCTATGAGAATACTCACAAAGGAGAACGTTACGAAAACACCGATGCAGGTGCCGCTGGTTATCTCGACCCGAAAGCCCGTGAGGAAATGATTAAGTCTTTTTCCGATGAAGAGAAAAAGATGTATGATGATAATAAAGCCTATGCTGTAGCTAAAAGAAAAGAGCAGAATGCAATTTTTGCCCGCCTGGAAGCCGACACTTTGAAAGAACAGGCACAGTCTATGCGTGACTACCTGAAAGAGTACGGTACTTTTCAAGAACAGAAACTCGCAATCGCCGAAGAATATGCCGAAAAGATTAAGGAGGCGGAAAAGTCGGGAAATAAAGGTGAGGTATTAAAATTGCAAGCCGAGCGAGATAGTCAGATGGCAACGGCGGATGCCAAAGCACTCGCCATGAACATCGATTGGAGTCAGACGTTCAGCGGATTGGGAAATGTTCTGGAAGAAATTGCGAAGGAAACGCTTGATAAAGTCAATCAGTATATGGAAACCGCCGATTTCAAAGGCTTATCGGCAGAGGCGAAGCAGGCTTATCAAGATTTGAAGAAGCAACTCATCGACGCTGGTGGGCAGAAAGCATCAAATCCTTTTGCCAAAGGAACATGGACTGAAATCGGAGCACTCACAAATAAATATAGGGAACAGGTCAAAACCCTATCCGTTGTCTCTGAGAGACACGCGAAAGACTATCAGAAATATAACAAAGCCCTTGACAATGAGGTTAAGGCGCAGGAAAAACTTGCAAAAGCCAAAGAGGACCAGGCAAACCATGCTGGTGATGAAAAGTACGAACGTGCCGTGGAGGAGGCAAACTTCGAACTCGCCGATGCTTCCGCAAAAGTAAAGAAAGCTTTCGATGAAGTGAGGGAGTCAGGCGAGGAAATGAATAACCAACAGCAGAATGTTACCGACACCCAGCAACAGATACAACAAAAATCGGACGCCGCAGCGCAAGGTCTTAACAACTTTAACACGGTTGTCAGTCAACTGACCAGCGGAACATTGACCGGGTTTGCCGATGGCATTTCTAATATCATAGCATCTATTACCTCCAATACGGAAGATGACATGAAGGGTCTTTCTGGACTCTTCGGTGAAGCAGGAAAGCAGATAGGTGGTATCGTTGGTGCCATCCTGTCAATCATCGATATGCTCGGCACCGACCCCGCTAAATTTATCACGGATATACTCGATAAGATAGCAGACGTAATCGAAGCAATCATTTCGAACATTCCGCAGATTATCGGTGCCATCATACAGGGTATAGGCAATATTATTGCCGGTGTGTTCAAAGGTTTAGGCTCGCTGTTCGGTTTAGACGTAGGCGGTAAAGATAACCATGAGGAAATGGTGAAACGCCAGCAAGAATATACACGGAGCATCGAATCATCGTCAAGGGCGTTGAATAAGTTTACGTCAGAACTCGAAAGAAGCTATGGCATCATGGCAATGGAGAACGCCAAAAACGGAGAGGAAATTATCCGTAAAAACATGGAATCGATAGTGAACGGCATCGATTCGGTTCTTAGTGATAACTACGGTGGCGGTCACGCCGATTATTACCATGTCAATAAGCAACAGGACGTATTACGGGGTATTCTTAATTACGGAAAAGCATACGGTCTAAAAGCATCGAACGGAACCGAACTTGCATGGCAGGAACTTCTTTCCTTGAACTCCCCCGAAGCACTTGCCAAGACATTCAAGGACATCAGCGAGAGCGGTGATGACCTTTGGCGTCAGATTGCCACGATGGGTTATAATGAGGGTGCGCTTGAAGAATGGATAAACAAACTCATCGATACCTACGACCAGATAGAGGAAAACAACAAAAAATTGATGGAGCAGTTGACCACAACGACTGCCGATAATGTATATGATGATTATCTGGACTCTCTCTACGATCTTGCCGATGGTTCGGAGGAGGTGACGAAGAATATCGCCGAGGACTTTCAGAAGATGGTCAATCGCATGGTCGTTAACAATATTGTTGGCGGTAAGATGCGTGACGAGCTGGAATCATGGTACAAGGAACTATACAATGTGCAGGAGTCCTACAATAATGAACTTAGCGAACTCCAGAAAGCAAAAGATGAAGGTCGTATAACCGATTACTCTTATAACATCAGCCTTAATGACTTAAACAGCCGTTACGATGCCAATTTGCAAAAACTGAAAGACGGTTATGATGACATCATAGATACCAGCAAGCAGCAGATTGATGAGTTTACCGAAATGGGCATCATCAAACCTATCGATGAAGCTACCGATGAGGTAAAGAAATATTTCGAAAACCTCCGTGACAGTTGGGCTTCGACACTTTCTGATATGACCGCCACCACCGAGGACTGGAAGAACGAACTGATAGACCAGGTTCTTTCTGATTTGGTTGAGAGCACGATTTTAGATTCACCTTTAACTGTGATGGTTGATGGAGCAGAGAAACAGTTCGATGATTTCAAGAAATATCTCGAAGATTGGACTGGCCGTTATAAGGCAATCATCGAAGACCAGACGCTTACCGATGAAGAACGGACGGCAAGGCTGAAAGCCATGATAAAAGAGCAGACCGATGTTCGTGACGTGCAGGCCGAACGCTCAAAAGCACTTGCGGAAGGACTTGGTAAAGATATGAGAGAAGCGTTTAGCAACTCTCTCGATAATCTTGGCGACACTCTTCTGGAAGCATTGCTCGACACGGAGAAGGACGCGGAAAGCATGGGCAAGGAGATTGCAAGCACTCTCATTAAGGAAATGCTCCAGACAATGCTCTCCGCTGATAAATACGCCGATAAGATTGCAAAGATAAAAGAAGCATGGCAAATGGTACTCACGGGGAAGAACACCGATGAGTCTGGAAATGTTCTTTTCACGATGGAAGATGTGCTGCAAGATGTTTCAGAACTGAACAACGAAATAGCTAACGATAAAGCAATCACAGCGCTTGCCGACCAATACAAGGAGTTGAATAAGCAGTTAGAGAACTCCGACAATCTCTTTAACGGCATTAAGGAAACTTTCGCCAACGCCATGATGGACATGAACAAGACCGCCGAAGAGTTGGCTTCTGATATTGGGCAGACGATAGCGAAAAGTATCATCGATGAAATGGTTGTCACGTCTGCCGTAAAGCCTCTGATTGATAATCTCCAGAAAGCCTTTGACGCGGCGAACGTTGAAGGGGCTACATATAGTAGCGTAATTGGCGACGAAGCCGTCCAGACGGCGTTAAATGAACTGAAAAAGGCATTCCCAGACTTACAGGAAACGGCAAAAGGTATTATGGTAGGCCTCGGTGTCAAAATGAATGAGGAAGCGAAGGACGGTTTCTCAGACTTGAAGGGAATGTTCATCAGCACGCTTACCGATATGGATGCCGATGCTGAGACGCTCGGCAAGAACCTCGGCAAGTCGATGATGGAGCAGATGCTTAACGCTATGGTCGAGAATCGTTACAAGAATCAGATAAAGGAAATCAATGACCGTTGGGCCGATGCTCTGGAGGCTGGCGACCCGGCAAAGATTGAAGCAATCAAACAAGAAGCGGAGGCGTTGTTTGCTACCATCGAGAACGACCAGTCTATCAAGAAACTTGCCGATGAGATTAAGTCGTTGACGGACAACGGTGCAACGTCGCCCTTTGATAACCTCCGTTCTTCTTTCCTTTCCGCTTTAACCGATATGAATAAGTCGGCACGAGACTTTACAAAGGAAATCAGCACCATGATAGCCGAGTCCTTCGTGGACTCTTTCGTGATGGGTGATATGTTCGATGAGAAGTTGGCAGACTGGAAACGGAGATACAAAGAAATCACGTCAAACTCTGGACTCTCAGAAGAGGAACGTATGCGTCAGTTGCGAGGGTTGAGCACGCTCATCTCGCAAGAGCGGACGAATATGCAAGGAGAGGTAAACGAGATTTATAAAATGCTCGGAATTAAAGACGGGCAAGACCAGAACGCAACAATGAATATGGCGGAGGCAGCGACCTACGACCAATTTGAGCTGTATTTGGGTATGGAAACCTCGCACCTTATGATAGCCGAGGAAACAAAAGGTCTGGTCGCCCAAGTTCTGAGTACGTTGCAAGGACTTAGTGGAATCACAAACGCCTCTCAGAGTTACGGAGAGCAAATCTTCATGCGTTTGGGAACGACCAATGAGTATCTACTCTCCATGAAAAAAGCCGTGGAGGGAATACATAGCGAGTTTGGATTAAAAATTGATAGAATGAACGCCCAATTAGCAAAGTGGGGTTAAAACGATTGAAATATGCCACAAGGAGAATTATTTTTGCGTAGCAAGGTTACTCGTTCGACGTTGAGCGACGCAACGGGCCTTATAGCTGAGAACGCCGTTCCTAACACATGGAACAACGGCTGTCCTTCTGGATATAGTGCGGATAATAAAGGGTGGGTGGATGCCTATCTTCGCTACGGTCTTTCTCTGGAAAGCGGAGCCCGTAGCAAGCTGATGACTCCGATGCCAATGAAAACGCCGACAAATGCCAGCGAACCGACAGTCGACGGCGTGGCTTTTTCTGCCGAAACGATAGGCAAGTCAGACAAAAGCGAATTTTCTTTTGATATTCATATCGTAGCACCCAATGAAGAGACGTTTTTACGGCGTTATGAGTTGTTCTGCACCGAGATTCTTCGAGGCCAGTATTTTCAGTTAAAGCACGGAAAACGCTTGGGAGAAGTAAGGCATTTTCTTTATGATGGCTGTGAGCCGTTCAAAGAGTTTCGTCTGGAAATGGCAAAGTTTACGCTGGCGGTAAAAGAACCGCACCCCGAGATTAGAGATAACCGAGTTCCTAATGTAATGAATACTACACCATGAGCGACCAGGAAAGCGAAATACAAGGATTAGATATTGATGTTACCAGTCTTAACATTCATATCGACGGTGACTTTCTTCTGAACGGTCAGGCTACACCCGACTCAAACGGAATAAGCGGAACGTTTGAAAAGAATATCAACGGCAATGGCAAGTTGTCGCTTAACTGGCGTTCTTCGCAAGGCGGAGGACTATCAGCAGGACAGGTAGTAACTGTCAGAAACGGTGACAATGAGTATGAGTATTTTCTGGAGGAGAACTATGTTCCTTCTCCTAATGGTGATGGTACATACACATGGAGTCCGACCTTCGTTGACTCTGACTCCAAAATGAAGGGTGTTATCGTCTATAACAATGTAACGATATTCCATCGTGCCGTATATGGTCAAAGTGAGAGTTCATCAAAGCGTGTCAAAATATACACATGGCCTTACACAGGCCCTGTTCCAGAACTTATCAACTACCTCAACGGAATAGCAAGTGAGGCAGGGTTCGGGGGCGATGGAGATGATTTGATTACGCTCGGTCAGAAGTTCAACAACGAGGAAACTATCGTTACCGTCAGCTTCGACCAAGATAACCTCGTTTCCGCTTGCGAGAAGATTGCAAGTTCACTCGGTACGCAAAGCACTATTGAGACTGGTCATATTTGCATCGGAACGCATGATAACGTCCTTGCGGTTTCCGAACACTTTGACCGCTTTATCATACTCGGCGGCACGAGAAACATGGGCAAATGGTCGGTTGATGGGGATGAGACGTATGCTGCAATAACAATGAGGTTGACTCTTCCCGATGGAGATGTACCGGGTGAGGGTTCTTTTCCAGACAGCGCCGTAACACTTGACTCTGGAGGAAACTTGGTAAGTTGTCCGTCGCCTAACGGACACATGACGAAAGTCCTTATTTTCGACCATATCTACCCCGAAATGGTTCTGGCGATTAAAGACGTTAGAGAGAGGATTTGCTACCTCTACGACGAGAATGGTCAGATAATGTACACGGAAGAAGGAGGCGAACGAATACCCCGTACATACTCGAAATTTTACATCACTTTGCAACTTAACACCCAGAGTGAAGAAAGTGAGGAAGAAGATACTCAGTATCATTTCGATGTGCGAACGGTCATTGAAGGCAGAACGCTCGGCATTGTCTTTCAAGATGGTGTCCTTTGTGGTCGTGAGTTTGACCTGTCTTATTACGATGATGGTGAGAGTGAAGACCAGACAGGACGATATACCGATGAGACAAATGTCGATGAAGATGTCGAGGGCGATTATGAAACCTTTGACGGGGAAACGCACACCTATAACGGAGAATGGAAAACCTACGACGGCGAGTTTCGTATTTGCATGGTAGCCGACGGCGACACCTTGTTGCCTAATCATAGACTCGCACCCCATCCGGGCGACCATGTTACCTTGACGGGTGTCGTTCTTGATACCATTTACGAGGCCGAGGCGAAACGGCGACTTCTGGAAGAAGCGTTGCCTTACGTCAGACTTTACATGAGTACGAAAGAAACCGAACTCAATGTGCAAGTGGCATCCAACGAGAACGAATACGTCGTTGATTTCCTCACGGGCGAAGCCATAGATGTAAGTCCTGGTCAGGCTTGCGATATAAACGGTAATACCGATGTTCAAGACGGAGAGTATATCGTTACCAGCGTGACAACCGATATTAAGACTGGCAAGCAGTCCGTCCGCTACGGAACATTCGAACCGCAGGGTAGGGTAGCATCAATGGCGAACCAACTTGAAACCGCGTCTCTCTCAGACAGCGGCGCATTGATAGGTCAGGGTGAGGACGACTATATCAGACATACGGCGGCGATGGGTCTCGACCAATTCAAGACGTTGTACGAAATCTACGGGCACCTCGGAATGAAAACCGTTAACAAACGTGTCGATGATAACGCCGTGATTATAGCGCAACTACAGGAAACCATGCGTGATGTTGAAGAGCAGGCGGATAAGAAGTTTGACATCTGGTTTGTCGAGGGAACGCCACAGCCGTACTATGATGAAACGACTCAGACGATTATCGGTACGGCGAACTTTCCTGCATCTGATTGGGGAACGAATGAAGAAAAAGAAACGCATCTTCAAGATATTTGTTACGACAAAACGCGCCCAGCAGGCGGAACGGGCGGAATGACGTGGCGATGGGAGAAAGTGGGCAACGTCTATTGCTGGAAACTCGTATCCGATAACGATACCATTGCCGCACTTACGCAACTGACCGACCTTTCCAGAGATAACATACTTACGCCGTCAGAGAAACTGGCACTCAAAAGGGAATGGTCAAGCATGAAGGATGACCTTTTGAACCTTGTCGACCAGAGCGAAGAAAACGAAATCGATGCTTCCGAATATATATGTGCTTACTATAGCCTGTGGCAGTACCTTAACAATAGTGAAGGAACAGCCGAAAGCGATGAGCATATGTATATCCAGAACGCATACAAGGAACTGACGGGGGCGACAGGAAGCGTCTCTGATGCCATTGATTTCCTCGATGACTATCTCGACGCTAATCCTACAGATACTCAGATTAGCGTTATTGTCGGAAAACTCAGAACGGGAACGGCTGCAAATATTGCCGAAGCAACGGAAGGACTGAAAAACTTTATGTTGAGAACGACACCGCCTGTAATGCTTACTTCTGGAGGAAATGGTTTTATTCAAAATCAGACATACAATGACCTGCTTACTGAATATAAGACCACAAAGACCTCGCTGATGACGGCTCTCTCAGAGAAATCGCTCGACAAACTTGACGATATGGCTTCCGATAATGTTCTTACCGATATAGAGAAACTGACTGTCATCAGAGAGTATGAGCGGATGGTGGAGGAAACGGTGGAACTCATTGCGCGTGCCTCGGAGGCAGGTCTTGACAACGATGCCAATTCGGTGCAATATGAATACAGGGATGCTTATTCCGCATTATACGCCTACCTAAACGATTTGACAACTGTTGCCTACACCGTCTTTAGCGCCGACCTCAGTTCTCAGGTAAATCCCGCTATGCTTTATAATGGAGCGGATACGGCGATTACCGGTTCAACCTTCACGGGGTTATGGGCGGCGTATTACGAGAAGGCCGCTGCATTGAGGCAGGCGATACAATCGAAAGGTGTAAAGGTGTTTGCAACTTCTGGAACGACAACGCCGACACCTCCGTATAGGGCTGGCGATATTTGGGTGTACACCGACTCCAGCGGAAAATCCATGATAAGGATTTGCGTCAACGGTAAAGGTTCCAATGAGTCATACGCGGCATCAGACTGGGCAGAAAACAGTATCTACTCCGACCCCAGAGGAATACTTGCCCAACTCGGCGACCTTGTGTTTACGGCTTTATGCAAGACTTCGACCACAAGCGTTTCCGTGAACCTCGCAAATACCACGTCGATTTCTGGTGTGATTGGCTCAGAACCTCTGTTGGCAATTCTTCATGCCATGCTCGGAGATATTACTTTCACTATCTCATGGGGTAATAGTGTTCCTTCGGGCTCTGCTGCACCATATTCTTTGCATTGTGAACGTGTCCTATTCCAATTAAACAACACCTCATTAACAGGTGGGTGCAAGATTCGTATGTATAACGAAAACGGGGCATGGGAAATTATTCAACATTCTACGAGCGCACTCATTGATAACCTCGGCGATATGATTAACCTCGTAGTGTTCGGGGATGCTGGTGGTAGTTTGGATTCCTATGTGGAAGGCTCGGGAATTACAACAGCTCAGAACTTTGTCAAGATGTTTGCCGAAGCGCAGATGTGGAACGGTAGCGACAATGTGCCCATCGCCCAAGCAATGTTCGGAATGAGTGTAACTATTGCTCATTATCAGCATAAGACCTCTGGGAATACAATAACTGTTGCTGCTTATAATGCCCTGTCTGATGACCAGAAAGCTAACTATATCCCGATATACGAAAGTCAAGCTGGAATCAGTGCTGACAAGATTAATTTTAAGACTGGAACTTTTGCGATTCAAAAGACCGTCACGGAGTCTGGTGTAAGCAACACATACGATGTCTTTAAGGTTAATAGTGACGGAAGCATAGTAATGTGCGCAAACTTTTTCACGCTGAAAGACAAGAATAATAATGAGATATTCACATCAGATTCCAACGGAAACGTAACCATCAACGCCAACGTTTTGAAGGTATATGCGGACGAGGTAATTTGGAAGCCCGAAGCACCTACGCAGCAAGGAACGCACACGTATATGGATGTGATTCCAAGCAGCAACAGCAGTAGTCAAACCTATGACGTACCGACTGAATCTAAGTTTGCCGTTGACGATGAGGGCAATGTTTATATGAACGATGCCTACGTGAACGGAACCATCTACGCTAACGCTGGAAGGATAGGCGGCACGAACGGTTGGACTATAGCTACCAATCAGATTTCAAAGGGCACTACGCTTGGGGATGACGGCAGTATGTTCCTTTCGACTGCTAATCTCTCAGGAACCATAGCAGGAGAAACCATTAACGATTCTGACATCAACAACAAAGGATGGCGTTTGACGGTAGGCTCTAAGTTTGGCGTGCAAAACGACGGTACATTGGTCGCTGCTGGCGACTTTAGAACCGCAGGCGGAAAGATACAGCTGGCGGAAACCGACTATTCGCAATCAAAGGGATATAAGTGGTACGGCATGGCCTACGTCAACAG
>JAEEGL010894547.1_pt1 | contig 45803 bp, 40 predicted proteins | sample 9134231 | NCBI WGS metagenome assembly JAEEGL01 (sample SAMN16246548, study PRJNA631951) | gut metagenome | biome: gut microbiome; feature: rumen; material: fiber-attached | host: Bos | place: Iran: Karaj | collected 2018-10 | reverse complement strand
ATCGAATGAAATTCCAGAAATGCGCACTATGCTGCGCATTTCGTGAGAATATGATACAAGTGCAAATAGGCCCTGCGACTTTAGTCGCACTGGAATGGCCTATTTGTCATATATTTCCGAGTTTTGTTCGGAAATATATAGCTTTTTGAAATCTATAAAACGGAGAATGGGCTCCTTCCTATTCTCCGTTTTTTTGACAGTAACGCTATGCAGCGGGTGAACGGTATCGGATGACAAAAAAACAGTAACACCGTATAATTAAAAGGTAGGAAAAAAGATTTGGGAGGTGCAGGATGAGTTTTCTGACTTATCTCATCAGCGGATTAAGTTTGGGTAGCATTTATGCGATAATAGCCCTGGGATACACCATGGTTTACGGTATTGCCAAAATGCTTAATTTTGCCCATGGTGATTTCATCATGGTGGGATGCTATATAATATTCTCGGTAAGTGGTGCCCTTAGTGGAAATTCTCTCGTGGGTATCATCGTTGCAATAATTCTTTGCACACTCCTTGGAATTACAACTGAATTTGTGGCTTACAGACCTTTAAGAGGAGCGGCGTCTCCTTTGGCGGTCCTGATCACAGCCATCGGTGTCAGCTACTTTCTTGAGAACGTGGCACTTCTAATCTTCGGTGCCGATATCAAGTCGTTTACTTCAGTAATTAAGTGGGAAGGACTTAGCTTTGCCGATGGGCAGCTAAGGATTCAGGGCGTTACCATAGTTACTATAGTGGTCAGTCTTCTTGTTCTTTTAGTTCTCCAGACATTTATCAAAAAAACCAGACAGGGTCAGGCTATGCTTGCTGTGGCTGAGGATAAGGGCGCAGCTGCGCTCATGGGAATTAATGTCAACAGAACCATAATGCTTACATTTGCCATCGGCTCGGCGCTGGCTGCCATCGCAGGAGCACTTCTTTGCTCGGCATATCCGTCGCTTTCACCTTATACTGGTGCGATGCCCGGTATCAAAGCCTTTGTTGCGGCTGTACTTGGCGGAATCGGCTCAATTCCGGGAGCAATGATCGGTGGACTGGTGCTGGGAATTGTTGAGATCATGAGTAAGACCTACATTTCCTCCCAGCTTTCGGATGCCATAGTATTCGGCATTCTGGTAGTTGTGCTTCTGGTCAAGCCTACCGGTATCCTCGGTAAAAAAATACAGGAAAAGGTATAAGGGGGAGATTACAAAATGAAGCTTAGTAAGAAATCAAAAGATAATCTCATAACTTATGGAATTGTTATAGCAGCATATCTGATCTTTCAGATATTGGGGATCACAGGTAATCTTTCCAGTCACATGAAAGGGCTTCTGGTTCCCATGACCTATTACGCTATTATTGCGGTTGCACTAAATCTCTGCGTGGGAATACTTGGAGAACTCAGTATAGGACACTGCGGATTTATGTGCATAGGCGCTTTCACCAGCGCATTTTTCTCAAAAGTCTTTGAAAATTCCATCCCTACAGTGCTCAGGTTTATCATTGCTCTTATCATAGGGATTGCTTTTGCGGCACTGTTTGGATTTCTGATAGGAATACCGGTCCTCAGGCTAAAAGGTGACTATCTTGCAATTGTAACCCTTGCCTTTGGCGAGATCATTAAAAACGTTATCAATGCTTTCTACATCGGAATTGACAGCAACGGACTTCATTTTTCTATGAAAAATTCCATGGAACTTGGTATGGAGCCCGATGGGCAGATAATTGTAAACGGTGCTATGGGAATAACCGGAACTCCTCATAATTCCAGCTTTACCATAGGAATAGTCCTTTTGATCCTGGCACTTTTTGTGGTTCAGAACCTGGTTAATTCAAGAGACGGAAGAGCCATAATGGCGGTTCGCGACAATTATATCGCAGCAGAGTCCACGGGAATCAATGTCACTTCCTACAAGATGATGGCCTTTGTTATTTCGGCCGCTATAGCCGGTGCTGCGGGAGTGCTTTTTTCACATAACATCACCACACTTACGGCATCGTCCCAGTACTTTGGCTACAATGCTTCCATAATGATACTTGTCTACGTGGTTCTTGGGGGAATCGGCAATATAAGAGGAAGCGTAATTGCAGCATGCATACTGTACCTGCTACCTGAGCTTCTCAGAGGCTTTAATACTTATAGAATGCTTATCTATTCGATTGTTCTTATAGTCATGATGATCGTGAACTGGTCACCAAAGGTCATCGAGTGGAGAGAGCGTACTTTCGGCAAACTTCCTCTTCCCTGGAAGAAATCCAAGGCAGTGTAATTCCGGATTGCCGGTTAGAAACAGTACAGTGTCGATGATTATTGCATCATTGAATCCGTAAATTGAGAGGGAAAAACAATGGCACTTCTTAGTGTAAACAATCTGTGCATAACCTTTGGCGGACTTAGAGCCGTGCACGATTTTAATCTGACAATAGATAAGGGTGAACTCTATGGTCTCATCGGTCCAAACGGAGCCGGAAAGACTACTGTTTTCAACCTCCTCACAGGTGTGTACAAGCCTGATGAGGGCAGAATAAAGCTTGATGGCAAGGATATTACCAGAAAATCCACCATAGAGATAAATCACGACGGAATAGCAAGAACATTCCAGAACATAAGGCTTTTTAAGAATATGTCGGTTCTGGACAATGTGAAAGTCGGACTTAATGAGAGATTTAAATACAGCACTATTGAGGGAATACTTCATGTGGGTAAGTATAAAAAGGTGGAGCAGGAGATGGACAGAGAGGCTGAACGCCTTTTGAAGGTCTTTGATCTTGATGGGGAAAAAGATACTCTTGCTGCAAATCTACCCTATGGTAAGCAGAGAAAACTGGAGATTGCAAGAGCTATGGCTACCAACCCCAAGCTCCTTTTGCTTGATGAACCCGCAGCAGGTATGAACCCAAACGAAACACAGGAACTGATGGATACAATAGCGCTGGTCAGAAAAGAATTTGATATGACAATTCTTCTTATCGAACATGATATGAAGCTCGTTTCAGGTATCTGTGAGAAGCTTACGGTGCTCAATTTCGGAAGAGTTCTTTGCCAGGGACCCACCAGGGAAGTTTTGGCTAATCCTGAGGTTATTAAGGCATATTTGGGAGAGTGATTATGGAAACATTGCTTGATGTAAAAGACTTAAGTGTATATTATGGCGTGATACAGGCTTTGAAGGGGATATCTTTTCATGTTGAGAGGGGAGAAGTTGTTGCCCTTATAGGTGCAAACGGAGCCGGCAAGACTACCACGTTGCATACATTGTCCGGTCTGATCCAGGCTCACAGCGGCGAGATAAAGTACAAGGACAAGGAGCTTACTAAGATACAGAATCACAGAATAGTAAGCCTTGGAATGGCGCAGGTTCCTGAGGGCAGAAGAGTTTTTGCTGAAATGACTGTTTTACAGAACCTGAAGATGGGAGCCTACACAAGAAGCGATAAGAATGAGATTCAACAGACCCTTGAAAAGGTCTACAAGAGATTTCCCAGACTTGAAGAGAGAAAGAACCAGCTTGCCGGAACCTTGAGCGGAGGCGAACAGCAGATGCTTGCCATGGGAAGAGCGCTTATGTCCCACCCGGAGATTATTCTTATGGACGAGCCCTCAATGGGGCTTTCACCAATTTTTGTAAATGAGATTTTTAAGATCATTGAGGATGTGAACAGGGACGGTGTTACAGTGCTTTTAGTGGAGCAGAATGCAAAAAAGGCACTTTCCATCGCCAATAGAGCCTATGTGTTGGAAACAGGCAAGATAGTAAAAGAAGGAAAAGCTTCGGATCTTTTGAACGATGAGACCATCAAAAAAGCATATCTTGGCGAGTAGTACAATTGCCGGGAAAAGGAGATAGAATGAAGAATGTTGTTGTTACCATAGCCAGACAATACGGAAGCGGTGGAAGAACCGTGGGAGAGATGCTGGCGAATGAGCTGGGCATTCACTATTATGATAAGGAACTTACCAAAATTGCATCGGAGGAAAGTGGTATAAGTGAAGAACTTTTTGTGGAAACCGATGAAAAATTCCGCAATAGGGGCTTTTTAAAGACACCTATACACGTGTATAATAATGAGGTTATAGGACCTGACAGTCCGGAGTTTACATCCCCGGATAATCTGTTTAACTTCCAGGCCAAGTGTATCAAGAAGCTGGCCAAGACGCAGCCCTGTGTAATTGTGGGTCGCTGCGCGGATTTTGTTCTCAAGGATTATGATAATGTCCTTAGTGTTTTTGTGCATGCACCACACGATTTCCTTATGGAACAGGCAGGCAAGGTCCAGCCCCTTAAAGGAAAAGAGCTGGAGAAGTTCTGTGAGAAAGAGGACAGATATCGGGCTGATTATTACAGGCACCACACCGGAAATATGTGGACAGACGCCATGAACTATGACCTGTGTCTTGACAGCAGTAAACTGGGCTTCGAAAAATGCGTGGAAGCTATTAAGGCGCATATGAAGGTCCGCTTCGGTGAAGATGTTTTTGATTAGTAATGTGCAATAAGGAAGGAATGAACCTGTGGCAGACGGTAAGGAAAAGTTTGTTTTAATAGATGGAAGCTCCATGCTGGTGACCAATTACTATGGAAACCTCCCCAAGGCGCTTTTGTTCGAAAAGGATCCCGATAAAAAAGAAAAGCTTTACTCCCAGATTCTTCACGATTCCAAAGGGCGATACACCAATGCCATGTATGGCATGATGCGTACCATATTAAAGATAATTGCCGAGCAGAAGCCGACTCACATAATGTTCGCCTTTGATAAGACCAGAGATACCTTCCGAAGGCAGAAATATCCGGATTACAAGGGCAACCGCTCCGAGACTCCGCAGCCCTTGAAGGAGCAGTTCGAAAACATGGAGAACATGCTGTCCGATATGGGATTTAAGGTCTTTTTTGACGACAACTATGAAGCTGATGACATTGTTGGAAGTGTTGTTTCCAAATTTGAAAAAGAAATACCGTCTTTTATCATAACCAAGGACCATGATTATCTTCAGCTTGTCAGCGATTATACGAGAGTATGGCTCATTCAGACCAAGCAGGAGACTGCCGATGAGCTGCAGGATAAGTATGGAGCCGAGTATGGCTGGAACAGAAAATTGACACCTCTTCCGGATAAGGCTTTTGAAGTAACTCCAAAGCTATGCCTTTCCGAATATGGGGTAAGACCTGAGCAGATTCCGGATTTAAAGGGGATTCAGGGAGATTCCAGTGACAATATTCCCGGTGTAAAGGGCGTTAGCAGTGCAGCTATGCCTCTTTTGGCCAGATACGGCACCGTGGAAAAAATATATGAAGCCATAGATTCCTGTGGAAACGACAAGGAATTAAAGGCATTGGCCACAAGCTGGAAGGAGGAACTGGGAATAACCAGAAGCCCTATGAAGGCTCTTGTGGAATACAGGGATCTGGCAGTACTGTCCAAGGATCTGGCCGAGATAAGAAGGGATTATCTCATTGATCTAAGCCTTGATGATTTCAGGATTAAAATCAATAAGGATAAGGCAAAACAGCTCTTTGAGGAGTACGGCTTTAAATCTCTTATAGAAAAATTATAGAAATGATGATGTATGCATGAACAATTACTATAAAACAATTTTGATAAATTTACACAGAATTATTTATTATGTTGCCAAGTCGCGGATATATCTTCGGCACCCGGAAAGGCACACTGAAGAAGAACGCTATGCTGTGGCCCAGTCAATGGTCCGTGACATGAACAGATCCGCCGGATACAAGACTATAGGCTACGGGATGGAAATGCTTCCGAAAGAAGGCGGATATATGCTGTATCCCAATCATCAGGGCAAATATGATGTATTAGGTATTTTTGATACCCATGAAAAACCGGTATCTTTTGTAATGGATGAAAAGAAGTCCCATATTATTCTTGTTCGGGAATTTCTTGATCTGGTGGATGGAAAAAGACTGTTTATGAACGATCCAAGAAAGACTGTAAAGGTGTTCCTGGAGATAGCTGAAGAATTAAAGGCAGGCAGGAAGTACATCCTTTTCCCGGAAGGGGGATATATAGAAAACAACAGAAACATTGTTGAATCCTTCAAACCCGGCAGCTTTAAGCTGGCTAAGATGGCTAAGGTACCCATTGTTCCTGTTGCGCTGGTTGATTCCTATAAGGTTTACAATTCTCCTCATAAGGGCCCTGTTACTACATATACATACTATCTTGAGCCGATTCCCTACGAGGAATTCAAGGATTTGAATACAACTGAAATCGCCGCCATGGTAGAACAAAGGATCAAGGACAAGATAGAGGAGCATGTGAAGAATCATTCAGACGATATCACATGCAAGTCATGATTACCTTTAATACGAAGTTTCCGTTTTGCTGAGAAAAACTGGCTACGCCACTGTGTTTCTCAGCAATTCTTTTTATCTGGGCAGTTCCTATGCCGCTTTGAATGGATCTTGAGCTGATGGGGAGACCGTTTTTGTCAAAAGAGGTGTCAATTGCGCAGGGATTCTTGGTGAGGAGTTTAAGCTTTCTTCCGTTGTAGGTAAGTTCAAACTGAAGAAATCTTTTTTCGACATCAACCTTTTCCAGAGCTTCAAAGGCATTTTCCAGAGCGTTGGCCACAAGGCTTGTAAGTTCTGTTTCTTCAATGGGAAAACGCTCCGGGACGATGGCTTTTACTCTTATCTTAAAGCCAAGCTTCTGACATTTGGCAGCATAGATAGTCAAAAGCTCATTTACTATCTGATTATCGCAGAATGAAACCGCTGTGACCTGCTCTAACATGGAGTCAAATTCCTTGAGGTATTCAAGGGCCTTTTCGTATTCCTGCTCCTTTATAAAACCGGCCAGTACTCTGTTGAAGTGGCGGATGTCATGCTTGTATTTGCGGATGGTACTCTCATTGCTTTCGTAAATCGCAAGAGTTTCCTGCAGGCGCTTGGCGCGTTCATTCTGATAGTAGGTGAGCTTTTCTTCAGCAACCTGTTTTTCAATCTGATAGGAAGTCAGCTCATATTCTATTACCGCTGCCGCCAGCATGACAACCACATAGATCACTGAATACCATTCCACCATGTTTTTTCCGTAGGGCTGCAGCAGATTGTTGAGGGGAGTGTCCAGAAGAAGAATGCTAAGAAGCAGGCCGCTGAAGGCGCTTATGGTTCCGTAAACTACTCCCAGCAGATAATTGGTTATAAAGGGCAGAATCAGAATAAAAAGCCAAAAAGCGTCCATTCCTATGGACCAATCCACCTCCGTGATAAAGTGGAAAAAGAGGATGACAGTAAGCCCAAAGGATGCTACCATACCCAGCAATATATGCTTTCGGGATTTTTTTATCATTACTGCTATAAGAGAAAAGAATAGGGCTATGCTTATATTGGTAACTTTTCCGTGGACATAGCTTTGTGTAGAAAGGATGGTAGCGGCAATACTGTAGATCACAAAGCCTAAGAGAAGGATGATACTGGTTTTACATTTCTGTTCGACTACGGAAGGAGTGTTTTCAAATTCCACAAGCTGACTGATGCTGTATCTGAATCTATTGCGGAATTTGAAGGAAAAAATATTTGTGTTCATGAATTATATATCCCCATACTATTTTCGTAATTCTAAAAACATTATACATATGAATGTGAGAACAATGCTATAATAATTATAAGGAGTGATGGTGTATGAATAAATTACTACTTGTATACGCTGCTGTAATTTTTATAGCGGGTGTACTTACTTTTACCTGGTCGGAATTAAAGAAGGATAAAGAAAGCGAACCTGAGCCGGAGACCTTTAAATGGATGAAGGTTTTTTCCGTGATGCTGATTATTCTGGCTGCGGTATGCCTTGTATTTGGAGTAAGAACAGTGGCATGATCTTATATAAATAAACGTACGAAAGCCGTCCTGATATATATGATATCACGACGGCTTCAGTTTTCTGCTTCTGTCATTTTGTCATTTACGGCTTGTCCGGCCGTTAACCTCCTAATTTATTTCCACTTCTTAAGTCCGGCATATGCATATCCGGAGAGGTCAATACCATTGTCAAGACTACTAAGGGAATCAAGACTTGGTCTGAAGGCTCCTACACGGATTGCATGCAGTTCAGATAGATTGAATGGTTTCACAGGGGGAATTCCAGTTTTTTTAGTTGCCATATTGGTCACCTCCTTGTAAGGAAATCAAAACATTTATCCGATAAATATATTTAGTTTTCTTTCTGACTATATTATAAATGACTGACAATTTTTTGAGAAGTGAGAAAATTTATAAATTTCATCATTTTTGAAATAATCATTCACAATTTTTAAAAAAATGAGTTATAATATATCCTAATTGAGATATAAAGACTTATCAGAACTTTTGAGGAGGAAATCAGATGGCAACAGCAAAGATTAAGGCCAACGTTGAACTTCAGTTCGGCGATAAGGCCGTAACAGAAGAACAGCTCATCTCTAAGGCCAAGGAAGCATATGGTAAAAAGGACATTAAGAACCTTGATATCTATGTAAAGCCTGAGGAAGGCAAAGCTTACTATGTTGTTAACAATGATGTAACCGGAAACTTTGACCTTTGATCGGAAATTATGATCAATAAAAAATGAAAGTGTGCAATAGTTTGGTGCTGTTGCACACTTTTTATTTTTCTTTAATACTTTATGAAGACATGCTATAATAGTATGTCAAGTTATGTATGAAAATTTGTATTTGGAGCTGGAGTTTGTGAAAGCGAAGAATATATCAGATAAGCCCAAAATTAATATTGCCATGCTGGGACATAAGCGAATTCCCTCCAGGGAAGGCGGCGTCGAAGTGGTTGTGGAGGAACTGTCAGTCAGAATGGCAGCTCTGGGCCACAATGTGACCTGTCTAAACAGAAGCGGACATCATGTGGCGGGAGAGGAGTATGATTCCAGCGTAGGAAGAATATATAAAGGAGTGCGCCTTAGGACAGTTCCGGCTCTCAGCAGAAGGGGATATGCTGCGGTCAGCGCTTCATTTTTTGGTGCCCTTTGGGCTGCTATGGGAAATTATGACGTAGTTCATTTTCACGCCGAGGGACCCTGTGCCAGTATGTGGATTCCCAAAATGTTTGGAAAAAGATGCATTGCCACTATCCACGGATTGGATCACAGGAGACAGAAATGGGGGCCTTTTGCCAGCAGGTATATTATGAAGGGCGAAAGATGTGCAGTTAAATATGCCGATGAGATCATAGTCCTCTCAAAGAGTGCGCAGAAGTATTTTAAGGACACCTATGGAAGGGATACACTTCTTATCCCCAACGGAGTAAACAGACCGGTATGTGTTGAGCCGACTCAGATCAGGCAAAAATACGGTCTTAATAAGCGTGATTATATCCTTTATCTTGGAAGACTGGTTCCGGAAAAGGGCTTGGAATATCTTATCAAGGCGTTTAAGCAGTTGGATACCGACAAAAAGCTTATAATCGCCGGGGGCAGCAGTGACATCAAGGAGTTTGAGGAGAAGGTCAAGCGCCTTGCTGCAGATGAGCCCAGGATTGTTTTTACCGGATTTGTTCAGGGAAGAACTCTTGCGGAGCTTCTAAGTAACAGCTATATGTATGTGCTCCCCTCAGATCTGGAGGGAATGCCCCTGACACTTTTAGAGGCTATGAGCTATGGCCAGTGTTGTCTTGTCTCCGACATTCCGGAGTGCGTGGATGTGGTAGAGGATAAGGCTCTCTCATTTCACAGGGGCGATGTGGATGATCTTAGGGATAAGATGCAGCTTTTGCTTCGCGATGAGGAACTGGCGCAGAAGTACAGGAATGGCGCAGGTTCCTTTGTATGTGATAAATTCAACTGGGACAAGGTAGTTGATGAAACTATTAAAGCTTACAGAGGTTGATGATGGAAAAGGAAAAACTTGCTATAAATGGCGGTGAACCCGTCAGAAAACAGATAATATATTATGGTCGCCAATGGATTGGCGAGGATGATGTCAAGGCAGTTACAGATGCTCTTAAGGGGGATCTGATAACCTGTGGACCTTACGTTGATGAACTGGAAAGAAAACTTTGTGAAGTTACAGGTGCCAAATATGCAGTGGCTGTATGTAACGGAACAGCTGCACTTCATTGCGCTATGATAGCGGCAGGTCTCGGGCCCGGGGACGAGATGATAACAACGCCCCTTACCTTTGCGGCTTCTGCCAACTGCGGCGTTTATGTGGGAGCAACTCCGGTTTTTGCCGACGTGGATCCAAATACTTACAATATAGACCCGGACAGCATTGAAGCGCATATAACGGATAAGACCAAGGCAGTGGTGGCTGTGGATTTTACAGGACAGGCGGTCTGCCATGACAGAATCAGGGACATCTGCAAAAAGCACGGACTGATTTATGTTACGGATGCAGCTCATGCCATTGGGACGAAATATAATGGACAGCCGGAAGGCTCTATTGCGGATATGACATGCTTTAGCTTCCATCCGGTCAAGACCATTACTTCCGGCGAGGGTGGAGCTATCACCACCAATGATCCTGAGCTTTACAGGAAGCTTCATCTTGCATCACAGCATGGAATTGTAAGAAGTGCAGATGAGTTTAAGGATAAGGATCCGGAAGGAAGCTGGTATTATGAGATGCAGACTCTGGGATTCAATTACAGGATGACGGACTTCCAGGCTGCGCTTCTTATTAGTCAGTTAAAGAAGCTAAAAGTATTTTCCGATCGCAGGAAACAGATTGTTAACAGGTACAATGAGGCCTTTAAGGATATTCCAGAGATATTTGTTCAGAAAGAGATACCGGAGTCGGATACCACAAGACACCTGTATATAATTCAACTGGAGCTTGATAAATTAAACTGTACCAGAAGAGAGTTTTTTGACGCTATGAGTGCCGAGAACGTTCAGTGTCAGGTTCATTATGTTCCGGTGTATTACTTCCCCTTCTATGAGGAGAAGGGCTATAAACGAGGCCTTTGCCCCAATGCGGAGAAGATATATAAAGGTATCATGAGCATCCCGCTTTATCCAATGATGACAGATGAAGATGTAGAGGATGTGATTGCTGCAGTTAAGAAGATTGTAGCCTGGTATCGCAAGTAAAGCTGCAGTTCATACAGAAATGATATAACATTAAATGTACAAAGGAGTTTAAAATGTATAATTCAGTTCTTGATAATAAGACCATACTTGTTACAGGAGGAACAGGATCTTTCGGTCACTGCTTCACTGAGTATGTACTTAAGAACTATAATCCCAGGAAGATCATCGTCTATTCAAGAGATGAGTTTAAGCAGTTTACCATGGCCAATGAGCCGATTTACAAGGAACACGCATCAAAGATGCGTTTCTTTATCGGAGATGTCCGTGACGAGGCAAGACTTGAGAGAGCCTGTGAAAATGTGGATTATATCATTCATGCAGCTGCTCTTAAGCAGGTTCCGGCTTGTGAATACAATCCTGATGAGGCTATCAAGACCAATATTAATGGCGCACAGAATGTTATAAATGCTGCTCTTAAAACCGGTGTAAAGAGAGTTGTTGCTCTTTCCACAGATAAGGCAGTAGATCCAGTAAATCTATACGGTGCTACCAAGATGGTTTCCGATAAGCTCTTTATCGCAGCTAATGCCTATGCGGGAACAAAGGACATCAACTTCTCCATAGTACGTTATGGCAATGTGGCAGGCAGCAGAGGCTCTATTATTCCTGTATTCAAGCACCTTATTGATGAGGGGGCAAAAGAGCTTCCTATCACCGATTACAGAATGACCAGATTCTGGATCAGTCTTCCAGAGGGTGTTGAATTGGTTCTTAAGGCTCTTGCTGAGGCAAAGGGCGGAGAGACCTTTATCAGTAAGATTCCTTCCTTCAACATTAAGGATCTTGCTGAGGCGATGTGTCCCGGAATTGCCACCAAAGAAGTAGGAATCAGACCCGGAGAGAAGCTTGATGAGATCATGGTTACCAAAGAGGATGCTCCTTTCACATACGAGTATGACAAGCACTTTATTGTTTATCCACAGGTTTCCTTTAATCATCAGATAGTTCCGGCTGAGGGTGGAAAAAAGGTTCCGGAGGGCTTTTTCTACAGCTCAGGCAACAACACAGAGTGGATGTCTGTTGAAGAAATAAAGAACAGATTGTCTGAAGCAGTTGAACATTAAGTTTATCAAAATATAATATTTGATTAATCGACCATATGATAAAATGTCATTAAGGTTATTGTTTGATCATTTATCAGAAGGGAGATTATCTTATGAAGTATGTATGTAATACATGTGGTTACATTTATGATGAGGCAGCAGGAGATCCCGATAACGGAATAGCACCGGGAACCAAGTGGGATGAGCTTCCTGATGATTTTGTCTGCCCACTCTGCGGCGTAGGTAAAGAAGATTTTTCCACAGAGGCATAAGTAAATTAATAAAAACAGGTGAAGATAAGTCGATTGAGGCTTATCTTCATTTTTTCATAAAGGAATTGGGACTAAATATGAGCTTACAGAATGGATTTGACAGAAAAATAAAGACAGACAAACCTGTTGTGGCAATATGCTATGACTTTGACCGAACCTTGTCTCCGGACGATATGCAGGCCCAGGGGTATATTCAGTCTGTAGGATACAATATCCCTGATTTTTGGGATGAGTCTAACGAGCTTGCTTTTGGAAATGATATGGACCAGAATCTGGCATATATGTACAAAATGCTGGAAAAATCCAAGGGCAAGTTTCCTTTTACCAGAGAGACATTGCAGAAATACGGAGCAGGAGTGAAGCTCTTTCCCGGAGTTGAGGAATGGTTTGAAAGAATCCGGGAGTACGGAAGACAAAAGGACGTAATTGTGGAGCATTATGTTATCTCTTCCGGGCTTAAGGAAATGATTGAAGGAACCAAGGTGGCCGGTGCTTTTGAGAAAATATATGCCAGCAGCTACTATTTCGACGAGAACGGTGATGCCAAATGGCCGGCACAGGTTATTAACTATACCAATAAGACACAGTTTTTGTTCAGAATACAAAAGGGTGTGCTGGCTTTTAACGACCCGGCTGTAAACGAGTTCTTTTCTCCGGAAAATCTGAGAATTCCCTTCAGGAATATAATCTATATCGGTGACAGCGATACGGATGTGCCCTGCATGACTCTTGTCAACTTAAACGGCGGACATTCTATTGGAGTGTATGATGCCGATACCAATAACAAAGATAAAGTTTATAAGATGATGGATGAGAACAGGATCAAGTATTTCGCACCTGCCAATTATCTTCCGGGTAGCGAGCTTGACTGTATTGTAAAAAATATCATCGACAGGACTGCGGTAAATGAGAAACTTGAAGATCTTCACTGCATGAACAAAAAGGAATGTGTGGAGATTCTGGATAAGCAGGATAAGAATAAACGAGAGAGAATAGCCGGCATCATTGCCCTTAGAGAAAGCAGCTCTTTTGCCACAACGCATACAGTGATTGCTTCACTTAAGGCGGTTGAGGGCTGGCAGGCAGATGAGATAGAAGAACTGTGTAAGATCGCACTGGAAAACAGTCAGATCAAATATATTTTTAAGGACCTGGACGTTAAAATGTTCTATAAGCAGCTGATAAAGAGTGTGGAAAACAAGACGGAATCCATGCAGGAGGTTGCGGATCTTATAAAGAGGAAAAGGTAAACAAAAAGGTTAATAAAAAAGAGATGTATTTGTGGTTTAAATACACCTCTTTGTTTTATTAATCAATATTATTAATCAATATCACCTGCGATGTCGATGTTTTCTCCTGTAATTCCAACCCATGCGCCGTCTTTGGCTTCATTGGCCTCGGCATGTGCGAGAAGCCACTTATTGGTTGCTGTAAGCATTCTGTCCTCCTGATTGCGGGCCTCAAACTCAGGCTTGCCTACGTTTGTTCCCTTAGGAAGTCCAACCAGAACCTGGAAGCCGCTGTCCTTGTGAGCCTGACATGGAGCATAGTGAAGAGCTGTTGCATAAACCTCAACCATAGTGCCTGCGGGAACAAGGAAAGCTTTTACAACACTTGAATCAAGCTTGTAGTCAACAATCTCTTCTCTCTTGGCAAGAAGAAGAATAAAGTCTGTGGGACCTGCATTGATTTCACTTGAACGATGATACTCAAGGCAATTGAGCTTGGTGTTGTGACCGTTGCACCATCCGAACTGCATGTCTGAACCACCAAAAAGACTGTTGGCAATAGCCTTGGAAGCGGGAAGCTCCTGAAGAGCCTTCTCCTCAGCTACATATTCAGTTCCCTCCGGAACAGGAGTCTTGTCCTTGAGAGTCTCAATGATTGATTTGATTTCCTCTTCGTAACCTTCAATAACTCTTCCGTAGTTAGTAAATTCAGGATCTGTTACACTGTATATTTTCATACCTTCTCCTTTCGAGCCGCAGCTATGTCGGCTTAATATTCTGATCTGAACTATCTGATACGCCGAAAAGCGTTACTGATATTCTGCGTATTCTTATTACATGATAAAACAAAGCCTGCTGCGCTTCCTATCACTGGATATCTAAAGTTATTCAATTTTTGCCATGGTTGGTTTTTTTGTCATAGGCCTGCAAAATTATTTTTGTGACATTTATTACAGGCTTATTTGGATGCTTCATGCAAAAATACAAAAGCTTATTGGCTTTTGTGCTAATGGTGATAGGAGTATGTCTTATTTTATTCCTTATATCATTTCTGAGAAAAATATTTCTAACTCTGTCTACTGTGTCTTTTTCCTGACATCTCAGCTCATTTTTAAGTACCAGGAAAAGAATGATGATATACTCACGGTCCAGCTGGTGGTCACCGTTCACGATTCCCTTATCCTTCATAATGGCTCTGTAGGTATTGTCAGTGAGCTCCAGATTCGACAAAAGCTTTGGATCGTATCCGTGGCTCATGGAGTCTGCCACCAGCCTGTAGTGGTAAAAATATCCTTCTTCGACTATTACCAGGCGCTGACAATCACATAGACATGGAAGAGTGATATTTACGTCCTCACTCATTTTGATTTTTGGGTTGCAGTACTTTATATTATCCAAAACAAGCTTTTTGGAAATGAGCTTCATGCAGCGGGACATGGTGACAGGTCTTACATCATTCCCCAAAAGGTTCAGGCGTACATCATGCAGCTCCTTGCCTGTATATACTCCTGGAGCAAGGCCTTGAGTTTCCTTTCTGCGCTCACCGGCTTTTTCTACAATATAGTTACTGGAGATGATCTCAGAATCCGGTAAAAGAGTGTGCTTATAAAGAGATTCCAACATATCAGTGTCTACCCAGTCATCGCTGTCGAGGTAGCATACATAATCAGAAACAGCCCTCTTTGTACCCTCTATCCAGGCTGACGTTAGACCGCCGTTTTTTTTGTGGATTACAACAACTCTTTCATCTTTTGCTGAATATTCATCGCACATCCGGGGACTGATTCCGTCAGTCGAGCCATCGTCCACAAGAATTATTTCTATGTCCCTGAAGGTCTGATTCAGTACGGAAGTCATACATTCATCCAGATATTTAGCTGCGTTATAAACGGGAATTATAAAACTGATCTTTGGTGTATTCATATAAACTCCAAGAAAAAATAGTTCTCAACAATTTAACCATAGAATCTCCGGCAAGTCAATGTAAGCCGCAAGAACCGGTGTTACTTTTCACATAGTCAAGGATTGATATTTATGTGGCAGAACACCTCTTTGTAAGGTAAAATTGATGTATAAAAACTCTTATGGAGGTATGGGTATGGGTAAGGTATTTCATGTAGATAAACAGATTGCCAATAAAAACGTTGAAGATTCCATCACGGAATGGACCAAGGTTGTAAAGTACGGCGATATAAATGCCGAGAACAGGCTTTTTGGCGGAAGACTCATGGAGTGGATAGATGAGGTGGCAGGGACAGTAGCCATCAGACATTCAGGGAATCCCATTTCAACAGCTGCAATTGATAATATGCAGTTTAAGCAGGGCGCAGTTCTGGGAGATGTTCTTGTGATGATCGGCAAGATCACTCATGTTGGAAAGACTTCCATGGAAGTGAGAGTTGATACCTATGTGGAGGATGTGAGAACAGGTATGAGACATGTGCTCAACAGAGCGTATCTTACAGAAGTATGTATTGATGACGACGGAACTCCGGTAATTGTTCCTTACGGACTTAATGTTCGCACTGAGAGCGAAAAGGCTGAGTGGGAAGGCGCTATAAAGAGACGTGAGCTTCGCAAGCAGCGACGCATGGAAGGTTTCTAAATTTTTATCAGACAAAAACTGTTTTACAGGCATTGAAAATATAAAAATTGAGTGTTAAAATTTTGTCATATGGCGAGCTACCGGAGATTATATTCAAGAATCTGTGTGTAGCTGAAAAAGATATTTGAATAACATACGCGGAGGTTTTGGTAATGAGTAAGAACTTTGATGATATCCTGGCTAAACTCAAGACAGCCAGCACCAAGAAGATGTCTGTTGCTGTGGCACAGGATACACATGTACTTGAAGCAGTTAAAATTGCCAAAGAGAGAGGAATCGTTGATTCAATTCTTGTAGGCGATAAGGACCAGATCGAAGAGAAGGCCAAAGAGGTTGGAATGAATCTTGACGACTTTGAAATCATTGATGTGAAGGATACTATTGAAGCTGCCCGCACAGCAGTTTCACTTGTTCACGACGGCAAGGCTGATATTTATATGAAGGGTGCCCTTGAATCAAGAGATTTCCTTAAGAGCGTTCTTGATAAAGAAGTTGGCCTTCGTACGGGTCGTCCTCTTTCACACGTTTGCGTATTTGAGATTCCCGGCATAGATCGTCTTCTTTTCCTTACAGACGTTGCTTTCATGCCATATCCCACACTGGAAGATAAAAAAGTTATTATTGAATACACTGTAGATGTTGCAAGAGCCTGCGGTGTTGATTGCCCTAAGGTAGCTCCTCTTGCTGCAGTTGAGGTAGTTAACCCCAAGATGCCTGTTACTGTTGAGGCAGCAGAACTTACAAGAATGAATGAGGAAGGGGAGATCAAGAACTGTATCGTAGACGGACCTCTTTCCATGGATCTTGCCATCGATCCTGAGGCTGCCAAGCACAAAGCCGGCGCTCTTGACCGTAAGATCGTAGGTGACGCGGATATCCTTCTTTTCCCTGATATCCATGCCGGAAACCTTACCTATAAGACTATTGTAAGACTTGCTCAGGTTAAGAACGGTAACATTCTTACCGGAACCAAGGCTCCCGTAATTCTTACGTCAAGATCAGATTCAGTTGAAGTTAAGGTTAATTCAATAGCTTTAGCTGCAGTGGTAGCGGCTCAGAATAAAGGAGAATAAAAAGGAGAGTAATCATGATAAAGAGCTTGATCATTAATCCCGGTTCCACATCAACAAAGGTTGGTATTTTCGAAGAGGAGACTCTTGTAAAAGAGGAAACTCTTCGCCATAGCACAGAGGAGATTGAGTCTTACGCATCCATTATTGATCAGAAGGATTTCCGCAAGAATATTATTCTTGATTTCCTTAATAAAGAAAATATCGATATTAAATCCTTTAACGTAATCGTTGGAAGAGGCGGACTTCTTCGTCCTATTCCGGGAGGCACCTATGAGTGCACGGATGCTCTTTTGGAGGACCTTAGAAAGGGTGTTCAGGGACAGCATGCTTCTAACCTGGGTGGAATTCTTGCAAGAGAGATCGGCGACGAGATCGGAGTTCCATCCTATATAGTTGATCCTGTTGTAGTAGATGAGATGGAACCCGTTGCGCGTATTTCAGGTGTGCCTGAGATCGAGCGTGTTTCCATCGATCACCCTCTTAACCAGAAGGCTGTTGCCAGAAGATATGCCAAGGAAATCGGTAAAAAATATGACGAGATCAGCGTTATCGTTGTTCACATGGGCGGCGGTACTTCCACAGGAGTTCATAAGAACGGAAAGATGATCGACGTCTATGCAGCCCTTAATGGTGACGGCGCGTTCTCACCAGAGAGAGCAAACGGTATTCCTGCCAAGGCTCTTGTGGACATGTGCTTCTCGGGAAAGTACACTTATGATGAGATGAAGAAAAAGATCGTTGGCTACGGCGGACTTAACGCATATCTTGGAACCAACGATATGAGAGAAGTTAACAAGATGTGCGAGGAAGGCAACGAAAAGGCTATCCTTGTACGTGACGCTTTCATTTATCAGATCTGCAAGAATATTGGTGCCTGCGCAACAGTTCTCAAGGGCAAGGTTGATCAGATCATCCTTACAGGCGGAATTGCTTATGGACAGGTTATCACTGATGCCATCAAAGAACGTGTAGACTGGATCTGCCCTGTAACAGTTTATCCCGGAGAGGATGAGCTTCTTGCTCTTGCACAGGGTGCTATCCGTGTTCTTAACGGAGAGGAAGCAGCTCAGAAGTATTGATGATCTATTATAAAAAATGAAATAACGGAATACAAAAGAATGGAAGCCCTGTTTACCCCGGCCTCCATTCTTTTTCTTTTTCAGAAATTAGTTCTATAATGAATCTATATATTAGTTAAAAGAGGTATTTGAAAGTGGCAATTACATTGATCGAGATTTTTGATTTTATAGGTACGGTGGCCTTCGCTATTTCCGGGGCCTTTACCGGGATAAAAAAGAAGATGGATATTTTCGGGGTGAATATTCTGGCAATACTTACTGCCTGTGGTGGCGGACTAATAAGGGATATTACTATAGGGAAAATACCTCCTCAGATGTTCCTGAATCCCTTCTATGTAATTGTGGCGATAGTGGTGGCCAATATTGTCTTTTGCGTTATGTACTTTCACAAGGAAGAACTCCAAAGTGTGGACGAGGATCTTGCTGAGCTGTATGATAAAGCATTTTTTGTAAGCGACTCTCTGGGGCTGGCGGCCTTTATGGTTGACGGTGTTATGATAGGTGTTCACGCAGGATACGAAGAAAATGCATTTCTTTTGGTGTTCCTGGGTTTCATTACAGGAGTTGGCGGAGGCGTCTTAAGGGACGTTTTATCCAATCAGATGCCGGCTATTTTTGTGAAGCATGTTTATGCTCTTGCGGTAATTGTGGGCAGTATTTTTATGTTGATTATTTTTGAACTATTCGGAACATGGAATATTGCCATGGTTCTTGGCTTTTCTGTTGTACTTCTGGTCAGGCTTCTGGCAAGGCATTTTTTGTGGAATTTACCAAAGGTTGAATAGTTTGACTAAATCTGCTACAATGTCTATCGGACTTTTGCTAAAATGTAGGGGAAGTATACCCTTTTTTAATAAATCTGATGAGGATTTAAGCCTATTTAAGGAGCAGTAAAATGAGTATTATTGACAAGATTATTGGAACACATAGTGAAAGAGAATTAAGACGTATCAAGGGAACTGTGGATTCCATAGAGGCTATGCGTCCAAAGATGCAGGCTCTTTCCGATGAAGAATTAAGAGCCAAGACTGACGAGTTTAAAAAGAGACTTTCTGAGGGACAGACTCTTGATGATATTATGCCTGAAGCTTATGCCGTTGTCCGTGAGGCCGGAAGGCGTGTACTTGGCATGGAACACTTCAGGGTACAACTTATTGGTGGAGTTATCCTTCATCAGGGCAGGATTGCCGAGATGAGAACCGGTGAAGGTAAGACTCTTGTGGCTACACTTCCTTCTTATCTTGATGCCCTGGCAGGCAAGGGTGTACATGTTGTTACAGTCAACGATTACCTGGCAAAGCGTGACGCCGAGTGGATGGGTAAGATCCATGAATTCCTTGGTCTTACTGTAGGTGTTGTTCTTAACAGCATGACTTCTGAAGAGAGAAGAGCTGCCTATAACTGCGATATCACATATGTTACCAATAACGAACTGGGATTTGACTATCTTCGTGACAACATGGCTATTTACAAGGAGCAGTGCGTTCTTCGCGGTCTTAATTATGCCATCATCGATGAGATAGACTCAATCCTCATAGATGAAGCCCGTACTCCTCTTATTATTTCAGGTCAGAGTGACAAGTCAACCAAGCTCTACGAGGCCTGCGATATTCTCGCCAAGCAGATGACACGAGGCGAGGACATGGCTGAGCTTACCAAGATGGATGCCATCATGGGTGTAGAGAGAGAAGAGACCGGCGACTTCATAGTCAACGAGAAAGATAAGATCGTTAACCTCACTGAGCAGGGCGTTGCAAAGGTTGAGAGATTCTTCCGCATTGAGAACCTGGCTGATCCCGAAAACCTTGAGATTCAGCACAATATTATCCTGGCTCTTCGTGCCAACAACCTTATGCAGAAGGACCATGACTATATTGTAAAAGATGATGAAGTTCTTATTGTTGATGAGTTTACAGGCCGTATTATGCCGGGACGTCGTTATTCGGACGGTCTTCACCAGGCTATCGAGGCCAAGGAACATGTAAAGGTTAAGAGAGAGTCCAAGACTTTGGCTACAATTACTTTCCAGAACTTCTTTAATAAATTTGAGAAAAAGTGCGGTATGACAGGTACAGCTCTTACTGAGGAGCGCGAGTTCAGAGATATTTACGGACTTGATGTAATCGAAATTCCTACCAATGAGCCTGTTATCCGTATTGATCATCAGGATGCCGTATATAAGACCAAAAAAGAAAAGCTCAATGCCATCTGCGATGCAGTTGTGGCTTCCCATGAAAAGGGACAGCCTGTTCTTGTTGGTACAATTACTATTGAATCTTCCGAGGAAATCAGTAAGCTTCTTAAGAAGAGAGGAATTCAGCATCACGTACTGAATGCCAAGTTCCACGAAATGGAAGCTGAGATAGTTGCTGAGGCTGGTAGAAAGGGTGCAGTTACCATTGCAACAAACATGGCCGGCCGTGGTACTGATATTAAGCTTGATGAGGATGCCAGAGCAGCAGGTGGTCTTAAGATTATAGGTACTGAGAGACACGAGAGCAGACGTATTGATAACCAGCTCCGTGGTCGTTCAGGTCGTCAGGGTGATCCCGGTGAGTCCAAGTTCTATCTTTCACTTGAGGATAACCTCATGAGGCTGTTTGGTTCAGAGAGACTTATTTCCATGTTCAATGCCCTTAAGATTCCGGATGGACAGGAAATCGAGCACTCATCTCTTTCTAAGGCTATTGAATCTGCCCAGAAGAAGATCGAGTCAAATAACTACGGAATCAGAAAGAACCTGCTTGAGTATGACCAGGTAAATAACGAGCAGAGAGAAATCATCTATGCAGAGAGAAAGAAGGTTCTTGACGGAGAATCTCTTCGCGATTCTATTTACAAGATGATAACAGATATTGTTGAGGCTGATGTTGAGACAGTTGTAGGTGAAGAAAACGATCCCGATAATTGGAACATTCAGGAGCTGAATGAGCTTCTTTTGCCAACAATTCCTCTTAAGAAGATTACCAGAGGACGTATAGATAATCTCACAAAGAGCGGTCTTGCCCAGCAGCTCAAGGAAGAGGCTGTAAAGCTCTACGAGTCAAAAGAGGCAGAGTTCCCTGAGCCTGAGACAATCCGTGAGATTGAGCGTGTAATCCTTCTTAAAGTTATAGACAGAAAGTGGATGGATCACATCGACGATATGGATCAGCTTCGTCAGGGTATCGGTCTTCAGGCTTATGGTCAGAGGGATCCCAAGATTGAGTATAAGCTGGCCGGTTATGAAATGTTCGACGACATGACAAAGGCTATAAGAGAGGATACGGTAAGACTCCTGTTCCATGTTCATATCGAGGAGAAGGTAGAGCGTGAGCAGGTTGCCAAGGTTACAGGAACCAACAAGGATGATACTGTTGCCAAGGCTCCGGTTAAGAGAATGGAAGCCAAGGTTTATCCAAATGATCCATGTCCATGCGGCAGCGGCAAGAAGTACAAGAACTGTCACGGCGGGGCTAATGCCTGAAAAAAGTGTCAGGTGATTTTTGAATAGATGTAGTGAGTTTTTATAGGAGTTAATATGGTAGTTTTAGATCAGATGAAGGTTGAAATTCAGAATCTGGAGGAAACTTTAAAAGAAGTAACCGCCTCCCTTGACCTTGATACAAAGAAAAAGATAATAGAAGAGCTTTCCCGCGAAATGGAAGAACCCACATTCTGGGATAATGCCGAGAAAGCAAACAAGAAGACCAAAGATCTTAAGAACATGCAGGATCTGGTAGCCAGCATAGAAAAGCTAAACAATCAGTACGGTGATATCATTGATCTTATTGATATGCAGAATGCAGAAGGCGTTGATGACAATGATATGGCTGCAGAGATTAGATCAGAGCTGGATGAATTTGAAGAGGAACTTGAGAACATTCGTATCAGCAATCTTCTTAATCAGCCTTATGACAAATATGATGTTATCTTAAGACTTAATGCGGGAGCAGGTGGAACTGAAGCCTGCGACTGGGCATCAATGCTTTACAGAATGTATACCAGATGGGCTGAGCGCAAGGGATTTACAACTGAGGTTCTTGACCTCCTTGATGGTGATGAGGCAGGAATAAAGTCAGTTACCTTCCAGATAACAGGAACCAATGCATATGGTCTTCTTAAGTCAGAGCATGGTGTTCACAGACTGGTAAGAATCAGTCCTTTCAATGCTCAGGCCAAGAGACAGACATCTTTCGTATCCTGCGATGTAATGCCTGACATAGAAGAAGACGTTGATATTGATATCAATCCCGATGATCTGAGAATTGATACCTATCGTTCAAGTGGTGCGGGTGGTCAGCACATCAACAAGACATCATCTGCTGTTCGTATCACACATATCCCTACAGGTGTGGTTGTTGCCTGCCAGAACGAGAGATCTCAGTTCCAGAATAAGGATAAGGCAATGCAGATGCTTAAGGCAAAGCTCTTTATCATGAAGCAGGAAGAGCAGGCAGCCAAGCTTGCCGGAATCAGAGGCGAAGTAATGGATAATGCATGGGGCAGTCAGATCCGTTCTTACGTCCTTCAGCCTTATACCATGGTTAATGATACACGTACAGGATTCAAGTCATCCAATGCGGACGGTGTTCTTGATGGTGAACTTGATCCATTCATCAATGCATATCTTAAGTGGCTTGCTACAGGTGGAAAGCCTGTGGGAGACACATCGGAAGAATAAAAAATGCTGTGAGGCAAGTCAATGGGGACGGTTCTTTTGGCACATTTTGTTTACAAAACGTGCCAAAAGAACCGTCCCCATTGGCTTGCCATTGACTTCCCATTGAATTACTCCAGGCTTTTTATACCACCACAACCTTGTTTCGTCCTGTGTTCTTTGCCTTGTACAGCGCATGATCCACATTCTGTATGGATTTGGAGAAATCGCCTGTATATCTGGAAACCCCCACAGAAATAGTAAATGGAACAGGAGTGTCTTTGGCACTTTCAATATCCCTTCTGAACTGCTCCATTCTAGCGCAGGCATTATTTACATCGCAGTTCTTCAGGATGATCACAAATTCCTCTCCTCCGTAGCGGATTACATAGTCATCGTTATGAGTCCCCTTCGATAACATCTGACCGACATACAAAAGCGTAAGGTCTCCGGTATAGTGACCGTGCTCGTCATTGACCTGCTTGAAGTAGTCTATATCCAGCATGGCTATAGCAACCGGCCCGTTAATATCTTTAAGTGCATTCTGCGTTACTATTTTTTCCAAAAGATGTCTGTTGTAAACCTGAGTCAAGGGATCTGTTACCATGGCCAGTTCAAGCTTTTGGCGAATTCGATAGTGATCAAGGAAAAACAATGTGAGAATAGCTTGAGAAATAATAACAGCCAGGGCACATGGAATCTGGAGTGCAAGGATGATATTCAGGTTTTCGTAGTGATTGAAGGAGTTGGAAATCAGAATTTCCAGAATGAAAACTATACTTGATAGTATAGTTTCCCTTGGCCTTGCCACGAATCCCGATGTGAAAAAAAGCAGATTTAGGATGATGAACCCTTCGCTGGCATGAATTTTGTTCTCGAGATGGTAGATAGACCATATTGTGGCCAGAACTATCATATGAGATAGTAAATAGTCCATAAAGACAGTGACATTTCGGTCTTTGTTGAAGTGAGTAACAAGCACAAAAACAACCAACCCTGCTAGCACGGAAAATCTAGGAATAAGGGTCGGTAAGTAGGTACCGTTAAGCAGATAATCGGAGAAAATATAGGTAATAGAAAAAATAACACCGGCATAAAGACTTATGCCGACGAAATTCTGGTAGTAATCACATTTGGCCTGATAGAAATCAGTCAGATCATCTTTGGTCATGGACCGATAATCTTTAAATAAATCCCATAAAGCTTTTGTATTAGTAAACACCTTCATTTTGTTTGTCACCTCATAACTATTGTACTAATAAAAACGAAATATAGGAAGTATAAATTTTTTATAAAGTAAATTTTGCGATACTGTTGTTTGCGTTAGGTGTTTTTTGGTAACATATAATTTGACACAATACATAACCAAGTGGAGTTAATTATGAATAAGATTTATGAGATAAGAGACAATATTTCGAAAGTAATAGTGGGGAAAGAGGAGACTGTCACTCTGGCGATTGTGGCTATGATAGCCGGTGGACATGTGCTCTTGGAGGATGTGCCGGGAACCGGAAAAACCATGCTGGCGAAATCACTGGCAAAGTCAATTGATGCTTCTTATAACCGGATTCAGTTTACACCGGATCTTTTACCTACGGACATCACCGGATTAAATGTATATCAGGCTTCTAAGGGAGAATTTGTATTTAATCCCGGTCCTGTGTTTACAAATATCCTTTTGGCTGATGAGATCAACAGAGCAACGCCTAGAACCCAGGCGGGACTTTTGGAGTGTATGGAAGAAAGACAGGTGACAATTGACGGTGTCACAAGAAAGCTGGAGGAGCCTTTTTTTGTTATAGCAACCCAGAACCCGGTGGAGACCAGCGGAACGTTCCCCTTACCGGAAGCACAGCTGGACAGATTTGTCATGAAGCTTTCCATGGGGCTTCCTGAAAAGGATGAGGAGATAAGAATCCTTGAGAGATTCCAAAAGGGTACAGGAAAGGATGTGTTACAGGCTTTGGCAGTATGTGCCACTAAAGAAGACTTGGAGCAGATGAAGCTTGAGGCTGACAGGGTGGAGGTGCACAGAAGTATAATCGATTATATTTCGGAAATTATCATGGCCACAAGGAAAAGAGATGATGTGGTTTCGGGAGTAAGCCCAAGAGGAAGTATCGCGCTAATGAAATGTGCAAAGGTTCTTGCTTTTGCCGAAGAAAGAGACTATGTTATCCCGGATGATATTAAGCGCCTTGCGGTTCCGGTGCTGGCCCACAGGCTGATCATGGGCGGTGGCTATGGGACAAACGCTGATTCAAAAGCAGTTATAAGAGCAATTCTTGATGAGGTAAAGGTTCCGACTGAAGAGGCTTTGGGCAAATGATGTGGTCAATTTTTCTGATACCGGTTATCCTGTATCTGCTATTTATAGCTGAGAGATGGATCTTTAACAGATACTGGGAGAGAAGGCTTTCCGTCAGGCTTGATTTTATGAATGAAGCTGTTACGGAAGGCGATGAAGCAAGGTTAAAAGAAGTAATCAGCAACCGTAATTTCATACCCCTTCACATCTTACAGGTCAATTTTCAGACTGATCCCGGTCTGGATTTTTCGGAGACCAGTAACGCTACCGTGACAGACAGGGTAAACGTGGTGGATGTGTTTAGCCTTCGCTTTTATGAAAAGGTCACAAGGGAACTGAAGATGATTTGCAACAAGCGCGGCTTTTACAGTATTTTGCAGACTTCTCTGGTGGCTTCGGACCTGTTTAGCGCTGACATACACTATGCTACCAGAGAGCAGAGAACCTGCCTGTATGTGTATCCCAAAAGGCTTTCAGACAGAATGGTACAGGTTCCCTTTAAGCAGCTCATGGGTGAAGTCCTGAGCAAAAGATTTCTTTACGAAGATAACTTTACCTTCAGGGGAATAAGAGATTATACGTCCACAGACCCCATGACAAGCATAAACTGGAAGGCCAGTGCCAGGACAGGTGACCTTAAAGTGAATCTTCATGATTATACTGCAAGCCCGGAGATGATTCTGGTTCTTAATGTGGAGGAGCCTGGAATACTGTACGAGACTGAACTTTTGGAAAACTGCATAAGGGCAGCCTATACACTTGCGGTGAAATTTATAGAAGCGAATGTCCCGGTAGCTCTTTTGACCAATGGAAAAGACAAGGTTTCGGGTGAGGTAATAAGCTTAAACGCCGGTGCATCAAAAGATCATATTAAAAATTTCGGCAGGGCTCTTTCCAGAATAGATCTGGTACATAAGGATACCGCCTCAATAGAAAAAGTAGTCGATGAGGGGCTTAAGGGAGATATGAAAAACAATGCCACATTCTGTTATATATCATGCAGCAGGAGAGATGAATCAGTGGCGGCAGCAGGTAAACTTGCTGATCTGGAGGGAAAGCTTTTGTGGCTTTGCCCACTTACCAAGAGCATGGATCAGGATCCTCCAAAGGATAACAGAATCAGCTTTATTAAGATGATTTATGAGTAAATTGACATGAGTAAACGAATAGAAATTCTGAGAGTATTAAATAATATATTGCTTTATTATGTTCTGACCTCAGTATTTCTCATAGGAATGAAGGTTCCTGCGGGAACTGCTCTCTACGTGGGAAATCTGTTGTTGGCATTGTTTGTGCTTGTTTCCGAGCTGATTCAGGGTTTTATTACCAATCTGATTTTGTTTCTTTTGGGGCATATATTGGCGATTTTTGCCTTTGGAGGTCTGTCGTTTTTCTTTACGCCTAATATGCAAATAATGCTGTTGATCAGAGTTTTTGTCATGATCATCATTACTATAATTGCCATATACAGTCGTATTGACGGCAAGGGAAGATTTTATCCACAGGTGGGGGAAGCGTTCCTCTTTCCCGCAACATACTTATTCTGCAGGCTGGTGATAAAAAGTCCGGAGGCAGAGCCTGTAGTGCTCCTTGGGGAAATAGCCTGGGCTGTGCTTTGTATTATCTATTACAACGCAAGGCAGACCGCAGGAGCGCTGGTGGCCTTTAAAAAGCGTGACTACGTGCCCTATGAGGCTATCCAAAAGACAAACGGTCTTATGCTTAGAGTCTCAATAGCAGTGTCCCTTGCTGTGATGCTGATCGTGTCCATGTTTGACTACGGAGAGGAAGTGCTGGGATTCATAAAAAGAGCGGTTCTGGCTTTTCTCAGATGGATATTCTCATTTTTTAAATTTGAGCCGGAAGCATCTTATGAAGTTTTGGAAAGAGAACCTGTTTCAGGAAGTATGTCGGATCTTTTGCCACGGGATTATCAGGATGATTCCATATGGCATGAAATATGGCAGGTGCTGTACTGGATAGTGGCCGTAGCAGTGGCGGTTTTCATAATGTTTCTTTTTGTTAAACTTATGAAAAACTTTTATAAGCTTTTCAATTCTTCAGGGAAGGGGATCAGAGAAAGACTTTCAAGGGATAAGGTTGAGTTCCTGAATCCCTTTAATGAGGAGAAGGATTCTTTTACCGGAGGACTAAATGAGGACAGGCTTTGGCTTGGAAAGCGTCTTTCAAAAGAAGGCCGGATAAGAGCAATGTTTGTCAAATATGTAAAAAGCGGAAGAAATTACGAGGAAGTAAAAGTCACCCAGACCTCCAGCGAAATGGAAAAAATATCAAGGAGCCCGGCTAACACCGGAATTCTGGCGGGATCAGGTGATTTAGGAGATTGTTCACCGACCTCCGCCTACAAGCTCTATGACAAGGCCAGATACAGCTCCCGGGAGATTACCCGAGAGGACATTTTGGAAATGAAGAAGATAGTATCGCAATAATAGGGAAATTAGTATAATGAGGTTACATCTGTAATCTCATTATTTTTTACCTTGAAGCTCCAGATGGAATGCCCCTGAAGCCTGTGTTCCGTCAGAAAATATGTATCGTCCACCCGGGATATGTAATAGGGTGTGCCACCTCCGATGAAATATTTTGAATAAATGTCTTCATATTTTCCCGAGGAAAGATCCTCCAGAGACTTGGTACGGATTATTGTGGCATAGTCCTGGCTTCCGGTAAGATCCGTAGAGACTGTTATGTAGTAGTAATTTTGAATTTTCGTAATCTGTACCATTCCCGCAAGATCATTGGGAACCGGTATGGATTTTTTTATCTCCAGAGTTTCCAGGTCACATTTTAGGATGGTTGCATCGGCGCCCTCGTCGGACACACCGGAAACAAAGTAAATATCCCCATCGATTATGGAAAAGGAGCGGACATACATGCCGTCAAGCTGCGGGATCTTACGAATGTCGGTGATGTACATTCTTGTAGAGTCCGGGGTGTGCCTTAAACAGTAAAGTTCGCCGGTTTTGGAGCTCCACACATAGAAGGTGTCGGTTTTACTGTCGTAGACGGAATAGTGAGGGCGGACACCTATGTTGTAAAGAACCTGTGTATTTATGAATTTATTATCGGCTTTTTCAAAAACAAGAATTCTGTTGTTTTCTGTGTCGTCGATAAGATATACGATTCCGTCGCTGGCAAGTGTATGGGGCTGAGTGGCATTGTCGGACATGATATACCACTGATCCAGGGGCAGACCCAACTGATCTGAATAAATGATCCTATTGTGATAACAATCCACAATGAACCAGGTGTCATCGACTTTTGTTATGTATGTGGGGACGCTTAATGCGGTATCGAAATTGTGGACCGGGTTGTATTCGGAAGCTAATTCCGAAAGGGACCTGCCATCTCCCACAAGTTCTGACTCCTGAACATACTCTTTTGCATCATAGGGAGCTACAGCGCTTTCTTTTGAGCATCCACAAAGAGCAAAGAGAAGGAAAACTAATAATAATGATTTAAGCGTTTTTATATATGAATTCATATGTTCAAAATCCTCAGTAATGATAATCAACGTCTATTTTACATCAATAAAACATAATCCGCAAAAAAGAGTACTTGTAGTTGAAAAAGGTTCGATAAAACGTTAACATTAATATATATGATTACAGGGGGCGAAAGCCAAAATATAACATCGCCCCTGCCTTCGCATACCGGGAGGTGATACTTTGATTACAATTAGTCTCTGTATGATAGCCAAAAATGAAGAGAACTGCATCGGTAAATGCCTTGATAGTCTTAAGGGTATTGTGGATGAAATGATTGTTGTGGATACGGGTTCCACCGACAGGACCAAGGAAATAGCCAGATCAAAGGGAGCCAGGGTTTATGATTTTGCCTGGACCGGAGATTTTAGTGAGGCTAGGAACTATGCATTTTCTCTGGCAACCGGAGACTATATCTACTCCGCTGACGCTGATGAAGAACTGGACGAGGAGAACCGGCAGCGCTTTTTTGCGCTTAAATTAGATATCGGCGAATTAGATGTTGATATTGTCCAGATGTATTACTGTAATCAGCTGGACTTCAGAACTGTATACAACTATGACAGAGAGCTTCGACCCAAGCTTTTTAGGCGTATCAGGCATTTTGTGTGGGTTGATCCGATCCATGAGCAGGTTTCTCTCGAGCCGGTGGTTTGTGACTCTGATATTGAGATAATCCACAGGCCCAGGGAAAATCACGCGGGAAGGGATTTGGAATACTTCAGGAAAGCTGTGGATGACGGCAGGGCAATTTCCAGAAGACTTCACGGCATGTACGCAAGAGAGCTGTTTATCGCGGGAACGGATGATGATTTTAAAAAGGCCAAGGGCTTTTTTGAAGGGGCAGTACTGGATAATAACAGAACTCTTGAGGAGATAAAGGAAGCAAGCTGCGTGCTTGCCCATGTTGCCGTATTGGAAAATGATCCGGAGGCACTTCTAAAATATACGCTGAAGGATGCAATAACGGAAATGTCCAGCGAGATGTGCTATGAGCTGGGAGATTTTTACTTTGCCAAAAAGGATTATGACGAAGCTATAGTATGGTACTTTAACGCTGCCTATGAATGCAGCAGCATTCTGGATATAAAAAAGAATATGGAGCTCCCGCGGCTTGCACTGGCAAAATGTTACAGAGCTATCGGAAATGAAGAACAGGCCGCCGACTATGAGAGAGAAGCAACAGAGATAGTAAATCGGGAATAAACGGGATTTTTTTGTTGAAAATAGATATGGATAAGGCACTCGTATTATTGTAGGATGTACGAGTGCCTTGTTGCTTGCTTTATAGGTAATTGCTACCTGATATACGCGGCGCAGAAGGCATAGGAGGAAGAAGACGGAAAATGCTGGATTTTTACAAAGGAAAAAGAGTTTTCATAACCGGACATACCGGATTTAAGGGAAGCTGGCTGTCAAAGATTCTGGTTATGGCAGGAGCGGATGTTTACGGATATTCCTTGGAACCTGAAAGGGGAAGTGACGGTAAAAAAGAGAATCTCTACGATATATCGGGAGTTGATGAAAGTATTCATTCCTGCATCGGCGATATAAGAGACTTTGATAAACTTAAGAGCTTTTTTGACAGGGCAGAACCGGAAATAGTCTTTCATCTTGCTGCACAGCCCATCGTCAGGGAAAGCTACAAAAATCCAAGATACACCTATGAAACCAATGTCATGGGCACCGTGAATGTCTGTGAGTGCGTAAGGCAAAGCGGCACTGTCAGATCATTTTTGAATGTAACCACCGACAAGGTTTATCAGAATAATGAGTGGGAATGGGGCTACAGGGAGGATGAAAAGCTTGACGGCTTCGACCCGTATTCCAACAGCAAATCCTGCTCTGAGCTGGTGACCCACTCCTATATCAATTCCTTCTTTAATGACATGGGTATTGCTGTTTCTACGGCAAGAGCCGGAAATGTCATCGGCGGCGGAGATTTTGCTGTGGACAGGATAGTTCCGGACTGCGTTGCGGCGGCAAGGGCAAATGCACCCATAGTGCTTAGAAACCCTGATTCCACAAGACCTTTCCAGCATGTCCTTGAGGCACTGTCTGCATATCTTTTGCTGGCACAGAGGCAATATGAGGACAGAAAATATGCGGGATTTTATAATGTGGGGCCGGATGAGTGCGATGCAGTGACCGCAGGAAAAATAGCGGAGCTTTTTTGCAGAGAGTGGAACAAAGATGGGAAAAACGAGCTTACTATTGAAATTCGGTCCGATGGAGGCCCCCATGAAGCAAATTACTTAAAGCTCGACTGTTCCAAAATAAAGAAAAGAATTGGATGGTCTCCGAAATGGAATATTGATACAGCCGTAGAAAAAACGGTGGAATGGACCTTGGAGTATCTGGCCGGACGCCCTGAAGAAAGCATGGAAGAGCAGATAAGAGGATATTTTGAATAAATATTTTTAAAGATAAAGGACAAAAAATATGGCAAAGGATTTGAAAGCACAAAAGGCTGCAAGAGAAGAAATAGGAAGGCTCGTTGAAGAATATTACAACAAATTTTTAAAGACCGACAAAAATGAATTTTCGGAAGGTGACAGAATTTCCTATTCCGGAAGAGTTTTTGATGAAAAGGAAGTCGTTAATCTGGTGGACTCTGCTCTGGACTTCTGGCTTACTGCCGGAAGATATACCGATGAGTTTGAGAGAAGATTTGCCGAGCTTTTGGGAGTAAAATACGCTAATCTGGTGAACAGCGGTTCCTCGGCTAATCTCATAGCTTTTATGGCTCTTACCGCCAAAGAACTTGGGGAGAGGCAGATTAAAAGAGGCGATGAGGTTATTACTGTTGCCTGCGGATTTCCCACTACCATAGCTCCCATCATGCAGTACGGCGCAGTTCCGGTGTTTGTGGACGTTACGATTCCGCAGTATAACATTGATGTCAGGAAGCTGAAGGAGGCTTTAAGCCCTAAGACCAAAGCTGTTATGATCGCACATACTCTGGGAAATCCCTTTGACCTTAAAGAGGTAAAAAGATTTTGTGAAGAACATAATCTCTGGCTGGTGGAAGATAACTGCGACGCCCTTGGCTCCGAGTACACAATAGACGGTGTTACCCGTTATACGGGAACCTGGGGAGATATAGGTACCTCCAGCTTTTATCCGCCACACCATATTACCATGGGTGAAGGAGGCTGCGTTTATACCAATAATCCTCTCCTCAACAGACTTGTAAAGAGCTTCAGGGATTGGGGAAGGGATTGTGTCTGCCCTCCGGGAAAAGACAATTACTGCGGAAGAAGATTTGACGGTAAGTTTGGACTTCTTCCTGCGGGGTACGATCACAAGTACGTATACAGTCATCTGGGATACAACTTAAAGGCCACAGATATGCAGGCTGCTGTTGGCTGTGCTCAGCTTGACAAGCTGGTGGGCTTTGCTGATTCCAGAAGGGCAAACTGGGAGAGCCTGTACAAAAAGCTTGAAGATTTAGAGGATATTCTGGTACTTCCCAAGGCTGCGCCGGGAAGTAATCCGTCATGGTTTGGTTTTATTTTAAGCGTGAAGGAAAATGCCGGTGTAACACGTAATGCTATAACCGCTGCTCTTGAGGCCCACAACATCCAGACCAGACTTTTGTTTAGCGGAAATATTATAAAGCACCCATGCTTTGACGAGTACAGGGACACCGATGCATACAAAGTGGTGGGGTCCCTTAAGGTGACTGATTACATAATGAACAATTCCTTCTGGGTAGGCGTTTATCCGGGGCTAAATGAAGAAAAGATAGATTATATGGCAAGAGTTATCAGAGAGGCTGTGGGAAGATAATATGAAAACTGCTGTTGTGACCGGAGCTTTCGGATTTGCCGGAGCAAATCTGGTGGAGTGTCTTTTGAAAAACGGATATAAGGCCTACTGCGTCGGCAGAAAAAAGCCCACCCTTACACACAATGACAGGTTTGAAGAAGGTGTCTGTCTAAAGAAGATTTATCTTGAGATGGAGGAGTTTTATAGAATTCCGGAATTCGTTCCCGAAAAGCCGGATTTCTTTTTCCATTTGGCTTGGGGCGGTAAAAGAGACGATTTTGATGCCCAGAGAAAAAACGTCGATGGCGCACTTAAAGCCATGGACGCTGCAGCTGTTCTTTCCTGTAAGAGATTTGTGGGAATCGGCTCCCAAGCTGAATACGGGATAAAATCCGAAGAAGAGCTTATTACGGAAGATTTAAGGCTTGAACCTTTCACTGCTTACGGCGCCTGCAAGGCAGCTGCGTTCTATATGTTAAAAGAAAAAGCTGCCCTCATGGGAATTGAGTTTGTCTGGGGCAGAATTTTCAGCCTTATCGGAAAGTATGAGCCTGAGGGAAGAATGCTTCCGGATCTGGTAAAGAAGCTTCAAAGAAAAGAAAATGTTCAGCTAAGTTCCTGCCTGCAATATTGGGATTATCTGGACGCGACCGATGCTGCCGCGGCAATTCTTGGGCTTGCGGAAAAGGGCAGAAACGGAGAGGACTATAATATAGCCAATGGAGAATTCAGAGAGCTCAAGGAGTATGTCCTTGAGGCGGCTCAAATATTGAGAGCAGATCCCAAACTGATAAACTTCGGGAATCGTGCAGAACCCTTTGTTTCCCTGCGTCCATCGGTAGAGAAGCTATGTCGGGATACGGGATGGAAACCGGAAAAGACCTTTGAATACAGTGTCAGAAGCTATAATAAATAACCGGTAGCCCGGTAGCTGTAGTTGTACTCGTAATACCGAATTAAAATATGTTATAATACATTTATAGCAATGCGTTCGTGACAGATTTGTCATAGATTCGGAAGGTGTCAGGTGTACGAGAGATTAACTGAGCTTATTCAGCAGGGAGATTATCAGGAAGCCTTATATGAATTTCAGGAGGAATACTTTCATATTGGTGAAAGGTCTTTTACCGATGCCGGAAAGCTGTGCGTTTTGGAGGCAACACTATGGGAAGCGCTCATGGATAGCGTTGCTGAGTTTGAGGCTCTTTCTAAAGCCTGCACTTATGACTTTTCTAACTACGAAATATATTATATGCTGGCTCTTTACTACATGGAGACTAATGTAGACAAGGCCTTTTTGTGTATGGAAATGGCTCTCCATTACTGCCACGATGATAGCGACAGGGCAGTAATAGAGAGTTCTTTTATTGGAATAAAAGAGGATTCCAGGCTCAGGGTAAGAAATGTCAGCATAATGATACTTTCCTACAATGACCTTGAATTATTAAAATGCTGCATCGAATCCGTTGAAAAATACGCTCCCGGCGGGGCGTATGAAGTTGTGGTGGTGGACAACGCTTCAACTGAACCCGGGGTTATAGAGTACTTGCGAAAAAAAAGAGAGGAAGCTGCTTATCCTTTTACTCTGGTTGAAAACAGAGTGAACCTGGGATTTCCCGCAGGCTGCAACATGGGCGTCATCTACTGTAATCAGGAGAATGACATTTTCTTTTTGAACAATGATGCGTATCTTACGCCTAATGCTTTGTTCTGGCTCAGGATGGCTCTTTATGAGGACAGGAACGTGGGGGCTTGTGGGGCTATGTCCAACAGTGCCTCACTTCAGGAAATCGACGGGAAAGATTTTGCGGATCACATAAAACACGGGATAAATGAAGAAACGCTATCGGACAAGGAAAAAAAGTATCTGGAATCGGTTCGCAAAATTCCTGAAGAAGATTTCGAAAAAGGTCTATGGCACAAAAAGGTGGAACCCCGCGCTGCAATATGGGCTTTTGAGCAGTATGCCAAAAGACATTGCGGCCCTCTTGGAAATCCGTATATAAAGACCTTCAGACTGACCGGATTTGCGCTTCTTCTATCCAGATCTGCCATCAGAGATGTGGGTAACAACGGAGTAATTTTCGATGAACTGTTTTCACCGGGGTACTTTGAGGATGATGATCTTGGAATAAGGCTTGCAAGAGCAGGATACCGGCAGTACATTTGCAAAAACAGCCTGATCTATCACAATGGCGGCTCGGGATTTGAAAGTCATGCCAATGCCATGGAAGCAGGCCGACAGAAATTTGCCGAAAAATGGGGCTTTGATATCTGGAGTTATTCACTCCCATGGAATGAGGCCTGTGATGAGATAATAAAACTTGCTGCCAGGAATGGAGGAGTTTTGAGGGTTATAGATTTTACCTGTGGCTTTGGTGCCAATGCGTCATATTTAAAGAGCATCTACCCTGAGATATATGTTGCGGGGGTCTGCAGGGCTTCTTTTTCAGCAGGGATAGCAAAGCTTATAGCAGATGATTGCATCTATGGGGATATTAACTGCATAAGGATTCCCTGGCCCGAGCATTCTTTTGACGTGGCTATAGCTGAGAAAACAGCTGTAAGCAAAGGACAGATAGGCCGGTGCCTTAAACCCGGAGGAAAAACTTTTTTATTTGAATAAAACCAAACGCTTCATATGAGAGAAAAACCACAACAATTGCGTAGTGTAAAGTAAGCAAATTAATTATGATTGAATTGACTTATTTTTTTACAGGAGGACACCATGAATCTAAAGACTGCTTACGAACCTTACTTTAAGATTGGCGCAGCTATTTCCAGATGGAATCTGCATACAAAAGCTCATATGAACCTTCTTACAGAGCAGTTTAACAGCTTTACCTGCGAAAATGACATGAAGCCCATGTTTTTCCTGGATCAGGATAAAAATAAAGAGAACCCGGAGAAATATGATCTTTCACCTGCACTGACCTTTGAAAATGCAGTTCCTTATCTTGAATTTGCCAAGGCAAACGGAATTGGTATGCGCGGACATACCCTTGTGTGGCACAACCAGACACCTAAGTGGTTTTTCTGCGAAAAATATAATGAAAACTTTCCACCTGCTGACAGAGAGACTATTCTGAAAAGGCTTGAAAACTATATACACGGCGTACTCGAGTTTGTACAGACTAATTATCCCGGTGTTATCTATGCCTGGGATGTGGTAAATGAGATTGTGGACGAGGGTGATTTCAGAAAGTCCATCTGGCTTAAGAACGTGGGAAAAGATTTCTTTATCAAGGCCTTTGAATACGCCAGAAAATATGTGGCACCGGGAGTCGATCTTTTCTACAACGACTATGAGACCGCCCAACCCTGGAAAAGAGATTTTATCATAAAAAATGTTCTTACACCTCTTATAGACAAAAAGCTGGTTGACGGAATGGGAATGCAGTCACATCTTATGATGGACCACCCGGACCTTGATGAGTACAGGACTGCTGTTGAAATGTATGGTGCTCTGGGGATCAAAATCAACATAACAGAACTTGATATCCACAATGCCGACCCATCAGAAGAATCCATGCATGCCCTGGCTCTTCGCTACAGAGATTTTTTTGAGATTTACCTGGAAGCAAAAAAATCCGGTAAAGCCAATATCACCGGTGTTACATTCTGGAACCTTTTGGATGAGAACAGCTGGCTCACCGGTTTTAGGCGCGAAACCAGCTACCCTCTTCTTTTCCATAAGAAGTGCGAGGCCAAAGAGGCTTATTACGAAGTTTTAAAGGCAGAAGTCTCTGAAGAAGAAATCGATAAGTGGGAGCCGGATTATCCGGAGGAGGATTTTTTGCTTAAGGGAATGCCGGAGCCTTCTATAAAGAGATTCCGCGAGAATATCTGGGAAGAGGGTGAGTACAACTACGCTGCTTCCTATGGCTTTACACCTAACGTATTTGCTTATCTTCACAATGACGATGAAAAGCGCGACTGCCTGCTGGTGGTTCCCGGAGGCGGCTATTGCATGTGCTGTTCTCACGAGGGTGAGCTTCCTGCCATGGAATTTTTTGACAAGGGAATGAACGTATTTGTTCTTAGCTATACCACAGACATCACCATGTCTGTGCCTCTTAAGAAACAGCCCCTTAATGATATTTCAAGAGCTGTGAGATACATCAGAAAGAATGCTGATAAGTGCAATATAGATGGCAAAAAACTCTTTATTATGGGATTCTCTGCAGGTGCACATGTATGTGGAAGCCTTGCAGTACACTTTGATGATGTGGATGACTTAAGTTCTGAATACAATGCGGTTTCCAACAGACCCGATGGAGTTATTCTTTCCTATCCTGTGATCACAACAGGAGAGTACACGCATCAGGGATCTGTAGATGCCCTTCTCGGAAAAGAACCAACAGCTGAAGAACTTGATTATTTCTCATTGGAAAAACATGTTACGAAGGATACACCACCATGCTTCTTGTGGCAGACACAGGAGGATGATCTGGTTCCCGTTGAGAACAGTTACCTCTTTGCCATGGCGCTTAGAAGGAATAAAGTTCCTTTCGCCCACTATGTATTTCCTGCAGGGTTCCATGGTCTGACAGTAGCCACCGACAGGTTCTTCAGAGGCTGGTCCGGCGGGGACTACACCATGGAACAGACTATGAGGGCTGCTTTTTCCGTAAAAGAGGGTAAGGGCGTCAACGTATCCGACAAGAGACGGGAAGAGCTCATAGAGCAGTTCTTTAGCGGCAACGAAATGATTCCAAACGGAATTGACTTTAGCCTTCGTGAGGACGTTGGAAAGTGGACTGACCTGGCATTTGCCTGGATAAAGAGACAAAAATAAAAAATTGAAAAATCATCACCTCCGCCAAAAAAAACCTTTATTAATCGAACGTAAACGTTTAAGATAGGGGTAATACAACGGAGGTGTTTTTTTATGGGCAAATATGGATACATTGATGACAGAGGCAGTTTTAGGATAAATAACCCACAGCATACCAGTGGTCTGTACCTTCCTGTTTCAGGAAACGTAGGACTTAGAAGTGCTGTGACACCGGAGTTTGGAGGTGACAGCAAGCTGGATCAGAACCACTTTCTGATTGCTCCTAAGAGTGTATCAAACCTCCATTCTGACAGGGACACCAGAAACTTTTTCTGTGCATTTTCAGATGGCTTGTGGTCAGCAACAGGTGTATCTGCGGGCCAGGAGGCAGCCAGATTTACCGACGAAGAGGACGAGGTGGTTTTAGAAGCCGGCAGGATGTGGCAGACGGCTAAGAGAAGGAATCTCCAGAGGAAGGTTGCGGCAGAAGTTACCATCTTTTCACTTCTTGACAGCCCTGCTGAGATAATGAAGATAGAGATAACCAATGAGTCAGACGCTGACATGACATTTACTCCTGTGGCGGCTATTCCAATCTATGCCAGAAGTGCAGACAACTTGAGAGACCACAGACACGTTACTTCTCTTTTGAACAGAGCAAGTGTAAATGAATACGGCGTAGTAGTTAAGCCCACGCTTTCTTTTGATGAGCGGGGACATCAGATAAATGATACATCTTACTTCTGCATAGGTGCGGATTTTAAGGGAAATGCTCCTTCAGAGTTCATTGCTGATCAGGATCTTTTCCTTGGAGAAGGCGGAACCTTCCTACGTCCCAGAAGTATACTGAGCTGTTCTGATATAGAGAGCGCATGGAAGAAAGCTCCCTTTGATGTACAGGGAAAAGAGATGATAGGTGCTCTTAAGTTTGAGAAGGTTACTCTCAAAAAAGGGGAGAGCATTTCTTTCCAGCTGGCAATCGGAACCTTCACAGACGGCGATTATAAAGAAGCCCTAGAAACCATAAAGAGCGCAGAAACCACAGACAGAGCTTTCGATGAGATAAAGGAGTATTGGAAGAACCTTACGAATATCCATGTAAGCACTGCTGACAAAGATTTTGATAACTTTATGGAGTGGATTGCTTTTCAGCCACAGCTTCGAAGGATATACGGTTGCTCATTCCTTCCACACCATGACTACGGAAGAGGCGGAAGAGGCTGGAGAGATCTTTGGCAGGACTGCCTTGCTCTTCTTTTGACTGACCCCGACGGGGTTCGCAGCATGATCCTTGATAACTTCAAGGGTGTAAGAGTAGATGGCACAAATGCTACCATCATCGGCGATAAGCCAGGCGAGTTCAAGGCTGACAGAAATGGAATCCCAAGAGTATGGATGGATCACGGTTTCTGGCCATTTTTGACGTTAAAATTATATATGGATCAGACCGGTGATCTGGAAATTCTTCATGAAGGTGCCACCTATTTTAAGGATGCTCTTATTGAGAGGGCAGAGGGGCGGGATGGCCTATACAGCGAGGATCAGGGGGTAGTTCAGAAGACAAAGGACAATACTGACTATACGGGAACTGTCCTTGAACACGTGCTAATTCAAAATATAACTGCTATTTATGATGTTGGCGAAAACGGCGAGATCAGGCTTCGTGGCGCTGATTGGAACGATGCTCTGGACATGGCTTCTCATAAGGGCGAGAGCGTTGCCTTTACCTGTGGCTATGCCGGAAATCTCAAGGATATTTCCGCTTACATCAGGATCTATTCTGCCAAGACCGGAATCAGGGAAGCAGAGATTCTTTCAGAGTTAAAAGAAATTCTTTTTGCAGATGACAGTGACCTTCTTTCAAGTCCTTCAAAGAAGAATGCTCTTCTTAATAGCTATATGTCAAGTGTGGCCCATACAGTAAGCGGAGTCCGTGAAAAGATAAGTCTTGAAAAGCTGGCTCTTTCTCTGGAGCATAAGGCTGATCTTATGATGGATCAGATCAGAGAAAAAGAGTGGGTTACGGATAATGAAGGCAATGGCTGGTACAACGGCTATTATGATGACAACGCAAGAAGAGTTGAGGGTGTATTTGATACCCCGCAGGGTCCCAATGTGAGAATGATGCTGACAGGGCAGGTGTTCTCCGTAATGAGCGGCACAGCTAAAACAGAAGCTATTCAGAGCATAGTTAAGAGCGCTGACAAATATCTGTATAAAGAGGAAATTGGTGGTTACAGACTTAATACGGATTTTAAGGAGCTCCGCACCGACCTTGGAAGAATGTTTGGTTTTTCCTATGGCGATAAGGAAAACGGAGCAGTGTTCTCCCATATGGCAGTGATGTATGGAAATGCTCTTTATAAGAGAGGCTTTGCAAAAGAAGGATTCAAGGCGCTTAATACTCTTTACAAGGCGTCAGTTGATTTTAAGACCAGTAGGATATATCCAGGAATTCCTGAGTACTTTAACGCTGAGGGAAGAGGTCTTTATCACTACCTCACAGGAGCTGCCAGCTGGTATCTTATGACTGTTGTCACTGAATGCTTTGGAGTAAGAGGACAGACCGGAGATCTTTGTATTGAGCCCAAGCTCCTTTCTGAGCAGTTTAACAGCGAAGGCAACTGCAGCATCAGGCTGCCCTTCAGGGGAAAGAATCTGGAGGTTATCTTCAAAAATCCTCAAAAGAAGAGCTTTGGAGAATTTGAAATCTCCAAAGCTGTTATAGATAGCGGCACTGTAGTGAATGGAATGAAGTGCAGTGTTGTTATTCCGGCGGAAACCATAGATGCTCTTTCGGGAAGTGAGCATGTAATAGAAGTCATACTCTGATATGTAAGTAGGCAGTTGGGATCAGCTGCCTACTTACATATTCAAAAAGTTTCTAAGCATCTTTTTTCCCTGGGGAGTCATGATGGACTCCGGATGAAACTGAAGACCGTATACAGGATATTCCCTGTGGCTTACAGCCATGATCTCGCCGTCATCAGTGGTGGCGGTAACTTTGAGGCATTCGGGAAGCGTGGATTCATCCAGGGCCAGTGAGTGGTATCTGGCAACAACATCTGACATGCCACACCCTGCGAAAATAGGGCAGGTAGTGTCAAAGGAGACCCTGGACTGTTTTCCGTGCATAAGCTCCTTGGCGTAGGTGATGGTGCCGCCGTAGCTGGCGCAGATGGCCTGATGTCCAAGGCATACACCAAGAATAGGTATATTTTCACCGAGTTCTCTTACGGCTTCTATGATTATTCCTGCATCCTCAGGCCTTCCGGGGCCTGGGGATATTATTATTTTATCGGGAGCAAGAGCCCTTATTTCTTCCACTGTCATCTCGTCGTTTCTGATGACCTTGATATCAGGGTTGATCTCTCCGACAAACTGATACAGGTTATAGGAAAAACTGTCGTAGTTATCAATCAGTAAAATCATCACATGTCCTCCCCTGTTTTTTCCAGCGCTGTAAGTGCTGCCTTTGCCTTGTTGATACACTCTTCATATTCTTTCTCCGGAACAGAATCTGCAACGATACCTGCACCGCTTCTTACAAATACCTTTCCGTTCTTTTTATACAGGATACGGATTGCAATGCAGGCGTCCATATTTCCGGAAAAATCAATATATCCAATGGCGCCGCCGTAAACACCTCGCTTGTTATTTTCAAGTTCGCCGATGAGCTGGCAGGCCCTTATCTTGGGGGCACCTGACAGTGTACCTGCCGGGAGAACCGCCTCTATGGCATCCAGGGCATCTTTGTCATCACGGATTTTTCCACGGACTGTGGAGCCAATGTGCATGACATGGGAGTAGCGTTCGATGGAATGGAGCTTTTCCACCTCCACGGAACCAAATTCGCTTATTTTTCCAAGGTCATTTCGGCCAAGGTCAACCAGCATGTTGTGTTCTGCCAGTTCCTTTTTGTCTGCCAGAAGCTCTGCTTCCAGAGCCTCGTCCTCCTCCTGAGTCTTGCCTCTTTTTCTGGTACCTGCGAGGGGGAAGGTGTGAAGTATTCCATCCTCAAGCTTGACCAGGGTTTCCGGGGAAGCACCCGCAATCTCAACATCAGTACCTGAGAAGTAGAACATATAAGGTGAGGGATTTATGGTGCGCAGCATTCTGTAGGTGTTAAAAAGACTTCCTTCAAAATCGGCACTAAGGTAGTTGGACAGAACAATCTGGAAAATATCCCCCTCAATGATATGCTTTTTGGCTTTTACAACCATATCGGCGTACTCTTCTTTTCCGAAAAGAGGCTTCACTTCGCCAAGGAGCTTTCCGCTGTCTTCAGTTTCTTTTTCACCGGTCAAAAGAAGCTCTTTTATTGAGCACAGATCACGGACGGCCTTTTGGTAATTGGCTTCAACATCTGTAAGCTCCATATTGACAATGAGAATAATCTTCTGACTTACATTGTCAAAGGCAATGACCTTGTCAAAGAGCATTAGATCCACATCCTTGAATTCTTCGCGGTCCACAACGTCCACCTTGGCTTCGGGTTCACTGTAGCACAGATAGTCATAGGCAAAATACCCCACAAGCCCTCCGGTGAAGGTGGGGAGTTTTTTTACCTTGGGACTTTTGTGCTCAGCCATTATTTCTCTTATATGGGCGGAAGGGTCACTTGTTTCAAATGTGTCATTCTCTATGCTCATATGTCCGTTAATGCATGTGATCTGGAGCTTGGGCTCGTAGCCAAGGAATGTGTAGCGTCCCCATTTTTCATTGGCTTGAGCTGACTCGAGCAAGTAGCAGTGGGAAGACACTTTCCTGAGCTGGCGCATAACTTCGATGGGGGTAGTGAAATCCGACAGAATCTCACAGCTGACAGGTGCAATGTTATACCGGCCGCTGGCAGCATATTCTTTAATTGTTTCTAGATTTGGGTAATAGTTCATGTCTGCCTCCAATTGTCTGTTCTACCAGAAACTCTTTACATAAAAAAATCCCTGATAGAAACATATAGTTTCCATCAAGGACGAATCTGTTCTAATATAATCCGCGGTGCCACCTTGAATTCACGAGAAATATCTCATGCGCTTAGCAGGATACCAACATATCCCCGGCAACTGACGTATGCCTTCACGTCGCCGTATACTCTGTCAAAAGACATTTCCGGGCGCCCTCAGGAGTCCATTCCCTAATCATTATCCTACTGCATCCCAGCTACGCAGCTCTCTCTAAGGCGTCATGAAAAGGTACTCCTCTCCTTCATTGGTTTAAAGCATTATTTAGTTAAAGTTAATTTACACTGAATGCTTAGGAATGTCAAGAATTTATTGTATAATTATATAGATACATTAGGAGTTTGGGTTAATATGGGTATGAATGGGAAAATAACAATAATTGGTGCGGCAGTAGTAGATTTCTTGGTTGGCCCCATGGATAGAAATATATTTGTGGAGGGTTCGGTTCCGGTGGAGAACATGATCTTTTCCTACGGCGGAGATGCTCTTAATGAGGCTACATTTTTGTCGGGAATGGGAGCCGAATGCGAACTGATAACCCTTTTGGGGAAGGATGATACCGGAGAAAGAATTCTGAACTGCCTTAAAAAGAATAGGATTTCTACTCAAAAGATAACATTTTCTTCTGAAGTTCCTTCGGCGACCAATATTGTTCTTGTGGATAAAGAGGGAGAGAGATATTTTTTGACAAATCCAAAGAGCAGCCTCAGAATGCTTTCCAAAAAGGATATTTTACCCTATGTGGACGAGATGGGGGATATAGTCAGCTTTGCCAGTATATTTGTTTCTCCGAAGCTGGGAATCAGTGATATGGAGGAGGTTTTTGAGAAAATCAAAGAAAAAGAAGGTCGAATTCTTGTGGCTGATATGACTACAGCTAAAAGGGGAGAAAAGATAGAAGATCTGGAACCGTTACTTAAGTATATAGATTATATTATTCCAAATAAAAAAGAGGCTGAAATACTAACCGGTGAAAAGGATCCCTACAGGAGCCTTGAAGCCTTTGTGCAACATGGGGCAAAGGGCGTGATCATTAAATGTGGAAAAGATGGGTGTGTATATAAAAGCGGAAATGAAATCGGTAATGTATCCGCTTTTAGAACTACAGCAGTAGATACAACAGGGGCGGGAGACAGCTTTGCTGCAGGCTTTATCTATGGCCTGTCCAGAAAAATGGAACTGAGAGACTGCTGTAAAATGGGGTGTGCCTCAGCATCACTGGTTGTTGAGAAGATGGGCACGCAGGGGATTATAACTGACCCGTCTCAGGTAATTGAAAGATTTGAGTTTTTGAATGTATAATCAGGAACACGCATTTACTGCGGGGAGCGAGAAGTCATGATCCAGGAATCCCTTGACAGGATCTGACACATAGAATAGAATTTTTGTCAATGAGGCAAGGGCGTCTCGGAGAGTATACTCCGGGGCGTCTTTTTGCTTTTTTTCGGCTAAAATGCTTTAATAATGGGAAGGAGAACCACAATGGCATCAATTAATAAGAACTATTTAAAACTACAGGGGAGTTATCTATTTTCCAGAATCGGAGAGAAGGTAAGAGATTTCCAACAGGCCAATCCTGATAAAAAGATAATTCGTCTGGGTATAGGCGATGTGACAAGGCCAATTGCCCCGGCTATTATCGAAGCACTTCACTGTGCTGTTGATGAGATGGGAAAAGAGGAAACTTTCAGAGGGTATGCACCTGACCTTGGTTATGAGTTTCTTCGCAGTAAGATAGCTGAGGCTGATTTTAAAGCCAGAGGCTGCGATATTTCGGCCGATGAAATTTTTGTTTCAGATGGAGCAAAGGGTGACTGCAGTAATATTCAGGAAATCTTTGGACAGGATAATGTAATTGCTGTTTGCGATCCGGTGTATCCTGTTTACGTGGATTCTAATGTTATGGCCGGAAGGACAGGTGAGTATGATGAGATAACCGATGGCTTTAAGGGGGTTATTTATATGCCCTGCACAAGAGAAAACGGCTTTGCGCCTGAGCTTCCAGCGCAGGTCCCAGATCTTATTTACCTGTGCTTCCCCAATAATCCCACCGGCGCGGTTATCACAAAAGATAAACTTCAGGAGTGGGTTGATTATGCCAGAAAGAATGGTTCGATCATTCTATACGATGCTGCATATGAATCCTTTATTCAGGAGGATGATATCCCACACTCAATATATGAATGTGAAGGTGCAAAAGAGTGTGCCATAGAATTCAGATCTTTTTCCAAAACTGCAGGTTTTACCGGTTTGAGACTTGGTTTTACTGTAATACCTAAAGACCTCAAGGCGGGTGGAGAGAGACTATGGCCTTTATGGGCAAGAAGGCATGGTACCAAGTACAACGGAGCGCCCTACATTATTCAGAGGGCCGGAGAGGCGTGTTACAGCCCTGAAGGAAGGGCCCAGATCAAGGAACAGGTTGCTTATTATCAGGAAAATGCAAGGTGTATTTATGATGGGCTTAAAGCAGCCGGGTATGAAGTATACGGCGGTGTAAATGCACCGTATATCTGGCTTCGTACACCGAATGAAATGACCAGCTGGGAGTTCTTTGATTATCTTCTTGAAAAAGTTAATGTTGTAGGAACACCCGGATCGGGCTTTGGACCTCACGGAGAACACTACTTCAGACTAACAGCCTTCGGAAGTCGTGAGAACACTCTGGAGGCGCTGGACAGAATTAAAGGAATATAAATGGAAAAAGACAATAAAGCTTTTTTTCACCTTCCGGGGTTATTTGAGTTTTATGAATTTTACAGCGTTTTTTTACCTCTTTTCAGAGAGCATAGAGAGTATTTTTATGAATGGTGTGATATTGGCTCCATTTACGGCTCTCCAGGAGAATGCCTATGGGGTGGCGGTCGTGTAGGATTTGGAGATGAGAATCCGGAAAAGGTGGCTGAGCTTATGCGGGAATTTGGTATATCAGCACGGCTCACCTTCAGTAATTCATTGCTTGATCAGGAGCATCTTTCGGATAAGAAATGCAACGAACTATGCCGGCTTTTTGAAAAAGGCGGAAGCGTGGAAAACGGAGTTATTATATATTCGGAGCTGCTTCTTGATTATTTGCGTTCACATTATCCGCAGTTTTATTTTGTTTCTTCCACAACAAAGGTTCTTACTGATTATAATGATTTGGAGAAAGAACTTGGGAGGGAAGAATTTCGCTTTGTTGTGCCTGATTTCAGACTAAATAAAGAATTTGACAGATTAGATTCTTTATCGGCAAAGGCAAAACAAAAAGTAGAGTTTTTGTGCAACGAATGCTGCTGGTTTGAGTGCCATGACAGAAAGAACTGCTATGAGAATGTGAGTCGAAAGAGCCTTGGAGAACCCTGTGAGGACCACATTTGTGTTTCACCTAATGCAAAGAGAGGCTACCGTTTTTCTGATGCAATGAAAAATCCCGGATTTATTGGTGTGGAAGATATTCGCAGTGTCTATATTCCCAACGGATTTCATCACTTTAAAATTGAAGGTCGGGGATTGGGAAGCGCTATAGTTTT
>JAEEGL012252220.1_pt1 | contig 45805 bp, 39 predicted proteins | sample 9134231 | NCBI WGS metagenome assembly JAEEGL01 (sample SAMN16246548, study PRJNA631951) | gut metagenome | biome: gut microbiome; feature: rumen; material: fiber-attached | host: Bos | place: Iran: Karaj | collected 2018-10 | reverse complement strand
TGGTACGACGAAGCCGACAATGTGAAGTACATCTTCTATATCAACCTCTTCTGTACCGCCATCGTCACACTTGGCTTTTTCAAGGAGCTCAAGGATTTCAGGCTTTCGGATTTCAGTGTGTCGCTCCTGAAGCAGATGCTCAAGTACACATGGCCGTTGCTTCTGCTCGGCATCGTGGGCAACTTCAACCAGACCGCCGACAAGATACTGCTGCCGTGGCTGCTGCCTGGCGAAGAGGGGCACGTACAACTCGGCATCTACGGTGCCTGCGTCAAGATAGCCATGCTGATGGCCCTCATCACCCAGGCATTCCGCTACGCCTACGAGCCGTTTGTCTTCGGCGGCCAACACGACAAGCAGAGCAAGGAGACGCAGGCCCAGGCCACCAAGTATTTCGTGATGTTCACCCTGCTGGCCTTTCTGGCGGTGATGTGCTACATTGACGTGATCCAGTATTTCATCGGCGGCGACTACCGTGAGGCACTGCCGGCCGTGCCCATCGTGATGATGGCCGAGATACTGATGGGCATCTACTTCAACCTCTCGTTCTGGTACAAGCTGAACGGCCAGACCTGGTGGGGCGCAGTGATGAGTGCCATCGGCTGTGTGGTGCTGGTGGCGACAAATATTGTCTTCGTGCCCAGGATAGGCTACATGGCATGTGCCTGGGGCGGCCTGGCGGGCTACGGCGTATGCGTCCTGCTGAGCTACTTCATCGGGCAGAAGAAGAACCCCGTCCCCTACCCCGTCGGCACCCTGCTGGGCTATTTTGTCCTGGCGTTGGCGCTCTACGCCGTGATGCAGGTGGTCCATCCCGACGCCCTGTGGCTCCGCCTCGTGGTCAACACGCTGCTGCTGGGGGTCTATGTGGCCGTCGTCGCATGGAACGAACGCGCCCTGCTCCGCCCCATTGTCAACCGTATCAAACACCTACGCAAATGAGAAAGACCCTCAAACTGGCCTTGGCCATAGGCGCGTGCCTGCTGCTCGGAGCATGCCACAAGACGTGTGTCTGTAAGGGCTACGACGGCCTGGAACACAGCTTCACCCCCGAGCAGGTCGACGCCCGCGCCGGCGGCGACTGCTCCAGGATGCGCAACTTCCCCTTCCTCGACCACTACGCGGTGTGTAACTGGGAATGATGACCGATCGCGACGACATCCCCTGCACCCTCTGTCCCCGTGCCTGCGGCATCAGTCGCCGGACGGCCTCGGGGTTCTGTGGCGCCGGCGAAAGGCTGGAGGTGGCTTCCGTATGCCTCCATCGCGGCGAGGAGCCTCCGCTCAATCCCATCGTCAACGTCTTCTTCAACCACTGCAACCTGCAGTGCATCTACTGCCAAAACTGGCAGATATCTATTGCGTCGCGGCCTGTTGCGGCTGACGAAAGCGTGGCATCGCTGGCTGACCGTATATGCAGTCTGTTCCCGGAAGACGAGGCAAGTCCCGCCCCTACCCCAAGCGCACCTCTCCTCGGCCTGGTAACCGCCGCCCACTATGCCGACCGTATTCCCGCGCTGATCGACGAACTGCACCGGCGCGGCTTCACTCCCACGGTGGTCTACAACAGCGGTGGCTACGAGAGTGTCGACACCCTGCGCCGGCTGGAAGGGCTGGTGGATGTCTACCTGCCCGACTTCAAATACATGGACTCCAGGCTGGCGCTCGCCTATAGCCACGCTGTCGACTACCCGGAGGTGGCACAAGCAGCCCTGCGCGAGATGAAACGCCAGGTGGGCACAGGCCTCAAGGTGGACGACAACGGACGGGCCTATCGCGGCCTTATCGTGCGTCACCTCGTCCTGCCGGGGGCCGTGGACAACTCGCTCCGTTGCCTTGACTGGCTGGCAGACGAGTTCCCCTTCGGGCTACACCTGTCGTTGATGGCCCAATACTTCCCTCCTCGTCCCGGCCTCCCCGCCCCGCTGGACCGCACATTGACCGCCGACGAGTATGCCACCGTAGTCGAACATGCCGCAGCGCTGGGGCTTGACGGCGGGTGGATCCAAGAACTAGAGGCCAACAACAACTACCGTCCTGACTTTGACCGCACACAATCCCCCTTTGAGTTATGAAATATCGACTTGACTTAGACGACGAGCCTGGCTTCGAAGGCTGGGCATTCCTCCACTTTCATACCCTCACTCCGGGCTACGCCTTCGCCGACAGTCTCAACCAGCTCTACGACTATCGCCTGACACGCATCGACGACATGGTGCTCGACGGCATTCCATGGCCCCTCTTCCGCCACGAGGATCCGATGCGTCACCTCGTCATCTTCATGGCCGAACGGCCTTCCTCCACTGCCGACACGCCCTGGGATGCCGGCGACAAACTGCTCATCGTCAAGGGCGAAATCGCCGAGACCGTAGTCCACGGCATCTATGCCGACTTCACAGACACCCCTATTGTCGACGAGGGTGACCTGCTGGCCCGCGACCACGCTGCCCTGCTCGACTCGCTGCTCCAGGACTTCACCGTGGCCAACCAGCTCGATTTCGAGACTATCCCCGCCTCGCGTAAAGCACAGAAAGAGTGCACACTGGTCATACAGCAGTGCGATGCCATTCTCAACCACATCGAACAGCATCACCTCGACCTCAGCGACGAAGAACGAATGCGAATGGAACTCATCGGCCACTAAGGCGTTGAGAAAATATTTTTTTTGCAGATTGCAAATCTTTTTGTACATTTGCACCCACTAAAGATGATTGTATCAACAAATTAAAATAAACATCATTATGACAATCAAAGACCTCGAACCCAAAGAGTTGTGGAGCAATTTCTACTCCCTTACCCGTCAACCCCGCCCCTCGAAACACGAGGAGAAAGTGCGTGCATTCCTCGTCGACTGGGCTAAAAAGAACAAGATAGCCTGCCGCGTGGACGGTATCGGTAACGTCATCCTGAGCAAGCCTGCCACCAAGGGCATGGAGAAGGTGCGCCCCGTGGTGCTGCAAGCCCACATGGACATGGTGCCTCAGGCCCGTGCCGGCAAGAAGCACGACTTCCTGAAGGATCCCATCGAGACCAAGATTGTCAATGATTGGGTCTATGCCTGCGACACCACCCTCGGTGCCGACGACGGCATGGGCGTGGCCGCCATCATGGCTGTCTTCGCCAGCAAAACCGCCAAACACGGCCCTCTGGAGGCTCTCATCACCACCGACGAAGAGACTGGTATGACCGGTGCTTTCGGCCTGAAGAAAGGTGAACTGCACGGCGACTACCTCCTCAACCTCGATTCCGAGACCGAGGGCGAGCTCTATGTGGGTTGTGCCGGCGGTATCGATGCTGCCATCAGCATCCCCTACACCACCGAGAAGGCTCCCAAGGGCATGGTTGCCTACAAGCTGACCATCGGTGGCCTCAAGGGTGGCCACAGCGGCATGGAAATCAACACCGGCCGTGCCAACGCCAACAAGCTCCTCTTCCGTCACCTGCGCTGGGTGGCCGAATGCGGCATCCGCCTCATCAGCATCGAGGGCGGCAACATGCGCAACGCCATCCCGCGTGACGCCGAGGCCGTCATCGCCATGCCCAAGGAACACGAAGACTGCATCCTCAAAGAGTTCGACAAAGTGGCTGGCTGGGTGAAGAAAGAACTTTCTTCCGTCGAGCCCGACTTCTTCATGAAGTATGAGAAGGTGCGCATGAACCCCACCGTCATCTCGGAGGAAGGCACCCAGAAGATTATCAACCTCATGATGGTGGCCCCCAACGGTGTTATCCGCATGAGCAAAGATATGGAAGGCCTGGTGGAGACTTCGTTGAACCTGGCCATCACCAAGACTACCGCCAGCAAGAAGTTCGTCGTCTACGCCCTGTTGCGCTCCTCTGTCGACAGCGCCAAGGAGGCTCTCGCCGAACGTCTTGTCTGCCTGGCCGAACTTGCCGGTGGCAAATGCCAGCTCAGCGGTGCCTATTCCGGTTGGAAGCCCGACATGGAGAGCCAGCTGCTGAAGACCATGAAGCAGACCTATAAGAAGCTCTACAAGAAGGAGCCCGCCGTCATGGCCATCCATGCCGGTCTGGAATGCGGCATCCTCGGTGCCAAATATCCCGACATGGAGATGATTTCCTTCGGCCCCACGCTGCAGAGTCCCCACAGCCCTGACGAGCGTTGCTACATCCCGAGCGCCAAGAAGTTCTATGAATACCTCCTGGCAGCCCTCGAGTCGATGCCTGTCAAGAAGTAACCTCACAGAGTATCAACTTACTACAAGGGGACGTCTCACACGAGATGTCCCCTTGTTTATGTCATTTCTTAACAGAAAGAAATCCAACCTCTTAAGGCACCATCCTTACACCATCCTTACACCATCTTTACACACACCTTACCTTTTTGTATCTGTGCCCTATGCAACATGTTTCCTACCGTTTGACAAAACGGTAGGGAATACCGTTGATGTCAAGGAGATAGGTTCCACTTGGCAGGTGAGCGACATCAAGTTGCAAAGCTTCGTCCCGAAGAGTCTGTCGTAAATACTCGCGACCATCGATGCCGTAGAGTATCACCTCGCTACCGAATGGAGCGCCTTCAACCGACAAAATGTGAGCGACAGGGTTGGGATAGAGCCGCACAGCCTCGGCGTTCACATCAGCAATAACTTGAGTGGGCAGAATGACAAGGTGGAGTATGGCAGTACTGTCGCAGCCTTCATTGGTCTGAGTATCGAAGGAATAGTCGCCGCTCTGCTCGTAAAAGCTACCGTTCCATGTATAGCTACCTGTGGCGGTATCATACACCTCCTCGACAATGGTCACAGGCTCGAATAGGGCCGTCAAGGTGATATCGCTGGTAATGGTGATGTAGCGAGGATTGCTGGTGTTACCGTCGTTCCAAGCACTGAAAGCATAACAGGGGTCTGGGGTGGCCTTGATCATAACGACACTACCTTCGCTATAACTTCCACCTCCGGTGACGTCGCCATGCTCACCGTTGACAACGACCTCGAAGACATTGGCCGGCTGGAAGATGGCTTTAATCATAAATGAGTACTTGCTGTTGCTGAGGGGCTGCCAACTCGAACCCGACGAGGACCACTGGCAACTGTTAGTGTGGCCACCGTAAGTCGTAGCGGCCGCCGGATAGGAGACGTTGTTGTTGTAGAAGGTCACCCAAAGTGGCATCGTCACATCGATTATCAATGCCGAATCCAGGGTTATCTCAATCCAATCCTCAACTCCGGTGAAGTTAACGTTTTTGGAATAGATCAAGCTATTGGGGCCCGAATACCCTCCCTTGTAGATACGTAGTTGATAGACCCCTGCATCACCGTCGTAGACCTGTACCTTGCTGAGCCTGTAAAACTGCTCGATGTCAGCCGGAAGGAGTTTGATGCCCCAGTAGGCAGTACCACCAAAACCGTAGGAGGTCGAGTAGGCTGAATTGCAATAGTGGACTGTATCTGAAGAGTTGATTGGCTCGACGATGGCAACGAGGTCAACCGCGCTGTCCACCACCATCTGGCGTGGATTGTAGTGTACGCCGTCGCTCCAACGGGTGAATCGGTAGCCAGGGTTGGTATTCACTTTGACAGTGACGGTATCGTTGTAGCCATGACTACCGGCACCGGTGACCGATGCATGGGTGGGGTCAGTCAGAGTGACGTTGACTGGACAGGTAGCAGGAGTGGTCGTATTGGCAGGTCGGATGCCCATGACTGCTGTATTCTTCAGGTTATAGGTCGAACTGGCACTGCCACCGGTGCCACCGGGCGAGGGGTTAAGTTGTCCCATAATGTAATAACCGTCGCAATAGCCGCCCCAACCCCAGTTGAAGTGGTATTGCCCTACCGAGTTGCATCCGTCGAGCACAAAAGCATGACCGCCATCGACATCGCGACCTGAGTAAAGAATGGGACGAGAAGCCGCAAGCTCGTTATCGATAAGGGCACACCAGAGCGAGTCGCTCATAGAGGCCTTTATCAGATGATGTGCCGACTGGGCATATCCGAAATAAGTCTTCAGGGCATTTTCGGCACATACGGATGTAGGACTTCCATAGCTGCCTGTAGTGGCACTCGACGAGCTACCATAGCTCATCTCCACCGCCACTCCAATATGGTACATCAGGGTAGCCACGGCATTGATCTGGGTCGTCGGGCTGGAACCACTAAGAGCATTGGGCATCTGGTTCCACTGATAGGTAGTAGCACCGAAATCGGCACTCTGCATTCCATTGCTTCCGTCAACATAACTATGCGAGCCTGTACCTTGAACGGGATGGTTCCAATACTTCATTATCTGAGCTGTAGCGGTGGCCACACATCCTGTGACACAACCCGACGGACAGAGATTGTTGTAGCGGGGCGACTGGTTCCAGGTGGTAGTGAGCATGGGACTAACAACAGTGGCAAACAGCGGCTCATCGTTCTGCGGGGCCTCCATCAGGCGGCTCCACTCCTGTCGAGTCGCCTCCGAAGCTTCAGTCTTACGCTGGCAACGGTCAACAATCTCTTCGCCGTAAGCGCGGAGCCAATCGTGGATGCTGGCAAGCAGTGTGTCACCCTGCGGACACCAACGCTCACCGTAGGCCAGTACTGGCCGTACACAGTCGTCGGCCGCAATGATGGCAAATCCCTGCGCTCCAACAAAGAGGTACATTCCTTGAACATCGCCGGGCAACGATGCCTGAGTCACTTCGCCACCCGTCACCCGTGCGGCTATCTGGGCAGCCACCTTAACAGGAACCTGCTCGGCAAATGCCGTTGCCGACACAAAGAACAGCAACAGCATTGCAAATGCTATTTTTTTCATAGGCCGATGACGAGTTTGATGTTCTCAATGTTCGACTCTCGCTTGAGTTTGGCGTCAGCCTCGACAGCCCCGGAGCCACGCTGGGTGGCAAGGAAGGCTTCCTGCATTTCAAGGATATAGTCACACTGACGGTCGTAGCGGCGCAGGTCTTCGGTATTGGTGATCTCTTCCACTCCCTGATAGGCCTTGTACATACGGCTATAGGCCTTGCGTATGTTGCTATAGGGGAAGTCCTTGTCCTTGATCATCTTGTCGTTGGCGTTGATCTGTTCCAATTTATGAAGCGTCTGCAGGCCGAGCTGCTGCATCTCTAAGTATCCTTGTAGGATATCGATGAAACTACGGCCACGTTCGATGGTGTTGAACGAGGGACGTAGGTCGACTTGCTTGCGGAGCAGTTTATAGCCATTGGTCAGGGTATTGTCCACCTTCTTACCCGCCAACAGGCTGTCGTCGTTGGTGGCAATGGTCTGGCGCATGGCGATGACATCAAGATAGCACTGCTGCACCGTGAGCACCTCTGTAAGTTGCTGCTCGTAGATCTGCGACCCTTCAGGATCGCGGAAGCCAGGCAACACCTTGAGCGAAGGCAATGCGTCACGGTAGGCCGAGACGACATCGGGGAACTCCTTATGGCTGATAATGGTATCTGTACGGTGCGTGATGTCCTCCATCACAGGGTAATAGTCAAGGTAGAGCTGCTGAGCTGCGATGAAGTCATCGAGGCGCTTGATGAAAAGGATGCTCTCGGCATCGGTAGTGAAGGTGGGCAACTGGTCGACCGTCTTGAGCACATCCTTATAGGCGCTGGCTGCATCACGATACTTTTTGCCATAGAGCGCCACAATGCTTTCGGTACCCTCAATGATGGTTGCACGGAGTTCAAGCGTGTGAATGTAACGCTGCTGCACGTTGATGACAGTACGCATACGGGCAATGTACTCCTCGTATTCCTTGATGTCGGCAAAAGTGACCGGCACCCGAGTGTGCTTAAAGACCTTGGTATAACTGCGGTAGACGTCGCCATTCTCCTTTTCGCAACGCACCTTCAGCACATTCTTGAAGTTCTCTATCTGGAAAGGAAGTGAGTTTTCGCCGAGCACATTCTCCAGCAGGTCGTTCTGGAACGAGTTGAGTTGGTCGAGGCGGGCGATGCTTTCATCGGTGGCGTTACCCTCCGACAGGTCGTACTTGTTGTAGACCATCAGATAGGAGTAGTAGAGATCCTTGAGTTGTTTCAGTCGGTTCTTGTCGGTAACGCCGACAGCATCGCAGGCATTGACGATGGCACGGTTGTGCACATCGATATTGGCCCTCAGGTCAGAGGCTATCCTGTTGCGCTCCTCTTGTTGGCGACGGGCCTCCTCGATGGCACGCTGACGCGCAGCCTCCTTCTCGGCTTCGATGCGCTGCTGTTCCAGACGACTGTACTTGATGCTGAGTTTTCCCATCATATCAGCCAGATTACGTAGACGGTATTCATAGATCGGCACGTCGGCCAACACGGTGTTCGAATCGAGCCACATCAGGCTGTCGCGGAACTCATAATCGTGCTGGATCGAGGTGAGCGCCTTCTGTGCTCGGGTACGCACGGAGACACAGAGGTTGGTCAGGTCCACATAGTTCTGCGGCTGATCCTCCAGATAGCGCGTCATGGCGGCTGTGTCGTTGACCCAGGCGGTGTCGAGGCCGTAGTTACTCAGCAACTCACCGACGCTAAGCACGGTGGGTACATCGGGGGTCTGGGCCTGCAAGGTCTGGGGGAAAAGCGAAACAAAGAGCACGGCAAGGGTGGCTGCCGCCTTGAACACAGGGTTGTGTCTGTTCATCTTATAGCTGTTTTTCATGATGTTTTCAAGTTTTATGCCTTCTCGTCGGCACCGACTGCAATCCTACCGGTCGCCGTAGGAGCTGGCATCGAAGCAGTGCGTGCAGATGCTCTCCTTGGGCAGGCCGATGGCCTGGCACACGTCGTCGACGGTATTGAAGCGCAGTGTATCCACGCCCACATGCTGGCGGATCACCTCCACCATACGGGTATACTCGGGAGTCGTGTGGTTGTGGTAGGCCTCGAGCTTGGCGGCGGGAATGTCTTCACCGATGCGTCCGCCCTCGAGCTCCTCGATGACACGGCGGGTAATCAACTCGCGGTCGGTCTTCGACTCGCTGAAGTTGAGGAAGGTGCATCCGTGTACCAGCGGCGGGCAGCTGATACGCACATGGACACTCTTGGCTCCAAAGTCGTAGAGCATCTTGACATTGTCGCGCAACTGGGTGCCACGGACGATGGAATCGTCGCAGAAGACCACATTCTTGCCCTCGAGCATCGCACGGCTGGGGATGAGTTTCATCTTGGCCACCAGCTGGCGGTCGGCTTGACTGACGGGCATAAAGCTGCGGCTCCAGGTAGGTGTGTATTTCAGCAGACCGCGTTTGTAGGGTATCTGACGGCCGTTACTGTAGCCCAGAGCCATGCCGATACCGCTGTCGGGAATGGGGCTGACGAAGTCGGCGTCGACATCGTCGCGCTCGCCCATCAGGCGACCCAGGTTGTAACGCACCTCCTCGGTGTTGATGCCCTCGTACTCAGTGCAGGGGTAGCCGTAGTAAATCCAGAGGAATGAGCAAATCTGGTTGCGGGCCTCGGCGGGACGCATCACCTTGATGCCGCCGTCGACGCTCACCTTCACCACCTCGCCCGGACCCACAAAACGGCAGGTCTCGAAGCCCAGGTTGACATAACTGTGGCTCTCGCTAGCCACGGCGTAGTCGTTGCCACGGCGGCCGATGATGATAGGCGTGCGGCCATAGCGGTCGCGTGCGGCGATGATGCCGTCGGGCGTCAGGATGAGCATCGTGCAGCTGCCCTTGACGCGGTTGTAGACATTCTCGATGCCTTCCACAAAGTCCTTGCCCTGCGAGATGAGCAGAGCCACCAACTCGGTGGGGTTGGTGCGGCCCATCGAGAGGTCGGTGAACTGCTGATGCTTGCTCAGGCAGTCCTGTTCCAGCTCGACCACGTTGTTGATCTTCGACACCGTGGCGATGGCGAAGCGGCCCAGGTGCGAGTTGACCATCACGGGTTGTGCCTCGGTGTCGCTGATGACGCCGATACCCACGTTGCCACCCATCTCGGCCAAGTCCTTGCTGAACTTGGGTCTAAAATGCGAGTTCTGGATGTTGTGGATGTTCTGATGGGGCTGTTGGCCGTCAAATGTGGCCATACCGGCACGCTTGGTGCCCAGATGCGAATGATAATCCGTTCCATAGAACAGATCGGTGATACAGGGATGTTCGGAGACTACTCCAAAGAAACCACTCATTGTTTGTACTTTTAAATTATAAATTAATATATTGGTTTATAAACTAATACATGCCTTTTCGCAACACTTTTAAAAATGCAAATATACGAATTATTCAGTACACCCGAATAACAATTTACTAACATCCAGCAGACAGAATCGTTAATTTTTCTAAAATAGGAAAGGCCATCTAGCCCATAACGCCCTATCAACTCCCTGAAGGCTGGCTGAAAGCTGGCTGAAAATTGGGGGTTTTCAGCCAGCTTTCAGCCAGCCTTCAGCAAGTTAACTTTATAAATACCTGAATATTCTTCAGTTACAAATGTTAAATATGGTTAATTTAACATTTGCATTTTTTGTCGTGAAAGAAGGGGAATCAGCGAAGGAACCGCGTGATTTCACGCTCGTTGATGTTGCGATAGTGGTAGGTGGTGGTGGCCACGCCATTGTCGAGCAACACCACAAAAGGACGTTGTCCGAAGGTAATGCGAAGGAAAAGTCCTTCGGGGAGGTCGGAAGGTTCGTAATAATGTACCCGATTAGCGTCCAGATGGTTACGCTTGACGATGGAACCCAGCTTCTCGCGGGCCATGCGGCAGTAGGGGCATCCGCGGGTGACGAAAGCCATTACCTGGTGCCCCTCGGCCAGATGCTCGTCGGACAGCAGTCCGTCGGGGCCGATAGCTTCCTCGAGCAGCGGCCGGTCGTAACGGCTTTCCTCGGGGCCGAACATCCAGTTGTCGGGCACCGATATGCAAAACACCGCCACCAATACCGCCACAGCGAGCACAATGGTGACAATCACCCTGGGGGTTCTGGCCGTCCGTGACTTGCCTGTCTGTCTGCTTAATCGGGTGTAACCCAGCACCATCAAAATCAAGACCGCATTCTTCAGCAGCGATACCGCCGGCGACATATCGGCCAACCGACCCATGCACTGGCACGAATCGGTACGCCCGATGAGGAGCGCGTAACAGAGAAACAATGAGAAGAAGAGCAGTAGCGCCAAGGCGACCAGGTTGACCCATCGGCGCCACCAGCCGAGGGCTATCAGCAGGCCCAGCAACAGCTCGGCGGCGATACAGAGGCGTGCCACCAGAAAGCTGATGTTCAGCGAAAAGAAACTGTAGGAATAGATGTATAATTCAAAGTCGTCGATGGCCATCAACTTGGCCACCGCCGACACCAAAAAGAGGGCTGCAAGGAGCCCCCTCAGCACTAGGGACGACCACTTAGCGGCGCTGCTCATGGCAATGCACGTTGTGCACATCGACATGGTGCACCGAGTGCTCGCCGGATTCGGTGACGTACTTCTCCTCGATGGACATCTCGGTGATGTCTTCGCACTTCATGCCATGGTCGACAACCATGATGGGGTTGTAGTTGTAGTCGGCGCCTTCGATGACACACTCACAGTTGCGGTCCTTACCGCATCCGATAGTAGCCAGGGTCATCAACGCCAATACCGGCAGCAATATTTTCTTTTTCATAGCCTACTGGTTTTTCAATCGTTATAGACACTGTCAATCATAAACTCGTAGTCGGTGCAGATGAGCGAATCGACCTGCAGCGAATCGAGCGACGTATGGGGGTTGAACGTCTTGAGTTGTTCACACTCGCCGTGCTCGATCTTGATGACACGCACCGTCGAGGTGCCAATCACGGCGCAGCGGCAGGTTTTCTGCTTGGAGCATCCGACGGCCAGAAGGGTCACCGCGGCAAGACAAAGGATCAGTTTCTTCTTCATACTATGGGTCATTTTACAATGATTTCAATAATTCTTCAAGGCTGACCTCGTCGTGGATCAGCACATCGCGGGGTTTCGAGCCATTGCTCGGGCCTACGATACCGGCAGCCTCAAGCTGGTCGATGATACGGCCTGCACGGTTGTAACCCAGCTGCAACTTGCGTTGTAATAGCGATGTCGAACCGAACTGCGACGCCACTACCAGTCGGGCAGCATCGTTGAAATATTCATCCTTCGACTTGGCATCGAACTCCTTGTTAGGCTCTTCGTTTTCGTCAAGATACTCGGGCAGTTCGAAGCCCTCGGGGTAACCGCGCTGTTCACCGATGAAACGCACCAGCCGTTCGATCTCGGGGGTATCGATCAGGGCACACTGCAGACGTATCATATCTTTGCCTGCCAACGAGATAAGCATGTCGCCTCGACCGATGAGCTGTTGCGCACCACCGGTGTCGAGAATGGTCTTGCTGTCGATACCGCTGGTGACACGGAAAGCCACTCGTGCCGGGAAGTTGGCCTTGATGGTTCCAGTAATAATATTGGTAGTCGGGCGCTGAGTGGCAATGATGAGGTGTATACCCACGGCACGTGCCAACTGGGCCAGTCGTGCTATGGGGAGTTCCACCTCCTTGCCGGCGGTCATAATAAGGTCACCGAACTCGTCTATTACCACTACAATATATGGTAGGAAACGATGGCCATTGGCGGGGTTGAGCATCCGCTTGCAGAACTTCTCGTTGTATTCGGTGATCTTTCTCACCTTGGCCTGCTTCAGGAGGTCGTAGCGACTGTCCATCTCTATACAGAGGGAGTTCAATGTGCGCACCACCTTCTTCACGTCGGTGATAACGGCTTCCTCCTCATCGGGCATCTTTGCCAGATAGTGACGTTCCAGGGCCGAGTAGAGTGAGAACTCCACTTTCTTCGGGTCTACCAGTACCAATTTCAACTCAGAAGGATGCTTTTTATAGAGCAACGACGCCAATACGGCATTCAAACCCACCGACTTGCCGGTACCTGTGGCACCAGCCATCAACAGGTGGGGCATCTTAGCCAAGTCGGTAACCAGCACCTCGTTGCTGATAGTTTTGCCGAAGGCTATGGGCAACTCCATCTTGGCGTTGCGGAAGGCCTCGCTTTCAAGCATGGTTTTCATGGCCACCACCTGGGGTTTGGCGTTAGGCACCTCGATGCCCACGTTACTTTCGCCCGGGATAGGGGCAATGATACGGATACCCAAGGCCGCCAGCGAGAGGGCGATATCGTCCTCGAGGTTCTTGATTTTGCTGATACGGACGCCGGGGGCTGGCTTGATTTTGTATAGGGTCACCGTGGGACCCGGGGTGGCAGTGATGTCGGTAATCTCGATACCGTAGTCGCGCAGGGTCTGCACGATACGGTCTTTATTGGCAATCAGCTCCTCCTTGGTGACACGCACGTTGGCGGTCTCCCAGTCTTCGAGGATGCTGGTGTCGGGCATGATATAGTCACTCAGGTCGAGATGCGGGTCGTATGGTTCGTCGACACCGTAATGGCGACGGTAGTCGTCGGGCTCCATTTCTTCGTCCGACTCATCGGTCTCATCCGGCAAGTCAACCTGTTCCGACGGATCGGGATCGTTGATAGTGAAGTTGATACCACTGTCATCCGGCTCGATGGGCTCCTCGGGCTGTGAGGCCTGGGCACGGGCGTTGATACGTTCGAACTCGTCGTCGATGTCGAAAGCCGGCTCTTCGTCCACCGGCAGGTCCTCCTTGGTCTCGGCAGACTGATGGAAGAGTTTGAGGGCTTCTTCGTCGAAGCCGTCGTCAACCACGGCGGTTTGCGGCTTCACAGCCTCCTTCGGCTTGACGACCTCGTCCGTATGGTCGGTACCCACATCGGCCAACTCCTCCTCTATGTCGCGGACCGCCTTCTTGAGATCCACCTTGGGCATCTTCAATTCGGGCAGTTCCATCTTGTGTACCAGCACCAGGAAGAGTACCGCCATGAAAAGCAGCACGACCAATGTCCACCAGCTCAGCCAGCTGTGCAACGGCTCGGCGAGCATCACACCGATACCTGCGTAGGTCTCGAAGCCGCCCGTACGAACCCAGGCGCCGCCGATATAACCTAGCGTCAGCGATATCCACAGCATCCAGAACAGCGTGCTTCCGAAGGTCTTCCACCAGGGCAGCACCACGACGTCCCACAGCCTCATGCCGTAGACGAAAAAGAGAAGCACAAAGCCCAAGCTACCAATACCGAAGAGATTGGTGGTGAAGAACTCAGCCACGCCATGACCTGCGGCACCCAACCATCCACCACTGCCGGCGGTGGAGTAGTAGCCCACCATGGCAATCAGCAGGAAGATGGAAAAGAGCACGTAGAATGCACCGCGGATGCGGCCGAAGCGCTTGCTGCGCAGAAAATCCACAAAGCCGCTCCCCTTCTTGCCGGGAAGCGACTTGCCTTTTTTACCCTTGACCGTTTTTTTCTTTTTACCCGTAGCCACTTACATCTGACAACTAACAACCGACAACTATTCCTCGCTCATCAGCTCCATGGCGTCCTGCAACTCGTTGCCCAGGGTCTCCATCTCCTCCTCGGTGAGGGTCTCGTATCCGTCGGGCAGCAGGAAGTCGGCCTCCTTCACTTTGCCACTCACAATCTCAGTGGCGGTGTAGGTGATGGCACGGCCTTCGCCGGCATCGATGGTGCATTCGAGGGGCATACCCTTGATTCCGCCGAAGAGAATATTGATTTTCGGGCCAATCTCATCGCTGTACCACATCACCATCGGGTGGTCGACACCCTCGTCGTCATAGGCGTGGCGGATCATTTTCTTGGCTGTGCGGCCGGCGATGGTCTTGGTTTCGCCCTGCACATACTCGTAGTAGAAGTGGCCCGGCTCGGTGTCGACGATGTCGACGCTGTCGAAGTCGCTGGCCTTTGACTCCTGTTTCACCAGGATCTTGCCGCTACCCTGATACGTGAACTCAAAACCCTCGCCACGGAAATAGTTGAGGTACATGCCGAGGTTCTGGCACGATGTGGAAGTCAAGTTTCGCACCAACACAGCCTCTGTCAAACCGTTGCAGAAGATGGGGCTCTTGGTGAACATGTCGTTGCCCGACACCTTGATTTCGGCCTGGCGCACCTCGGCGGGGAGGTCGATGGCCACCTCGCCGGTCGAGGCAACATCGTATTTCACAATACCTTTAAAGTCGTTCTGGGCCATCAGGCCACCCACCGTAAACAGCAGGGCGGCAGCCACTGTGAAGATCTTTTTCATCATTATCTCGTTTTAAGTTTTATTTCAATCCGTTGATCGTCGTTCAATTAATTGGTATAACTTGAAAGCATTTTATTTATTGTATGGCATAAAAAATTTTTTACCCACTTCAGACGTCAATTTTTTCAGAAACCGAAACCTTTGAACTCCAATATGTTGCATGACAATTAGAATTGTAAGCAGCTGTAATTCAACAAGTCTACCTGCCTTCTAGCTGACAACGCCCTATATACTCCCTGATAACTCCCTACTTTTCAGCAAGGTTCCAGCAAGGCTTCAGCTAGAAATCAGCGTATTTACCTGGCGTATAAGGCAATAGAAATGTTAAAATCACAGAACGAATTAGCAATCAACCGGTTGTAAAACACCACTTAACAACCGACCTTCAAAAAAATCGGCGCTATGTCGTTTTTTTCGTATCTTTGCAATCCGTATGAAGAGTGTTTTGACAGCTACCGTAAAGCGTTTATCGCTGATTTACAAACTGGTGCTCATGCTGGTCACCGCATTGCTTATCGTGGTGCTTTTCCCGCATACGCACCACGGGACGCATTATGACTACAAGGTGGGAGCCATCTGGCGCGGTGCCGACCTGGTGGCGCCCTACGACTTCGCCGTGATGCTCACCCCCGACGAGTTGGCCCTGGAGCAGGACGCCGAACGACAGAAGGCCATCCTCTACTACCGCATTGACTCAACGGCCCATGCCCGTGCCCTCGACCGGCTTGGCGACGCACATCTCACTGGTGCCCAACGCCGTGAGCTGCGACGCCAGATGGATAGCATCTACCGCATCGGCTACCTCGAGGTGCCCGAGGAGGGCGGTCTGGAGGGTCGTCCGATCGTGGTGCTGCACGGCAACGTGGGCAGCATGCACCGCAGCCGCGAGTATATCGGCAGCAACGACCTGACAGCCGGCCTGTTGCGCGACTCGATACTGATCCCCAACCTGGTACTCGACCGCACACGCACCACCCTCGAGCTCGACAGTCGCCTCTCGCAGATCAGCCATACAAGCCAGTTGGTGATGGCGGGCGACCACATTGTGGCCAAGGGCGAGGAGGTCACCGAGGAGAAAGCCCAGGTGATCCGAAGCTTGGAGGCCGAGAACGACCGCCGCTTCTCGGACCAGTACAGCCTCTGGGGGCAGATACTGGGTCAGCTGCTGCTGGCGGTAATCGCTTTCGTGGCCCTCTACATGTTCCTCAAGAACACACGCCATCCAATCCTGAACGACGACCGCAAGGTGCTCTTTGTCATGACAATCATCCTGTTGATGTCGGCGGCGGTGGCACTGGTGGTGAGGGTCAATCCGGAATGGGTGCTGCTGGTGCCGCTGTGTATCGTGCCCATCCTGATGCGCGTCTTCTTCGATATGCGGGTGGCACTCTACATCCACCTGACCACGGTCATCATCCTTGCCAACCTGGTACCCAACTCGTTCGAGTTCATCTTCTACCAGTTGGTGACGGGTATGATGAGTATCATCGCGGTACGCAACCTCGAACGCAGGAGCCAGTTCTTCACCCTCGCGCTGGTCATCTTCCTCTCCTACTCGTTCATCTACACCGCCGGTGTGCTCAGCCAGGACACCAACCTGCTGTCGCTCTCAGGCGAGAAGTACCTCATGTTCTTCCTCAACGCGCTGTTGACGCTGCTAGCCTACCCCCTGATCTACCTCTTCGAGAAGATATTTGGCATGACAACCAACCTGACGCTGATGGAACTCTCGAGCACAGGCCATCCCGCCCTGCGAGAACTGAGCCGGAAGGCACCGGGCACCTTCCAGCATTCGGTCCAGGTGGCCAATATCACCGAAGACCTTATCAACGAGATCGGTGGCAACGCCCTGCTGGCCAAGGTGGGCGCCCTCTACCACGATATCGGCAAAGTGGACAACCCCCTCTACTTCACCGAGAACCAGAATTCGGGCTTCAATCCCCACGATGAGCTCGATTACGCCGAGAGTGCACAGATTATCACGTCGCATGTGACCGACGGTCTCGATCTAGCACACCGCTACCGCCTGCCGGCCGAGGTGCAGGACTTCATCCGTACCCACCATGGCACCACCTACACCGGCTACTTCTACGCCAAGGAACTGGAGCGTCATCCCGACGGTGACTTCGATGTCAGCCTGTTCCGCTATCCCGGTCCGCGCCCCTACTCGCGCGAGACGGCGGTGGTGATGATCGTGGACACCGTCGAAGCTGCCTGCCGCAGCCTCAAACAACACACCAAAGAGAACACCGACCAACTGATAGATCGACTGATCGACAGTAAGATTGGTGAGCGGCAGCTCGACAACTGCCCCCTCTCTTACGGTGACTTGGCACGCATACGCCGTTTCCTTAAGGAGAAGATGATGAGCATTTACCACGTCCGCGTGGAATACCCTACAGTCAAAGGTCAATAACTAAGTAATCACACATCAGAACAATGAAGAAGAACATCTGGATACATATAGGCATCATTGCGGCCCTGTTTGCCGTGGCCTGCATCTACCTCTCGCCTGCCCTGAGCGGCAAGGCTGTCCGTCAAGGCGACATCCAGAAGGCCGAGGCCATGTCTTATCAGCAACGCATGGAGAAGGAACGTACCGGTACGACACCCAACTGGGCCGGCTCGATGTTCGGCGGAATGCCGGGCTATCAGATTGCATCCGAACCCCAGCACTCGGTGTTCCAACCCGTTAGGAACGCCCTCATCCTACGTCCCCTAGGCCTGGAACGCAACATAGGCGTGTTGTTCCTCTACCTGTTAGGCTTCTATGTGGCCATGTTGGCATTCGGTGTAAGCCCCTGGCTGGCGCTGGTTGGAGCCCTAGGTTTCGGCCTGGGCAGCTACAACCTCATCATCATCGAGGCAGGCCATATCACCAAGGCATGGGCCATGGCCCTGATGGCACCGGTGTTGGCGGGCATGTACCTGCTGCTGAGAGGGAGCAAGAAGCAGGAATGGCTCTGGGGTGCTTTGCTGTTCACCCTGGCACTCATCATCCAGATTTCGTGCAACCACATCCAGATCACCTTCTACACTGCCATCGGTTGCCTCATGATGGGGCTGGCCTATCTTGTGTATTCCATTGTAAAGAAGCATATTCCCTCGTTCTTAGTAAAAGTGGGTGTGCTGGTGGTAGGCGCCTTATTGGCCTTTGGATGCAATGCCCGTCTGTTGTTGGTCAACGAGGAATACGCCCGCTACACGATGCGCGGCGGCAACGAACTGACCGTCACCCCGGCCAGCCTTTACGGCGATGTCGAGGCTGCACCGCAGAACACCTCCGACGGACTTGATATAGACTATGCCTTCAGCTGGAGTTATGGCATCGGCGAGACCTACACCCTCCTCGTCCCTGGCGCCTTCGGTGGCGGCAGTGGTGAGCATGTAAGCACCGAATCGGCATTCTACAAGACCTTCCGCTCCGAGCAGGCACCGCTCTACTGGGGCGGTCAACCCTTTACGAGCGGTCCCGTCTACTTCGGCGCCATCATGATACTACTCTTCATCATGGGTCTCATTGTCGTGCGCGGCCCCGACCGGTGGTGGCTCCTTGGCGCCACCCTCCTGGCCATCCTTCTCTCTTGGGGTCTCCACTTCATGAGCTTCAACGGGTGGGTGTTCGAGCATGTACCTTTCTACAACAAGTTCCGTACACCGAGCATGGCGCTGGTGCTGGCCAATGTATGCACCGTCATCATAGCCGCCTTGGTGCTGGCTCAGGTGTTCAACAAGAAGAACACCCCCGCCGACCGCAAGCGTATCAACCTGGGCCTCTATGTGGCCACCGGCCTTGTCACAGGCTTGATACTGGTGGTATTGATACTCTCTTCCAACTTCGACTTCAGCGGTGCCTCCGACAGACAGATGGCCGAACAGTACGGCTCGCAGTGGGACATGATCCGATCGGTCCTGGTCAGCGACCGCACCGCCCTGTTACGTGCCGACTCATGGCGCTCGATACTCTTCATCCTGATTGCCGCTGTCATGCTATGGCTTTACAACAACCAGAAAATCAAGAAGGCCTGGATAGCCATCGCCGTACTGGGAGTGCTGACCGTGGTCGACCTCTGGGGTGTGGGTCGCCGCTACCTGAACGACGACAACTTCGCCGAGAAACGCGAGCTTGAGCTGCGCCGCGACCAGTGGGACTACGAAATTGACCGACAGGCTGCCACCTTCGGCGACCACCACTACCGCGTCTTCAACCTGGCTGTCAACACCTTCAACGACTCCAAGCCGTCGGCCTTCCACGACCAGGTGGGCGGTTATAGCGCCGCCAAGCTGAGCCGTTACCAGAACCTCATTGACTTCTACCTGAGTCGACACATCAACATCAACGTGCTCAACATGCTCAACACCCGCTACATCGTCCAGGTGCAGGGCAACCAGGCCGTCGTCAGACGCAATCCCGAGGCCCTGGGCAACTGCTGGTTTGTCGGCGAGGCGATGCCCGTGGCAGACCCCGACGAGGAGATTGTAGCCCTGAACAGCATCAATCCCTCCCGGACTGCCGTCATCGACACCACGAAATACAAACTGCAAAACTCGAAATTCATCGTTGACAGCGCCGCCACTATCGCGCTCGAACCCCAGGCCGTCGAGAGCTCAGACTACCGCAAGTACGTCAGCCACAGCACGACCGAACAGCTGGCCGTCTTCAGCGAAATCCACTATGCGCCCGACTGGTTTGCCTACATCGACGGCCAACCCGCCGAATACCTCTGCGCCGACTACGTGCTGCGCGCCATGGTGGTGCCCGCCGGCGACCATGTCATCGAGTTCCGTAACGAGGCTCCGCGCCTCCACCGCCTCGACAACATCACCCTTGTCATCTCCATCGCCACCCTGCTGGCCATGGTCGGCGCCGTGGTGTTGGTCTACTGTCGCCGGAAAGACGACACCGACCAACCCGCAACGCGATAGATTTGACAATCAACTCATTGCCAACCAACAGGGCACCTATCGCCCTCAAATTCAGGTATAATACCTATATACGCCCTATCAACTCCCTGCCTTCTAGCTGAAACCTCGCTGAAAACAGGGAGTTTTCAGCAAGGTTTCAGCCAGCAGTCAGCAAGTTAAGGTTATAAAAGATTGGAAATATGGCTATTATAAAAGTTAAATTATATTAATTTAACAGTCTTTTGGCCAAGGTAAAGGCGTCGTACATATTGTCCTCGAGCGAACAGTATTTCCATGCACCGTAGCGGCCGATGGAGTAAATGTCCTTCTGTGCGAGGAGTTCCATCTGCCGTTGCTTGTCGGCCTCAGATCGGCGTGTGATATGAACGTAGGCCGGATCCATCAGGACATGGTGCGAAGCGACGAGCTGCTGGTCGGTCACAATGCCGGCGGTGCGGAGGTCGGCGAGCGTGCGATGCAGAAGGGCATCGACGTCACCCACGGGCTGATCCTTGGCAAACCCGATCTCGACGTAAAGCGACATACGGTCCTGGCCGATGATATTGTCATAGAAACCAACCCGATAGAAGACATACTTGCTCTCGGGGATGTACAACCAGCTGTTCTTCCGCTCGGGCCCTTTGGCATCGAATCCAAGGTTGAATACCAGCACCTTGTTCCAAGTGTAGACATCATGGTCGTAGGGCATCGAACAGATGTCGAGCAAACGCGGCAGGGGCAGCGTCGAAATGAGACGGTCGTAATGCAGCGTACGGCGGTCGGTGACGGCGGTATGGGTCGAGGGATCGACCGACAACAGTCGCTCACCCAGGGCGATACGGTCGGTGTCGACGTGCGAGGCCACCGAGTTGACGATGCGTATGCATCCCTGACGGGGGTAAAGGAAGGTGGCGTTGTAGCTGTTTCCTTCGGGCTTTCGGAAGTTGCGGACAATCTGATCGCGGTCGGCATAGGGGAAGAAGCGGCCCATGGCGTCGACGTCGAGGCGGTCGAGGTCGGTGGCATAGAGCTTGGAGTTGTAGGGTATCAGGAACTTGTCGGCAATCGAACGGCCGAACTTGGCGTAGAGCATCTGCTTGAAGGTCTCGGACGGAGCCCCCTCGGGGATGGTGAAGAGGTCGTAAAGGCAGTCGATAAACTCCTCTTGCGACAGCTGGTGTATGTTCATCTGGAAGGGGAAGTCGACATGACGGTCGCCGTAGAGTATCTGGGTGTGTTTCTGGACGGTGAGCATCTCCTCGGGGTCGATGCGCTGCATGACGTAATCACGCAGTTCGGGATGCTGGAAATGGAAGAAATGCCCCGAATAGTCCCACACAAATCCGTCGCGATAGATGGTCTTGCAATAGCCGCCGATTTCTGGCTCAGCCTCGACCACAAGGTAGTCGTTCGTGGTGGCGGCAGCATAGCTGATGCCGGAGATACCGGCGCCTATGATAAGGTCCATGGTGTGTTCTAGCTGATAATGTTATTCTTTTTGATGTACCAACGGAGGGCAACGGTGGCCAATGCCGGGCAGCATCGGATGAGGGTGAAGAGGAGTCGCATGACACGGTTGCTACGATAGTATGCATTACTCCTGTAGTCAGGCACTTGTACCAGCAATTCATCGTAGATTTCCTTGTAAGTGGACGGTTGCGGACGGGAAGAGTTGCGAATATAGTTGGCCAGGGAGGAAAGGTAGCCCTTCTTGAGATACATGTAGTCTATCTCTGGTTTAAATTCCTCGTAGGCACCATGGCCCTTGGCGTAGGCCATCAGCTTGCCGAAAACGGCGAGGCGTTTCCGGTACTTGTCGCTCTGCTTGGTGGTGGTCACCGAACCGGGGCGGATGAGGTAGTGGTAGAGCGGTCGGTCGACATAGGCCACACTGGCGGCCTTCATCCATACGCACGAGACGAAGAAACTGTCGTCGGCAGCGCGGTCTTCGGGGAAGCGGATGTCGTTGTCGAGTACCATCTGCCGGCGGTAAATCATCGAGGCAAACAGGGATACGTAGTGGGTCAGCACGTAAGAACGGCTTTCATGGGTCAACGGACCTTCGGCGACGTGGGGGTTGACGAGCAGGTCGCCGGTGCTGCCGTCGGGAAAACACTTCTGCATATAGCAGCAGCAGATATCGGCATCGATGGCTTTCGCCCGATTGTAAAGCACTTCGAGCATGTCGGGTTCCACGGTGTCATCGGGGTCGATGAAGGAGATGTATTCGCCTTGAGCTTCAGGAATACCGAAATTACGGGCCATACCTGCCCCAAGGTTATGGTCGGGGGTGAGCACCCGGAACTGATGGGCACGGGGATGACCCTCGATGGTGCGCTGTAATATGGCTATACTGTCGTCAGGGCCGTGGTCATCCACAAAAAGGAATTCCACTTCGTCGAGGGTCTGCGCCAACAATGACTGTGTGCAGGCTTCAATATATTCGGCCACGCCATAGACAGGCAGAATCACTGATACTTTTACCATACTGTACTTTCTATTTTACCTACTTGTAACAATAACCCCCGTTAATCTCCAGGACGCTGCCGTTGACAAACGGATTGTTGATGCAGAAACGGACGGCATCGGCCACTTCGTCGGGGGTACCAAATCGGCCGTTGGCGGTCTTGCGGCAGATGTTTTGCCGTATTTCAGGAGGTTTAGTGGCCTGCCATTCTGTTTCGATAAATCCCGGGGCGATGGCATTGACGGTGGTACCGGTACCTTCAAAGTATTTGACAAGGTTCTTTGCCATGGCGACAACGGCGCTTTTACTGACGCCATAGGCCAACGACATACTGTGTGGGTAGATGGCCATCTCGGAGGCAATGAAGACGATACGGCTGCCATGAGGAATCGCATCGTAGAGGTCACGGACGAGGTAGAACGGGGTATTCACGTTGACCATCATCACACGCTCCCATGCTGCATTGTCGACTTCAGCGAGAGTATTGCTTCGGCAGGTTGTACCTGCATTAAGTACAAGACAATCCACAGTACCTTTTTTGCGCATTTCGTCGGCAAACATCGCCACCTTTTCCAGGTCGGCTTGGTCGACTTGTACCACTTCAACATCGGCAGCCCACGATGCCAGCCCTTGTCGACAGGTTTCGGCCGCCTCGGTGTCATGGCCAAAGGTAAGGGTGACTCTATACCCTTCATCCAGTAACATCCGTGCAATGGCCAAGCCTATTCCCTTGGTACCTCCTGTGACTATAGCGTGCTTCTTCATCCTTCGTTAAATTTCAGTTACTTGGTTATGCATCCTATATTGCTCCAAGATGGAGGCAATGGCGATGCTTTCGTTGCGTGTCAAACGGAAGGACTCCATTCTGTTATTGACTATCATCGATACAAACTCTTGTATCTCATAACGCAGTCCATCGCCATCATAGCTATAAAAATACTTCTTGTTCTTGGTTTGATCTTCATATCTCACCTCGAAATAGTCGGTCAACCACCAAGGAGCAGGCACATATACATAACCTTTTGTGCCGGAAATGACCAAGTTACCCTCCGTTTTGACACAAACACCTGTCGTGACAGAGGCAGTCGCATGGGGATACTCTATCTCTCCCTTGGTAAAGATGTCGACACCATATTGCATCCGAGAACGGAAGGTGACGTTCTGATAGTTCAATCCTAACAGCTTAATTACAGACATTAATGTCAGTGGACCATGCTCCATCAGGCTTCCTCCTGCCTGGTTGGCGTCGAGTTCCCGGGTTGGAGGTTCTACCAATTTGGACAATGAAGCCCTGACATCAACCACATCGCCAATAACACCACTTTTCACCATGGTCACCAGTCGCATAAATCCCGGGCTATGTGCCGTCTTGCTGGCTTCCAGCAACACAAGTCCTTTCCGTTCGGCCAAATCGTATAGCTCTCGTGCTTCAGATTCTGATAGTACAAACGGGATTTCACACAACACATGACGATCTGCCTCAAGAGCTCGACGACAGTATTCATAGTGAGTCAAATGCGGCGATGCAACATATACAGCATCCACTGCCTGCAGGAATTCCTCGTAATCATCGAAAGACTCCTGCAACCCGTTTTCATTACAGAATGCATCGGCAGCGGCCTTATCTGGATTGAAAACGGCCACAGCCTCCACCCCACTCACCACTTGGCTCTCTGGCACAAAACGACGTGCAATACGGCCAGTACCCACAATTCCAATACGATGACACCCATCGGCTGCAGCTCTAAGCTGCGTCGACGATATACCTTCTGTTCGTGGAAGGTAGACCACTTGGCAGTACTCGTTCAGGTAATCGAATTTACCCTCCCAGTCAGACCCGATGGCGAATATATCAACTCCATACTTCTGTATATCATCAATCTTCTGACCCACATAATCCTCTATAATCACCTTATCTGCATAGCCCGTGGCTTTAACGGCATCCACACGTTCTAGCACATTGTTTTTGACATTTAATTTACCTCGCCGACGGTCAAAACTATCACTTGTCACGCCTACAATCAAGTAATCACCCAACTCTTTCGCCCGTCGTAAAAGGTTGATATGTCCTTGATGTAACATATCGTATGTGCCGTATGTGATAACGATTTTCATAATGTGTCCAATTGGGTTCTAACTATGATTCTATTGCCTCTTCTATCGTTCTAATCACCATTTCAGATGGCATCAATCCATTAATGGGTTTCAAATGCTCATCAAAAAACCGTTGGCGATCTTCCCGTTTGGGATCATTACCTGCGACCACGACTTCGCTGATAAACTCTTCTACTTCCTCCATATCACGTCCTTGATAATGACACCCGAATGCCTCCAGTCCGATGCGATTGAACCGAGAGGCGAACTTGTCGTCATGGGTCAAGTACATGACAGGCTTGTTCACAAACAAATATTCTGTCGTGAATGAACCGCAGTCATGGACCATTGCATCCGATGTCATGAAAAGGTCTATGTATGAGGATTCCTCTAATTGGGTATTCTCCATCGTAGCCCATTTTTCATAATAGGCTTTGGTTCGTTCCTCACCCCACAACTTCTGTAGCTTGAACTTCAACAACTGATGTGGCTTGAATGCGAACTGGACTTGATCCTTATACTTGTTGGCCAACTCCACCATATCATCACAATAGATCAGGAAAGTGGACAATTCCAACACTCCATCTATCGTATGATGAGGTGCCCATATCAAGCGTTTCTTCTGTTTTTCTTGTGGTTTCCACACATTTGCTGGATGATAGTCGTTCCGGAGGAATACTTCTGTCCCAGGGAAACCTGTAACAACAGCATTGGCACCATGGCATCTCGACCGACTTACAGCATCCTCCTTGTGCATATCCGTCTCCAAGAAATAGAAGCCTACCAAATTATGGAAAATCAGGTCGTAATTGTCACCACCCATATTTAACCCCAGGAAGGCATAGGGGACATAGCATGTCAGCCTGTCACGGAAGTGGTAGACAAAGTATTGTGGTAATTGATCCTTGTAAGGCGTCGAGAATATCACCACGTCAGGATTTAAGGTCTTCTTGATATCTACCCATTTGTGACGTTTCTCATCATATGGGATGACATATTCAAAACCTTTGTCAGAGATAAACTTTTCAGTGCGTGCCAGTGTGTCATTAACTTCTTCACGACTAAACCCCTTGTATTTCGAATAGGGGTATATTACCACATAGGGATGGTAGTGCGGATTGTCACGCATGGCACGAAACAGGTAGTCTGACTTCCACATACCAGGAATGGTCAGCATAAAAGCCACTTCAACACATTCCTTCCCTTTCAACCGATGTGCCGCTTCCTGCTGCGAATGTCTGAAAGCCTTGATGTATCGCTTGTTGATAGCCGGCACATGATTGCGTAGCACATCTTTGTAGGCCCACATCAAGCGGAGCTTGTATTTCAACGATCTGTCAGGAGATTTCATTATTGAGCATTGCTTGGGCCCTGAATGTATCTCCAGGCCTGGTTATTTTTATATTCTCCTGCTCACCCTCAACAACAGCAATTTTCACTCCAGGCATATAACGTCGTACGACACCACAGTCATCCGTAACATGGAACTGAGGGTCTTGAAGGGCACGCTGGTAGGCATCACGCAATAGAGGTAGACGGAAAGCCTGCGGTGTCTGTGCTAACCACATCAAGCGTCGCTCTGGTATGCGGGCAATCATACGACCACCATCCATGGTTTCAAAATCAGGATGTACCTCCCATACCGTATCGGTCGATGGCACACCGACACCTACGGCCTCATGATGTTGCAGAGACTCTATCACACGGTCAATCACCACTTCCGAAAGCATCGGACGTGCTGCATCGTGTAGCAACAAGTTGGTGTCATCAGGTTTGTCAATATAAGCCATCAAAGCATTGAGTGTCGACATGTAACGTTCACTACCGCCGTCTACAACTTTACCAAGCTTCGGCCAACGGTTTCGGTCAACAATGGTTTGAAACTCAGCTCGCCAGTCAGGATGTATCACTACCGCCACCTCATCGATGGCCGGGTGAGAGCAGAATCGATCGATAGAATACTCGATGACAGTGCGGTTGCCTAACGGCAAAAACTGTTTAGGCACAGCCGAACCCATCCGGCTGCCTGTGCCACCTGCCAGTATCACCGCAATATTTTTCATCTATTCGCTCTTTTGCATCAGTTTGGTATAGCCCCAGGCAAATAGGCCACCCCAAAGCAATACCACCAGCAACTGTACTTTCCAGTCGGTTCCCACCAGCACAGCCGGTGCTATCACGATGGCTTTCAGACAATAGTACACTATCTTGCCAGCCACGATAGCGACAAAGACTGCTGCCACTGCACCCCATCGTTTCACCAGCCATTTGAAGAGCATTGCCACCGTGGCCAATTCGGCCATCATGCAAACCATCTTGGGGGCTGTTGGCATACCCACTATTAGACAACACACCAACGGAAGCAATATTGCAAGTGCGAGTGAGTTACGCCAGTCACTACTCACCAGTATACCCACCAACAACAATGCCAACATTGGATTAGCCATATACAGCGGCCATGCCAGCACATGCGACATTGCAGGGATCAAGCAACCTATCGCCAGCAACACCGCATCAACCATCGCCACCGTCAAGATTGATCTAGTTCTGTTTAATGTACTCATTTATCTGCTTATTATATTCTTAATAATTGTGCAAAAATACATCTTTTTTTCATTCCTTCAAAATAAATTATCTAAAACATCGTTATTCAGCCAAATATATTGTACCGACAAATAAAGAAACAATAACACATAGCACAACCTCACAATGAAAAAGACAATTCTGCTTTTCGCCGCCATGCTGCTTTTTACCTCGCTTGAGGCCACCGCTCAGAACCAAATCGATCGTCAGGGCAGACGCCAAGGCCACTGGGTACGCCTCGACAAGGATGGCACAAAAATCTATGAGGGCGACTTCCTCGACGGACAGGAAACAGGTACTTTCACCTACTATTACCCCAACGGAACGGTACGTATGCGCAATGTCTACACCGAACCCGGCGTGCGTTGCCACCATGAAGCTTTCGACGAACAGGGCCGTTTGGTCGCTCGAGGCGAGTATGACCGCCGCAATCGCGACGGACATTGGCAGTTTTATGCTGAAGACGGTCGCCTTGTCAAAGAAGCCGACTATCGCATGGGCGTCAAGGACGGTATCCACATCATCTATACCCAACAGGGCGACACCGCCGAAGTGACCCACTGGCGCAACAACCATCGCCATGGCCGCTGGTGGAAACGCATCGGCCGTCAGGGCTACATCACCGGCACTTATGTCGACGGTGGTCTTGAAGGACGCCTCGTCGAGTACGACGAACAAGGCCTTCTCTGCCGCGACGGACACTATCTCGCCGGCCTCAAACACGGTAAATACCAGTACTTCGAGAACGGACAACTCACTGTCGACGAGCGTTGGCAGCACGGTCTGATGACCGATCGACGCATACGTATGCTCACCCCCGAGGAGCAATTCGTCTCCATCCATGACATCACATGCCTCGCCCCGCAGGGCAAGTCCAAAGTTGTCGTCGTGCTCAACGACGGTAGCAAGCTCACCACCCTCGAAAATCCCGAACTGGTACTCGACCGTATCGGCGACGAACTCTTCGACTGTGCCAACCGCAAAAGCCGTGTTATGGTGGCCCGTCGTGCCATCCAGGGCATGGGCAAAGACAATGAAGGCCGCGATATACTTCTCCTTGAACCACAACCCGACTTCGCCATCTTCCCCGACGAGGACGGTGTCAAAATGGTTCGCAGCCGCCACTTCGACGACGAACCCGCACTGAAAGAGAAAGAATAACCTCCTTTAAATTGACCGTCGCCGCCCAAACCCTCGGCTGTAAACTCAACTTTGCCGAAACCGCCGACCTCCTTCGCCGTCTCGCCGAGGAGGGGAATACCATTGTCGACTTCCACACTGTTGCCGACCTCTACATCATCAACACCTGTACCGTCACCGCCGTGGCCGAGAAAAAGTGCCGCAACGCCATTCGCCAGGCCCATCGTCTCAACCCCGACGCCCAGATTGTCGTCATGGGGTGCTTCGCCCAAGTGGCAGCCGACGAGATATCCAAGATGCCCGGTGTGACACAAGTACTTGGCAACGAGAGTAAACGACTGCTATCTTTCTCCGGCGACTATTCCTCGTCGGGAGGACCTGTCCGCACCCGTACCTTCTTCAAAATCCAGGATGGGTGCGACTATTTCTGCACCTACTGCGCCATACCCTTCGCCCGTGGCCGTTCGCGTTCCGCCACCATCGAGGAGACTCTGTGCGCCGCTCGCCACATTGCCTCCTCAGGTGCCAAAGAGGTGATACTCACAGGAGTCAATACCGGCACCTTCGGACAACACCAAGACGAGTCTTTTCTCGACCTTCTACGCGGCCTTGACCGCATCGAAGGCATCCAACGCTATCGCATCTCGAGCATCGAACCCAACCTGCTCACCGACGAAATCATCGACTTTGTGGCCCACAGCCGAGCCTTCCTACCCCATTTCCACATCCCGCTCCAGGCAGGTTCCGACCACGTGCTGCAACTCATGCACCGACATTACGACACCGACCTTTACCGCAACAAACTGCTCAAAATCAAATCAGCCATGCCCGACGCCTGCATTGCCGCCGACGTCATGGCCGGTTTCAACGGCGAGAATGAGGAGGAATTCCGTAAAGCACTGGCTTTCATCGACTCCATCCCCATCTCCTATCTCCACGTTTTCACCTATAGCGACCGACCCGGTACGGCCGCTCTCCGCCTAGCCGAGAAGGTACCCGTCGCCATCCGACACGAGCATACCGCCCGACTGCTCGAACTCAGCGAAAAAAAACACAACGCCTTCATCCAGAGCCAGCTCGGCAAATGCCGCCCCGTCCTTTGGGAATCCACCCCACACTCGTCACTCATGCTGGGATGGACCGACAACTACATCCGCGTCTGCCGCCCCTACGACCCCACACTGGTCAACACCATCGAAAACGTCATCCTGACCCATGACAACATAGTAAAAGAGGCCGCCTCGGATTGAGGCGGCCTCTTCACTTTATGTTGGCATGCAAGAAGTTATCAGTCTTTCTTGCTGCACTTGCATCCACCGAGGCACTTGTAGGCCAGACCGGCGAGGGCAGCACCCACGAGCGGAGCCACGATGAAGAGCCACAGCTGGCTGCAGGCATTCCAAGTAGCGCAGTTGCTGAACAGGGCCTGACTGATGGAGCGGGCGGGGTTGACCGAGGTGTTGGTCAGCGGGATGGAAATCAGGTGGATAAGTACCAGGGTAAGGCCGATGGCCAGGCCAGCGAACTTGCCGTTTTCATGGCGATCGTCGGTGACGCCTAGGATGACCATCAGGAAGACGAAGGTCAGCAGAGCCTCGACCAAGAAGGCGCCGCCCATGCTGACACTCAGGTAGTTCTCATTACCCGTGGCGGCGGCAAAGTCGGCACCGAAGCCGTTGGCGGCAAAGACACCCGTCTCGCCCAGACCGGCAGTATTCCAGATGAGCAACAGGATGGCACCGGCAGCAATGGCGCCAACAACCTGGGCAACCCAATAAAGAAGCATGTCTTTCAACGACATACGGCCATTGACCCACACACCGAACGACACAGCGGGGTTCAGATGGGCACCGCTGATATGGCCGATGCCATAGGCCATGGCTATAACGGTGAGGCCGAACGCGATAGCCACACCGAGAAATCCGACATGTCCGAACAGCGCAGTACCGCAGCCGCCCAGCACCAGCACGAAGGTACCCAGACCTTCAGCCCACATTTTGTTGCAAATCTTCATAGTATTACGGTTTTAATTGGTTAGTATTTTATTTTGTTAACGCAAATTAACTAAACTTATTGCATCGACAGTCGCATTATTTTACTTTTTGCAACCGAAAGCATCTCCAAATAAATGTGCTGGGAGAATATCGAACCACCAAATTAAATCGTGCACGACATATTTCCGACAAGACCATAACATGACCGTATCTTGACCGTGTTTTGTCCGACTGCAGTCGGAGTTGACTCGGACTTGACTCGGAGTTGAGTCGGACTTGATACGGAGTTGATACTGACTTTGAGACAGTTAAATATTTTTTATACTACAACCATACTGATAATCAAGTGGTTAGGCTACAAAATGGAATCCTAATACTTCTCTGGGCATCGGCGGACAAAGGGGACAGAAAATGACCGAGGGGCCCCACGGGAGCCCCTCGGAAATTGCAATTAAATCGTGCACGATGTATTTTTAGTAGCTCCGTGCGAAGACCACACGGCGGTGGCTGGGCTTGCCGCTGTAGACACATTTGCCCTCCTCGTCGGGGGCGTCGAACGGGATGCAGCGGATGGTAGCCTTGGTCTCCTCCTTGATACGTTCCTCGGTCTCCTGGGTACCGTCCCAATGGCAGAGCAGAAAACCGTTCTTTTCAATCTCGGTTTTGAACTCCTCCCAGGTGTCGACCTTGCGGGTCATCGAGGTTCGGAAGTCGGCGGCCTTCTTATAAAGGTTGGCCTGGATGGTCTCCATGAGGTCATAGACGTGGTCGGCGATGCCTTCGATGGGCATGGTAATCTTCTCGAGCGTGTCGCGACGGCAGACCTCGCAGGTGCCGTTCTCGAGGTCACGCGGGCCGATAGCCAGGCGCACGGGGACACCCTTGAACTCATATTCGTTGAACTTCCAACCCGGCTTGTACTCGGGACGGTTGTCGTATTTAACCACCAAACCTTTGGCTTCGAGTGCCTTGACGATGGGTGCAATGTGCTCGTCGAGCTGGCGTTGTTGTTCGTCGCTCTTGCAGATGGGCACGATAGCCACATGGATGGGGGCCAGATGCGGCGGCAGGACGAGGCCGTTGTCGTCGGAGTGGGTCATGATGAGGGCGCCCATCAGACGGGTGCTGACGCCCCAGGAGGTGGCCCAGACATACTCCAACTGGTTCTGTTTGTTGAGGAACTGCACCTCAAAAGCCTTGGCAAAGTTCTGTCCCAAGAAGTGGCTGGTGCCGGCCTGGAGGGCCTTGCCGTCCTGCATCATGGCCTCGATGCAGAGGGTGTCAAGGGCACCAGCAAAGCGCTCGTTGGGGCTCTTGTGGCCTTTGAGGACGGGCATGGCCATATACTTCTCAGCGAACTCGGCGTAGACCTCGAGCATGCGGCGGGTCTCCTCCTCGGCCTCCTCGCGGGTGGCATGGGCAGTGTGGCCTTCCTGCCAGAGGAACTCGGCGGTGCGGAGGAACATGCGGGTGCGAATCTCCCAGCGTACCACGTTGGCCCACTGGTTGCAGAGGATAGGCAGGTCGCGGTAGGATTTGATCCAGTTCTTGTAAGTGCTCCAGATAATAGTCTCGGAGGTGGGGCGCACGATGAGCTCTTCCTCGAGTTTGGCGGCGGGGTCGACGACGACGCCGTTGCCGTTGGGGTCGTTCATCAGGCGGTGGTGGGTCACCACGGCGCACTCTTTAGCGAAGCCTTCCACATGTTCGGCCTCGCGGCTGAGGAAGCTCTTGGGGATGAACAGCGGGAAATAGGCGTTCTGATGGCCGGTCTCCTTGAACATACGATCCAACTGGTCGTGCATCTTCTCCCAGATAGCATAGCCATAAGGCTTGATGACCATGCAGCCGCGGACGGCGCTCTGTTCAGCCAAATCGGCCCGTACTACCAGTTCGTTATACCATTCAGAGTAGTTTTCACTGCGTTTAGGAAAGTCTTTTGCCATATTTTTTGTAGAAATATACAATAATAATGTTGAACAATCGTTTACTAAATTGGATTGCAAAATTACAGAAAAAAAAACATACGGTGAAATCTTTTATCGACAAAATAGGCAAGCATCTGATTATCATATTGTCGCTAATAGCCCTACCTTTAGGGGCCAAGGCTCAGGTAAGGCTGACTCCCGACACCTTGGAATGCTACATTGTAGGTTTCTCGGCCGGCATGATGATGCCAAACAGCGGAAACAACAGCCTTGGAATTTCGGGGGGCAACATGAAAGATCTCTATGGATCACCTTACCTGAACTTCGCCATCGAAGGAAGCTACAAGACACAAAGTGGATGGATGACCAACTTGGACGCCGACCTATGGTTCGGTCTCAGCAGCGACAATCTCCGGCAACGCGAAGTACGCTACAGCAATATCTTCCTCCCTGGTAACTTCACTCTCAGTTGGGGTGGGTATGATGGCAATGTAACAGCCTATAACCGAGGCCTGGCCATACGTCCCGGCATCGGGAAAATCATCAGGGTATCGCCCCAAAACCCCAATTCGGGCGTGCTGCTGAAAGTGGGAGGAGGCTGGATGATGCAGAAGACCGTCTTCAATCAGGATTTCGACCAGGCACCGGTACCGCAGCTGAAGGACGACTATGCCAAGCTATATGACCACATGCGCAACGGCATCATCCTCACCGAAAGCATCGGTCTGATCTACATGAGCAACTATCTAACCTATATAAACCTGAAGCTCACCTTCGACATCAGCCAATGCTGGAGCTGGTCGTCGAGAGCCTATCAGATTGACGAGCTCATGGGTCTCAACGGTAAAGACGAGAGTCGCTACTTCGACCTGATCTACGGTTTCAAACTGACCTGGATGTTCCCCTTCACCGGCAAACCCACCTACGACTACTACTATTACTAGTCGACAACACCCAATGAGAACGCTATACAGCATAGGCATCTGGTTTTACACGCTGGGCATCCGCATGGCCGCCCTCTTCGGGCACGCGAAGGCTCGTCTCATGGTTGCGGGATGGAAGCAATGGCCCGAACAGGTGGCACGACTTGACCATAGTCGTTCAGTTGTGTGGTTCCATGCCGCCAGTCTGGGTGAGTTCGAACAGGCACGGCCTGTGCTTGAAGAATACCGTCGACGGCATCCCGATCATCAGGTGCTAGTTACCTTCTTCTCGCCCTCAGGCTACGAGGTACGCAAGAACTATCCCCTGGCCGATGCCGTATGCTACCTGCCGATGGACACCCCGCGCAACGTGCGGCGCTTTTTTGACGCTGTCCATCCCGACAAGGTCTTCTTTGTCAAATACGAGTTCTGGTACAACTACCTCAACACATTGAAGTGCAGGGGTGCGAAGACATACATCTTTTCCACCATCTTCCGACCCGACCAGTATTTCTTCCGTTGGTACGGCAGTTGGTTCCGTAGACAACTGAGACAATGCTTTGCACATCTTTTCGTACAGAACGAGGAGAGTCTGCAACTGCTGAAAACCCACGGTATCAGCCAGTGCTCGCTGGCTGGTGACACACGCTACGACCGCGTGCATCAGATAGCTACCGCTGCAGAAGGTGATGCCACAGTTGACACCTTCCTGCAAGGCTATGAGGGAAAGGTGCTGGTGGCGGGAAGTACCTGGCCACCCGATGAGCAACTGCTGGCACGTCTGCGTGACAACAAGGAGTGGTTCCCTGAACGTCTTATCATCGCTCCGCACCAGATACACGAAGAGCATCTGCGCAGCATCGAAGCCCTCTTCCCCGACAGCATAAGATACTCTCAGTTGTCCCCACTCTCCAATGGGAAAGTCCTTATCATTGACAACATCGGCATCCTCTCCAAGCTCTATCGCTACGCCACCGTGGCTTATATCGGCGGAGGCTTCGGCGTGGGCATACACAATATTCTTGAGGCTGTGGCCTACGGCAAGCCCGTCATCTTCGGACCCAACCACCACAAGTTCCAGGAGGCACACGACATCATTGAACTCGGAGGCGGCATGACCGTCGACGAACACCCCGATGTGTCACTCCTACAAAAATGGTTTACCGACGAGGAGTCCTACCGGTCTGCCTCCGACGCCTGCCTCAGACTGATGCACCGGAACCTTGGAAGCACTGACATTATCTTGAACACCATTGAGAACTAGACTCGTACATATTATCCTCATCCTTGGAGCGACACTTTTCGCCTCCTGTTACACCTATCGTTACGTGCCCGACGGCGAGCATGTCCTCTACAAGAATAAACTAGATGTGACAATGGTAGATAGTACCGAGGTAAGCCCCGAAGTGAAAGATGCTCTCAAAAACGTACGCAACTACTATCTACAGAAACCCAACTCAAAGGTGCTAGGTATCGACCGTCTGCGGGTGGGCATGACTATCTACGGTATCGCCAATCCCAAAGACCATACTTTCATAGGCAATTACTTCCGTCGGCTTGGCCAAGCACCTCGCATCTACGACGTTGACCGCGCCAACCAGACCGCCAACCAGCTACAGCGACTCCTGCAAGCCAAGGGATGCTTCGGCAGTACCGTCAGCTTCGACACGTTGAAAATGACACGTCATAATATCACCGTGGGATACCACGTGAAAGCCACCCGGCGATATATGATCGACGACGTCAGTTATCATACCGACAACGACGCTGTGCGGCGTCTGCTCATCGAATGGCGTCCAGCCGCCATGATCCACGCCGGCGACCCCTATGACCAGGAGCTCATCGCCGCCGAACGAAGCCGTCTGGTGGCCAACCTGCGTGAAGCTGGATACTATCGCGCCAACAACGACATGATAACTTTCGAGGTGGACACCAATTATTCACCCGGACTGCTGAGTATCGACGTCCATGTCGATGGCCGCAACCTGCAGGTCTACCACATTAACAACATATACATCTACCCCAACAGCACAGCAGGCCTGGGGAACAACAACCGCAACGGCGCCGCCTTCGACACCCTCATCTACAACTACCCCACCCCATGGCGCACGGCCGACTTCCAGTTCGTCTACTCCTCTCCCATGACTCTCAGCCCACGTACCATCAGTCGCACCATGATGCTCTTCCCGGGCATGGTCTACAGACCCCGATTTGTCACCAGTACCTACAACTCGCTGCTCAACCTTCGCAACTTCAAATACATCAATATCGACTTCAGTGAGTCACCTTCGTCGAACGACACCCTGCCACTGGTCGACGCCCATGTGCGCCTTATCAGCTCTACACAGCAGAAAATCAGTCTCTCTCTCGAGCTCACTAACGCCTCGCCTCTGGGAAGCAGCGACAGCAATGCCAACTTCATCCTCGGTGGCAACCTCGGCATCGAGACTGCCCTCGAATACCAGCACAAAAACCTTTTCGGCGGTGCTGAACTGCTAAAAGTCAAACTCTCGGGACTCTTTGAACTGCCGAAAAACATCTTCCGCGGTGAAGGTGACGGGTTCTACGACCACTTCTCGGCCTTCGAGGCCGGCATCGACGCCTCGCTCGACATGCCCATCCTGCTACTACCCTTCACCTCACACCTGGCCTGGCAACGTGTCAAACCCCACACCCTGCTCAGCGCCGGCGGAAGCTACCAGTACCGCTACTACTTCGAGCGCATCCTTGCCAACACCTCATTCGGTTACAGTTGGAGCCATTCCCTCCGCGCTTCGCACCAGTTTCTTCCCATCGAACTCACCTTTGTGCGGATGCTCAACCTCGACAACGACTTCCGTCAACGCCTCAACAGCACCAGCGACCTGCGACTTAAGTACAAGTACAGCAGTCACTTCATCATGGATGCCCGCTACGACTATCTCTACACCAACCAGCAGTACGGCACCCGCCACAACTTTCACTCGCTGCATCTGAGCGTGGAGTCGGCCGGCAACGCCCTGGCTCTGGCCGGCAACCTGCTATCGGCACCGACCGACAGCAACGGCATCGTCGAGATACTCGGCGTCCCCTTCTCTCAGTATGTGCGCCTTGGCGGCGAGTGGACGCACTACACCTACCTGGGAAGCCGCAGCACTTTTGTCACCCGACTTCTCATCGGCGCCGGCCTACCCTACGGCAACTCAATGTCTATGCCCTACGAAAAGAGCTTCTTCGGTGGCGGCCCCACCACCATGCGTGCCTGGCAGTTACGACGACTCGGCCCGGGTAGCTACTCGGCCAACGGCGACCTGCTTGAACGTGTGGGCGACTTGCAGCTGGTGCTCAACCTCGAAGGGCGCTTCCCCATCGTGAGCATCCTCGAAGGTGCCCTCTTCACCGACATCGGAAACGTGTGGCTTCTCAATCCCAGCGACCAGTACACCGGCGGCGAAATCAAATGGAACAGCCTGCCTTCCGAGCTGGCTGTAGGCATCGGTCTCGGCCTCCGCGTCAACGTAAGCATCGCCACCCTGCGTGTCGACTTTGCAGTGCCGCTCTACGATCCGGGCTACAGCCCTGATCAACGCTGGCGCCCACGGCAATGGCACATCAACCAAGTGGTCACCAATTTCGGTATCAACTACCCGTTCTGATCACCCATCCATCATAATAATGAAGCGACAGAAAGTACTTACCTACATACTGATCACCGCCTCGGTCGTCTTCTGGGGCATCAGTTTCATACTGACCAAAGAGCTTTTCCTGACCGAAAAGCACATGACCGTCACCCTGCTCATTGCCATGAGGCTGGCCATCGCCTCGGCCGTGATGCTGCCCGCCCTGGCCCTCGGCCGCAAGCTGCAGCGCATCAGACGTGAGGACATCAAGTGGTTCCTGCTGCTGGCCCTCTGCGAACCCTTCATCTACCACCTCTGCGAGACCAACGGCGTGAAGCTTGTCAGCGGCTCCCTGGCCTCGGTGGTCATCGCCACCATCCCGCTTTTTGTGCCGTTCGGCATGTGGATAGCCTACCGCAAGCGCATCAGTCCCCAGCTGCTCATCGGCGTGGTGCTCTCGCTGGCGGGTGTTGGCGTGATGTTGATGGGGGGCGACGGTCTGACCGGCAACCTGCAGGGTCTCCTCTTCCTCAGCGGGGCCGTGGCCATCGCCGTAGTCTACACCCTGCTGTTGGTCAAGATTGTAGACCACTATCACCCCCTTGTCGTCACCACCTGGCAAAACCTTATCGGCCTCGCCTACTTCCTGCCGTTGGCGCTGGCTTTCGACAGCTCGAAGTTTGTTTTACTCTCATGGAGCCCCAAGATGCTGCTACTCATCCTCGTGCTCGGCATCTGCTGCTCCACCTTGGCCTACGCCGGCTACAACTACGGCGTGCGCAACCTAGGAGCCTCCGAGGCATGTATATTCAACAACGCCATCCCCATCTTTTCGCTTATCGCCGCCGTGCTGATCGGACAGGAGGTGTTCAGCTGGAGCAAGGTGGCCGGAATCGTGGTGGTCATCGCCGGTGTGGTCATAGCACAGATACCCGACCGTCGCTCATAAAGCATTGAAAATGAAAGACTGGCACGGAATTTGTAGCAATTTAATCGATTGATTATCAACCCAATGTAAGGTATGCTAGCTGGTGGCTAGCTGGTGACTGGCTGGTAACTGGCTGAAAACTCCCGGTTTTCAGCCAGCATTCAGCGAGAAATCAGGGAGAATGCAGGGAGTTACTGGGGAGTTACTGGGGAGTTCAATATTTTTCAAAGTCAAGTACCTCTAAATCACCAGGCTGCGAGTCGATGGTGAAGCGGACAAGTGTGCAGACGCGATGGAAACCCTGTCGGCCGGCCGCCCCGGGGTTGATGTGGAGCAGGTTGTACTCCTTGTCGTACATCACCTTGAGAATGTGGCTGTGGCCACAGACGAAGATGTCGGGTTCGGCCAATCGGAGCTGCCGCTGCAGGGCGGGCGGGTAGTGGCCCGGCCAGCCGCCGATGTGCATCATCAGCACCCGAAGGCCCTCGCATTCGAAGAAGTCGACCTCGGGCAGCTGAAAGTGCAGGTCGGAGGTGTCGCAGTTGCCCCATACGGCACGGACGGGTTTGAACTGGCGCAGCGGTTCGAGCACGTCGAGACCCAGGTCGCCGGCGTGCCACAGTTCGTCGCAGTCCTTGAAGAAAGTGTAGACCTGCGGCGGCACAGTGCCGTGGGTATCGGACAAGACACCAATTCTTTTCATCGTTCTTTGTATCTGATTTCTACACCCTTGCGGCCGTCATTCGTTGGCCTTGATTTCCTTGAGGTTCTCGGTAATCATCTCCTTGAGGTAGTTGATGATGTGGATGTCGTTCATCGACATGCCGTCGAGGGCCTCCTTCAACTCGTCGGTGTCGAGGACAAACTCGTCCTCATCGGTGCGGTAGGTGATGACAAAATGGATGTCTTCGTGGGCGGCGAGCAGCATGACGAGGGTGCCGGGCAGGTCGCCCATCGGAGGACGGTCCCAGTTGTTGTGCTCGAACCAGAACTCGAGCCTCGTGCCCTTGCCGAGCTCACTGGTGAGTTTCATGCCGCCACCGCACTTTTCGGTGTTCATCTTGATGAGGGGCAGGCCGAGGCCTACCTTGCGGGTGGTGCGGCTGGTGGTGTAGGGATCGGTCACCCGGGCCAGGAATTCGGGGCTCATCCCCTTGCCGTTATCTTCGATTGTAAAGTGGAAATCGTTGTTTTTCAAGCTGTCCACAATGGTCAGCTTCACGTCTTTGGCGTTAGCGGCCGTGGAGTTCTCCATCAGGTCGTAGACATGCATGGCCAGTTCTTTCATAGCAGTAGATTTTGGGTGCAAAAATACACATATTTTTTCAATGCACGAATAATATTTTTCAACTGGAGACGTTATGGTACGTATATATTGTAAAATAGTATGACACGAACACTCCGAAATACATTGACCCTGCTGATGGCGCTGCTGATGGCTGGCTGTACGGACGACATGGTACTGCCGTCGTTCATCCATGTGGAGGCCATCAACCTGGTGCCGCCGACCGAAGGGGCCATCACTCTGGAACCAGGCTTCTACACATCCGACATTGTGGCAGTCTACGCCGTGGCCCACTACCCGGGCGAAGCGACAGTAGACACGCTGGGGCTCTACCGGTTGCCGTGCGATATAGCAGTGCTGCACAGCGGTCAAGCCGAATACATCAACCTCTACCCCGCCGTTGAACAGAGCGGAAGCGCGCTGGCTCTACCATTCTATACATTCTACAACCGCATCCATATCGAAAATGTCACACTGACGACAGGCGACACCCTCAACCTCGGCACCCTCACCACCACCTACAATCCACACAATAACGTGTTGATGTACGAGATGTTCGAGCCTACCGAGGGCAGTTTGCTCTTCGACTCGGTGATGGAATGGCGCCAAGTGGCCCCCGAAGAAGCCTGTTCGGGTCTGGGCTACGGTTTTGTGCCTGTGCCCGACACGGTCTATGCTCGCCAATTCGGTATCGACCGCGACTTCGTCGTCACCGACGCTTCCAAACTGCTCTACCTCGAGTTCGACACCCGCAGCGACATGCCTTTTGAGGTCTTTATGGAGACGTCGGAGATCCGAGGCGGCAATCCCACGCTCTTCTCGGTGATGACTGTACGTCCCAGTACAGAATGGGTGCACATCTATGTCAACCTGGGTCGTACATGGTCTTATGTGAACCATAACCCCGATTTCCGCATCCAATTTGTCGCCGAAAACGAAGATGGCATCAGCGGTGAGGTGCGCCTCGACAATGTCAGACTACTTACTACCAGTGTGGCACTCTAAACTATTATGAAGAAAAAGCAAACCATCAAATACATCATAAGCGACACCCTCTCGGCCATCCTGGCCTGGACTGCGTTGTTTCTGTTTCGAAAACTGCTGCTTGAAGAGAGTGGTTGGGAAGGCCTCGGACAGGTATTCCACGACTCCAACTACTGGTTGGGCATCGTGGTGGTGCCGCTAGGCTGGCTGGCGCTCTACACCATCCAGGGCACATATCGCAACGTACTGCGCAAAGCCCGCCTGAAAGAGCTCCTGCAGACCCTGCTGGCCACCGTGATAGGCACCGTGGTAATCTTCTTCGTCCTGCTCATAGACGACAGGATGCCCTCCTACCTGAGCTACTATTCCTCCTCGCTTTTCCTCCTGGTCGTACACTTCCTGTTGACCTATGCGCCCCGATTGATCATCACTTCGCAGACCGTGCGTCGCGTACATGACCGCCGTATCGGCTTCCCCACACTGATGATTGGCGACGGCCCCAAAGCCATGCAGACCTATCTCGACCTGGAGAACCAAGAGACCTACAGCGGCAATCTTTTTGTGGGTCACATCGGTGTCAGCGACACCCATCCCTCTGAACTGGAGAAGGTAATGCCGCATCTGGGCTCGGTCAACGACTTGCGCAGGCTGGTGGACGAATACAATGTCGAAGAGGCCATCATTGCCGTCGAGGAAGATGAGCAGCAAAAGGTCAAAGAGATCCTGCGTGCACTCGACAGTAGCGGCGACATAATCATCAAGATCACCCCCGATGCACGTGACCTCATCGTAGGTTCCATCAAGCAAGAGAGCATCTTCCACTCGCCCCTTATCGTCATCAACAACCGTCTGATGGACGAATGGCAGTATTCGCTCAAACGTATCTTCGACGTAGTCATCTCGTTGGTGGCCATGGTTGTGCTCTCACCTGTCTACCTTGTGACGGCCATCATCGTCAAATGCACCTCGCCAGGCCCTGTATTCTACGCCCAGGAGCGCATCGGATACCATGGAAAACCCTTTATGATGCACAAGTTCCGGTCGATGTATGTCGACGCCGAGGAGTCCGGTCCAGCCCTAAGCAAGGACGACGACCCTCGTATCACCCCCTTCGGGCGTTTCATGCGCAAGGTACGATTGGACGAAATACCACAGTTTTACAACGTGCTGAAAGGCACCATGAGCATCGTAGGTCCGCGCCCTGAACGACAGTATTACATCGACCAAATCGTCAAACGGGCACCGGAGTATCTGCTACTGCAACGCATCAAACCCGGCATCACCTCGTGGGGACAGGTGAAATACGGCTACGCATCGACCGTCGACGAGATGGTCGAGCGCCTCCGCTATGACCTGCTCTACCTCGACAACATGTCTCTTACCACCGACTTAAAGATTCTTCTCTACACCGTCATCATCATTTTACAAGGACGGGGAAAGTAAACAATGAAAGATATGAAACACACCTTACTGCTAATTGCAAGCGGCGCCCTGCTGCTGACAGCCTGCCATGGCACTCCTAAAGCTCCTCAGTTGGTCACTCGTCAGGACACCCTCTCGTGGGTTTTGGGCGAGAATATCGGCCTTTCGCTGAGGCAAATGCAAGGCACCCTGAACCTGGACAACGAGATGGTGCAACGCGCTGTGGAGTACACGCTGGCCGATGGCGAGCAGCCCCTGAGCGACAGCCTCTACATCGAACTGCTGAACCAATTGATTTTGACCCAGCAAACGGAAACCTTGCGGCGTGAAAACCAGCAGCAAGCCCAGATCGATCAGCAGCAGGAGGACTTCTTCGCCCAACTTACCAAAGAGCATCCGGGCGTGAAAAAGCACGAGAGTGGCTTCTACTACGAGCAGGTCAAAGCCGGCAAGGGTCGCAATGCCAAACTGGGTGATCGCGTCAGCTTCGACTATCGCAGCTTCCTGATGTTCACCGGACAACCCTACGACCAGACCTATGGCAAGCGCGATCCCATCCTGCACGTCGTCGGACGCCCCATGTTCCAAGGCCTTATCGACGGCATACAGCTGATGAACGCCGGCAGCATCTACCGCTTCTACTTCCCCTACCAGCTGGCTTTCGGCCCCCAAGGTTCGGGCGACATCCCCGGCTTCACCCCCTTCATCTACGAGGTAGAGGTTCACGAAATACTTTAATCACAAACACTTATAGCTCATGATATCCTTTATCGTTGCCGTCATTCTGTTGGTTCTGGGATATGTTCTTTACTCGAAGGTGATAGAACGCATCCTCGGGGTCGACCCACAGCGCACCACGCCTGCCGTAGCACACCCCGACGGGGTCGACTATGTGCCCATGAAACCATGGCGCATCTTCCTCATCCAGTTCCTCAACATCGCCGGCGTCGGCCCGATTATCGGTGCCGTGATGGGCGCCCAGTTCGGCACCGCCTCCTACCTTTGGATTGTCTTCGGCTGCATCCTGGCCGGTGCAGTGCACGATTTCATCGCTGGTTTCATCAGCCTGCGACAGGATGGCGCCTCCCTGCCCGAAATCCATGGCCGCTACCTTGGCAACGGTATGAAGCAGTTTATGCGCGGTTTCACCGTGGTACTGATGATACTGGTGGGTGCCGTGTTCGTCAACACACCCGCCACACTGCTCACCCAGGACATCTTTGTGCCCGAAGGCCTGCGCCATCTGGACACCAATGTGATACAGTACTTCTGGGTCATCCTCATCTTTGTCTACTATCTGCTGGCCACCTTGCTACCCATCGACAAGATTATCGGCAAGATATACCCCATCTTCGGCATCCTGCTGCTGGCCATGGCGCTGGCGCTGGTAGTAGCCTTTGTGGCCTATCAGGTGCCGCTGCGTGAAGTATGGGAGGGGCTCGAGAACAGCCACCCCAAGGCCCAGACCAACCCCATCTTCCCCATGATGTTCATCTCCATCGCCTGTGGCGCCATCAGCGGCTTCCACGCCACACAGAGTCCCTTGATGGCACGCTGCATGGTCAACGAGCGTCAGGCACGCCCCATCTTCTACGGGGCCATGATTGCCGAAGGCGTGGTGGCCCTCATTTGGGCAGCCGCCGCGGCCTATTTCTTCCACGATCACCCCGAGCTCTGCCTCGGTAAGAGCGGAGCCGCCATGGTGGGCGTCATCGCCAACCAGTGGTTCCCCTCGGTTATCGCCTTCATTACCATTCTCGGCGTGGTCAGTGCCGCCGTCACCAGCGGCGACACCGCCCTGCGTTCGGCCCGACTCATCGTGGCCGACTTCATGCATGTCGACCAGAAACCCGTGCCCAAGCGCCTGCTGGTGGCCCTGCCGGTCTTCGTGCTGGCCGCCGCCCTGCTGGTCTTTTCGCTGGCCAACCCAGCGGGTTTCGACTACATCTGGCGTTACTTCTCCTGGGCCAACCAGGTGCTGGCCATGGTCACCCTCTGGGCTGTCACCGTCTTCCTCTCGCGACTGCGCAAAGGTGGCTGGTACTGGATCACACTCATCCCTGCCCTTTTCATGAGCATGGTGACGGTCAGCTTCATCTTTGTAGCCGAGAAGGAAGGCCTCGGGTCGCTGATTCCCAGGCCGGTAGGTTACGGCATTGCCGCCGTCATCACCCTCGCCCTCGGCGTGCTCTTCTTCCTCCGCCGCAAACCGAGAAACTGATTATCACGGTTCAAAAGCGTTAATGCATCTGCCTGCAAGTCAAGCAGCTATGTGATTTTAACATTTCTATTGCCCAATACGTCAGGTAAATACGCTGATTTCTAGCTGGAACCTTGCTGAACCCTTGCTGAAAAGTAGGGAGTTGTCAGGGAGTTATCAGGGAGTTGTCAGCTAGAAGTCAGGCAGACATGCTGAACCACAGCCAGTTATAACACAAATACATATATAACGTATTGACAATCAACAGTCAGAGCAATATCTAGAACATCGGAACAGTCACATCTTCAAACGATAAAAAAAACGCCCTCTCACAATAAAAATGCAAAAACTTAGTTTTATTTGGCGAAAAAGTTGTATCTTTGCATTTTGAAAACAATGACAAACATGAAGAAAAATATCGCTCTCATCCTCGTCCTGCTCGTTGCAGGCACGGCATTTGCAGGCCCCAAGCCCCGCAAAAACTCGCGTACCGAAATGGGCATCCATGGCAACGCGTTGTATGTGATTGAGTATACCTACAACCTCCGTGGTGGTCGCGACGGTGGCCGTCAGCTCATCTGCATCGACAGCATCACCTTCGACAAGCGCGGCAACTTCGCCGACAAGTTCCGTACCAAAGCCAACGAATACACTTGGTACAGCTACTACTTCGACGTCAACGGCTACAGCCTGGGCTGGAACGAATACAACCGCGAGAAGATGCTCACCGGCCGCACCGCCTACCTCAACGACCGCGACGGCAACCGCATCGAGCGCACCGTCTTCCTCGGCAACCAGATGACCAAGAAGGAGAGCAGCACCTTCAAGAACGGCCTCAAAGTGGAGGAACAGAGCTTCGATGAGACCGGCGAGATGACCGAGAAGCGCACCTACAAGTACGACCAGAAGGGCAACTGTACCGAGATGGAGTTCTACAACCGCGACGGCGAGTTGATGCAGCACTACCTGTATAAATACGATGCCCGCGGCAACCGTGTGGAGTGGCGTTTCTACGACGCCGACGAGTTCCTCTCGGCCCTCACCACCTACTACTACGACGACCACGACAACCTGATTGAGGTCAGCTCGTTCAACTACGACGAGCACCTGAACTGGAAGCACAGCTACGTTTACGAGTACGACGAAGACGACAACTGGGTGCGCCAGACCATCTACCGCAACAACGTGCCCTACCAGGTCATCGAGCGTGAGATCGCCTTCCCGGCGAACTGATACCATGCCGGAGATTAGCCGCTTCTACGGTGTCATCATCCTGATGTTCATCGACGACCACAACCCGCCGCATATACATGTTCACTATGCGGGTACGAGAACGAGCATTTCCATAGAAGATCATGTCGTTCATGGTAGTTTGCCCAAAAGACTCCAAAAAATTGTCTTCAAGTGGATGGACGAACATCATGGCGAATTGGTCGAAAACTGGAATAGACTGAAAAGAATGCAAGACCCTTACCCTGTAGAGCCATTTGAAAAATGATAAACAACGATTACGAAGAAACCGGGCTGTTGCGAGTGACTGACGCGGAATACATTAACGATTTCACGATAAAACTCGAATTCAACCACAAAGAATGGCGTGAGGTTGATTTTGAACCACTCATGCAAGGTAGGCATTTCTATACAGAACTACTCGAACACAAACACTTCATACAATATGCCATTACAATGGATACCATCGAGTGGTATAACGGTGTTGATTTCTCCCCTGACTACTTATATGCAAACAGTAAGCCAACACCGAAACCCTACTTTGTGGATGATGACTCTCCTCTCCCCACTGCCGCCGAAGATACGGCAGAGTATGGGAAGTGATTTCCGGTAGGTCTGTAATAGTGACAGAATATAGCCGTGGTTTTTCACCCACGGCTTTTTATTTATATGTATTCTATTTGATGCCGTAAGGATGACAGGGCTACCCGAACAATGACATTTGCCTGACGCCTTGGGCGCAGTAGTGCTGGTAGGGGCATGCGTAGGGTTCGAGGCAGTGTTGGCCTGTGGGGGTGTCGGGCTCGGCGGTGGCGCGGACGATGGTCTTCATCTCGGCGATGTTGGCGGCGATGCGGTCGCCCTCGGCGGCGAGCTCTTCGGTGAGGTCGACGATGGCGAAGCGCCCATCCTGCCCACCCTGCCCATTAGCCCCATCCAACCCATTATAAACAATAGAGAAACTGTTCACCCTGCGGCAGTGCGAGATAACGTAGTGCTGCAGGGCGGCGTCGCGGCGGTAGGTGTCGCTGAGGGTGGT
>JAEEGL012056268.1_pt1 | contig 45807 bp, 39 predicted proteins | sample 9134231 | NCBI WGS metagenome assembly JAEEGL01 (sample SAMN16246548, study PRJNA631951) | gut metagenome | biome: gut microbiome; feature: rumen; material: fiber-attached | host: Bos | place: Iran: Karaj | collected 2018-10 | reverse complement strand
GTCTATGTCTTTGAACATTTGTACCTATTTTATTCTGATACAAAGATAACAAATATTTGTCATACAGCAATATATGAACTTGATTTTCTAATGACGGTCATTAAGAATGCAGGCTTACAAATCTCTAATGACCGATTTGGGATAATAACCGTTTTGTTCTGTTTTCTGTCTCAATGACTGATATAAGCTTGGCCGCTCTTCCTTTGCTCCTTATTCCTCAGTTCTCCCATCGTTCTCCCATCGTTCTCCCATTTCAGAAGGAGAACTGAGGAAGAACTGAGGGGGGAGGGTAGGTGAAAGAGCGAACCAGGGGCAGTGCGAAAGGGACATGGGCGCAGGTTAGGGGAGATTCGCGGAAAAGGGTATGCGTTGAATCCAAATCGGGTAGGATTAGGGAGAGGAATGGTCTGATGGTTGGATTGTGGTTTCGAATGTATTGGTCTTTGAGTGCTGGAAATAAAAAATGCCGCATCCTTTTGTCAAGGGTGCGGCATGATGTTGGTGAAGAGGCAAATTTATGCTTTTTTCGGTGCGGAAACGATGTCGATAATGCGGTTTAGGATGTCGTTGGTCAGTTCGTGGTGTATGGGCAGGCAGATTACTTCGTTAGCGATGCGCGTTGCATTGGGCAGGTTGTCGGCTGAAGCGCTTGGAAGTGCCCGGTAGCAGTCGAAGGTGCTTATGAGTGGGTAGAAGTAGCGGCGGCCGTAGATGTTGTGTTTTATTAGTGTGTAGTATAGTTCGTCGCGAGTCATGCCGTATTCTTCGGCATTAACGAATATTGGGAAGTAGCTGTAGTTGTGTTTTACACCGGGCATGTCGTCGAAGAAACGGACGCCTTTGATGTGGCGGAGACTGTCGCGGTAGCGGACAGCTACTTCGTGTCGTGCTTCGATTGAACGGTCGACTTTCCGTAGGTTAGTCAGTCCGATAGCCGCACGGATTTCGTCCATCTTACCGTTGATGCCGGGAGCTACGACTTCGGTTTCGCTTTCGAAGCCGAAGTTTTTGAGGTAGTCGATGCGTTTTTTCGTGGCTTCATCGTGTACGATGAGGGCTCCGCCTTCAATGGTGTTGTATACTTTTGTCGCATGGAAGCTGAGGGTTGACATGTCGCCCCAGTTGAGTACGGATTTCCCGTTGACTTCGACGCCAAAAGCATGGGCTGCGTCGTAAATGACTTTGAGGCCGTATTTGTCGGCTATTTGTTGTATGCGGGTGCCGTCGCAGGGTTTTCCGTAGCAATGGACGGGCATAATGGCAGTGGTGCGGGGAGTGATGGCAGCCTCGATTTTGTCTGGGTCAAGTCCACAGGTGTTTGGGTCGATGTCGACAAATACTGGTTTGAGGCCGTTCCACCATATACTGTGGGTGGTTGCGACGAAACTATAGGGAGTAGTAATTACTTCGCCGCTGACACGGAGTGCCTGAAGGGCGGTGAGCAACGGGAGGGTGCCGTTTGTGAATAGGCTGATGAAGGGCACTTTGAGGTAGTCACAGAGGGCTTTTTCCAATTGTTGATGGAATTGGCCGTTGTTGGTCACCCATTTGCTGGCCCAGATTTCTTTCAACAAGAGGTTGAGGTCGTCGAGGTCGGGCAGCAATGGGGTTGTGACAGTGGTTGCGGGTTGGTTTTCCACAGTTTTTCTGGGTGCTATTTTTTGAATTTGAAGAAGTTCAGGATGGGATTTGTTTTTTGGTTTTCGGTGGATTCTTCGTCGCTTAGTGGTCCATTGCCGTAGCCGTAACCGTAGCCATATCCGTAGCCGTAACCATAGCCATATCCGTACCCATATCCGTAGCCGTAACGACGACCGTAGAGGGGTTGTTTGTCGTATTTCACGTCGTTCAGTATGGTGCACATGTTGGGGAAGGCTTTTTCTTGGTATAGGCGTTCGATGTCAAGGAGCATGCGTTTGTCGAATTTGCGTGCCCGGATTAGGAAGCAGGTGTGGTCGGCGATGTGTTTGATGATGTCGATGTCGACAACCATGCCTGCAGGTGTGCCGTCGATAATGATGTAGTCGTACCGGGGACGGAGTATTTCAAAGAGTTGGTCGAAGCGTGGGGAGCTGAGTAGTTCTGCGGGGTTGGGAGGTATGGGGCCGGAGAAGAGGGCGTCGACACCAGGTGCAATAATGTCGTGTTGGATGAGTTTGTCGATGTCGTTTTCTTTCTCGGTGAGGTAGTTTACGATGCCTGGTTTGTGGCGGTTGTAGAAGCGGTGGGAGAGGGATGCTTTGCGAAGGTCGATGTCCATGATTAGAACCTTCTTATTGGTTAGACCGATGCATGCAGCAAGATTGCTGGTGGTGAATGTTTTACCTGATCCGGCTTGAAGCGATGAGAAGAGCAGGACTTTTGCCTGTCCGGGTTTGCCACTGAGGAATTCGATTTTGGAACGCAAGTGTCGGAAAGATTCAGTGATGCCGTCGTTGTTGGTGTCGGTGATGATTATACTTTCGCTTTCTTTCTTGGTGTCGGTTTTCTCTTTTGCTTTCTTTTTCTTTTTCTTGTCCGGGGAGTGGTTCTCAGACTCTTCCAAGGCGGGGATTTCGCAAAGGAAGGGGACGGTGGTGGCAGCTTCGATGTCGGCGTAGGTTTTGACTTGGGTGTCGAAGAGGCGTTTGAGGAGGTAGAAGGCGACAGGGATTAACAGTCCAATGACAAATCCGATAAAGGTGAGGTGCGGGGTGTTGGGAGAGATGGGTTTGTTGTTGACAGGTGCGGCGTCGATGACTTTTGCACTTCCTTCAAGTGAGGGTTGGCTGATCATCAGTTCTTCACGTTTGGTAAGGAGCGATACGTAGAGTTGTTCTTTGATTTTCTGGTTGCGTTCCATGCCTTCGAGGTAGATTTGTTTTTGTGGAACGCTGCGCATTTTTGCGGATGCACTGTTTGCCATGTTGCGTTCGTTCATGATGCGTTGTTCGAGTGAGGCCATGTAGCCTTCAGTCATGCTGGCGAGGTCGTGTTGCAGTTGTCGCTGGTTTTCGATAGTTTTGGTGGCTACGGGGTTGTTTGTCGTACCCATTTCATGATAGCGGGCTATTTCCTGTGCGTTTTGGTTGTAGCTGTTAAGATATTGTACAATTACGGGGTTGGTCATGGTGCCGATGGGGATGACACGGCTGCCGTCGCTTGACCGAATTGAGTTTAGGAGGACACGTACCATTTCGAGGTCGGCTTGGAGTCGCATGACTTCTTGGTTGGATTGGAAGCTGGTGTGGATGTAGTTCTCGCCGACAGAGACTGAGGTGACAACGTCGTTGCTGCTGCGGTAATTGGCCATGGCCGATTCCTGTGCGTCGAGGTCACCGCTGATGATGTTGATGCGCTCGTTGATGTAGTTGTAGGTGTCGGAGATGATTCTTTTTTTATCGTTTACAGCACCTTCGTTGTAGACACGTATAAGGTTGTTGATGAAGTCGGCACAACGTTGTGCGGAGGGGTCGCGCATGTAGAGGTTGACGATGGTGTTCTTTTCGTTGTCACGTTCAACGCTGAGTTTTGAACGGTAGTATTCGGTAACGGCTTCGACAGGTTGGTTGCGGATTACGATGTCTTGGCCAATGTAGTCGTCTTGGAAAGCCCATGTTTTACTTATCATCAACCGGCCCATGGGAGTGATGACGGTTTTGTTGAAGGGGATGTAGAGGGAGTGGTGGCCGTCACGGCGGAGTAGGGCGTGGTCGTTGTCGAGGATGGTGACGGTAATTTTTCCGGGCATAGTGAATCCATCATCCTGTTCGGATTGAATAAGTTCAATGGGAGTGGTGCTATATAGGTCTTTGTCTCGATGGATGAAGCGTGTTTTTGTTGAGTAGGTGATGTTTAGACTCAGATCTTCAACGACTTTACGGATAGTTGTTTTAGAGGTGAGAATGAGGATTTCGTTGTAGATGGCACTGGAGTAGAAAGGTTTCAGTCCCAGCGAGGTGCGGAGGGTTGCTTCGCGGGTGTCGTCATCGCTGATGCCAAGGTCGTTGCCGCTACGGATGAGGATTCTGGCTTGGCTGGAATAGATTTTTTCCTGTCGTCGTGCATATATGTTTGCTACTACGGCACCGATGAGTGCAAAAAGAAGTAACCAGTGGATGTTGCGTATCAGAAGGAATACGATGTCCTTTATGCGGAACGTTACAGACTGTTTATCGTCAAGGAATGTAAGGTCGCTTTGGGTTTGGGCTGTTTTGGTATTATTGTCGTCCATGGCGGTGTATGGTGTTTTTTTTGAGGTGTTGTTTATAATCGTACAATGGTGTTGGCAATGCTCCTACTCTAAAACTATTGTTGTATAGTTATGCATTTTATCTATTTATCAGATTTATGACTGTGAGGACGAGGGTAATGGTGGACATGGCTGTGGAGACCCACATGGAGACGAAGTTCCGGGCTTCTTGACGCGTGGTGGAGGTATTGTAGTTTTGGGTGATGATGAAGTCGTTTTGCTGGAGCATGAAGAATGGGTCTTGGAAGACTGATGATGAGCGTGGGTCGAGGTAGCGCATGACCATTTTCCCGTCAATTTCGCGCATGACGGCAATTTTGTTGCGGCTTGTATATACGCTTAGGTCTCCGCACAGAGCAAGGGCTTCGAGGAATGTACAACGTTCGTTTGTGATGGTAATGGATTTGCCCCCCTCGGCACCGAGGAAGAAGATTTTGAAGTTGGCGAAGCGTACCATGACTACGGCTTGGTTTAGCAGGCTTTCACGTTCGAGGCGATGTTTAAGGGTATCCTGTAGTTCAAGGCGTGTCAAACCTGCAACGTGAACGGAACCCAGAACGGGAAACTGAATGTCGCCATTGACGTCAACAAGGTATGCGCCACGCTGGCCACCAGAGCTGGTGCCAATGCTCATATTGCTGAGATTGAAAGGCTTTACAAGTTTTTCATCGTCAACGGGTCCGAATACATATATGTCCAACTCGTCGTATGGGCATATCCTTGCTTGAAATTTGTTTTCAAGTTCTATCTGACTACCATGACGCATGTCCTGAAGGTAGTTGACTTGGCTGGGCGTAACGCACGAGGTGAATGCCAATGCAGTGCAGAGTGTAAGAAATACTATTTTAAGTTTTGTCTTCATGGGTTTGAAAAGATGTATATTTAATAACGCTGTTTGCATATTTTTATTGTGTGTTTTTGGGATTAGATATTCTATATGGCTTAATTACTATTGAAAAGTCTGTTTTTCTATTTTGCCGAACGGAGGATGAGTTGTTTTTTGATTATATTTTTTAGGGTTTGTGTGATGTATTCTTTGAAATGAGATATACCGGGAGGAGACCATCGTTGGGGATGAGTGGTAATGAGTAGTTTCAGTCCTGACTGGTGTAGTGGGGATTGGGGATTGAGGAGTTGTGCGATGATTTGGTCGGTGGTGTGAAAGGAAAGACCGGCACGTGTCCATTCGTCTTGATGATGGGGGATTTTGTCACGCCGACTTACATTATAGCCATCCCAACGGCGACCGGTGTCGGTGAGGTAGAGTGTTGTGTTGAAATCGGTGTCAAAATAGGGTTCGTGGGTTATGCCCAATGTATGGTAGTCAAAGTGTTTCCAAAGGTCGCGGCTGTCGAAAGGGCTTCGTGGGGAGCCATGCATGCAGATAGAAGTAACGGGGATAAGATCCCGGAGGCGTTGAAGGTTTTGGCAGAAATCAGCATAGGCAGCATCTATGTCGCCATTGCAGGTAGTGAGCGATTCGTAGTGGTAGCCTATCTCGTGTCCCAAGGCGGCTATTTCCGTTATTATTTTGGGATCAAAACTTTGAGGCACTGTACGGAAGTAGTATGTGGCTTTCAGATTAAGACTGTCTTCAAGTAGAGCAGTACGAAGCGAGTTTTTTGGTAAGAGGTCTACATCGTGTCGAAGGTGGAAAGTGATGCCGCTTTGGATGAGGGCATTGAGAAATTGCCTGTATTTTGTAATGGTGAAATCCATACTTACTTAGAATCAATCGGACAGAATATCGGTGAGAATTGTGACTATTTGTGCGTTGATGTCACCAGTCTCTTTGTAATAGTTTTGTCGGCGTTCTTGCCATTGGGTTTTCTGGGGGTTAGCTGCAAGAGCCTCGGCCTGTTTGATGGCCTGTTGTGGGTCGGCAATATTAAGGAGCAGATGGTGTTGGTCTTGCAGCATGATGAAGTTGGACATGTCGTTGGGACCGACGAACGAGTTGGAGCGTATGGCGGGAGTCCCGAGGAGGGCGGCTTCGGCGGCCATAGTCTGGGAGTCGCCAACATAAAGATGTGCGGCACTTAGTACATGGTGAATGAGTGCAGCCGGGGTGGGCAGTTGGTATTTAGCGAGATGGGGTGGCAGGGCTTTTTCGGAGGAGATATACACAGTCATATATTGTGAGATGGCATTGACCAAAGCCTCCTTTTGTTCAAGGGTAAACCCGTTCCTTCCAACGTCGTGGTTTGCCTGCCAGCCAACAAAACGCAGTATTGCGTATGGTTGTTGGAGGTTGTATTGATTTATTATTTCTGGATTGGGATGGAAGACGGTGGGGGAGAGGTAGCAGTCCTCAAAAATCCCCGGGATACGGATGTGCTTCTTGCCATAATTCAGTTTAAACGATTGTGGTGTTATGACCTTCGAACATATCGGAACCACAAAAATATTATTGATGGTTACAACCTCCGAATCGATGAATATGACGGATCTCTTGTGAAGCAGTTTAGCGGTGAATGCCCCATACCACGACCCCTTTGAAATGAAAACATCGGGTTTATATTTGCGAGCGATAGACAAATAGTTCCTAATGAGCGAGAAAGAACCGAGAATTTTGGTTAACATACTCTTATGATGTTGCCCGAAAATAGTGTAGGATATATTTTCTTCTTCCAATACTTTTAGGAGAACATCCTTGTCGCGGGCAAGAACAAGAACCTGGTGCCCCTGCTGCTGCAGAGACTGCATTATGAATTTGAATTGATAATAATGCTTGGGATGGTTAAGCTCAAAAATATATTTCACGGTTAGATAATATTAAGACAACTACTAATTTTCAGATGGTTGATAAGTTTTGACCACCTTGGCCGGAGAGCCCACTGCAACGCTGTAGGGAGGTATATCGTGGGTAACGAGACTCCCGGCACCAATGATTGCCCCTTCTCCTATCGTAACGCCAGGCATAATGATTGATCCGATGCCAATATGGCAATTATCTTTCAGTACGACTTTAGCGGTTTTGAACGGCCAGTTTTTTGCTTTGATGCCGGGAGTATAATAATCCATGTCACGTTTGTGACAGATGATCTTCACACCATATGTGACGAAAACGCCATTGCCGATTTCAATCAGTTCGGGATTGTGGTCGTCCAGCAGTACAGCTCTTGATATATGGCTATGCTTTCCAATCTTCACACCCCGTAATCGGTGAATAGTTGTAGTTACCTGATAAGGGAAAGTAAACATGGCAATATCCGACAGTGTATGTGTCCAGATACCTTTGAGAATTGACTTAAGTGTTCGGCGTTCTACGTATTGCATAACTTTCGAATTCGTTAATCCATATATGTGTTAGTTCGTTAATTGATTTGCACATTAACACATCCTATACACGTTATTTCATCCTAATCAAGATATTTGATATTCTGAAACACAATAATCTTCCTTGCCCGATGGGAGACAGGGAATATTATCGACAAACCGCAGATTGATCTCCGATCCTTCAAAGTGGTTGCGGTAGTTCTCTATTATGTAAGAGAACTGTTCCCGGGGTTCATTGGCATTTGTAAGCTTTAAGAGAATGTCTATGTCGCCTTTTTTATCCTGTCGAATCTGGAATTTATCTATCTTTGAATACACATTTTGATGCTCAGGAATATGATAGTTTAGCTTCGGATACATCATAATCCACAGCATAAGCGGTGATATGGGCGTTCCTTTTTTGTTGTAGACAAGGCGGCCAGCTCTACCCATCACCTCGCTTATGAGCCGGGTGTTTCTTCCACAGTCACATCGTTCCTTTTTCATTGTGGCCATGTCCCCCACATCATATCTAACAAAAGGAAATACATAGTTGTTGAGGTCTGTGGTACAGACATATCCTGCCTCACCATCGGGGACGACATAGCCATTTTTGTCAGTAATTTCGATGATGCATTCCTCTTCGCTGATATGCAACCCATGGTGGTTGGGGCATTCATGGGACAAAATTCCCCCGTCGCCAGCACCATAGGCGTCATATACGGGTGCGTTGAATACCTGTTCCAATTTCCGCCGGTATTCGTCCACCAACACTTCGCCGGTTGTCAATACAGCTTTGACAGGACATACCGGCAAATTGTTTTTCTCTATATACCGTGCAAGAATATAAAGTGACGAGCCGTAGCCACGGATGGCTTTAGGACGGATTTTCATCAGGTTTTCGTAATAGCTTTGCATACATTCGTCAGTCACATTTGCACTGCTGAACTTGTGGTTGCGCATAATGATGCGATCGTAGGCACCTTTGAGCGAAAACAGATGTTTCTTTTGATTGATGGAATTTCCCCCAAGCGAGAAAATTTTGTCGCCGAGGCGGATTCCGTACCATTCCCAGGCACGGAGAGTAGAGGCTTTCCAACTACTCCACTCTGCCATGTCTATGCAAAATCTCAATGGTGTGCCGGTACTCCCGCCTGTCGATGCTATGTGCCTTCGGCTCGTGCTGATGGCTGTACTGAATAGGTCATCGTAGTTTTCACGGATAATTTGCTTGGTGAGAACAGGCAATACTGACAAATCCTCACGGCATTTTATCTGGTCTGGAGTGATGCCTATTCGTTTAAACAACCGTGTATAGTACGGTACCGTTTCGTAGCAATGGACTATTAGTTTCTGCAATTTTGCATTTTGAATGTGGCGAATTTCATCTTCCGAGAGGAAATCGTTACGCCTCATCCTTCTTAACTCCGTTACCACTTGGCTGCCATTTACCAAGTCGCCCACAGGTAAAAACAAGTATTCGTCCAGAAAATTATATAGACTCATAAATAGAAATGATTTTCTTTGCCACCGTATCTGTCGTAAGCCCCAGCTCGAGAATACGTTCTCGACCTATGGTGCGTTTGCCTCTCGCTAAAGCCTGGCCAATGCATTTCGCCAGAGCCTTTGTGTCGCCACAGGGTGCGATATATGTGCCATCAACGCCTTGCGTTACCCAACTGACATCACCCACATCAGTACTTACTATGGGACAATTACAAGCCATAGCCTCCTTGATTACATTCGGGGATCCTTCCGACACCGAAGTCAGCAGCAAAAGGTCTGCTGCACAGAAGTATTTTACCACCTCATCGTGAGGCTTGTCATAAACAGGAAAAAGAATGACATTATCGTCATGCAATAACCTGACGGCCTCCTCAGCCCAGCAGAAGCGCTTCTCCTCACGGGAAGGATTGGAGCACCAGATAATATACTTCTTTCCTTCTGAGAAGTCGCAGGCTGTACGAGCTTCTATTTGGTCTGTTATCTCGAATTGCTCCAAATTAACTCCGTTGGGAATGACAGGAAGCTCAATGCCCAACTGGTTTGCTGTACGCTGCGATTTGACAATTGTAGCATTCCACACATGATTAATGAAGAACCTGACCCACCTCAGTTTGAAATTCCTTTTTGGGAAACTACCTAAAATAGATACTACCACTTTTGTTGGTGAAAATAGTGTAGCAAATGTTGCTACCAGACCACAAACCGAATAATGAGCATGTACGATTGCGGGTCTCTCTTTCCTCACGGCATGGCGCAACTTGATGGCTGCCCGTACATATGATTTCCACCCCTTTCCCCGTACAGGGAACAGTGTTATATCAATCCCCTCGTGGCAAAGAGACTCGTATTGTGATTGCACAAAAGCACTTACCTCTCCTACCTGCTTGTTCCCGCTGCAGACAAAAAACACCTTCATACCTTACAAATTATTCCAATACCATTCACAAGCCTCTCCAAATCCCCGGATAGCATCGAACTCAGGTTTATATCCAAGAACAGACTGCGTCTTTGCAATGGAAGCTTGCGAGTGAGGAATATCCCCTGGTCGGTTATCCCGGTATGTGGGTTCGATGTGGGCAATTTCGGCATCGAAACGAGACAGATTGTCGCGCAGGCAGCTGAATAAAGCATTGAGTGTTGTGTTGCCTCCATAGGCCACATTGAAGACAGAGTCTTTCGGGCTTGTCGGCGGTAGTGAATTGTTGTACACTTCCAGATGTTGCTTGAGTTCAGCGGAAGGAATAAACGCAGCCAACGTGTTCGCCTGAATCACATTGTCAATATATGTGAAATCGCGCGAATAACTGCCGTCACCATTGATGAAAGGCGACTGATGATTCATCAAAGCCTTTACCCACAGAGGAATAACAGCCGCATAGGCACCATTGGGGTCTTGACGTCGCCCAAATACATTGAAATATCTAAGGCCAATAGTTTCTATCCCATAGAGATTCGAGAACACATTGGCGTAAAGTTCGTTTACAAACTTTGTAATAGCATACGGAGAGAGAGGACGTCCAATCTCATGCTCCTTTTTCGGCAGAATTTTGCTGTCACCATAAGTTGACGAACTGGCAGCATACACAAACCGCTTCACGCCTGCATCTCGTGCTGCAACAAGCATATTCAGAAAACCGTCGATATTATTCGAATTTGTATTAATGGGGTCGTTGATGCTACGTGGTACACTGCCCAATGCAGCCTCATGTAACACCACGTCACAATTCTCAACAACCTTTCTGCAAGTCGACAAGTCCCTGATGTCGCCCTCTATAAAATGAAAGTTAGGGACATTCCTCAGATGTTCTATATTACGCAAAAAACCCGTCGAAAGATTATCCAGGCATGTTACCTCAAACCCCTTCGAAGTAAAATATTCACACAAATTGGAACCGATAAATCCAGCACCTCCCGTGATAGTCAATCTTTTCATAGACATATTGAAGTGATATTACTTAAAGTTATCAATGTCAGTCAACAGCCAATCGGTGCTTGATACGTTCAAGGTCTTCCCGTATTCCCACACCCGAGCACAGTTGCCAAGCTTTATTGTCAGGCTCATAATTGGCCTCAATCAACACCCATCCATCGTCAGTCAGCGACATATCCCATCCAACAAACCGAATATCTCTCAACTTATTGGCCAATTGACAGACCAATTCGCACAACTCATCCCAACAGGGGATGTGTATGCCCACAAGCGGGGAGCCAGTGTCAGGGTGGGTCGTGAAAAAACGGTTGTCTTTGCTTAATGCCCGAAGCGTAACACCGCTTTTTGCATCAATGGTTACAGAGATACCTCCTGAGCTGTAATTGTCCACAACTGAATCACCACGACCGATCCTCCATGTAGGCCATAATACCTCCACGCCGTCGTTATAGCGTACCGTGTTAATTCTGATAGTATTTACAGATTTCGGATGAACCGACGACATAAAATCACACTGAATAACTTTTTCCTCAGCCATAAACCCTCTGTTATATTTAGACAAAAGGTTGGTCAAACCTTTATCATCATATTGGGATGACTCTACTATACATACACCCCTCCCTTCGCATTCTGAGATAGGCTTCAGGATAACCCTATCATGTTTTCGGACAAACTTAATGAATTCTTCATGACATTGGGGTAGGGTACAATCGCTCTCACTAACTGCCAGAACATCCCTCCGGTAGAAATCCTTGAAAAATAGATAACATTTTCTCTTGTCGCTCAACACTGAACTTTCTGTCACATTGTTCACCTTTCGTAGAAATAGGATATCCTCTTTTCGAGGTACGAGTTGTTTCCGTTCAGTAGGCGACAACTCCAAATATCCATAATACTTTAGCTCTTCCAGAGAGAAGTGTTGGACAAAATATGCCTTGGCTAAGTTATAGTAACTATTTGGAAAAGAGATGCCATTGGTTTTCGTGCTTTCTCGCATCAATTGCACGGCCCATTTATTAAAACGTAAAACTTTCTTAATCTGTGCTTTCATTTTCGATATATATTTCAATCAATTGATTTAATTGGCTTTGGTATCCGGATTTAATATTTCTGAATAGACTTTTGTCAAAGAATCGATATGCCGCTTAATGCTGTAAGTGTCCCTTACCTCTTTTGAACTGGTCAAAGCCCGTGTTTTGAAACCTTTCCTATCGGATATAAACTCCTTAAATACCTGCAGGAGGGACAACTCGTCATCCGATTTGTACAATGTAGCCCAACGTCCTCCCTGAGTAATCTCATTCATTACACACCAGTCGTTCACAAAAGTAGGGACACCTGCCGCTATTGCCTCAATCACAGCAATACCAAAACTATCGTGCCGAGTGGAGTACACAAAAGCATCCATATCCTGCAATAGTTCGGGAACGTTGTTGCACAAGCCGGCAAAGGTGACATAACCAGCAAGGTTATGACTATTGCAGTATTCCACACACTCGTTATATAAATTCATTTCTTTTTGTCGGGCGGCTCCGATAAAGGTAAAATGGAAGTCAACACCCTCGCTTTTCAGCAACTGGAGAAATCGGCACACCAACATATGGTTGCGTCCTTCACCGAAGCTACCTACCATACACATCTTCAAGCAACCATTTTCCCTGTAGCCAGGAACGGGCAAAGCAAACTTCTCAAAATTGATACCGTTATACACCACGTGGCACTTATCAGAACAGCCAAAATCCCCTTTCTTCAGAAAAGTGTCTCTAAGATGTTCACTAACAAAGATTATACGATCCGAACCTTTCAAGATGATTTTTCTTAAAAAGCTTGGTGAATTGACAAAACTGAATCCATGGAAGGTGGTCACTACTTTAACTCCCGTAAACCATGAGCAGATAACGGCGAGTATCGCGTTCAATGATGTCTGTGCATGGATAATATTGATTTCATTCTTTCGTATGGCTCTGCATAAATGCCATAGATACACTGTCCAGCTTCTTTTTCGTGCAACCCGTAGCATATGGGTGCCGGTATTAGAAAAATCTTTTGACAACACACCGTCATTCCTATATAAACAAACTGTCTCGAAATTTAGCGAACGGCATTTCGTCAAGATATCTAAAGCCAAAGTCTCCGCACCACCTCTGTTTAGTGCACCAAAATAAAAAGCGACCTTCATACCTTCAATTAATCTTGATTAATGAGAAACAGAAGAAACACAAAGAAATTTCAAGGTAATTTTTATAGAATGCCCCGTGATCCTAACTTAAACACGGCCCATCCGATAGTAATCACTGGAACTATCCAGAACCATGTTCGTACCCACGTGTAATTACGTGCATTGAGTAACGAAACACCGTATGCCGCCAAAATCAGCAACACTGGTAGTCCAGGAAGGAGAAACCGTTCGGAATTCGCAAAGCCGCTCATACAAATAATGCCAAGATAAGATACCAAGTACGTATCAAGCATTATCAAATCGCGCCAGTTCTTCTTTACAAATATCGAACTGAATAAGGCAAGAATCACAAACCCTCCAAGGAACACACGTACATAATTTCCTCCGTGAATTAACTGCTGGTTATACTGCTCGTCAACATCCACCATCGTTGGGAACGGCAGTACAAACATTATCGGTGCCATAACTGCTCCGGTAGCATACTTTGCCCACGAAACACCCTTAGAAACCTGATGATCTCTCTTTGCAGCCTGATTTTCGTCACGGTGTTCCCAATAACTCTGTGCTTCGTTGGTGATTGTACCGCCAGCCATGACAAGCAACCCGATCGCTGCCCAGAAAATCAAAATCGTTCTGTTCCATTTGCTCATCACTGCCCCGCTTGAAAACACGATAGCCGTCAGGATACAGAATAGTACCGATACCCCCAATACGGTTCTGAAGGTGAACAAAGACAATGTCAATACAGCCACAAGTAAGATGTTCCAGAACGATATTGTTTTGTTCCGAAACAGGTTGTCAGCTCTCTCCAAAGCAAAAATAGTAAGGAATAACATTTCTGTCTCCTTCAAGTGCAGACCGCAATACATAATTAAATTAGGCATTAGGCAGCAGAATACGCCTGCTATCCGTCCTGCCGACTCACCCGCGTTACGACTTGCCAACTTATAAATAAGCACACAACTGTACGCACTCATTATCGATTTGAGTATGCGTGTCACAATGATATTGGGGCCTATTAGCCAATACAATGCCGTCAAGTATAACACATAGCCTCTGTCGCTTAATGGGGTGAGTCCCAACCTCTCAAGAGCCTGCGTCCATCCCATATCCACATACCATTCTGCAGCGGAGTGGTATCCAAACGAATCGCTTGCACCAAACTCAAACGGGATACCCGTCTTGATGTAGTAATACACATAGGAGAACAACACCCAGCCGAGCCGGAACAAGAGTGCTGTTGTGAATAGCTTCCTGACAAATTTCTTGTCCTCTACATCCATCCATCGTTGGGTGTAATAATTGGAAAGCAGGAAAAAGAAAAGTACCCATGCTATGCCGATAATCAAAAAATCGAACCCAAGCATGTACTTTAGAAATAACATACTCACTGCACCAAGCGTAATCAAGTATACCGTTATAGCCGTGGTAGAAATCTGTTTTGGAAAAAACCGTATCATAATGAGTAAACGTTCTTGAATGTGTAAATGAACGTGTGAATGTGTGAATCGATTCACGAATTTAAAAGAGACTGCTTGACTGTTGACCCCATCTTTCGGACACAGAAAAGACACTTCTGAACCCAACGTGGCGAATGGTATCTACGATACATTGACTTCGGCACGTTCGACCACTCGACTTTCATCAATTCCCTCACTGCGGCTTCATGGTATTTGTTCGACAAGTAGTATCGGTACAGCCCGCCGCATCTCAATCGGTCTAGCAAACACTTTAAATCTTTGCTCTGCTGTTCAATCTCTCTGAGGTAATCAAGATTCCAAAGCATATGCCCTTTTGGGTCATGGAGCCTCCTCGTGGCTCTCATCCCTGTAGGTACATCCTGAAAATAATTCGAAAGAGGAATGTTCACAAAAGCCACTTTGTATTGTATTGCCAGTCGAATCCACAGGTCGAAATCTTCACCTAACGTTAGCTGCTCATTAAATCCCCCGACACTCTCTACCGCTTGTTTCAACACAACTGTTGAGCTTGAGGTAATCGGCATGCACAATGTTTTGGAATAAGTCTTGCAGTAATTGATATATCCCTTTTTGAAACTATCGGCCAACCCTATAGGAGCCACTTTTCGTAGGCCGTTCTTTACCAAATAATAATTCGATGCAAACACGGCCGCCTGGGGATACTCTGTCACCAAATCGTCAATATGTTGAAGGAAAGTGGGCTCCCACCAATCGTCGGCATCCAAAAAACACAGATACTTCCCCCTTGTAGAGGCGATACCCGTATTGCGTGCTGCCGCCACACCGCCGTTTTCCCTCCGCAGGATTCGGCAACCCTCGCAGCCACCTATCGCCCCTTTGGCTGCCTCATACGAACTGTCCAGACTGCCGTCGTCCACCACAATTAACTCTACACAACCGTTCTCGACTGTCGCAACTCCCTCTTGCCGTAGCACGCTTTCCACGGCGCGGGCAACATACCGCTCCTTGTTATACACCGGTATAATTACCGAATACCTCGTTTCCTGCATCTCTCCATTTTAAAAAGCAACCGCTCCGTCAGTCTTACCATGCGGTAGGCAAACGGATGGCGACGAATGCGCCTCATCAGTACTATATCGTCAGAATACCGGTCATAGTCAGCCAATATCGGCCGAGGAAGTAACGCCTCTATGGCCTTCCTCCGCTCCCGCTCAATCAAAAGCCTATTCCGGCCACCGTCCTCACTGATACCCGTCATGTCAAAAAAGACCGAATCAACATCGACATGTACAGGCTGGACATTGCTGAATACAACTACCCTCATAAACCACGCCCAATCCGAACAAATCTTCATCGACTCGTCATACATGCCATACCTGTCAAACAATTCGCGTCGAATCAAAGTCCCCACATGATCCAATGACCCGCGATAGAAACTGAACATACTGTAGTACGGCTCCCACGAGCGGTTCTTCATCGTTCGGCCGTTAGGCCACACTTTGGTAGTCGTTCCATACAGGATATCAGGATAGCCGTTCCTCTCCAATGCAGCCAACAACGCCTCCAACACACCCTCACCCACAAACCAGTCGCCCGAATTGAGCATCATCACATACTCCCCCGTCGCCATGCGGATACCCTTGTTCATCGCATTGTAAATACCCCCGTCGGGCTCCGAAACCCACCGCAGTATGGAATGGTTGGCATACCGTACGATAGTCTCCACACTGCCATCGGTGCTTGCGCCGTCCACCACAATATACTCGTACTCCCTTGACGTTTGCGACACAACACTCTCAAGAGTTCTCTTTAACCCTTCGTTGTTGTTCCAGTTAATAGTGATAATCGATATTTTCATACAAGACACAATCTGCTTATCCCATGGGAATACCTGTAATTAGTGGCGCCGTCGCACAACACTGGGATCAGGTTCATCCGCTTCAATACACCCTGAGTCGTATCGTTCCACCTCCCCCATGTATATGCGTAATACGGAATGAACCGCGGGTGGCTCTCCAGAATGTTGACACACCGTTCCACCGACCGAGCAAAATCCGACGCAGACAGACAGGTGCAGTCCACATGCTCGTAGCCGTGCATCCCGACAGTAATCAAATCCGAACGGATGCTGTTAAGTTGATCCGCATCAATATACTGCGGGCATTCCGAATAACCCTCCCTAACACTTTTCCCATCAAGATACTTGGCATTGATGAACAGAGTCATAGGAATGCCCTGCTCCACAACAAAAGGCAGGACAGACAGGGCAGACACGAAACCATCGTCGCATGTCAACACAGCATATCTTTTCAGACGGAACACATTGTGCTTTAGTTTACGGTAAGCCTCGGGCAACGAAATGAAATCACAGCTCTCCTTTATCTTCATGATCGCGTCCTTGAAATTCTGCGTTGAACACCAATCCTGTTCAACACAGCACCGGGGGTCGAAAGTAGGGGATACAGAGTGGAACACGTATACGTCGATAGGTTTAAACCGTATTCGGTCAATCCGTTTTCTTATTTTGTGGATGAAGGACATCGTTCTTTGAATCTGCTAATTCGTTAATCGATTTGCACGTTAACACATTCACACATTTATACATTCACTAACACGTTCAAGAGTGGCGTTGATTATGGCTCCCATGTTTTGCATCTTAATGATGTCAGTTATTTTGAATTTAATGTTGTAGGCAACCTCGATCTCCGTTAAAAGCTGGGTGTAAGTCAGGGAAGTCCATGCTGGCAAATTGGCAGGACTCATCTCATCTGAAAGCTGTAAATTAGGGTCAGCAAAGACGTTTCGTGCCAGCTGCTGGATTGTTTGGATTACATCGTCGTGAGTTATGTTGTCCATATTATTATTCGTTGAAAACGTTAAACTATTTAAATTCATTAATTTATTTACACGTTAACACATTCACACATTCATCAGATGACTTTTATTTCAAGCCATGAGGTGATGTTGTCCAAAGCGTGGTGCATATCGCTTTGGCTGTTGAATTTGAGTATCATGGTGCCAATGGTATCGTTTGCACCGTGGAAAGGGTTCACTTCGTCACCTTTGTTTACCCAAAGGTCGGTTTCGATTATTTGTCCACTGAATGAGTCGGACACTTCGAGGCTTTGGAATTTCCCTTTTTTATTGGCGTGGAGGATTATTTCTGCCCAATTGCCATTGTATGGTTTTTGTTGGATTTTTTCGTTTGTGTCGCCGACGGCATAGCGTGTTATGAAAGTAATTAGGTCTACGTTGGTAGCTTGTCTCAACATTTCGCACAGCCGATTTCCACCTCCACGGGGTGAGACTTCCATGATGTAAGGTTTCCCGTTTTCCCCTATGCGTGTTTCTATGTTAAATACGGCAGTTTTCATGTCGAGCAAGGTGATTAGTCTTTGTATCTCGGATGTCAGATAGGATTCCTGTTCGGGGGTAAAGCTTGACGGCCAACTGTATGCTGAAGGAGTGAAGGGGTTTGCCGCCTGACGGTCGAACCGCTGGGCGTTGAAACTTACAAATGCCAGTTTCCCATTGACTGAGAGGCAGTCGGTATCGGAGGGATGGCCTTGGGGGCGGAGGAAATCCTCAATGATGATATGTTTGGATAATGATTTTTCGAATGCGAGCGGGATTGCTTTCTCAAGTTCATCCGGATTGTTGACACGTGTAACGCCTTTAGAACCTGCGGAATCAGTGGGTTTTACGATGACGGGGTAGTGGAAGCTGTTTTTGTCTGCCAAGGCATCGGCAAAGTTTGAATAACCTTTTGCTTGCGGTGCGTTGAATCCATGGTCGGTCAGAAATGCACGGAATCTGTCCTTGTTTTGTAGGATACAGACGGACTGGTATGGTCCGAACGAGTGGAGTCCTATTTTTTCCTGTACGTAGGAGGCACTTACTACTCCCGGGTCGACGCCGAAGGACATGATGCCATCGATTTTCTTGGCTTCGGCCACTTGGAGTACGGCCTCTTTGTCAACTATGCTAACATTGACATATTCGTCGCTGTACTGATGTGCTACGTTGTCTGGAACATTGTCTGCTGTGATGACATAGTAGCCTTGTTGGTGAGCGGCTTTGATGACTGGGATGATATAGCGGATGCCTCCGAGGAGCATTATTTTTTTCTGCATACCAATCAAAAAATGTGTTAATGTGTAAATCGATTAACGAATTCAAATGGTTATTTTGTGTGCAGTAGTTTTAGGATGGGGTTGGCTTGTTTTTGTCCGGTGTTGAGGAATCGGACGATATCAAGGAGTTCGTACCAACGCAGGGAGTTGTTGAGAAGGCCGTATTCGAGTAGTTGTGTAGGTTGATAGCGGGAGTCTGTAATGGGGAATTCGGAGGGGTGGCTTTGCTTTGGCCGGATAGTGTAGATGACTTTATGCAAGTGTGGTATTTTGTCGAAAGCGGCAATCTGTTGGTCTGTGCAGTTATCACCGTCCATTACGATGATTATGTTATTCCAGTTGATTCTTTTTTTTCGTTGTTCCCATTTGTTGTTGGCTTGTTGTTGGTTTTTGTAGTGTGAGAAGTATATGGTAATGTCGCCATAGTCGCCTTTGAGGATAGCAACAGGGTAGTCCCATTCGCTTTGGATGAATGTCAGCGGGAGGGAGGTGTAGTGTTGTAGGTGGGTGCAGAATGTGAAGAATTGCTCATGGCTGCGGATTCCGCAGTTAATGGTGGGTGAGAGGAATTGCAGGCCTAACTCGTGATAGATAATGCCTCCGATACATGTGTTTGTAATTAACGTGAAGTTGCGGTTGCGGAGACGTAGCCTGTTGTATGTGCGAAAGGCATGCCGGGATATTTTGAGCAATGGGGTTGTTTTGCGTTGGTTTACCATAGGGGATTAGTTGAAAAAGTTTGAAAGATTTAAAAAATGTGTTAATGTATGAATGTGTAAATCAGATTAACAAATTTAAAAACCTTTAAAACTTTGTTTACACGAATGCGTCTCCGTCGCCTCCTTGTGGTTGTGCCGCAGGGTTGACTGGGAAGGAGGGTGGGAGGGAGTATGAGATTTGGATTGTTTGTCGGTGATTAAAGATGCGGTATGAGTTGATGTAGTCGGACAAGGAGAGGCTGCGTGTGGTGAATGATGTGGAGTGGAGTTTGAGGATGTGGTGCAGTATGGTGTTGAAGACGAGGTTGGTGTGTTGTGGAGAATAGTATAGATATTTGACTGATAGTTCCTGGCTGGTGCACCGGATGATGTAGAATCCAACTATTTGGTTATTGCTTTTTATTGTGATACCGCTGAGCCAGTAGTTTTCTTCGTTATCAGGGAAAGGATTTATGTTTTCGGTTTTTTGTATGAGCGGGGCAGTGTGTTTGAAGGGGTTTGAGAGAATCCAGTTAAGCATTTCACGTGTACGGGGGAAGAGGTCTTTGTTGGCGTGTTGTTGGATGAAGTTGTAGGTGGGATTGTCTATTTTGTTAGTGTATTCGATGACGTAGTCAGTTCCCCCGATATGCTGTTTTAGTTTCTTCCGCTTGATTTGTGCTGCCCATGATTTTTTAATGCAGCACTTTATTGTTTTTTTTATGCTGAGAGGAACGGGTGTGATAAGTGTGTGTTTGTATTCTGGGAAGAAAGTGTTTTGGTGGCCGAAGTATTTGAATATTTCTATGGTTTCGGGTGCCCCGTAGGAGTCCAAGCATTTTTGTGGCGAATAGTGTTCGACGAGGGTTCCGATGGCAATGAGGGGGTAGCCTTTACCTCTGTGGTCAGGGTGGCACCAGAGGGTGCTGAACCATACGTAGGGTTGTTGGTTGATTAAATCGGGGAAGATTGCTGTGAATGTCACAGGTTGATTGCCGTGGAAGATGGCAGCTACGACGAGGTCGTCAGGCGACATGTACGGGTTGTTAACGATGGCTGCTGCCCGGGTTTTGGTGATGAGTGCCTCGGACAGACTTGGTGTGGTGCTCTTGTTATCAATCCAGTCGGTTATTTGTTGAGCCGTGTATGTTTTGATTTCGATGTTGTCCATCAAGTAAGAAGCTTTTTGAGAGCGGTTCTGTCTATCTTTTCGGATTTGTTAAGGGGGAAAGATTCGAGGTAGATGATTGTAGAGGGTATCATATAGGGAGGCAGCTTGGTTTGTAAGTATGCCTTTAGTTCGTTTGTGTCAGATTGCTTTTTTTCGATGAATAGTGCTATTTCTGTGAGGTTGGCATTGTCGGTGTAGGCAATGGCGATGGAGCGATGGTCGTTTCCATAGTATTTTCTGGCGTGGTACTCGATTTCGCCGAGTTCAACGCGATAGCCCTGTATCTTTGCTTGTTGGTCGATGCGTCCGTAGTATAGCAGGTTGCCGTCGTCAGTGAAAGAGCAGAGGTCGCCTGTACGGTAGTACTGTGTGGTTTTGTCTTGGCTTTTTAAGGATATGAATATCTGGCGGTTTTTTTCAGCATTTTGCCAATAGCCTTGTGTTATTTGGTTCCCGGCGATGCAGAGCTCGCCCTTTTGACCTGATGGCAATATGTTGTTGTTCTCGTCGATAATGGCTGCTGTTATGCCCGGCATGGGTTTTCCGATGGCAACGATTCCATTTGGTGCGAGGTTTTGGCCTTTTTTATGCAGTTTGTAGTAAGTACAGTAGATTGTTCCTTCGGTGGGGCCGTAGAAGTCGTAGATGTCGGTGTTTGTAGCGCAACGGTACCAGTCTTCGGTCAGGTCTATGGGGCAGGCTTCAGCGGTGAGTATGGTTGTTTTGAGGCTTTGAAGGTCAATCTGACCGAAATAAGGCTTGAGGTAAGTGAGCATCGAGGGTGCCATCGGGGCGAAAGTGAGCTGGTGTTCCATCAGAAGTGCCGCGGCATGGATGTACTTGATTTGACCGTAAGGGACAGTGTAGACGCATGCACCTTTGAGGAGGGGTATGAGGAATGCTTGGATACTTACATCGAAGGTGAGGTCGAAAGTTTGCAGGCATCGGTCGGTGGGAGTGATAGTGATGCCTGTTTCCCCAAATGAATGGAGAAACGAGGCGAGGTTGAGGCGTGAGATGCATACGCCTTTGGGTGCACCTGTACTGCCCGAGGTGAAGAGAATATAGGCTAATTGGCGATCATCGGTTGGAGTGTCATGTAGAAGCATGGAGCCTGCGGGAGTGAGTTGAGTGGTGCACAGCGTTTCGAAAGTATGTTGTTTGATGGTGTCGACTAATGTACTTGTTGTTTGGGAATGGAGCAGCAATGCTGGTTGAGTTTGCTGTATAATGTTGAGATTCCGTTCGTCGGGTTGGAGGGGGTGGAGGGGTACATAGGCGTAGCCCTCGAACCATAGTGCGAGGATTGAGGCGTAGGTTTCGATGTCGTCGTTAACTAACAGGGCTGCTATTTTTGTTTGGTGGGATTGAGAATGGCTTTGTAGAGCTGTACGGATAGATTGTATCGTTTCTGATAGTTGCAAGTAGGTGTAGTATTGATTTTTTATGAAAAATGCATGGGCATCTGGATGCAGATTGAAATTCTGTACCAGCGGTTGGAGCACCTGTTGTCTAAATTGCATCGTAGGCATCTTGGGTTAATACGTTAATTTTAATTCATTAATTTGTTAATCGTTATACGCGTTAACACATTTACATAGTTACACATTCATTTATTTACGCATTCGCAACTGTTTGATGATAAAAAGGGCGAATTTTGAGGTGGCTCGGAAGTCGTGGGAGAGGTTGAAGTAGTCAATCATCAGCCGAATAGCCTGTCGTTTGTTGTGTTTAGCGTAGTATATGATGCAGTCAGATAGAGTCTCAAGGTAGTTCTTTTTTGTAAAGGGAGAAGGGTTGACCTTGTAGAATTCTTTGTCGATGGGGAGAGCAGTTTTGCAGAACTGGGCATCGGTCAGCATGCTGTGGATACCTCCATGGTGATAGCGGTAGACACCTCCGACGAAGGCGAAGAGATATCCTTTGCCGACATTTAGCAAATGGTATATCTCGTGCATATCGCGATAATAGTGATACCTCTTTTGCCATTCTGGATTGAAGTCTGCAGTCCGGAAAAGCATTGTGAGGGGTTGGGTAATCCATCTGTCGAAAAACATCTCGAATGAGATGTCGACACCTTCTTCATTCTGAGCGAAGTAGCGGCTGCAATAGTCGTTACTTAATTGTCCTGTGTAGGTATTAAGATGTTTGCAGCGGTGGAAGCATACGGAGTAGTCTGGGTGTGATTCCATGAAGTCGACTTGTTTCTGAAGCTTTAGCGGGTCGGTCCAGTAGTCGTCGCCTTCGCAGTAAGCAATGTATTTACCTCGTGCCCTGGAGTAATTGAACTCTATGTCCATGAGGTTCTGATAGCCGTTGGAGTATTGGTTCTGTGTTTCGTAAAGCGGGAATATCTTGTCAGGATATTGGTGCTGGTATTCGTGAAGTATACCGGCGGTTCCGTCGGTTGAGGCATCGTCATGAATTAGGATTTCAACAGGGAATGTAGTTCGCTGCATGAGAAATCCTTGGATGCATTGGTGTATGTATTGTGCGTGATTGTATGTGAGACAACAAATACTGACGAGCGGGGTTGTAGGATGGTTCATTGACTGTTTGAGAGGCGTTTCTATTTATCCGTTGATGTGGTGAGAGGCGTTGGACAGATGAATATTATACATATGAATTTTCATCTTTTCGGTTGGTTTTATCACCTATTAGCAATTGGTATAGTTTATTCCTGGCTCTTTCGTCTGTTTTCTTTCCTTTTCGTATCTGTCTGTATAGTATGAGTGAGCGAGCCAACCGTATTCTGTTTTTAAGACCTTTCTGACCTTTTGCGTAGTATTGGAATATAAAGCCTTCGAATTGTGTCAGATATTGTATTGTGTTTTGCTGTAGCTCTATTTTCCCCAAAAGAGATTTTTTAAGGGTGTGTAGAAGTGGAAGGTTGGCAACAGACATGAATAGGTCTGCAAACTTGGGGATGAGTAGTGCATGCTGATATGGAAGGATAGCGTATAGTAATTCGCGTTCATCTCCCTTGTCAGAATTGCTGATGCTGTTGCTGTATTGTACCCATACATAGTCGGCACGGTCAGTGAAGACTATGTTGCCATATTGCATGTGATAGAGTGTTATTATTGTGTCGTCGTACAGTCTGCCGTATTTTTCAGCAGGGTTTTCTGTGCGGCTTCGCCGAATCATGTATGTGGGGTTAAGTCCGTAGATTTCGTTGAGTATGGCTTCGGCGGGGGTGAGAATCGCCCCTTCTTTCAGTTTGGGGTGGACAGGCCAGGCATAGCCTGTTTCGATGGGTTTTCCGTCGGTCACCTGCCATATGCGTTGCTGGCACATGGAGCAGGTCGGGTTATCCATGAGCAAGTCAAGTTGGTGTTGGTAAATGTCGTCGCTTCGTAGATAGTCGTCGGCATCGATGTTTACAAAAAAATCTCCTTGCGAGTGTTTGTATACGGTGGCTTTGTTCCATCCGCACCGTTCCGAGCGTGTGGATGGGTTGCATAGGTCAGAATTACATTTTACTCCTTTTACGATGTTAGGATATCTTTTTTCGTATTCTTGAATGAGTTCCCATGTTCCGTCTGTGGATCTGTCGTCAGAGACGATTACTTCGTAGGACACGCTGAGCTTCTGGCACAGCACACTGTCGAGGCATCTTGGCAATAAATCCTTCTGGTTATGTGATATAACCAATATGCTTAGCACGGGTTTAGGCGACTTGTTCACAATTATTCCCATTTTGATTGCAGCACCACTTTTGAAAACCGGTCATAAGGTGTGACTCTTTTTATGAAGTCGCCGCTTTGCACTACGCTGAATCGGATGCAGTTTAGAACCATGTCGTATTCGATGTAATGGGTGCCAATCCATATGCTTGAGGTGTATCCCCCTGGGGCGAGATTGACATTTTTTATCACGCAATGAATGGTTTTCTTTTCACCGGGATTCATGTGGCTGATTTGGTAGTCGTCGTCGTTGCTTGCCACATGGGCTACTTGTTTTTCGGATTCGTCTTTGATGTCGAAACTGATGTCGACTTTCTCAACATTTTGCAGGGCTTCAATGTCAATCTCAATATTAAGATCTTCGCCAAGGGCGATGGAAGTATTTCTTATTCTAAAGTCAGTGATGCGGACGGCACCGTTGCCTTCCCGGTTAAAATCACTTACGGTCTGCATGCTGCTGAGATAGTAGTCAACCACATCCTGTACATCTCCCATTTTCTCTACTGTTCCATTTTTTAACAGTATGCCGTTTTTGCAGAGTTGTCGGATGCTTGCCATGTTATGGCTGACGAACAATACGGTTCGTCCTTCGCCTTGGCTGACGTTTTGCATTTTGCCGATGGCTTTTTTCTGGAATTCAGCGTCTCCTACGGCAAGGACTTCGTCGACTACCAATATTTCGGGTTCGAGAAATGCAGCCACGGCAAATCCCAGTCGGACTGTCATGCCGGAGCTGTATCGTTTGACGGGTGTGTCTATGTATCGTTCGCATCCACTAAAGTCAACAATTTCATCTAATTTTCGCGATATTTCGGCTTTTGTCATGCCAAGGATGGCACCGTTTAGGAATATGTTTTCACGCCCGGTCATTTCGGGATGGAATCCTGTGCCCACTTCAAGCAGCGAACCGATGCGACCTTTGGCACGTATGGTACCAGTGGTGGGTCCAGTGACTTTCGAGAGCAGTTTCAGCAAAGTGCTTTTGCCAGCCCCGTTTCGACCTATGATGCCTACCACGTCGCCTTGCTCTACCTTGAAGTCGATGTTTTTCAATGCCCATACGTATTCGCTATCGGCTTTTGTAGCCCTATCGTTTTCAGAACCGATTTTTAAATAGGGGTCTTCTTTTCCTCGAATGTTTATGGTCCACCATCGATGAATGTCGTGGCTTAGGGTTTTGGTGGATACGAGGCCAAGCCGGTATTGCTTGGAGACGTTGTTGAATTCGATTGCTGTTGCCATATTTGTTTATCGTTCGGCCCGTATGGGATTTTCAAGAAAGTCTTGGTATGCCATACGAATGCCGTCTTCTAATTCGGTTTTATATCGCCAGCCCATTTGGGTAGTTTTGCTTATGTCGAGTAGTTTTCGTGGGGTGCCGTTGGGTTTGGAGGTGTCCCATATGATATGGCCTTTGAACCCGACTGTTTCGGCCACAAGTTCAGTTAGTTGTTTTATTGATATCTCTTTGCCGGTTCCGGCGTTGACAGTTTCGTTTCCGCTGTAGTTGTTCATGAGGAATACGCATAATTCTGCGAGGTCGTCAACATAGAGAAATTCCCGGAGGGGTGTCCCATCGCCCCAGCAGGTCACTTCTGTCAGGTTGTCGATTTTTGCTTGGTGGAAGCGTCGTATCAGCGCGGGCAGCACGTGGCTGTGCTCAGGGTGGTAGTTGTCGTTAGGGCCATAGAGGTTTGTGGGCATGACGCTGATGAAATCGGTTTTGTACTGACGGTTGAGGTATTCGCAATATTTTAAACCTGTAATTTTGGCCAATGCGTATGCTTCGTTGGTGGGTTCGAGAGCGGATGTAAGCAGGCAGTCTTCCTTCATGGGTTGCGGAGCCATGCGGGGGTAGATGCAACTGGAACCCAAGAATTCGAGTTTTTTGCACCCGTTTTGCCATGCTGCATGGATTACATTCATCTCGAGCATCATATTCTGATACATAAAGTCTGCCGGAGCGGTCTGGTTGGCGATGATTCCACCCACTTTGGCTGCAGCGAGGAAAACGTATTCGGGCTTTTCGTGTTCGAAGAATTGTTCGACGGCTTCTTGTCTGCAGAGGTCAAGCTGACTGTGTGTACGGAGCAGGAGATTGTTGTATCCTTGTTTTTGGAGTTGTCGCACGATGGCAGAACCAACCATGCCGTTGTGACCTGCAACGAATATTTTAGATTCTCGATTCATTTTACAATTCCTTTTTCGAGGTATTCGGCAAGATTGTAGCGAACTTTGGTTGCTGCATCGTCGGATGCAACTTTGGCCATATCGCTTTCAACCATTAGCTTGACCAGTTGTGCAAACGAGGTCTTGCTGGGATTCCATCCTAATATTTTACGTGCTTTCGATGGATCACCCAGAAGGTTGACCACATCGGTCGGGCGGTAGAAGTCGGGACTCACTTGGACGAGTGTTTTGCCTACAAGGTTTTGCGCCAGAGGCATTGTGGTGTTCACTGCCGTACAGATTCCTTTCTCGTCGGCTCCGTGGCCTTCCCATCGCAGTTCTATTCCGGCATAGTGGAAGGCTAATTGACAGAATTCCCTGACAGAGTGTTGTTCGCCAGTGGCTATTACGAAGTCGTCGGGTTGGTTGTGCTGGAGAATCATCCACATGCATTCGACATAGTCTTTCGCATATCCCCAGTCGCGGAGTGATGAGAGATTGCCGAGATATAGTTTGTCCTGTTTTCCTTGGCATATGCGTGCTGCAGCAAGGGTGATTTTCCGGGTCACGAAAGTTTCACCCCTGCGTTCACTTTCGTGATTGAAAAGTATCCCGTTACAGCAAAACATGTTATAGGCTTCGCGGTATTCTTTTACTATCCAATAGCCATACTGTTTTGCCACAGCATAGGGGCTGTAGGGGTGGAAGGGAGTCTCTTCGCTCTGCGGCACTTGTTCTACCCGGCCGTATAGTTCGGAGGTGCTTGCTTGATATATGCGGCAGCTATGTTCAATCCCGCATTGCCTTACGGCTTCCAGGATTCGCAGCACTCCGGTGGCATCTACGTTGGCGGTGTATTCGGGAGCATCGAAACTGACTTGGACATGACTCTGTGCAGCTAAATTGTAAATTTCGTCAGGCATGACGTTCCTTACGGTTTGTATGATGCTCAAAGTGTCTCCGACATCCCCGTAATGGAGATGGAAATTTTGGTGTCCTTCCAGATGTGCGATACGCTCGCGAAAATCAACCGATGACCGCCGGATAATACCGTGAACATCATACCCTTTTCCCAATAGGAATTCTGCAAGATAACTACCGTCTTGGCCGGTAATGCCAGTTATCAGAGCTTTTTTCATTGTATTATTGTGCCCTTAGTTTGAAAAATATCACATCCCTACATTCTATACGGTGTCCATAAAGCTCTTTTGGGTTTTGTTGAAGATGACTATTCCCAAAATCAAAAGGGCTGACATGAATATAAAACTATAAGCCAGCCATCCCCACCCGATAAACTCGCCTGCTCCCAAGACACCGTATTTAAAAGTCTCGAGCACAGGGGTAACAGGGTTTAGCCGCATTACTGTGTACATGTCGATTCCGGCAACCACTTTCCCTTTTACCATACTTAATGGGTAGACAATGGGTGTTGCGTACATCCAAAGGTGTACAATGAAGGAGAACAGTATCTGAAGATCTCTGTATTTGGTAGTCATGCTGGATATGATGATACCGAATCCCAGCGACAATCCTGCCATCATCAACACTAAGAGGGGGAACAGCAATGCGTAAAGGTTGATCGATGCGGCACAGCCTGTTATGCTGTAAATGATGTAGACTATTATAAATAACAATAGTTGTATGCCGAATCGTAGCAGATTCGATGTTACATTGGCAACAGGGACAATCAACCGCGGAAAGTACACCTTGCCGAACAAGCTACTGTTGTTTACAAAGGTGTTTGATGTTTTGTTCAGACAGTCGGCAAAGTATTGCCACATACATGTGCCAGCCAGATAGAACAAGGGCTGAGGAATTCCGTCTGTGCCGATGCCCGCAATGCCTCCAAACACTACCATGTACATGAGCACGGTGATGACAGGCTGTATGATGAACCACAATGGACCTAATATTGTTTGCTTGTATTGGGTAATAATGTCTCGCTTGACAAACAATGTAGCCAAGTCGCGGTAGTTCCACAGTTCTTTAAAATCAATTGACCAAAGCTTGTCTTTGGGCTTGATGACTGTTGTCCATTCTTGTGTTTCGTTCATGTATCTTTCCGAAAAATCAGTGTGAATGTTTGTGATGTATAAAGATGTTCCCAACAATACCCCAGAAGTATTTCCAATCGGTACGGAGGGGGTGCTTCAGATAGGCTTCGATATATCGCTTTTCCGACTCTTGTATGCCTTCCAGTGTTTCGGGTTGTTCTTTTTCATAATAAAGCGGAGGCAGCAACCCGGGCTTAGTTTTGATACGCAATTCCTGCATCTCGGGTGTGTAGAGGTTGAAGAATTGTCTTGACAATGGACGGACACCCACCAACTTCATCTCTCCTTTCAGCATGTTTACGACCATGGGGAGTTCGTCGAGCCACGTTTTGCGCAATATGGCTCCAAGTGTGTTGACCCGGTAGTCGTGATAGAACTTTCCTGTCTTGTCCAATCGTCTGTGCTGGTATACATATTCTTGCAGATATTCGCTGTACGAGTACATGGTTCGGAACTTGTATACGGTGATGATTTTACCGTTTTTGCCCACCCGTTTCAGTTTTGCTATGGGCGACGAACTGGGGGTCCCTTCGGTGATGGGCTCTTTCACTTTGCGGGCTATGACGCGGAATTCACCGTATGAAGTGCTTTCGTACACGACTTCGAATCCTGCATGGTACAGCCGGCCTAAGATCTCCACTCGGTGGAAAGTGCGGTTGCTTCCTTTGGTGATGGCAAAATATATACCTTTCAGGGCTTTTATCTTGGGGAATACTCTGTGCCAAAGATAGTGGAATCCATAGTATATGCGATTGATTCCGCGTGGATAAAGTTTGTAGATTACGGCTTTCTTTACCGACGATGTCCGACAGTTGCACACCAGATATCCTCCGTCCGAAAGATGATGGTTCGCATTGGCCAAAAATACGTCAAGTTCGTATATCGTGTGTAGCGGGCGCCCCACAAAGATAGCGTGATATGGTTCCCCATTCTCGCGGTCGGGTATGGGGTCGCCACCATTGTTCTTTATCCCCCATAGCAACGATGTCGGAGCAAACTCTTCGCGATGATCCAGACACCATCGGTATACCTGTTTGATAGGCGCGGATTCTACTGCACAGAACAGCCGTTTCACATCCTCATCCTCGAGAGTCTCCGGATCCAGTATGTCGCATCCTTCACTGCCTCTTTCCGAGAAACTCTTGCCTGGATTATAGTATTGCCCTTTTATTGGATCAAGGGGGAATAGCGGTTTCCTCATAAATTGTTCAAATCAAAACCTAAATACGTGTTCTCTATGTGTGATGGATGTAAATATTTCGTCGTGTTAGTCGGTGTTGTAGCGGGCTCAAGAAATTGAGGGTGGATATAAGTTGTTGCCAATGCCGCTACTCCACGTATGCTCACCACCAGTTTTCTGTCTTTCTTGATTCTCACTATGTGTCCTTCCGCTCCTTTAAACGGTCCGTCTGTCACTCGGACTCTGTCACCGCGGTGGTATTCTGGTTTGTCGTCACCCAGATAGGTTAACCCCTCTTTCCCTGCCGAGCATACGAACATAAACACTTCCATTTCTCTCTCGGGTATGGGGGATGGTTTATGCGTCAGTGGATCGCGGTAAATCCACAACCGGCTGAAGTAGTCCTGCTCGAAACTGGCAACGTAAGTGGCATCGGATTGGAAAAATACCAATGACCCGATGATCTCTGGAATGAAGAATCTCACTCGGTCGGCAATCAGACGTTCCCGGATTGGCTGAACCCTGTTGTACTGCACCTTTGCCGCATACCATCTCATTTCAGCCAGTTCCGTTGTCATTCTTTATTGCTTTAAATGTTTAAAAGGTGCGAGAACCCTTTAATCATTAAATCCGTATATTGTATAACTTGATGTTATTTTGTGCTTATTTTAGGACAATTCTTCCACTCCCACACTGATATATGTGTGGTTTCTGGAAGATTTGTGGCTATATAATACCCTTTCAACGCCTGTCCCTGTCCAAGAACAAACAGCGTAATCTACCTGTTTTCTGCCTATTACGCCAAATAAAAGACATTATATTATTCTGCAAAGATACAACTTTTTTCTAATTTGGATAAATTTTATATGTTCGAAAAACGTTATAGCCGATACAATAAAAACAGAACGGACATTTTTCCGGTTTCTTAAACCACCGGAATTTTTATCAGTCGTAGAATACGTTAACAAAAAGATCAATATGCTATAAAACAACAGGCAGTGCGAAAGGAACAATATTTAACCCAAATCGGTCATTAGGCTAAGCCGGCCTCCGGCTGAGGCTGTTCCAAAGCAAGGCGAGGACATGAGAAATGGGAAGGCTGATAATAACCGTTTTATTCGGTTTTCCATCCCGGTGACCGCTATAGGCTCGGTCGCTCTTCCTTCGCTCCTTATTCCTCAGTTCTCCCATCGTTCTCCCATCGTTCTTCCATTTCAGAAGGAGAACTGAGGAAGAACGGAGGGAGGAGGGTGGGATAAAGAGTGGTGCGAAAAGGACTCAAGTGCAGATTTTAGGGTAGATCCGCAGAAAATGGTGTGCGTTGAATTGGTCACAGGGATAAACCGCTTAGTTTCTTTGTGTGGAATTGTGGCCTCGTCTCTTCACGATTCTATAGTTGTCCCTTATCCAACGAACAATAAGAAATTGTAAGGGCTTGTTTTCATAGAATGTCTTGTCCATCATTTTGTTAAATACACTTTTGTGCGGACCGCTCAATTCAATCCTGCAGCATTGTGCACATGTACGCACTTCGGGCGTTCCCAATACTTGCTTTATTTGTTTGTATGTCTCCACCCATCCCATCTTGGCTTGGGAATAATAGTCGTGTGACATGATACTGCTCCCTATGGCAATCAACAATAATTTACGGTAGTTTTCCACAACATCCTCCCTCGTCTTTATCCAGTCTCGGTACAGCTCCATCCGGCTATGATACAGGTGTAGAGAATCTTCAATGTCGTTTTTTTTGTATCGGGTAGAGGTGTTCCCTTTCGGATAAAATACATAGTGATAGTATATCTTTGAAAGGGATTGTGATTTAGAAATATGCTTGAATGCTTGGAGATTGAGCAACTCATCTTCGTGCATCTCTACGTCCTCAAACAGTACTCCGGCATCAAATAGTTTCCGCAGGAATGACATTCGGTAAAACTTCGTGCACATATGCCCGCATCCATACGGCGACATCACTAATTCGTCACAATAAAATTGTCTGAATTCCTCGTTCGTTACCATCGTCCTGTCCGGCAATCTCAAAGTATCACGGATTCCTGTAGCTAAATGTTCGGCATAAAAGCCAAAGAAAATCATATCATTTCCCCCTTCTTCCATTGCAGCCACATTGTCGGCCAGCAAATCAGGCTCTATATAATCGTCAATATCGAAAAAGAACAGGTACTTACCTCTTGCCTGTTCAATTAATGAATTGCGGACAGGCCCAATTCCACGGTGAGGGAAATGCACTACCCGGATGCGTGGATCGGTCGTTGCAATTTGTTCACACAATGCCAACGTATTGTCTGTCGAACCGTCGTCAGCAACAACTATCTCAAAATCTGTGTATGTCTGTGCCAAAATTGAGTCGAACCCTTTAGGCAAAAACCTTTCGACATTATACACTGGGATTGCTACTGTAACCATTGGTCTGTTATCCATATTGACTTCTTTTTTATGTCGATGTGTATTCTTATTTCTTCGTTGTTTTCGAATATCCGGCAGCGGATCCTTTCGTCATAGTTCGATTATAGATTCCACGGATTCAAATTGTGGGGTAGGCGTAAAATTACTTTGCCACACTATCGTGTTATTGCATATTTGCAGTTGGATTTCAGTCGAATAAACGAAAAGTCCCCTAAATTTGCCAAACAACAAAGTTACATTTTTTTTATTTTATGGGCAATTTGTGCTGAGAATTTAACATAACAATCTTTTATGGAGAGAAAGATGTGTGGCGGACACGGGATAATAGGGGACGCGAAAGAAAGGCTTATTGCCTATGATATGGTCGGGGAAAGAATAGACCCCGTTGTCGTGTTTGAACGTCAACGGGGTCTGTGGGTAATAAAGGGGTTGACCTTATTTCAGCCCGAGGGCTTTCAGGCCTTGGTTGTAACGGATATCGCGGGGGATGTTGTGCGTGCTGATCATCTCAAGGTCTTTCTGCAGGTCAGGACGGATTTTTCCGTTCTCGGCAGAATAGCTCTTGGCAAAGGCGATGTCGCCTTCACCTTCAACTTTCAGAATCAAGGCAGCCCAGCTCTTCATGGCTTCTTCGGCCTTGTTCACATCGATGACATATTTGCCTTCGCTGTTGCGAGTGAAAGCACCGTTGTCCTGCAGGTAGTTGAAGCACATCATGTTGGCAATGCCGTGAGCCTCGGTTGCTCCGAAGCGTACACTGCGCAGGATACCGGCGATGAAGGTGACGAAAGCGTCTTCCTTGGTGCAGTTGGTAATCTCACCCATTTCAATCAGGTGAGTGGTGAGGAACAGACCGCAGATGTCGGCCTTGGCTTCTTCCCAGGCGCTGTACTGGCTGCCTAAGGCCTCGCGGAGGCTCTTGCCGTCGGTAACGGTCTCTTTGATACCCAGACCGTGTGCCACTTCGTGGAAGCATACATTGCTGAAGAAGGCATTGAAGTTGACATTGTCAAGTTGGTCGTCGGCAATCAACAGGTTGGCGATGGGTTTGAGGATGGTCTCAAACTTGGCCTGCATGGCGTTTTTCAACTGAAGGCGGCGGGCACCTTTCTCCTTGTGGATGCGCTCGTCGTTGGGAAGATTGATGGCGATGGTCTTCGAGCCCGCATTGCAGTCACCAGCATAGTAAATCACGTCGTACACATTCAGGTCGCTCTCAGCACCAGCCATGGCGGGTTTGTACTTGGGGTCGCAGGGCAGGTCGTTCTGCAGCTGGGGCAGCATCTTGACAAACTTGGCCAAATCGTTGCTCCATTTCTCATCCTTCACCAAGATGAAGGATTCGTAGCTGGTCTTGCTGCCATACAGGGCGTCGTCGTAGTTCTCAATGGGTCCCACGACAAAGTCCAGACGGCTCTGTTTCATGTCCATCCAGGCCAGGTCGCTGGCATAGTAATCGTCGGTCATCAAAGCCTTGCGGCGCTCGGTCAGGTACTTCTTCAGTCCGGCATCCTCAGCCAAGTCAATGGCAACACCCATCAGGCTGTCGACCTTTGCCAAACGGTCAGCATATTCCACATGGTAAGGCACCACCTTGAGGGCTCCGTTCTCGTCGCGGCGGATAACGGTATACTGGCTGCTCTTCTCGGGGTCTGCCAGTGCGTCATACTCCTCGGCAGTCATGTCGATGGGGTAGAAGTTGCAGCCAGCGGGACGCTCGCCGTAGCCGGGAATAAAGGGGCGCTCTTCACCCAAACGGTCCCATGCACCATATTGAATCATCGCGAAAGCCTTCACGGCAGGGTCGGTGATGGTGTCGAGGTTGGCGCGGTTCTCAGGTCCGAAATACTGATCCCAGTACAAGTCGTCCATGATGTCGGCAATCTGAATGAAGACCGGCAGGAGCTGTTTCTCCTTTTCGGTCAGCACGCTCAAATCGGTGGTCAAAGTAAACTCGGCATACTCGTCAACTTTCTGCTGAATTTCCGATTTTTCTTCCGTTTTGTTGCTCTTGCAACCCACTGCAGCGAGCATTGTGATGGTCATAATTGATAGTGCTAATCTTTTCATTTTTAATAGATTTATTGTTGTTTCTATGTTGTTCTATAAATGCAAAAATACATTTTTTTTTGCTATTTGCGAAAAAAGTAGTACTTTTGCACCCGATTTCGCAAGGGGAAAACGCTTCCCAACACGCAAAAATCAACCCACGGAAAGGTGCTCGAGTGGTTGAAGAGGCCCGCCTGGAAAGCGAGTAAGCGTTAAAAGCGCTTCAGGGGTTCGAATCCCCTCCTTTCCGCTCAAAGAAAAACGTTGCAGCGACTGCTGCAACGTTTTTTTATTGAGCCTGTCCAATACGATATTTGTAATCTCCAGATTACATTTTTTTTATTTTTTGTCATTAGTGTCCCGTTAAAAATTGGGACAAGTTAATATTAATCAAACAACCCCGGAAGAAGGGGACAATAGAGTTCTTTGACATTGTTGAAATTGGTCTTTTCAAACAGCTCTCGCAATGGGGTCTTGTCGGTCAATGATATGCTGAGGATTTGTAGAACCTCGTAGGTTGAACGCTCCAGTTGTATGTCATGTTGTACGATGGCAACCAAACAATAGGCAATGATGGCAGCGCTAATCTGTATTCTCACAGCGTTTTCGGTCTTGCCCCAGAATTTCTTGATTTTCAAGTGTTGTTTCAGCCATTTGAAGAATAGTTCAATCTGCCATCGGTTCTTGTAAAGGTTTGCAACCTCAAGAGAAGAAAGGTGGAACGCATTGGTAAGAAAAGAGAATTCCCTACTCTGCTCCTCGTCATAGAACTTTACCAGTCTTAGTTTCTCTGGGTATTTCATTGCAGAGGCATTATCGGTCAGAAGGATTTCCGAATCAGTCGTCACGTTTCTATGCAACCGTCTGCGCCACTTGATGCATCTATACTGCAGATTCTTCTTGGCTCTCACTATAAAGAACGATTCGTGAAGATGGATTCTGTATAGTTCCTTGAAGGCATTGTAACCACGGTCAAACACATAATAGGAACCTGATTCATAAGGAATCTCCTTCATGGCTTTGGAATCGTGGACAGATGCTGTTGTGACATGGAAGAAGGCCGGTACCTGGGATTCCAAGTCACATAGGACATGAGCCTTGACACCGCCTTTCTTCTTGCGGAACTTCGCCCACCAGAATACAGACAAACAAAGAGGAATCGTTGTCGAATCGAATGCGTAGACGTTACCCTTGAGCTTGAATATTTCCATCGCTCGTCTACTGCGTGCCAGATCCATCATGTGGAAGGCAAACTCTTCAAAGATGCGGTAGTCGCGGTTTTGGTTGGCAGTGGCAAAAGTGGTCTTGGCTATAGGATTCCTCCCTAATCCAAGATGATAGCATTTGGACTGATGAGCTTCCAATGCAACGACCAAGTCACGCAGACTCTCGCGATTGCTCAGTTGTCCGAACATGAGAGTGAGTAGCTGGGTCCAGCAGGTGAAGTGCTTTACATAACGGTCTCCCGAGTATTTACGAGCCAGATAATTGAAGTGATTCCTATCAAGGAATGCAACCAATTGAGCAAAAACGTATTTGTCTTGATTCATATGCAGGGTATCTCCTGCAAAGATACGTTTTCAAATCCGTTGACTCATAAAAACTGCAGAAAAATACTATATTTCAATTGTTTCAAAGAACGCTTTGTCCACTTTTACGGGACAGTAATGATTTTTGTAATCTCCAGATTACAAAAAATTCGTATCTTTGCATGCACCCCACCCTGTTACTTATGAGCATACTTGATAGTGGTTGCTTTGCTTGGATGTGGGTTCTATACAAAATGTGCCGTGGGCATAAAATCTCAATAACCCTCACTAGACGAAGTGCAATGTGGGGTGGCTTGCATAACTATAACTGAGTGTCGAAGATACACTACAACTGTGAGGTGGTAGCGTATTGTCGACACGCAGGAAGGGTCGACAAGAAACCCCACACAGTGCTCCCTTAGTCACTTAGTGTGGGGTTAATAGGATACTGTGCCTCTGACGCGAAAAAGCGGGCTGCAAGTCTCCTTACTTTAAAGTAGTTCTCACCCAGGTGAAAGTGACGCCGGAAGTGGGCAGGCCAGTATAATAATAGTTATTACGGTGCCATACGTCTGGGTAGTTTGGGTCGATTTCTTTTATTGCATTTTCAACGGCCAGTGGGCAGATAATGGTGCAATGGCCTGTGGTAGTAGAAATATTATAGCACATATGATCTTTTCTATTATTATTTCCTGATATTCCGCCATCCCAACCATCCCAAGGATAGTTATAATTATCATGATCTTGATAAGTAACATAATCAGTGAGACCAATGTTGCTCATGTCAAAATTAGCAAGATTCAGTTCAGTTAGCTTGATACATTCAAAAAACATTCCACGCATACTCGTGTCATTTGAAGTATCAAAACTGGACAAATTTAGAACTGATAAATTACTGCAGCTTCCAAACATTACGCTCATACTAGTGACATTCTCTGTGTTGAAATTAGAGAGATCCAGACTTGTCAAACTGCTACAATGGTAAAACATCCAGCTCATATCAGTCACATTCTCGGTGTTGAAGTTGGAGAGGTCAAGTCTTGTCAAGTTTCTACAATCCTCAAACATATAGCTCATATCAGTCACATTCTCGGTGTTGAAGCTGGAGAGGTCAAGTATTGTCAAATTTCTACAAGTCCCAAACAAATAACTCATATTCGTTACATTTGAAGTGTTAAAAGCCTCTCCAAAGTCAATATACTCTAATGATGACTCGATTTCATCTGTATCATAATTGTATGAACCATAAAACATCCCGCTACAATCAGGATTGGCATTAATCATGCTGCCACTGGTAGAGACTCTCCATGTTGTGCCATCCAAATTACCATATATGGGGATAGGGGAGTTATTTGTGGAAAGCAATGTGCCAGAGCTGGCACTGCTGTTATACTCAAACACTACCGCCGTAGCATTGTCTGGGATAGCGTCATTGAATATCCAGCCAGACACCAGTTCAGCTGCGAGAATTTGGGTGAGTTGGTCTACGTTGAGGGTTACGGTGGTGTAGGTGTTGTGGCGCAGGGCTACATTGCTCTTGGTGAGTTCAAAGTAATAGCCGTTAGTGGTGGTGATGGTGATGGTGACGTTGTCCGTGGGGAAGGAGGGGACATATATGTCGAAAGCAGACTGTGCACCTGTCGCCAGAGTCACATTGGTGGCTCCCGACAGGCGGAGGGAGACGGAGTGGGATGCATTCGAGGAGAGGGTGATGCCGTCGTCGTCAACTCCCGTGACCGTGGCGGTGCCTGAGCCGCTCAGATAGGCATTGGCGGCCTCTATCTTTAGGCTTCCGAGCGTCATGTCGCTGCCTGTGTTGTTGTTGACCACTACATGCACAATGGAGCAAAGGTTGTAGAACTGAAGTGTGCTGCCTTCGGTGTAGGCTCCCATGGGGGCATCCACCCGTTGGTGGCCGTCAACAACTTGGTACTTCTGTGTGGCGGGCAGGGTGACGGGTATGGTGGCATTGTTGGCGATGTTGCTGCCTTCTGTCACTAACGAGGCGGGGTAGATGGCGCGATAGGCATCGGCACCCACCACGTCAGCAATCTGTGCCGACGAGCCGGATATGGCGGAGACGGGGTAGGCATCGGTGTTGACATACACCTGGTCGCCCTCGTTCCAGCAGGGATAGCGGTCGTCGATATATGTCTTGGCGGGCTGGTTGATGACTGCCCCAAGGGTGACCAGCTCCTGCTCTTTCTGGCAGCTGGTGGCCAGCAGCAAGGCTGCAAGGAGGGTGAAAAGGAATAGTATTTTCTTCATGATGAATAAGGTTTTTTGTTCGTAGTTTAGTGGTGGGGATATCAAGTATACTGGGGAGCTCCGTTGCTCGGAGTAGGGCTGTCCCAGCTGCCTTCACCGTAGCGGGTCGTGTTGGCATTGCCCTCGTCGTGATTGACAGAAGTCTGGTAACCGGCCTCGACACGGGCGTTCAGTACCTCCACGGTGGGAGATACGTAGTTGTTCTTACATTTCTTTTCGTTCATAGGAGTGAGTGGTTTTTTCTGCCTCAAGTCTCCAACAGGCGGTTCATATAATAAAGAAAGGCATGAGACTTATGTACTCATGTCCGTTGATATCGAGGCTTCGGCAAACCTATGAAGGAACGGTTTATGGGGAACATATTCACGCCTGAGGATATGCCGAGGCGTGAGCCTATAGCATACACAACAAGCGAAAGCATAATTGCTCCGTCCTCCTTCATTGAAATTTTGCCGAATTTCGATATCGGGACAGTATCGCAATGCTTTTCTTGCAGCAGCTTACTTTACTTGCGTAAGCGACTGCAAAATTACAGAAAAAAACTGATATGTGAGAAAAAAAGATAATGGGATGTGCGAATTTGTTGTTGGCTATCCCGATGGGAAGCCTCACACTCCACAGCATAAGGATGTGTGTGTGGTTGTTCTGTGTTGTGTGACAGCTGCTTCTGAAAGTGTATTGGCAAATCTCGGTGACAGTTGTTGGATTTGTCATTACCATAAACAGGGGTAACATAAATGTCTCAACGGACAGGATGACTTCTGTGCCCGATTAGTGGCTTTTCAGTACCTTGGATTGGGTGCCGGCGGTTTTGTTTTTTATAAGGTATAGGCCTTTGGGCAGGTGGGTGAGGTCGAGGTGGTGTGTACCGGGTTGCAGTTGGTAAGTGGCCACGCTATGGCCGAGCATGTTTATTATTTCGAGGTGGCTTTTCTTTGGCAGCTCGACCGTGATGCTGCCTGTTGTGGGATTGGGCCAGAGTCTAAGAGAACCATGCGTGGGTTGGGTTATGCCTGTATTCCCACCGTTGTTGGAGGTGAAGAATTTGTATATCTCGGTCATGTAACCGATGTCGTAGTGTCCTTCGCTGTGGTACCAGGTGTGGTTGCCGCCGATGACTTTGATGTGCTGAAGGGGTGCATCGCCCTGATAGGTGAATCGGATAAAGCGTAACCCGTCGTTGCGCAGGTCGGGAAAGGTGTCGATAACGGGCTCGTCGGTGCAGTTGTCGGCTGCTTTCCAGTAGTCAAGTATAGCTTCTACGCCGAGGCCGAGGTTTCCACCAAAATACTGTGAGTTCCCGTCGTAGCCTACCACCGGGTCGGCGGTGCCGTGGATATGTAGCATTTTGACAGGTGCGACAGCCTGGCGGTTGGATAGTGAGTGGGTTATCAAACCGCTGACGGGGGCACAGGCCGTGATGCGGTCGCCATGCTCGATGGCCATGCGGTGCGTCATAAAGCCGCCCATTGAGAAACCCGTAAAGAAAACGCTGTCAAGGTTTACCGAACCTCTTGCTGCCAAAGTGTCGAGGAGGGCCAGCAGGAAGCCGGCATCATCGGTGCTGCTGTTCATCAGCCCGGCATTCCACATGGTTCCGTAGCCTTCGTTCAGTGCCTGGGGCACAACGACTATCCAACCGAACCTGTCGGCTATTTGCTGGAAGTGAAATTCGTTGTCCAGCCGAGTGATATTGTCGCCTAAGCCGTGCAGGAAGTACAGAACAGGGACGCTCCCGGTATGCCCGGCAGGCGATTTGATGAGATATTGTCGCTGTTTTCCCTGCCATTCGAAAGTCTGCACCTGAGCCATCAGTGGAAGTGTGAGCAATAACAGGGATAATAAAATACTGATTCTTCGCATGTTTTCTTGATTATTGATGGTGATTTTGTAATATTATCTTTTGCAAAGATACACTTTTTCTTTCAATAATCAGGATAGACAGGATGCTGATGTGACAGAAACGATAGGTCAACTCTGATTTCTTGCAGTATAGTGCTGCCGGAGCAGTGGTATTCTATGCTTGGTGCCGGGCAGTGTCAATGCCCACAGGCGTGGCTGCCTTTGTGCTCGAGTGGGTGCCTCAGGTGGGAGAAATTGTCGCTACCGTGCTTTCTTTTCTCTGTAGAAAAAGTTGTTGTACGGGAAAAAATTTGTATTTTTGCAGTGCGTTGTGATTGGATATTTTTTGATTTCACACCGTAAAGATGCTGTAGCTTTGGCTATTTGTCAATGTGTAAATAAGTTCTATTCTTTTATTGTAGAAATAATTTGTAAAGTTTTGTAATATTAAAGTATGGAAACAAGATGATTACAGTCATAACGATTAATCGTAACAACAGGAATGGGTTGCAAAAGACTGTTGAAAGTGTGGCGTCGCAATCATACAAAGATTATGAGTATGTCATTATTGATGGTGCCAGTACCGACGGCAGTGTTGATATAATCAAACGCTATTCGGATACAATTGCAATCAATTGGGTGTCTGAGCCAGACAGTGGCATATATAATGCAATGAACAAGGGTATTTCTAAGGCCACGGGGGAGTATCTGCTTTTCTTGAATAGTGGCGATTGTTTCTCCGATAGTTCTGTGTTGGAAAAGATTGCCAGCCAGATTGAGACACATCATCATCCGGACATGCTGGTCGGTCGATTGCAAATGCAGAATAGCGATGGTACACTGTCTCTTAGAGAGCCCAACAATGATTTCTCATTTTTGTTGTTTTATTGTGATACTATTCCTCATCAATCCACATTTATCAAGAAAAACTTGTTTGCAAGGTATGGTCTGTATGATGAATCCTTAAGAATTGTATCGGATTGGAAGTGGTTCATGCAGGTGATTGTCTTCCATGGAGTAAAGCCAGTTGTTTCGGATGTTGATGTGGCATTATATGACATGACAGGTATCAGTGAGACGGCACATGATATTACTGAGAGAGAAAGACGCAAGGTTCTGTCTGATATCGTGCCGCACGCTTTCCTATCGGACTATGACAAGTATTTCCTTGACATAAGCAGAATGCAACATCTTCGCAGTCATCGCTGGGCTTTCAAGATTGTCTGCTATTTGGATAGGTTCTTAAAATAGTCAGAGTCTGACAGGTGAGTCCAATATGCATGAGGACAAATGATGTCCTCTTCCTGTTGTGTTGGAATTGTGTTCCAGTGCAACTATAGTAACGCTCAATGTCGTTAATATCATTTATCGGTGTCTGTGTGTGCGGGTTCGACGTGGATGGTAATATGTGTGGCGGAGCCGAAGCGTTTTTTCAAAGCTTGTTCGATTTCATAGGTGCGGGTGTGGGCAGTGTTGAGTGACAGGTTGCCGTCCATGCGGATGTGCAGCTCGATGGCATAGCGGCTGCCGATACGGCGTGTACGAAGGTGGTGTGGGTCTTGCACGTCGGGGAATGAAGTGACAATGGAGAGAATTTCGTTCTCTACATCTTCGGGTAGAGAGGCTTCCATCAGTTCGTCAATTCCCTGCCGTAGCAGTTTCCATGCCACACGAAGGATGAAGAATGTCACGACCAGTGAGGCAAGTGGGTCGAGGACAGTCCATCGGTTGCCTATCAGTATGGCTCCGCCAATGCCTACCAAGGTGCCAAGTGACGAGAGAGCATCGCTGCGGTGGTGCCAAGCGTTGGCTTCCACAGCAGGGGAGTTGAGGTTTCGTCCGCAGTGGATTGTGTATTGGTAGACAAGTTCTTTGAGGACGATGGATACGACTGCCGCCCATAGTGCCACCATGCCGGGAGCTTCCAATGTCCCGCCTTGCCACCAGTAGAAGAGTGCTGTCGTTGCTTTATATCCAATTCCAGCAGCCACTATCACCAGTGCGATGCCGATGAAGGTGGTGGCGAGGGTCTCGTATTTGCCGTGGCCGTAGTCATGTCCGCAGTCTTCAGGCTTGCCACTAATACGTACAAAGACCAGCACCACGGCGTCGGTCAGCAGGTCGGAGAGTGAATGGACGGCGTCGGCGGTCATAGCTGCGCTATGGCCTACAACACCTGCGATAAACTTGAACACTGTCAACAGTACATTGGCTGCACTACCCACCAGTGTTACTTTAAATATCTCTTTTTCACGGTTCATTGTTCGTGCCGGTTCTGCGGTTTTTCCTAATTATAACGCACGAAAAAAGGGGATATTGTGTACAGGCAACCTCTAATTGTTCAAATAAATCATTGCAAAGCAATGCTAATTCACCATAATTCTCTTTTTGTAAACAAGAATTACCGTTAAGAAATCATTAATTTATGATTATTATAGGATGTATAAAACAGTATCATGTTTGGGATTTTTGTGTGTATTGTCTTAGTGCTGCATCATAACATGTATCTTGAAGGTCAATCTATATGGGTATCCGGCAGGATTATATTGTCGTGACAGTGGCATTCCTTGTTCCGTGCAGGGCACTGGCCACAGCCGCCGGGACAACTGCTTTTGCCTTTCAGGGTGCGTAGCAGTCTCCTTACAGCAAAGCCTGCGGCTACCGCCACAATGAGTATTGCTATAATCGTTTGTACCATAGTTATAGTATTAAACTGCCTATTTGGAAGAATGCGGTTGACACTATCCATGCTAACCCGATGGTGTAGGCCACGGTGAACAAAGCCCATTTCCATTTGCCGCTCTCATTCTTGATGGCTACGACTGTGCTGATGCAGGGCATATATAATAGTATAAATAACAACATGCTGGCTGCCGACAGGGGTGTCATGTTGTCGCGTACCAGTTCGGATATTCTGTTTTCGCCTTCCTCCTCTTCGAAATTTTCTTCAAGCATTTGCGCTTCTGTATCCGAAGTGGCGTAGACTACGGCCATGGTACTGGCCACCACTTCCTTGGCTCCAATGCCAGCCAAAAGCGATACGCTTTGTCGCCAGTCGAATCCGCAGGGGCGCATGGCAGGTTCGATGGTCTTGCCAATTTTAGCCATGTAGGAGTTCTCGGCTTGAATCTGGCGGTTGTCATTGGTGGGGAAGTAGCTTAATGCCCACACGATGATACTGGCTCCGAGGATGATGGTGCCCATCTTCTTGAGATATTCCTTGCCTTTTTCCCAAGTGTGGCGTAGAACGGCTTTGGCAGTGGGCATGCGGTAGGGCGGTAGTTCCATGACGAAAGGCAAGCTCTCGCCTTTGACAAAGAAACGGCTGAATAGTTTGGCCATCAGCACGGCCATTATCATGCCGAAAAGATAGAGCCCTGTAAGGACGAATGCAGCCCATTGGCTGAAGAATGCCGACACGAGGATGACGTAGACAGGGATACGTGCCGAGCAACTCATCATGGGGATGATAAGCATGGTGAGCAGGCGGCTTTTGCGGTCTTCAATAGTGCGTGTAGCCATGATGGCAGGCACGTTGCAGCCGAAGCCCATTATCATGGGGATGAAACTCTTGCCGTGGAGACCCATACGGTGCATCAGTTTGTCCATGATAAAGGCAGCACGTGCCATATATCCGCTGTCTTCCATGAACGAGATGAAAAGGTAGAGAATAAGTATGTTGGGCAAGAATACGAGAACGGAACCCACACCGGCGATGATACCGTCGCAGATCAGACTCTTAAGCGGTCCGTCGCTCATGGCTGAACCCACCACTTCGCCGAGCCAGCCGAAAAGAGCATCAAGCCAGTCCATGGGGTACTGCCCGATGGCAAAGGTGCAAAAGAAGGTGATGAACATCACCACGAGGAACACAGGATAGCCAAGCCAACGGTGGGTCACCACCGAATCTATCTTGTCGGTATGTGCATGAAGGGTGCTCTTTTCGTTTTTCTCGTAGCATTCGGCCAATGCACCACGCACAAAGGCGTATTTTGCATCGGTGATTGCCGATTCGATGTCTTGGTGCTCGGGTTCCACTGTTACCTGGTGTCCTTTGCTTATGTCTTTGTCCACCAATCGGCGGCCACTATGGCGCTTGAACTCTTCGGCAATCTGGTTGCGCATTTCCAGTACGCTGCCGTCGGGGTCGCGTTGCTGAACATACTGCTCCAATTGGTTGTCTTTTTCTAACAATTTGATACTTAAGAAACGGGTGCTAATATTGTCGCTGAAGCCGTGTTCGTATAGTTCTGTGCGAAGTGTTTTGATATGCTGTTCCAACTCTTGCCCATGGTTGACATGGATATGGCGGGTCTTGGTATCACGTCCCTCGAACACTTCGATGATTTTGTCAAAAAGGTCGGCGATGCCTGTGCCCGTCCGACCCGTGGTGGGGACGATGGGCATGCCCAATAAAGTGGAGAGTTGGTCTATATCAAGTCTGTCACCACTCCTTTTCAGTTCGTCATACATGTTCAGTGCCATCACCATGGTGATGTCCATGTCGATTAATTGAGTGGTGAGATAGAGATTGCGTTCCAGGTTGCTCCCGTCCACAACGTTGAGGATAATGTCAGGACTCTTCTCAAGGATGTGTTTGCGTACATATAGCTCTTCGGGTGAGTAGGCACTGAGACTGTATGTGCCTGGCAGGTCGACAAGGTGGAATGTATAGCCTTCATATTGGAATATGCCCACCTTTTCGTCCACTGTCACACCACTGTAGTTCCCCACTCGCTCGTGGGCATGGGCTGCGATATTGAAAATGCTGGTCTTTCCGCAGTTGGGATTGCCGACCAGCGCTACATTAATAGTATGTGTGCGATGTTCGGCTATATGTTGAAGCTTTTTCTCGGGAGCATCGATTGATCGGAAATCCTTGTGGTTGACAATCTCTTTTTCCGCTTCAGCCATAGTGACAATCTCTACCTTGGTGGCATCGCTTCGGCGCAACGACACTTCAAAGTTCATAATGCGGTATTTGATGGGGTCTTTCAACGGGGCGTTCAGTACCGTCTGCACGGTGACTCCTTTGATAAATCCCATCTCAATGATACGTTTGCGGAATGCTCCATGACCCGCCACGCGCACAACTACACCACTCTCACCTGTCTGTAAATCCGATAGTAACATTGTTTCTTACTTTTTCTTTGAGAATACAAAAATATACATTCTTTTTTATTCGAGCAATCATTATTATTAGTGATTTTCTTTTTATAGCCGTGTATAGAGTCATACCTTATTAATAAAAGCATTTGAGAAATCGCTCTCCCACCATTCTGTTTGTACTTGGATTCAATCGGACTGTTACAGTGAGTTTTCGTGTTGTCAAGTAAGCAGCGATTAAGAAACATGTTGCAGCAATAATGCGGTGAAGTTCCGGTTCCCCGTTCCCGTCCGGTCCCCGCCCGTTGTCCCATCGTTCTCCCATCGTTGTCCCATCGTTCTCCCATTTGCAAAGGGGAAATGAAAGGGGAAGGGAGGGGAAAGGGAGGGGCGGGAAGTGTCGCTGAGGCGTCCCGCCCGCCAAGGCGCGGCGGCTTGGTGGAAACAAAATGTTGATGCACAATGTGTTGTATAATTCCCCCGCCATGCCGAAACGATGTAACATCGGTTATACACAACAACTTGCGAGGACATTGCGTTTTTTTCGGTCGTCCACCGCCCGATTTTCCAAAAAATCCGGACTGGAAAAGCGTTTTTGCGGCGTGTTCCGGGCGTGATTTTCTTTTTTCAGAAAAAAAATTCGTTCCGCAAGTGACTGATATAAAGCGTCCGGAGAGGAAACATGAAAAAAACATGAAAAAAAATTTTGGCGGTTTGGAAAATGGTTGTATCTTTGCACCCGCTTTCGACAGGGGAGCGCACCTTTGAGAGGGGCGTCCGCGGGAAGCGAAAGGACATTGAAAGAATGCGGAAGATGAGATAGCGTGTGTCGGAAGCCAGAGTGAGACTCTGGCGGAGACACGAGACGAGTCAAAGGTAGAAAAGCAAGCAATTCTTACAATGAAGAGTTTGATCCTGGCTCAGGATGAACGCTAGCGGCAGGCCTAACACATGC
>JAEEGL012792444.1_pt1 | contig 45813 bp, 37 predicted proteins | sample 9134231 | NCBI WGS metagenome assembly JAEEGL01 (sample SAMN16246548, study PRJNA631951) | gut metagenome | biome: gut microbiome; feature: rumen; material: fiber-attached | host: Bos | place: Iran: Karaj | collected 2018-10 | reverse complement strand
GCCTGTTTTTTGTTTTGGCGGAGAAGGCGGGATTTGAACCCGCGCGCCGGTTTCCCGACCTACACCCTTAGCAGGGGCGCCTCTTCGGCCAACTTGAGTACTTCTCCATAGTTTGCTGAATCGATCTGATTCGCTATTCTCTTGTGCTTTCAGCAAGCTTCTCAGCTTGAAAAACCTTCTCCCTTTCACGTTAACTGCGTGATCTCTCAAAAACTAATATTATAAATAGGAAGCTTTCGCCGGAAAACTCAGCCGCAGAGCCCTATTCTCACAGGAATCATCCTTCTGAATCAGAGCTTCTGTCCCTTTCGCGAATCGCTCCTCTGACGCTCTGGCGGAGAGAGTGGGATTCGAACCCACGGCCCTTTGGGGGTCACTGGTTTTCAAGACCAGCTCCTTAAACCGCTCGGACATCTCTCCCTATCGGGCAGAACCGCCGCGCTTTAAGCGCCGGTACCAGCTCAGTGCTTATATAGCTTATCATCTTCCATAGCTTTTGTCAATCGTTTTTCGTTGACAATCCCAAAGTCGTTTAGTACAATAAAGACAACCTGAACCCAGCGCAATTGCAGAGAAACCGGCGCTGTTTTTCCCTGTTGACGGGGGATTCTTCGGGGTTTTTTGCGCCCGCTTCAAACCCCTTTGGCTCTCAGAAAGGATGTGCACCATGGGCTCTGTTCGTACCCGCTTTGCTCCCAGCCCCACCGGCTATATGCATGTTGGAAATCTGCGCACCGCGCTCTATGCCTATCTGCTGGCAAAAAAAGACGGCGGCACTTTCATCCTCCGCATTGAGGACACCGATCAGGAACGCAAGGTGGAGGGCGCTGTTGATATTATCTATAAGACGCTGGCCGAAACCGGTCTGGCACACGATGAGGGCCCCGATATCGGCGGTCCCGTGGGGCCTTATGTGCAGAGCGAACGCAAGGAGATCTACAAAAAGTATGCGCTCGAGCTGGTCGAAAAGGGAGCCGCCTACTATTGCTTCTGCGACAAGGAGCGGCTCGATGAGCTGCGTCTGGTGCAGGAGGCTTCCAAGATGCCTTCGAAATATGACGGGCACTGCCGCAACCTCTCCAAAGAAGAGGTGGAAGAGAAGCTCAGGGCCGGGATCCCCTATGTGATCCGGCAAAAAATCCCGGAGAGCGGTTCCACCGTGTTTGAGGATGCGGTGTTCGGTACAATCTCCACTCCGAACGATTCGCTCGACGACAACGTGCTGCTCAAGAGCGACGGGCTTCCCACCTACAACTTCGCCAATGTGGTCGACGATCACCTCATGGGCATCACCCATGTGGTGCGCGGAACCGAATATCTTTCTTCCGCGCCCAAATACAATCTTCTGTATGAGGCCTTCGGCTGGGAGATCCCGATTTATGTGCACTGCCCACCCGTGATGAAAGACGCCCACAACAAGCTTTCCAAGCGCAACGGCGACGCTTCGTATGAGGATCTGATCGCCGCGGGATACCTCAAGGAGGCCGTGCTCAACTATATCGCACTGCTGGGATGGAGCCCCGGCGGCGAGCAGGAAATCTTCACCCTGCCCGAGCTGGTGCAGGCCTTTGACATCTCGGGCATCTCCAAATCCCCCTCGATCTTCGACACCTCCAAGCTGCGTTGGCTCAACGGCGAGTATATCCGCCGGCTGGAACCCAAGGTCTTCTTCGAGATGGCAAAGCCCTATCTGGACCGGGCCATTACCTCTCCGCAGATCGACAAGGAGGCCGTGGCCGCGCTGCTGCAGCCCCGCTGCGAGGTGCTGAGCGATATTCCGGAGCATGTCGACTTCCTCGACTGTCTCACGGAATATGACACCGAGCTCTATTGTCACAAAAAGATGAAGACCAATCGGGAAAACTCGCTGACGGCGCTCAAAGAGATTCTCCCCGTTTTGGAAGGTCTTTCTGACTGGACGCAGGAAGCCCTGCACGAAGCGCTCTTTGCCCTCATCGAGCGCCTGGGCGTGAAAAACGGACTGATCCTCTGGCCGCTGCGCGTGGCGGTCTCGGGCAAAGCTTTTACCCCCGGCGGCGGGATTGAGCTTTCGACCCTGCTTGGAAAAGAGGAGACCCTGCGGCGCGTTCAGCGCGGCATCGAGCTGCTCTCATAGGGAACTTGGATTTTGCTTCCCGGCAAAAGCCGGGAAGCTTTTTCATTCGCAGCACGCCCCTCCCCTCTGCGCGTCCATGCCGTCTCTGAGCAAAAGTGCTGTTTGGATCCCTTGGATTTCTATGCAGAAATGTGATCGATTTGTTGTGAAAGGAGGATCGAAAATGCCCGACGTCACCTGGAATCCCTGGCACGGCTGCCATAAAATCAGCGCGGGATGCGAGCATTGCTATGTCTACCGCGGCGACCTGGCCTACGGCAGAGACCCCACGGTTCCCACGCTGACCGGCAATTTCCGTCTTCCTGTGGCGCACAACCGACAGGGAGAATACAAGATCCTCTCCGGATCGACCGTCTATACCTGCTTCACCTCCGACTTCTTTCTGGAGGAGGCGGACGATTGGCGCATCGAGGCTTGGGAAATGATCCGCGCGCGGCCCGATCTGCACTTCTTTTTTATCACCAAGCGCATCGATCGGATGCAGGTCAATCTCCCGCTCGACTGGGGCGAAGGATACCCCCACGTCACCATCGGCTGCACGGTGGAAAATCAGGAGATGGCCGACTATCGTCTTCCCATTTTTCTAAGTCTTCCCATCCGGCACCGCCATATCATCTGCGAACCGCTGCTCGAACGGATCGATCTCTCCCGCTATCTCGATTCAAACGCCTTTGAGCAGCTGCTGGCCGGCGGCGAATCCGGCTCCGAGGCGCGCCCTTGCCGCATGGAATGGGTGCTGGATCTGCGCCGACAGGCGATCGAAGCCAACCTTTCCTTTTACTTCAAGCAGACGGGCGCCCGTTTCGTCAAGGACGGCCGCCTTTACCGCGTTCCCCGCAGACTCCAGCATGTGCAGGCCAAAAAATCGGGGCTGAGCATCGGACCGAGGAAACTCTGACTCCCCACACATGTCTTTGATACAAAGACATGTGTGCGCTCTTCCATTTCCGCATGGCATGACAGGCCTTTTCCCACGCAAATGTGCAGTTGCGCCAAAAACTTCCCCTGAAACCGAAGGAGAATCTTACTTTTGCACAAATTTTATCAAAACCGTTGACAAATCTGTCAAAAACGACTACACTTGCCTTGTTCCCGCTGGTGGGAACCATAACCGAATCTTCCATCAAAGGCAATGAAAAGAAGAGTAGGCAGAGTCAGCGCATCACAGAGAGCCCCGCACGGTGCGAAGGGGTATGCAAGGTTTTGCTGAACATGGACTTGGAGCCGCGCACCGACTGCGGAGATCCGCACAGGTTGCGACGGGTGCGCCCGTTACCGCGTCAGGGTATCGAAATGCCGGAGCCGGCCGTTTCCGTACCTGTCAAGGCTCCGCACCGTGAGGCGCGGGCAAAGCAAGGTGGTACCGCGAGGCGTTTTTTCTGCTCTCGTCCTTGCATCATTTGGATGCAGGAACGGGAGTTTTTCTTTTGTTTTGAATCACTAAGGAAGGTTGTTTTTCATGGAGCCAACTCCCCTCATTGCGCTGCAGAATCTCACAAAGGTGTTCAAGGGCACCGGCGGCGAGATCGTGGCGCTCAAGGATATCGATTTAACCATCCAACGCGGCGAGATTTTCGGCGTGATCGGCCTGTCGGGCGCCGGAAAGTCCACGCTGGTCCGCTGTATCAATCTGCTTGAGAAGCCGACCTCGGGAAAGATCCTGATCGACGGCGTCGATCTCACCTCGCTCTCTCCAAGGGAACTGCGCAGGGAACGGCAGGAGATCGGCATGATCTTTCAATCTTTCAACCTTTTGATGCAGCGCACCGCACTCGACAATATCTGCTTCCCGCTCGAGCTGACGGGAACCCCCAGAGCCAAAGCCGTGCAGCGCGCAAAGGAGCTGCTGGAAGTCGTGGGACTGGCCGATCGGGCTTCTGCCTATCCGGCACAGCTTTCCGGCGGTCAGAAGCAGCGCATCGCCATCGCCCGCGCGCTGGCCTCCAACCCAAAGGTGCTACTGTGCGACGAGCCCACCTCGGCGCTCGATCCCGCTACCACCCAATCGATCCTCTCTCTGCTGCGCGAGATCAACCGGGATTTCGGACTGACCATCGTGATCATTACGCATGAGATGAAGGTGATCCAGGAGATCTGCCACCGGGTCGCCATCCTCTCCGATGCCCAGGTGCAGGAGCTCGGGGATGTGGAAGAGATCTTTCTCAATCCCAAGAGCGAAGCGGCAAAGAAGCTGATCTATCCGAACGACAGCGGGCAGGAGAATTTTGATTTTGGCAAGCGGCTGCGTCTCTCCTTTGACGGTTCCAAGACCGACGCGCCGATCGTGGCAAATATGGTGCTCGAATCCGGCGCTCCGGTCAGCATTCTTTCGGCCAATACCCAAGTGATCGACGGAAAAACCTTCGGACAGCTTGTGCTCCAGCTTCCCGACAATCCCTCCGCCGTTTCGCGGATGCTGCTCTATCTGAAGCAGCAGGGGGTTTCCTATCAGGAGGAGGATGTGTAAATGTTTTCCCCGAAAATGCTCCAGCTAATCGGCACGGGAATCCTGGAGACCTTCTATATGACCCTGGGCTCCACCTTCATGGCCTATGTGTTCGGGCTTCCGCTGGGTCTGATCCTGGTGATCTCGGATCCCGCCGGCATCCATCCCATGCCCACGCTCAACAAGGTGCTCGGCACCATCGTCAATCTGCTCCGCTCGGTTCCCTTTCTCATCCTTTTGATGGCTCTCATCCCCACAACCCGCAAGATCGTGGGAACCTCTATCGGCTCCACCGCCATGATTCCGCCTCTGATCATCGCCGCTTTTCCCTTTGTGGCCCGCATGGTGGAGAGCTCGGTCAAGGAGGTCGACGCGGGTGTGATCGAGGCCGCGCAGTCGATGGGAGCCTCCACCTTCCAGATCGTCTGCAAGGTGCTGCTTCCGGAGGCGAAGCCCTCCCTGCTGATGGGAGCCGCCATCGCCACCACCACCATCCTCGGTTATTCCGCCATGGCCGGTATCGTCGGCGGAGGCGGGCTTGGCGCCATCGCCATCAACTATGGGTATTACCGCACCCAGACCAACATTTTGTGGGTCATGGTCGTGTTCTTAAGCCTGATCGTGCAGCTCTTCCAAACCCTGGGTGAGAAGGCTGCGCGCGCGGTCGACAAGCGCGTCCGCTGAGGCTTTTTCCCCTTGCAGGACGGTTCGGACCGCGGCCGCGCTCCGAAACCCTTCCCCATCTTCTCCGGAGCGGGATCGCTCCATTTCAGCGACCGGTCATATATCGCAAAGTTCCATTCTCCGCACAAGCCTCTTTTATACATCCCATTTTCTTCAAACAAAACCCAAAACCAAAATAAATCAAAAGGAGATGTTCCCATGAAAAAGAAGCTTTCCATCCTGCTGGCTCTGCTGCTTGTGGTCTGTCTGGTCTTCGCGGCCTGCTCCAAGACCGAAGATGATGCTCCCGCCGATGATGATTCCACCGCCGAGCCTGTGACCTTTAAGGTTGGCGCTTCCATCACCCCTCACGCCGAAGTGCTTGAGGCTGCCCGCGCCGATTTCGAGGCCAAGGGCTACAAGCTCGAAATCATCGAATACACCGACTATGTGCAGCCCAACCTCGCCCTGGAGAGCGGCGATCTCGATGCGAACTACTTCCAGCATCAGCCCTATCTCGACGGATTCAATGCCGATCACGACACCCATATCGTCACGGTCGGTACCGTTCACTATGAGCCCATCGGCATCTATGCCGGCAAAACCGCCGCTCTGGCCGACCTGCCCGACGGCGCCGTTATCGCCGTGCCCAACGACGGCACCAACGAAGCCCGCGCCCTGCTGCTGCTCGAGGCCAACGGCCTTATCAAGCTGGCTGAGAACGTCGGCCTGAGCGCCACCGTCGTCGACATTGCCGAGAATCCCCACAACTTTGAGATCAAGGAACTCGAAGCTGCCCAGGTCGCCCTTGCCCTGCCCGACGCCGATATCGGCGTTGTCAACGGCAACTATGCCATTCAGGCCGGCCTCCATGCCTCCGATGCTCTGGCCATCGAGGACAAGGACTCTCTTGCAGCCGTCACCTATGCCAACATCCTCTGCGTCAAGGAAGGCAACGAAACCAACCAGGCCGCTCTTGACCTGCTTGATTCCCTCCACACCGATGCGGTTCGCGACTATATCAACAACACCTATGACGGCGCTGTGGTTCCCACCTTCTAAGCAATCCACTTCTCTTCTGAATTAAAGTACCATATCCGGATCCGCGGCGCTTGGCTGCGGATTCGGATACGGTGCATCCACAAAGTTTTTTCATTTTTTTCCATTGTCATTGCATTGCTCATCTTTATGCACTATACTTGGTTATTATAGCTGACCGCCGCTCGGCTTTGGCGGAAGCCCCCCGCTCTCGGCTATTTAACTTCGATGTGTTCCCATCGAAAATAAAGAAAAGGAGAGTTGCAAATGAAACGTTTATCCTCGCGATGGCTGTCTCTGCTGCTCGTTCTGTCGCTTGTGTTCTCTCTGCTGACACCGGCGCTCGCTGCAGACGACGTTAAAGCCGTCAGTGATCTTCCCGACGAAGCTGCTGTGCTCGTCACGGAAGAAACGCCGGAAACCGCTGAAGAGGAACCGGCCGGACCGGCCGGTCCAGTAAGACCCCCCAGAGCAGTGACTTCCAAAGATCTGCCCGACTATGCCGTGCTTCCCGAAGGGGTCTCCGTGAGTGATCCCTTGACGATTCAGGAAGTCATCTACTGCCTGATCAAGGGCAGCGGTCTGGAAGACAGACAGCTTGGCTCTTATCCCGACGATTTTGTTGCCTTCGCCCTCAGCCTTGGCATGATCGACGAGTTCGACAAGCTGGACGACCTGTGCACCATGAAAAAGCTGGCGGAAATGAGAAAACCCGCCGATCAGCTCCGTGCTGCTGTGAATCCGAAAAATGGCAAGCTGGTTCCCGCGTTCATCAACGGACGTGCCCAGCCCATCTTCCCTTACACCACCGGCGCCGTTGATGCGTATGACAACGCTGAGAGCGACATCATCCGCTACTGTGTCTATGTCGAGACCGACTACGACACCGACGGAGACGGCAAACTGGATCTGGTGAAAGCCCTTGTACAGGTGCCTCGGTCCGCCGCCGAGGGCAACTACAAGGCTGCCACCATCTATGAGGCCCGCCCCTATATCACCGGCACCACCAACCTCAGCTCCAGAACCTATACGGCCGGTGACCGCAACGAGTTCGACTATGACGATCTGTATGCCCAGCCCGCTGCCCGCGTGCCTGCAGGCGCTGCAGTCGGCACCCTGGATGCTGCGGCCAACGCGGTTTCCAAAGACTGGTACTACAAGAATCCCCAGGATGGTTCGTATGAATACGAGGACCTGACCTGGTACGACTACTATCTCGTCCGCGGCTTTGCCGTGGTTGAGAGCGGCGGTATCGGCACCATGGGTTCCGAAGGCTATGAGACCTGCGGCACTGATCTGGAGATCGCCTCCTTCAGATGCGTCATCGAATGGCTCACCGGCGACCGCGTTGCCTACACCGACAAGACCAACAACATCCCCGTGGTGGCTGACTGGTCCGCCGGCAGCGTGGGCACCACCGGCCGTTCTTACGCCGGCACCACCCAGTTTGGTCTGTCCACCACCGGCGTCAAGGGTCTGAAGACCATCGTGCCCGTGGCCGGCATCGCCAGCTGGTATGAGTACACCAACTCTCAGGGTATCTCCACCAGAAGCAATGCTGCTTATGAAGACTATCTGGCCGCCTACTGCGCCGGCCGTTATCTCGATCCCGAGGATTTTGCCACGATTCAGGAAAGGTACTTTGACTACCTGAATCAGCTCTATGTGGATCAGAGAGCCACCCCCGGCGACTACTTTGAGGAAGTCTGGGGCGTGCGCGACTATACCCTCAACGCGAAGAACATCAAGATTCCTGCCCTGATTGTCCACGGTCTCAACGACTACAACGTCCGGACCAAGGAAACCGATCTCATGTATCGGGCCTTCAAAGAAGCCGGATTCGGCGATCAGGTCAAGCTCATCTTCCATCAGGACGGCCACCTTACCCCCACTTATCCCGCCGGCGGCCTTGAGTTCCTGGTCAACGGTCAGCTCTACGACGAGATCCTGAACCAGTGGTTCAGCCACTATCTGTGCGGCGTCAAGAACGGCGTGGAAAATATGCCCACTGTTCAGGCCCAGAGCAACCAGGATCCCGATGAGTGGAAGGAATTTGACAGTTGGGAGCCCGCTGATACCCTGGAGATCAATGCGGATATGGCTGACGATGTTGCCATTACCAGCAATTACGCCTCCTTTGGCGTGGACAGAAACAACTGGCAGGCCACCTTCTCGCAGGATTCCACCCCCGGCAGCGTTGCGTTTGTCGCGGATGTTGAAGAAAACACCGTCATCAAGGGCTCCATTGCCGTGAAATTCACCGCCACCGTCGACAATGAGCAGGCGGCGACCGCAACCCCCAATGGCGATGTGCCCAACGGCGACGTTGCCTCCATCGCGACCCCCAACGGCGACGCTCTGGATCCCGACAACTTTGTGAACCCCCTCACCTTCGGCATCGAGGACGATTATGCCGATTATGACGCGCTTCCCGTGAAAGGCATCGCCAAGCCTCTGGACGGCGACGGCGTTGCTGCCAGAAACAGCCTGATGGTCAGCGCCATGCTGGTGGACCTGAACGACACCAGCTTTGACACCGTCAACACGTCCGGCAGCTATGTCACGAAGGAAGTCCTGAAGGAAGCCGGCGCCTGGCAGGGCGGCGGTCTGGACAACTGGGATTTCGTCCGCCTGACCCCCACTTCTGTCAAATACAAGATCATCGCCCGCGGCTGGATGGATCTGTGCAACCCCGGCGCCGGCTATGATTCGAAGTCTGCCGACACGAGGGTCGCTCTGGATCCGAACGTGCCCAACGACTACACCATCTACCTCCAGCCCAATGTTTACTCCATTCCCGCCGGTCACAAGCTGGCAGTGGTGATTTACGCCTATGAGCCCGGATTCACCAGCTATTCCGAGCAATATGTGATCACGCTGAAGAAGGGCTCCGTCTCTGCTGAGCTTCCCGTGGAATACGGCGATGCGTCTGCTGCGACCCTGAAGGAAGACAGCTATAACCTGGCCGTCAGCACCACGAGAAACGCCGGCTCTGTCACCATCAAGAATGAAACCGGTGACACCGTGTCTGCGGGCCTGTTCCCCCATGATACGAAGCTGACCCTGACCGCCAATGTCAATGCCGGCTATCAGTTCACAAAGTGGACCGTCAACGGCGTCGACGTCGGCACTGATCCGACCCTTGAGCTGACTCTGGATTCCGACAAGAGCGTCTCTGCTACGTACGCTCAAATCCCGACCGTCACGCTGACTGTGGAAGCTGCTAACGGCAACGTTGCGCTCTCCCGCGCCGACGGCGGAAATGTGTTCGTGAGAAACAATCTGGTCTACAAGGGCACGGAAGTCATCTTCACGGCCACAGCCAACGAAGGCTATGTCTTCGCCGGCTGGACTGTCGATGGTAAAGATGCTGGAACCACGAACCCCCTGACCCTGACCATCGATGCGAACACCCTCGTGACCGCTGCGTTTGAACCCATTCTTGCAAAGCGGCAGCTGACCATCACTGAGAGCCAGAACGGCGCCATCGTGCCCTCTGTGGAAGGCAGAGACGAGGTCTTCGTGGAAGAGGGTAAGGTCTTTTCGGGCGATGTGGTGAGCTTCACCGCCAAACCGAATTCCGGTTATCGCTTTACCGGCTGGGTCATCAACGGCCAGCCCGGCGGAACTGCCAATCCCCTTGCTCTGACGATCGATGAAGACACCGAGATCGGCGCCAACTTCGCACGGAAGAGCACTGGCGGTGGCGGCAGCAGCAGCGGAAGCGGCAGTAGCACGACAACCTCCCCCGTCACCATCGACAAGGTCGACAATGCAACCGTTACGGCAGACGCCGCCAACGCGAAGGCCGGCGACACCGTCACCATCACGGTCAAGCCGACCGATGGTTACAAGGTCGAAAAGGTGACCGTAACCGATAAGAACGGCGACGCCGTTAAGGTCACCGACAACGGCGACGGCACCTACTCCTTCAAGATGCCGGCCACCGGCGTTACCGTGACGCCCGTGATCGGCAAGGTCGAGGGCTCCGAGTCCACGACCGGTCTCAAGTTTGTGGACGTGCCTGAGGACGCCTACTTCTTCACTCCCGTTTACTGGGCAGTGGACAAGGGCATTACGAACGGTACGGATGACACCCACTTCTCCCCCGACGACGCTTGCACCCGTGCGCAGATGCTGACCTTCCTCTGGAGATCTGCAGGTAAGCCCGCACCCTCCAGCACAACCAATCCCTTCACGGATGTGGCCGAAGGCGCTTACTACTACGATGCAGTTCTGTGGGCGGTTGAAAAGGGTATCACCACCGGCGTGACCCCCACCACCTTCGATCCCGACGGTAAGGTGGATCGCGCTCAGAGCGTGACCTTCCTCTATCGTTATCTCGGAGAGAAGACCGAAGCGACCAACCCCTTCACGGATGTGGCCGAAGACGCTTACTACTTCGATGCAGTCCTGTGGGCAGCAGCCAAGAACGTGACGACGGGCAAGACCGCTACGACCTTTGATCCCACCGGCGATTGCACCCGTGCCCAGATCGTGACCTTCCTGTATCGCGCAGCCCAATAATTGCAGGAATTGTTTTCGATGGCGCATTGCTTTTGCTGATGCAAAAGCAAAACGTCTGAACTGGAAAAAGAAATCTTGCATTTCGATCAAGACCACCGGCTTGTCCGGTGGTCTTGATTTTTCTTTTGCACAGATTTCATCCCCCTGATGCAAAGAGGCATGGAGACCTGCAAGGTCTCCATGCCTCTTTTTTATACAAGATGCAGGACTGTGCATCCCTGCTCCCGGAACCTGGGCAGTCAGAGCGGCTTTTCTCTCGAAACCAGAGCGCGTGCCTTCTATCCTTTGCCGCCGTGATGGAGCAAACTTCAAAACCCTGTGCCGCCGTATGGAAGAAATCCTGAACACCGCCCATCGAAAGAATCCTTTCTTCAAAAAGGGGCTGCAGCGTCTTTTACGACGCCGCAGCCCCAAACGGTTTTTCTATGAAATGGGAAATCGCTTACTCGATCACGATCAGATCCTTCGGATTGTGGTTGAGAATCTCACAGCCGTCTTCCGTAATCAGGACCAGATCCTCGATGCGCACGCCGAACTCGCCGGTCAGGTAGATGCCGGGCTCGATAGAGAAGGTCATCCCGGGGAGCACCGGATCGGGATTGGCCGAAGAGACGTCGCCGGCCTCATGATCTTCCAGCCCGATGGAATGTCCAAGGCGGTGGATAAATCTCGGCCCGAAGCCGCCCTCGGTAATCAGATCGCGCGCTGCCGCGTCGATATCGCAGAAACGCACGCCAGGCTTGATGATGGACTCGGCCTTTTCATTGGCCGCACGCACCAGCTCATAGACCTCGCGCTGACGGTCGCTCACGGTCTTGAAGAAGAAGGTGCGGGTCATATCCGACCAGTATCCGTCCTTCACACAGCCCATGTCGATGAGCACGCAGTCGCCCGGTTTGAGAGCGGTGTTGTCGTTGCGGTGATGCGGGTCGGCGGCATTGGCGCCGAAGGCCACGCCGGCAAAGCCGGAGCGATCGGCACCCTCTTTGAGGTAGAGCTCCTTGATGATCGCGCCGAGCTCCAGCTCGGTCATTCCCTCTTTGATCAACGCGGGGAGCTGATCCATCACGGCGTCGTTGATCAGCGAGCAAACGCGCATCTTCTGCGCCTCGTCTGCACTCTTGCAGGCACGCACGGTATCGACAATGGGAGAGCCATTGACAAAACGGGCCACGGCGCCGGTGTCCTGCAGGGGCAACAGCAGCTTGGCGGGGAAAACTTTTTCCACGCCGCAGACCTCATTCGGATCCAGATACCGCGCCAGCACGGCGGCGCTGTCGTCGGTATCGAAATAACGCACCTGCTTCATGGGAATCCCATCCGGCACCACGAAGAGATCGTTGAGCAGCAGCACCGGCTCTCTCTCGGTCGAGAGGACGATGGCATACATACGCTCCAGCGGCTCGAGAGGATACTCCAGAATATACTCCATCGTGGAGGGGTCGTTCAATACCATCTGGGGCAGATTGTTCTCCTTCATGCGCGCCAGCACACGCGCGAGACGTTCCTGATTCACGCCGTTCACTCCTTTTTATCGATTCTCCTGCCAAAGGGCGATCTTACCAGGTATTATAGCATGCCGGCACGGCGCTTTCAACGGTCTTCTTGCATTCTCTTTTCCGCCCGGCGGGTCACTTGCAGAACACATGCCTGCCGATGGTGAGCACCACGGGGCGCGAGCGCATCCACTTGTTCGTGGTCTTTTCGGGGTTGTAAAAATAGATGGCCCCGCCGGTGGGGTCGTTGCCCGCAAGGGCCTCCCTGGCTGCGCGGATGCAGCTCTCCTGCGCTGCCTTGTTGAACTCCCCGTTGCTGACCGATTCAAAGGCTCCGCCCTGGTAAATCACGCCGGCCAGCGTGTTGGGAAAAGAGGGGTGCCGGATCCGATTTAAAATCACGGCCCCCACCGCTATCTGACCTTCATACGGCTCTCCCTTGGATTCAGCCGAGATGATGCGTGCCAGAAGGTCGAGATCGAGGCGCTCCGTGCCGGTCTCGCCGCCGGAACCGCCGGAGGAAGCGCCCCCGGAAAGCCCCAGGGCCGCGAGGGTCTGCTGGCCGGCGATCCCATCGGCCTTCAGCCCCTTGTCGCGCTGAAACTGCGTGACAGCCCGTTTGGTTCTGGTCCCATAAATGCCGTCTGCCGCCCCCACGTCGTACCCCAGCGACCGCAGCTTTTCCTGAATGCGCCTGACCTCCTCTCCCCTCGTGCCAAAGCTGGAAAGCGTCTGCACGCTTCCCCCGGGCCGCAGCGCCGCAAGCGGAGAGGCCGTCCCCATCCCGAGCAGGAACACAAGGGCTGTCAACAGCAAAAATCCATTGCGTTTCTTTTCCATGTTTCTCCTTTTTCCCTGTCGCTTTGCTGCGCTTCCACACGCCTTCCAAATGGAAAGAAGATACAAAATATGTGTGTGCTCTTCTTGACAGGGTTTTGAATTGCCTTTATACTTATCTTTGTACTATCATGTGGAATTTGTCGCGTTTTATTCCCGCATCGTGGGGACGCGCAATCTGCGATATGTGACACAACTGAAGATTAGGAGGTACTGTATGAACGGGTTTATGCAGGTTCTCCCTTATCTGGTGGTTGCTGTCTTGTTCTCATGCGCATTTTTTTGTTTCGGCATCCTATATCGCAAGAAGGTTGCCGAGTCTGAAATCGGTCAGGCCGAGGTAGAGGCCCGTCGGATCATCAACGAAGCAATCAAGAGTGCGGAGGCAAAGAAAAAAGAGGCAACCCTGGAGGCAAAGGAAGAAGCCATTCTCCTGCGCGCTGAAGCCGAAAAAGAGCTTAAAGAGCGTCGAAGCGAAATCAGCAAACAGGAACGCCGAATTCAGCAAAAAGAAGAATCCCTTGATAAAAAGGCTGAAAACTATGAGCAGAAGGAAGAAAAGCTCAACCGCAAGCTCAAGGAGGCCGATGCTCTCCGTGAGGAAATCGAGGAATTCCGCAGGCAGGAATGGGAAACGCTGGAGCGAATTTCCGGCTTTACCATCGATCAGGCCAAGGAATACCTTCTGAATAACCTTGAGAACGAAATCAAGCACGAATCCGCGCTGCGCATCAAGGAAAATGAGCAGCGCGCCAAGGAGGAGAGCGAGCAGCGCGCAAGAGAGATCGTCACCATGGCCATCCAGCGCTATGCCGCCGACTTCGTGGCGGAGGCCACCGTCTCGGTCGTTCCCCTTCCCTCCGACGAGATGAAGGGACGCATCATCGGCCGTGAGGGCCGCAATATCCGCACCATCGAAACCATGACCGGTGTGGATCTCATCATCGACGACACGCCGGAGGCCATCACCATCTCCTGCTTTGATCCCGTGCGCCGTGAGATCGCCCGCATTGCCCTGGAGCGTCTGGTGCACGACGGGAGGATCCACCCCGCCAAGATCGAAGAGACCGTGGAAAAGGCCCGCAGAGATGTGGAAAACACCATCAAGCAGGAGGGCGAGCGCGCCACCTTTGAAACCGGTGTCTACGGTCTGCATCCCGAGCTGGTCAAGCTGCTGGGCCGTCTGCGTTACCGCACAAGTTACGGACAGAATGTGCTTCTGCACTCGATCGAGGTTTCCCACATTGCCGGCATGATGGCGGCCGAACTGGGTGTTGATGTGGCACTTGCCAAGCGCGCCGGCCTGCTGCACGATATCGGCAAGGCGCTCGATCATGAGATCGAGGGCTCGCATGTGCAGATCGGCGTGGACGTGGCCCGCAAATACAAGGAGTCGAGCGGCGTGATCAACGCGATCGAATCCCACCACGGCGACGTGGAGCCCACTTCGATCGTCTCCTGTCTGGTGCAGACGGCCGACGCCGTCTCCGCCGCGCGTCCCGGCGCCCGCCGCGAGAATCTCGAGGCCTACATCAAGCGGCTTCAGAAGCTCGAAGAGATCGCCGGTTCCTTCCCCGGCGTGGAGCGGTCCTTTGCCATTCAGGCCGGACGCGAGATCCGCATCATGGTGAAGCCGGAAGATGTTTCCGACGACGATCTGACCCTGCTGGCCCGCGACGTTGCCAAAAAGATCGAAGACGAGATGGAGTATCCCGGCCAGATCAAGGTGAACCTGGTGCGCGAGAGCCGTGCCATCGACTATGCAAAATAATGAAAAAGGCGCGCCCCGGGCGTGCCTTTTCGTTATCTAAAGGTAGATGCGCCGCACGGTGGCTTTGGTCCTTTTGCCGTATGCCGCTCTGCTGACAGTTATGAAGGAGACCTGCTATGAATATTCTCTTGATCGGCGATATCGTCGGCGCGGCCGGCTGCGACTTTCTGGAAAAGAGGCTGTGGGGGATCCGCCGCCGGCTTGTGGCAGATTTCGTTGTGGCAAACGGTGAAAACGCCTCGGTCGGAAATGGCCTGCTCCCCACCGACGTACGCCGTCTTCAGAATGCGGGGGTCGACGTGCTAACAGGCGGCAACCACACCTTTAGCCGCTGGGAGCTGCGCGCCCTGCTGGATGAAAACTCCGCCGTGCTGCGTCCTCACAACTATCCCGATGCGCCGGGCAGCGGGCTCGGAATCTATGCCACCCCCTTCGGTAAGGTGGCCGTTCTCAATCTGATCGGGCGGACCTATCTGGCCACCAATGTCGATTGCCCCTTCCGCACGGCCGACCGCATGCTGGAACGCCTTGCGGATATCCCCATCCGGATCGTCGACTTTCACGCCGAGGCCACCAGTGAAAAGCTGGCGCTCCGCGCCTATCTGGATGGCAGAGTTTCGGTCGTTGTGGGCACCCACACCCATGTGCAGACTGCCGACGAGACCGTCTCTCCAAGCGGAACCGCTTCGATCACCGATCTGGGCATGACCGGTCCCGAGGATTCGATTCTGGGAGTCGGCACCCAGGAGGTCGTGGAACGGTTTCTCACCGGAATTTCGGTTCGCTTCAAGCCGGGCGCGGGCGAGGTCTCTCTTTGCGGCGCCCTGGTCGAGGTCGGCGAGGATGGCAAAGCCCGTTCGATCGAGCGCATCCAGATCCGCTGACGCTCTTCCCGATACCGCTGCGAAGCTGCTTTGTCCACCTTAGGAGGACTCTATGAAATTTGAAAAGCTCACCATCGTGAAACACAATATCCCCTATCTCACCACGCCCGACTTTGCGCGCATTCCGGAGCTTGCGGCGGGATTTCCCACCCGGGCCGGCGGAGTCAGTCAGGGAGATCATGCCGCCTTCAATTTCGGCTTTTCCCGTGGAGACCGCCCTGAACGCGTGACCGAAAACTACCGCATTTTGGCTGATCTGCTTGGGGCAGACCCCGAACGCATCGCCGCCACACGGCAGGTCCACTCCGTCCGTGTGCTGCTGGCCGAGCGCGACGGCGTGGCCAATCCCTTTGTGGGCCATGCCTTCACCCAGGCCGACGGTATGATCACCGGCGAGGCCGGCATCTTCCCCGTTTGCTACTATGCCGACTGCATTCCCCTGCTACTCTATGCCCCCGACAAGGGGGTCTGCGCCGCCGTGCATTCGGGCTGGCGCGGAACGCAGAAGCGCATTCTGGCCGTGGCGCTGCAGCGGATGATCGAGGAGTTTCACATCGACCCATCACAGACCCTGATGGCTATCGGGCCTTCGATCTGTCCCTCCTGCTTTGAAGTGGGGGAAGAGGTTGCGGAGCTCTTTCGGGAAACCTTTCCCTCGCATCCCGAGCTTATTTTACAGGGCTTTGCCAAGCCCCATATCGACCTCTGGCACGCTGTGGAACTGACGGGACTTGAAATGGGCATGCGGGAAGACCATATCACCTGCCTCAACGAATGCTGCTTCGAACATCCGGAACGCTACTTTTCACACCGCGTGCACGGAGAGCGCCGCGGCGTGTTGATGGCCCTGATCGGCCGCAGAAAGGAGACCCTGTAATGCGCCGTGCTCTGTATCGATGGGGATTTGCGCTCTGTCTGGGGCTCTGTCTGCTGCTTTGCGCCTGTAAAACCAGCGAGTCGGCAGAACCACCGAAAAAAAATGTGGAAGGCGCTGCCGTGGAACTCCCGGACTCGATCAGCCTGCCCTATGTCAAAACGGCTTCTTTCGATCCCCTGACCACTACGAGCCGCGTCAATTTCGAGCTCTGCGCCCTCCTCTACGATCCGCTGGTCCTGCTCGACGAAACGATGCGGCCCATCCCCTTTTTGGCGCAGTCGATCGAAACGGAAGGCCTGCGTGTGACCGTTACGCTGCGGCCGAATGTCCGCTTTCAGGACGGAACCCCCCTCACCGCCGCCGATGTGGCGGCAACCTTCAGCCGCATCCTCGAAGGGGGCACCCATTACGATGCGCGTCTGCGCGACGTGGCCGCGGTGGAGCAGCTCGACGAAACCTCGCTTCTTATCACGCTGCGGAGGGAAAACAGCCTGTTTGCATCGCTGCTCGAGATCCCGATCGTAAAACAGGGTTCGGCAGGAGAGGGTTCCACTTCCGTCGGCAGCGGGAAATACCGATTCGATGCGTTGAACGCGTGTCTGGTTCGAAACGAAGACTGGATCGGGGGAAGGATTCCGCTGACCGAGATCTCGCTGGTGGACGCTCCGGACCAGCAGTCTGCCGCCTTCTCCCTCAGCGCGGGGGATCTCTCCCTTATGACCACCTTCGGCTCAAAGCTCACCCTGAACAGCCTGCGCAGCGTGACCAACAATCTGGTCTTCTTGGGGGTCAACCCCTCCTGCGCCGCCCTCTCCACGGCGCCGCTGAGGCGGGCCCTTTCGGCTGTTCTCTCCCGCTCTACCCTGCTGGACGACAACGTTGCAAGCGGCGGCTTCGTGGCACTGTCTCCCATCAATCCGCGATGGTTCCTCTTTGATTCCGCGGCCGTTTCCCGCGGAACTGACCCCTCATATGCCGAGACCGCGCTGCGGGAGGAGGGATATCTTCTCAACGAGGAAACCGGCCTGCTCACCAGTGCCTCCGGCAAAACACTGTCGCTGCGCCTGCTTTACAACGGTGCAAATGCCGGACGGGCAGCTCTCGCCCTTTCGATCGTCAACCAGCTGACCGACTTCGGCTATGCGGTAACGCCGGTGGAAGCTTCCGCTGCGGAGTATCCCCGTCTGGTCGCCTCCGGCAGCTTCGATCTCTATCTCGGAGAGGTTCGGCTGACTCCCGATATGAACCTCTCCCCGCTGGTGGAGACCGGCGGCTCTCTCAACACAGCCCGCTTTTCCTCCGCCGCTCTGGACGAGGCGCTGCGCGCCATGAAGTCCGCCTCTGCCGAGCAGCTGGAGGCCGCTGCATTCGCCATGATCGAAGCCCTTGACCGGGAAACGCCGGTGATTCCGCTCTACTTCTCCATCGAAGAGCTCGTGCTGGGAGAGCCTGCCCTTGAAACGGTCCTCGCTCCGACCCCCACCAACCCATTGGCAGGCCTGGAGCAGCTCACCCTTTCAGGAGAATAATCCCCCTGTTTATTTATCCCGCCGCCTGTTTCGTCTGTTTCTTTTTCTTCTTTACGTTGTCTTTGTATGCCGTGCACCCCAGGAGGGGAAGGCGATCCGCCTTCCTCTCCTGTTTGATTCCCCCTGTTTTCTGTGCCTATTCTTCTGAGCTGCCCCTGAAACACCCCCTCGTACAAATCTCGCCTTTATCTTGTTATTCCCATGAAACTATGCTATACTAAGTTGGTATTCTGCGGGAAAACCCGTTTGGTTTTCCCTTTTGAAACCCAGCTGATTCTTGATTTCAAATATGCAAAAACGCATGGGAGGTACGACATGGTAAAAGTGGAAACCGCTCTCGGAGAGATCAACATCTCCGGCGAGGTTCTCGAAACCATCGTGGGACGGGCCGTCAACGAATGCTTCGGCGTCGCTGGGATGGCCGCCAAGGACTCGGTGGAAAACTTTGTCTCTCTGTTCCGGCGCAACCGGCTCGACAAGGGCGTCCGCGTTATCCCTGTCGGGGAGGACATGGTGTCCATCGAACTGCATATTGTCGTGATCTACGGTCTCAATATCGCTGCCATTTCCAGCAGCATCGTCAACAAGGTGCGTTATACGGTAGAAGAACTGACCGGACTCACGGTGCATGAGGTCACCATCTGCGTGGACGATATGAAAGCCTAAGAGGAGGACAAACGGAATTGAATACCATCAACGGTGCCAAGCTCCGCGATGCGATCCTCTCAGGCGCCTACAATGTGGAGAAGCACAAGACCGAGATCAACGATCTCAATGTTTTTCCCGTGCCGGACGGCGATACCGGCACGAATATGGCTATGACCCTGCTCGGCGGCGCCTCGGTGCTCCGCGGCGCCCAGGGCGGATGCGGCGAAGTTGCGGAAACCGCCGCCTCCCTTTTTCTCAAAAACGCCCGCGGAAATTCCGGTGTGATTACCTCGCTGCTCTTCCGCGGCTTTGCCAAGGAACTCTCCGGGGCCGAGGAGGCCGACGCCGTCCTGTTGGCCGCCGCCTTCGACGCCGGTGTGAAATCTGCCTACAAGGCCGTGATGAAGCCCACCGAGGGCACGATCCTGACCGTTTCCCGCCTTGCCGCGGAGGCTGCCACGGAGGCCGCGATCGGCGGCGTTGAGATCGAGGCCCTGCTTTCGCGCATGCTGGATGTGGCAAAAGAGGCCCTCGCAAAGACCCCCGACCTGCTTCCGGTGCTGAAAAAAGCCGGTGTGGTCGATTCAGGCGGTCAGGGCTATGTTTACCTTCTGGAGGGTATGCTCCATTTCCTGGTCGAGGGCGTTCCTGTTTCCGCCGCTGGGGAAGAGTCCGCCGAAGCGGCTCCTGCCGCCCCTGCCGCGGGAGCCGATCAGAAGGATCACCCCCATATCGATCTCGCCGCCCTCAACCCCGAGGATATCAAATTCGCCTATTGCACCGAATTCTTTATCAACAAGACCACCAGCAAGCGGCTGCGCAGCCCTGAGGCGCTTCGCGCCTATCTTGACAAGATCGGCGATTCCCTCGTTTTTGTCGACGACAAAGACGTGATCAAGGTTCATGTGCACAGCAATGCCCCCGGCCGTGTGCTTCAGGAGGCTCTGAAATACGGATACCTCTCGGGCATCAAGATCGAGAATATGATCGAGCAATACGGCGACTTCGTCGCCCAGATGAAACCTGAGTTCCGCAAGATCGCCGAGCCGGAGAAGCCCTATGGCTTTGTCGCCGTTTCGCCCGGTGAAGGGATCACCCAGGTGTTCCGCGACTTCCTGGTGGATGAGATCGTCACCGGCGGGCAGACCATGAACCCCGCAATCGAGGATGTTTTGGCTTCGATCGACGCCACGCCGGCCGAGACCGTTTTCGTCCTGCCCAACAATTCCAATATCATTCTCACGGCCCAGATGGCGGCCAAAATGACCGATAAGCAAGTGTTTGTCCTGCCCAGCCACACCATTCCCGAGGGAATGGCCGCCCTCACCCACTTCGATGAAACGCTGTCGCCCGAGGAAAACAACGCCGCCATGCTCCAGGGCATCGAAACCGTGAAGAGCGGCCAGATCACCTATGCCGTCCGCGATTCAGAAGTGGATGGGCGCCGTGTACGCAAAGGGGAAATGATGGCTCTGTGCGGGAAGAACCTGCTGGCCGTTGAAAAAACGCCCGAGCGCGCCCTGCTCAAGATGCTCTCCGCCATGGTGGACGACGCCTCTGAGTTCGTCACCATCTTTTTCGGGGCCGACGTCACGCAGGTCACCGCGGCAAAGCTGAGCGAACAGCTCAAGCGCAAGCTCCCCTCCAGCGTGGAGCTCTCGCTGATCTGGGGCGGTCAGCCGGTCTATAGCTATATTGTCTCGGTGGAATAACCCTTTCCACCCTGTCCGGCGTTTCTTCCCGCCGTCTTCTGCGGCGCGACGGACAAAACGCCAGGGGGATCCGACCGATCTTCCTGCCCATGCGGGCAAACCAAGGGAAAGCATCGGCGGCTTCCTATCTGTCCCGCAAGGGGTTTCTTAGGCGCAAGCCTGCGGACGAAATATCTGTTCCCGTTTGGTCTGCCGGCAGAGCTGTGGATGGCGGTCCGCTCTCTTTCGGCAGATCGGCTCTTTTCGCAAAAAAGCCCTTTGCCCAGCGGGCGGTTATGTCTTTGCTTTGCAAAGTCTTTGAACGGTAAACCGAAAAAAATCGGTAGACCGTAGTATCGTAACAAAGGGGGAATATCCATGAAAGCCGTGGTTCAGCGCGTATCTCATGCGGATGTCGTGATCGACGGCGTCACCGTGGGCGCTATTGGACGGGGCTTCCTTGTCCTGCTGGGCGTCTGGAGCGGCGACAGTGACGACGACTGCCGGTGGCTGGCCGAAAAAATCTCGAATCTGCGCGTCTTTGAAGATGAAAACGGCAAGCTCAACAAATCTCTCAAGGATATCGACGGGAACCTGCTGGTCGTGCCCAATTTTACCATTGCCGGCGACTGCCGCAAGGGCAATCGTCCCTCTTTTATCAAGGCCGAACGTCCGGAGCGCGCCACCTATCTCTTTGAACTTTTCAAGCAGACCCTTCGGGGGCTTGGCTTCCCTGTGGAAAGCGGTGTGTTCGGCGCCGACATGAAGGTCTCTCTGCTCAACGACGGACCCATCACACTCATTGTTGAAAAAGGCGAAAACAGCTTTTCGTGAAAGGAGTAAATCCCTATGAAGCTGCATCATATCTCGAGCTCCATGATGTTCGTGAACACCTATATCCTCATGGACGAGAAGGCAGGCGAAGCCGTTCTCATCGATCCGGGCTTTATCAATCCCGAGCTTTTTCAGTTCCTGGAGCAGTGCCCCTGTAAGTTGAAATATCTCATTGCCACCCACGGCCACGGCGATCATACCGGCCTGCTGGCCGAGGTGAAGGATCGCTTCGGCGGGCTGGTCTGCATTCACGAGGACGACGCCCATTTTCTGACCTCGGAGATGGCCTTCCGCCAGTTCGGAGGCGCCAATCTGGGGCTCAGGCCTGCAGCGCCCGATATTCTGCTTCACCATGGGGATAAACTGACTGCAGGCGATATCACTCTCACCGTTTACCACACCCCCGGCCACACGCCCGGCGGGATCTGTCTGGAAGCCGCCCCCTATCTCTTTACCGGCGACACCCTTTTCCACGACGACGTCGGTCGTACCGACTTCCCCGGAGGGTCAGCCTCCCAGCTCCGTCACTCCATTTCGGTGGTGCTCGGCGGAATTGAAGGCGATTTGCAGGTGCTCCCCGGCCATGAGGAATTCAGCACCCTGGCTTACGAAAAGGCCAACAACCCCTATTTTAAGGCTGTATGAAGCTGATATTACAGGGCCATGAGGAACGTTACCTGACCGAAACGCTGGCGCTGCTCTTTTTCCCCGCAGCCGGTTTTTCCGCGGAACGCGACGACGGGTTGCAGGCAGTTTCCCGCCTGGAAGGGCGCACTGCCTTTACCGAGATCACGGCGCACGGGAAAACAGCGCAGGCCGTTGATACAGCGCGGGAGGACGAGCCTGCAGAGCAGTCCATTGCCCGCAGTTTCTATAAGGCCGGTCAGGCCCTGACCGGCATCACGCCCCCCTGGGGAACCCTCACCGGCATCCGCCCTGCCAAGCTGGTCAAGCGTCTGCTCGACAGCGGGCTGACCGAGCGCGAAGCTGCCGACCGTCTGCTGCGGGATTGCTTCACAAACCCCGACAAGACGGCGCTCTGCGCCGGCGTGCTGCGAAGCGAGCAGCAGGCGCTGGCACAGCTCAATCCCTCCGCCGTCAGCCTCTATCTCGGGATTCCCTTCTGCCCGTCGCGCTGCTCCTACTGCTCCTTTGTCTCCCATTCCGTAGAGAAAGAGGGGCGCTTCATCCCTGCCTATGTGGAGGCCCTCAAGGAAGAGGTAGAACAGACGATGAAGGCTCTCGACAAAATCTCGGTTCCGGTGCAGTCCATCTATATGGGCGGCGGCACTCCCACCACCCTCTCGGCCGAGCAGCTGCGCGAGGTGCTGGGAATCTTCTCCCGGTATCTCGATCCCAAGACCCTCTCGGAATTCACGGTGGAGGCCGGACGGCCCGACACCATCACACAGGATAAGCTCGAGGCCATTCTCGCATGCGGCGCAGACCGCATCAGTGTGAATACCCAGACTACCGACGACGAGACACTGCGCCGTGTTGGCCGCACCCACTCGGCGGACGATTTCTTTGCCGCCTACGAGTTGGTGCGCCGCTACCCCTTCCGGGTCATCAATGTGGATCTGATCGCCGGTCTGCCGCAGGAACCCGTGGAAGCCTTCTGCAAGAGCCTTAAGGACACAATCGCTCTGCGCCCTGAAAATCTGACGGTGCATTCGCTCTCGCTCAAGCGCGCCGCCCGTCTGGAATACAAAGACATGGACCGCTCCCGACAGGGCTCAAACGATATCGTTGAAATGCTTTCCTTCACCTCTGCCGCAACCAAGGAGGCGGGTTATCAGCCCTATTACCTCTACCGGCAGCGTAACACGCTGGGCAACCTCGAAAACGTGGGTTATGCCCTTCCCGACACCCAGGGGCTCTACAACGTGTATATCATGGGAGAGTACCAGAGCATCGTGGCCATGGGGGCCGGCGGCGTCTCCAAGGTCGTCGGTCTGCCGGGCGGCAAGATCGAACGGGTCTTCCACAACAAGTATTATCACGAATACATTCGCGACAAGGAAAAGATGCGCCGCAACAGAGAAACGCTGATCACTCTTTTGCAGCGCGCCCGCTCCTTTTGAGACGGAACTCCGTTTTCCCTCGGAGGCGCTCTCTTCGCGGACTTGTCTTTGATTTAGGAGGTATTCTCAATGAACATCAACAAAAACGATCTTGTCGAATCGCTCCGACAGGCGGGCGACGTGGTCGCACAAAAGGTCGACGGACTCTATCAGCGCACCCGCCTGAGCTTTTCGATCTCTTCCAAGGAAAGCGAACTTGCCGATCTCTACCGCGAACTCGGCCAGACGGTCTATGAACAGGAAAAGGGCCGCACAACCCATAACATGTCGCGCAGCGCGCTCATCGCCATGATCGACGCCTGCATCAAAGAGCTTCAGGAACTGCGCAGCCGCAGATCCGAAGCCGGCCCCGTCTATCGTTTCTGCCCTGCATGCGGCCGTCCGGTCTCCGAAAAGGCCAATTTCTGCGCCGTGTGCGGAGCAAAAATCGAACCGGATCCCCCAAAGGATGCGCCGTGCTGCGAGGGCGACCCCTGCCCTGAGGATTGCTGCAAGGAGACCGAATCCCCCGCCTGCGACGGCGAATCCGTCCGCGAAGACGCCTGGGGAGATCCTCTGGACTGAGACGCATTCGGATGCGGCCCTGACCTCTTTGGCATGCGGTTCTTTTCCAAGCACGATCGGCCGACTTCACAGGCTTTGTGAAGTCGGCTTTTTGTTCCTCCTGCAAAAGAAGAGGCGCGTCCGGTTTGGGAACCGGACGCGCTTTTTCTTTGACGGTTTTTCCCCACGGGAGACCCCCTTTTGGAGGCGCTCCCCTACCCACTTGGCTTTATGCCTCGGCGGGCTTTGGCTTGCACAGAAAATAATCGAGCCGGACCTGCAGCAGCCGGTTGGTGTGAGCCGGACGCAGCACCAACGCCGTATCCACTCCGCCGCCTGTTCCTCCGACGGCAATCACCGGCTCGCCGGGACGGATCGCTCCCGCATCGGCTGCGATAGCACAGGATTCCACGCAGACCTTGGTTCCCTGCCCGAAGAGCCGCAGGGTGTGCGCCATAATCTCCACGGGATAGGCCGCTCCAAAGGTGCCGCTCAAACTGCGCTCCGCTCCGCTGAGGGGATGTCCCGCCGTGCAGACCGGAATCCCCCGCTCCAGATACTGCCTGCGCTTTTCCTCCGGAAGCTCGTTCTCTCCATCCTCATAAAAGCCATAGGCATGGGTGACGACGACGGGACGCAGTCCGGTCAGATCCTGCTCCAGCAGCGCATCCACTGTTCGGCCGGAGCAGGAGGCTACCACGATCGTGGAAATCCCCAGTTCCCGCGCGCCCTTCACCGCAAGCTCCAGGGTTCGGGCGGTATTCTGCTCACCAGGCGTTTCAAAAATCTCGGTTAGAATCTTCATCTTCAAAATCCTTTCTCGCGGGCTGCATCTGTTTTTTCTTCCCTATGCTTCCCTTTTGGTCTGCTTTATCGACCTTTCCCGAGGCCGGCATTTCCGGCGCATCTGCCTGCTGGGGCTCCTCCTTCAGGATAAACCGCCAAAGCCTCTGCCGATCGAGCTCTGAGGCATAGCCAATCCCCACGCGGGGCGCGGTGCATACCTGACAGCGGAACCCATCGTCTTCCACCCAGAGATGCGCGCAGTCTGCCACGTTTTCCCCGCAGAGTTCTCCCTTCAAGTGCAGAGCCTTGGTCAGTCTGCCCGGGCCTTTTGCCCCTTCTGCCGCGCGGATCAGCACCCCCTGCGGACTGCCCTCTTCTCCCGTGACAAAGTTGAGCATCCAGTGCACCCCATAGCACAGGTAGAGATAGATCGCGCCCGGCTCCCGGTAGAGCGTTTCGGTGCGCTTGGCCCTCCCCCGGTGAGCGTGGCAGGCGGTGTCTTCCTCGCCGCGGTAGGCCTCGGTTTCGGTGATCCGAAGGCGCAATATTTCGTCTCCTACGCGGTGGACGACCAGCTTTCCCAACAGATCGGGGGCAACCTCCAGCGCATCCCGCGCGAAGAAGCTCCGCCCCAGTCGATGCATATCTCCCATTTGCAGCCTCCTTTTTTGTCATGATATAAAAAAGCCGCCCGCTTGTCAAACCGTCCGTATAAAGAAGGCGCTTTGGCGGGAATACTTTTTTTGACAGCGGCGTGCCGCCGCCGCAAGGAAAAGGAGTGATGACAATGGCAAAATCAAATGGACTTCGGTTTCACAAGAGGGGATTCCCCCTTGCTGTCTTGTTGCTGGTTGGGGCCTTTGCGGCCGGAAGCGCCACCTTTCTTGCCCTGCATGACGCCATGGCGCCCGGCGCTGAAGAAGAGCTTCGCCTCTCTCTCCCCGCCCCCGCCGACAGCGGTATCTCTGCATCTGATTCCCCTTCCCTCCGGTCGGAAGAGGAAACCGACGCACCCCCTTCGTCGCCGGAGCGCTACGAAGCCTCTTCCGAGGGGACTCCCCGTATAACGGCCATCGACCCCTCGTCTCCCCCCGCACCGCCTGCCCTGCAGGCCGACCCCGTGCCAACCCGGCAGGAGGAGGCCGACTTTGCGGATGATTTGTCCGTTTCAGCCGCGGCGCTCGGCGACCGCACCGTTTCCCTGCTCTTCATCCGCCCCGTCGACGGCAGCATCCTCAAGCCCTGGTCAGCCGACGAACTGGTCTACAGCAAAACGCTGGCCGACTACCGCATCCACAACGGAGTCGACCTCGCAGCCTCCCCCGGCACCCCTGTGCATGCCATGGCCGACGGCATCCTCACGGATATCTACGACGACGACCTGCTCGGCAGGATCGTTGAAATCACCCACGAGGGCGGCACGGTGACCCGATACTGCAACCTTCAGCCGACCGGCCTTGCAGGGATTCGGATCGGTGGCAGCGTGAAGATGGGCGATGTGATCGCCCAGGTAGGGGAAAGCGCCCTGTGCGAATGCGGAGAACCGCCCCATCTGCACCTGGAAACGCTGCGAAACGGCCAATTTATCGACCCTGAATCCCTGTTTCGCTGAGCCTCTGCACGGCGCCGCACGCGGAAGTGTTTGATTCTCCTCCCTGCCTGCCTGAAAAAAGCGCAGACGATTCCACCAGGAAACCGTCTGCGCTCTTTTTCTCAAACGCCCGGGCATCTCCCAAAACACCGCGGGAGCCATACATATAGGGTTTTTAATCCAGCGGCGAATTATTCTTCGTTCAGATAGTCGATCGCATACTGTGCATAGAAGGCGGCAGACACCGGCAGCGCATCCTCATCGATCTGGAAATTGCCGGCATGGTGCGGCACGTCGCTTCCCTTTTCGGGGTTGCCGATTCCGACAAACGCAATCAGGGAATCCGGCACCTTCTCCATCATATAGGAGTAGTCCTCCGCGCCCATCTGAAGCGGATACAGGGAGATCCCCTCTTCTCCGAACAGCTTCTTTGCGGCGGCGGCGGCGCGGGCCGAAGCCTTTTCGGGATTGACGCAGGGCAGCGTGAGGGTGCGGACCTCGAGGATCTCCGCCTCGCAGCGATAGGCCGCCGCCGTCTCCTTGACCACCCGCCACATCACATCCGGCACCTGCCGGAAGATCTCGGCGTCGAAGCAACGGACCGTGCCCTCGATCACGGCTTCGCTGGCGATGACGTTCCAGCGGGACCCGCTCGAGATCTTGCCCACTGTGATCACAAGGGGTTTGGTCGCGGGAAATTCCCTGCTGACGATCGACTGGAAATTGAGCACGACGGCGCTGGCGGCAAGGCCGGCGTCGACCCCTTCGTGCGGCAGCGCGCCGTGTCCGGGCTTTCCGGTGATCTTGTATCGGAACATGCTGGCAGCCGCCATTCTCGGCCCAGCCTCAAGAGAGATCGTGCAGGTCTTCACGCCGCTCCACAGGTGGATGCCAAGCGAAGCGTCAGCGTCGTCAAGCAGTCCAGCCGCTACCATGGCTGGGGCTCCCACTCCGGTCTCCTCCGCGGGCTGGAAGAGCAGGCGCACCTTGCCGCGCAGCTCGTTGCGGCATTCGTTCAGGATGCGGGCAACGCCCAGCAGCGTGGCGGTATGTCCATCGTGTCCGCAGGCGTGCATCAGACCGTCCACCTTGGATTTATAGGGAACGTCGTTGAGCTCCTGCACCGAGAGTGCATCCATATCCGCGCGCAGCGCGATGGTTCTCCCCTTTTCCTTCCCTTCGATCTCCACCATCACGCCCGTGCCGCATACGACCTTCGGCGACAGGCCGATCTTTTCAAGCTCCTCCACCACACGCCGACAGGTATTGAATTCCTCGGAGCTGGGCTCGGGATTCTGGTGGAATTCCCGACGCATGGCGATCATATACTCTTTTTCCTTTTGCGCAAGAGAAAGAGTCTTTTCCACGGATAAAACCCCCTTTTCAATATCGTTTCGGACAGGAGGGGCGAGCCCCGCTTGTCCGGATCCGTTTTTCTTCTTCTGGGATATCGCTTTTTTATCTTACCACTTTTCAATTCCCTGTTTCAAGCAAGGCGCAGCGTTTGTCTCTCTTTGTGTGCGGCCTGCCCGTGCTCCCGCAGAGAATCGGCAGTCTCTTCACAGATTCTCTACCGCCTGCCCTTATTCCTTCCATTCCATTTCAAGCGGCTGGTGCAGGCGGCGATGCTTGAGCAGAGGAAGTCCGGTCTTCTGCGCGAAGAGCCGCACACAGTCTTTGACCGGCTTTTTCATATTGTCGTTATAGACGATGGCGTCTGCCCCGCCGTGCACGGTTTCCAGCGCATGCGCAAGAAAATCCAGCCCCCGCTGCTCGGTATAATCGCCGTTTACCAGCCAGATGGTGGGCAGAAAATGCCCGATCGAGATGGGCAGCTCCTTTTGGAGCAGCGCATGGGAATAGTTATCGTCAAAATGAATGCCGCCCAGGCAGAAGATCACCTTCGGCCTGACGTCTTTCTCAAACACCCGCAGCAGCGTTCGGGCAAGCACGCCGTGCGCCGCTTTGTTTTTCAGCGTTTCCGGCTCGCTCCCGATCTCGATATCATAGATGGGCACGGGAAATCCCTCAATCAGAGCGGGATCGCTGCCATGGATGGCCCCCGACCAGTGGGTGGCCTCGGTGTGAACCGTGAACTCCTCAAGCCCTGCGGCGGCGCGCTCTTCCTCCATGGCGGTGATGAGGTTGTGCATCAAGGTGGGGTCGGAGGGGGCAAAGTGGCCGGTCACCACGTTTCCGATGGAGTGCACCGTCAGCACCCTGTCCGGCGCGTTGGCACCTCCGTGCCAATTGATATAGCCTGCCACGTCGTACTCCGAAAAGTGTTCGCAGGCCATGGGGAGATACTGCTCATACCGATGGCTGAAATAGTAGGCGCAGCGCACAAAATCAAACCGGTCTCCCTGCGCATCGGTGTAGGCGTAAGCCGGCATCCCATCCACCGTGATCCCGCTTTCTTTCAGCTCCAGGCTGTTCCGCAGGACCTCCAAGACTCCCGCTGCAACAGGGTCGAGTTCGGCGTCGTCGCAGAAAAAATACACGGCCTTTCTCACGTTTTCTCTCTCCTTTTCGGAAGGAGCGCGGCCTCGTCGGCGCAAAGCATTGCATGCCCGGGACAGCTCCCTCCTCTGTTTTGTCTCCCTTTGTCCTTTGACAGGATTCAGTATAGCATATTGCTCCGGCGTTGTAAAACCCGCCAAAACGTGGTATACTTGTGATAATCGGGCAGTTTTTATGCAGTCCTCTGTTCCATCCTGATCGTGTGCGACTGCCGCCCATTTGTTTTTCCAAAGGAGGAACTTGATTTGGACCGTCAATCGTCGAACTGGCAAGACCTGTTCAACCAGATGAAAAACTTCAGAAGATCTCCGGAAGAGGGAGAGCCGAAGCCTCCCAAGCCGCCAAAGCCGGTCCGTCAGGTGCGCCACGGCGAGCTCAAGGCTCTTTTGATCACGCTGATCGGCGCCCTCGTTCTGTTCTACTTCATGCTTCCGGCCATCAATCTCCACGCCGAGGAATTCTACTCCTATATCGCCATGGTTCTGGTGCTCTGGACGGTAGTGCGCATCCCGCTCGTGGTGCGCAGCCGCTGGCAGAAGGTAGAGCCTGAAGACGGGATGCGGGGCAAGCTCAAATCCACCCTTCCCCTCTTCTTTCCCATCGGCATCCTCGCCGCGCTTGTGGTGATCGCAGGGATCGGCTCCCTGCTGGGCGCGCCCATTCTGCGCTCCTCCGACTACTGCCGTCTGATCGAGGTGGAGGAGGGCGAATTCACCCAGGATGTGGGCGCCGTGACCTACAACCAGATCCCCCTGCTCGACAAGGCGAGCGCCCAGAAGCTGGGCGACCGCAAGCTGGGTACGCTGGCCGATATGGTCAGCCAGTTTGAGGTGGCAAACAACTACACGCAGATCAACTATCACGGTCGCCCCGTGCGCGCAACGCCGCTGCTCTACGGCGACCTCTTCAAGTGGTTCAATAACCGCCGCTCCGGCCTTCCCGCCTATCTGCTGATCGATATGATCACGCAGGAGGTTGAGGTGGTCCGCCTCTCAGATCTCGGGCTGGACGGAATCCACTTCTCGGGAAGCGAGCCCTTCTTCCGCAATGTCTACCGCACGCTGCGCTTCCAATATCCGACCTTCCTGTTTGGCTCTATCGATTTTGAGGTGGACGAGCAGGGGGTTCCCTACTGGATCGCCTCCCGCGTGGTCAAGCGGATCGGCCTCTTCGGCGGCGACGACGTGGCCGGCGCCGTATTGCTCAACGCCGTGACCGGAGAGAGCGAATACTACCCCGTGGAGCAGGTTCCTGCCTGGGTGGACAACGTGTTTGACCCCGAGCTCATCATCAATCAGTACGACTACTTCGGCAAGTATTCAAACGGTTTCTGGAATGCCACCTTCGGACAGCGCAACGTGGTGATGACCACGGAAGGCTATAACTATATCGCGCTGGGGGACGACGTGTATATGTACACCGGCATCACCTCGGTCGGCCGGGACGAGTCCAATATCGGATTCATCTTAAGCAACATGCGCACAAAAGCCACCAAATTCTACTCCATCGCCGGCGCCGAAGAGTATTCCGCTATGAACTCGGCACGAGGTGCGGTACAGCACCTCGGCTATGACGCCACCTTCCCGCTGCTGCTCAATATCGGCGAACAGCCGACCTATGTGATCGCCCTCAAGGATGATGCAGGGCTGGTGAAGATGTATGCCATGGTCAACGTCAGCCGCTATCAGATCGTGGCCACTGGCTCCTCCATCGCCGAAACCGAACGCCGCTACCTCGAACTGCTTTCCGAAAATGATCTCTACAGCGGCGAGATCAGTGATCTGCCCATTGAAGACGAAGATTCCGGCCTGTCGCCCGATGAGATCCGCACCGTCACGGGGCGCATCGCAGAGATCCGCTCCTCGGTGATCAACGGCACCAGCATGTACTACCTGCGTCTCGAAGACGAATCGGTCTGGTTCGTCGTTTCGGCCGCGCGCACCCCTGCCGCGGTGCTGCTCAACCCGGGCGATCAGGTTGTGCTCCGCTGTGGACCGGAAGAGCCGCTCACGACCGTGCTCGCTCTCGCCCTCGAAAGCGTCCCGCAGGCCACGGCCCCTGAGCTCCCGCCCGTACAGGAGCAACCGGAGCCTGACAGTCCCTCTCCCGAAGTCGAGGCAGAGGGGGAACCGGCCTGAGTCAGCCCCTGCAAGGGCTTTTCCCTTTCGCACTCCCCTGTCTGAAACAAACCGCATCTTGCTGCAAGAACCGTTTGAGGCTCTCATTCGGACCTCAAGCGGTTCTTTTTCGTTCACCGGTTTTTCTCTCCACCCCTTTGTTCCGGGCGGTCGTCCGTCCTGCCAGAATCCCCAAAAAAGCATTGACAAATTCCCTATGCAATGATAGCGTGAAACCAGGGAACTGCCCCTGCAGGCCAGATCCTGCGGCTGTTTCCGGATCCGGCTGAGCGCTGCTTCACCTTGTTTTAAAGGAGGAATTCTCTTGCTCCACGAGCTGATGACCATCTATCTCCTCTTTTTTCGCATGGGAGCCGTGACCTTTGGCGGCGGCTATGCTATGCTGCCCATCTTGCGGCGAGAGATCGTCGAAAACCACCATTGGGTCGACGAAGAGACCATCCTCGACTACTATGCTCTCAGTCAGGGCCTGCCCGGCCTGATCGCGGTCAACGTTGCTGTTTTCCTCGGCTATCGGCAGCGCCGGCTGCCCGGCGCCGTGGCCGCCGCGCTCGGGGTGGCCTCGCCCTGCATCCTCATCATCTCACTCATCGCCGTCTTCCTCAGAAACGTGCAGGACAACCCCTATGTGCAGCATGCTCTGGCGGGAATCTCGGTCTGCGTGGTCGCCCTGATTCTGGACGCCGTGCTCAGTCTCTGGAAGAAGGGGGTCAAAGACCCTCTCGGGATGACGATCTGCTTCTCCATCCTGGCGCTCAGCCTCTTCACCCGCATCTCTCCCATTCTGCTGGTCGTCACCTCCGCGCTGGTCGGAATCGCGGCAAAGGTCAGGCGTCCCTCTGAGGAGGAAACTGCCGTATGATCTATTTGCAGCTTTTCTGGGAGTTTTTTAAGATCGGCCTTTTCGCCATCGGCGGCGGCATGGCGACTCTGCCCTTTTTGCAGCGACTCTCGGAATCCACCGGCTGGTTTTCGCCTGCTCTGATCACCGATATGGTCGCCATCTCGGAATCCACGCCCGGTCCGATCGGCATCAACATGGCCACCTATGTGGGCTGTACCGTCGCCGGCTTCTGGGGCGGTGTGATCGCTACTATGGGCGAGGTGCTGCCCGCCATCGTGATCGTGGTGGCAGTTTCAAAATCGCTTGAGAAATTCCGCGGCAACAGAGTCGTCGACGCGGCCTTTTACGGCCTGCGTCCCGCCGTGACCGGCCTGATCGCGGCTGCCGGCATCGGCGTGGTCAAGGTGACCATGCTGCATCTGGACCGTTTCCGGGAAACCGGCCTGCTGAACGATCTGTTTGATCTGCGCAAGCTGCTCTTTTTCGGTCTCTTCTTCTTTGCCATCCGCAAATTCAAGCTGCACCCCATTTGCTATATCGCCTGCGCAGCCGCGATTGGAATCCTCTTCGCCTTCTGATCGAGACGACCTCTTCCCGCTGTTTCTCTTTGAAACCGCACAGAAGAGAACAAACGGGCAGAGCGACTTGTAACATACATGATGGGAGGGAAATATGAAAAACAAAACGATACCCATTCTTGCCGTTCTGTCTGTCATACTCATGATAGCCGCTTTCTTTACGGGAAGCCATGTAAACGAGAGAAAGAACAGAGACGATCGGCTGCGCCGCTGCGAGACTCTGATTTCTTTTGCGATTGAGAAAGCAGAACACGAAGACCTTTCCAATCAAGATACCATGGAAGCTCTGATCAGCAACCTTTATGCCGCATATGAGTTGTGCGATGATCCTGACCTTGCAGCCATGCTGCATGATTTGTGGAACACCCTGATCTTTCGAAGCGATACATACGCAGACAGACCTGATTTGCTGATCGAGAGGCTTCGCAGCATTTCAGAAGCGTTGACGACGGGAACATGATCCGGATCCATCCCGTTTTTTCCTTCGGACAACGACAAAAAAGGCGCCGAATTCCCCTCTATCGGGAATTCGGCGCTCTTTCTTGCTTGGACGGATAGTTTTACTTGTATTGCGAAAGGGTTGAACAACTTTCCGCTCAGGGCTGGGCGTTTCGCCCTGCGGCGAAGGCCTGCAGCGTTTCCTCCGTTTCGTCGAGATAATACGGCCGTGCCGCAATACCCTCTTTTCCCTCGCGGGTGTCGAAATCGGCATAGCTCCACCACACCGCCACCTTGAGATTCTCAAAATCGTCGATACACCCAAACATCTCTTCGATCCACTTCACCTTGTCGCCCCCGTAAGAGGAGCATCCAAACTCGGTGATCATCCAGGGATAGTCCCCGAAATACGGGCGGTAGTTTTCTTCCACATCGGTATAGATCTCGGAGAATTCCCGCCAGGTCTCTCCTGTGAGATCGGCATAGTAATCGCCGGTGTTGTATCCGGTCAGGCCGATCATCTGCACATAGTCTTCTCCCGGCCAGTAGCGCGTGAAATGATTCCAGTTGGAGGGCGGGTAGTTGCGGTCGTTGGGATTGAACACCCAGATCAGATTGTCGACTCCCTCATCCCGGAAAAAGGCGTAGACATAGCGCCAGACTGCGATGTAGATCTCGGGATCGCTCAGGGTGACAATGCCGGAGTAGGAGGTCCAATCGGAATTCATCTCGTTGTTGAGTCGGAAGAGCACGGGATGTTCAAAGTCCTTGAGCTGCCCTGCGAGCTGCCGAAGATCCTCGTCGAACCGGCCGGCCAGCAGGTCAAACATCGGGGTGTAGCCATAGATCTCGGTGTTGTTTTCGGCCGAGACCTGGAGGGTGAGCTCGATGACCTTACCGCGTTCGCGCGCAAGTTCCAGCGTCGGCCCGTCGAGAGGGTACCCCAGCTGGAGATAGAGCAGCACCACCTCGAAGGGACGCCCGATCTTCTCCTCCATCGCCGGAACGGTCTCTCTGAGACCGTCGCCGAACATGTCGGCCACAAAAATCCCCCAGTCGACCCCCTTTTGTTCCCGATAGCGCTGCCAGAGCGCGGCCGTTTCCGCGCTCCAGCGGGGATCGGCCTTGGGTTCGGGGTGAAGGGTGCTCTTCGCCCTTCCTTTCGGAGGGATCGTCTGAAACGACTGCAGCACCTTTCGGCAGGCCTCGGTATAGGACTCGTTGAACTCGGTTCCCCGAAAGAGATAGCGCAGGTAGCTTCTGCCGACCTTCTGATAGGCAAAGGTGTAGACCGAATCCTCCAGCGCGCAGTCCCCGCTGAACGAGAGGGTGAGCAGGCGGGTCGGCCGGCCGGCAGTCTCGATGGTCTCGTCCTCCAGCAGCATAAGGCCGTTGCTCTCCCGGAAACCCTCGTTTTCATAAAAGCGGTTTTGATAGAACTGAAGGTATCCGTCCACATCCTTATAAGGCGACCATTCCCTTGACACTGTGAGCGCAAAATCCTTCGACCTCAGTTCGGTCACCATGTTTCCGTGGGTGAGGTCAAACTCCGTATCCTTGGGCAGCGTGAGTCGGTAGCCCTCCGGGTAGTTGTAATACACCAGTTCCTTCGACCGTTTCGCCACACAGCGGCAATCGTAATCCCTGCGGACGCCGCGGGGGCGCTCGCCCTGCTCGAGCCAGACCCCGTCGAGATAATAACGGCAGCTCCCGCGCGGCTCAAGCGGCCAGGGGCGGAACTGCCATGCCGCAAACAGCAGGCAGAGCGCCGTGAGCACCGCCGCTGTCAGCCAGTTTAAGATTCGAACGATCCGCCTGCGCTCCATCGCAACCCCTCCCCGCCGTTTCGGATTTTTCAGAATTCCTGTATACTATAGCAACTTTTACACCTTTTTTCAATCGGACGCTATGATGAAAACAGAAGGGGGGAATTCCGCCCCTTCCACAATGTGAGAAACGAGGGGTTACCATATGTATATCAAGCAGGAGGTCCTGCCGCTCGGCAGCCTGACAGCCGGACAGCTCGGCACCGTGACCGAGCTCACCGCATCGGGTGCCATGCGGCGGAGACTTCAGGAAATCGGGCTGACCCCCGGCGCTCTGGTCGAGTGCCGTGGAAGCAGCCCCCACGGCGATCCGACCGTCTATTTTGTGCGGGGCGCGGCCATCGCCCTGCGGAAGGAAGACGCCGACTCCGTGTTGGTGGCGCCGTCCGCACCGCCCCTGCAGCCGACCGCAGACTCCTTCACGGTGGCGCTGGCCGGCAACCCGAATGTGGGCAAATCCACTGTGTTCAACGCCCTGACCGGCCTGAAACAGCACACCGGAAACTGGCCGGGCAAAACGGTTGCCAGCGCGTGGGGCGAATACGCATGGGAAGGCTGCCGCTACCGGCTGATCGATCTGCCGGGTACCTATTCTCTCTTGTCACACTCCGCCGAAGAGGAGGTGGCGCGCGATTTCCTCTGCTTCTCCCGCCCCGACGCCGTGGTGGTGGTCTGCGACGCCACCTGTCTGGAACGGGGGCTGAGTCTGGTGCTGCAGGCGATCGAGATCACCCCTCGGGTCGTGGTCTGCGTCAACCTCATGGACGAGGCTTACAAAAAGGGCGTGCACCTTGATCTGCCTCTGCTCTCGCAGCGCCTGGGACTGCCAGTGACCGCTGTTTCTGCCCGCAGCGGAGAGGGGCTGGAGGCGCTCCGGGAGGCCGTTGCGGCCGTGTGCGCCAGTACGCCCTCCGCCGCGGCATCCATACGCTATCCCGATTTTCTGGAGGAGGCGATTGAAAACCTGACACCCGCTCTGGATCGGCTGGGGGAGGAAAAGCTACCCGCGCGCTGGACGGCGCTTCATCTGCTGATGCAGGATGCCCCTACGGAAGAGCGGCTACGAGAGCGCGGCCTGCTGACACAGCCGCTCGAAGACGCCAAAGCCTCCGCAGCCGCGCAGCTGGAAGCGAAGGGGGTTTCCCCCCTTTCTCTGTATGATACGGCAGTGCAGACGCTGACCCTGCACGCACAGACGCTCTGTCAATCGGTCGTGACTCTGCAGAAGGGCGACCCCTACGCCTTCGACCGAAAGCTCGACCGCATCCTGACCTCCCGGCGGTTCGGCATCCCCATCATGCTGACCCTGCTGGGACTGGTGCTGTGGCTGACCATCTGGGCGGCCAACTTTCCCTCCGCTCTGCTCGCTTCCCTGCTGGGAAGGCTGGGCGGACGGCTTGACCTTCTGCTTGCGGCCCTTCCCCTTCCCCCCACGCTGCACCGCGCCCTGATCGACGGAGTCTGGCGTGTTCTCTCCTGGGTGGTCGCAGTCATGCTGCCGCCCATGGCCATTTTCTTCCCGCTCTTCACCTTGCTGGAGGATTTCGGCTACCTTCCCCGGGTGGCCTTCAACCTCGATCACTGTTTCCGGCGGAGCTGCGCCTGCGGAAAACAGGCCCTGACCATGTGCATGGGATTTGGCTGCAACGCCGTGGGGGTGACCGGCTGCCGCATCATCGACAGTCCCCGCGAACGTCTGATCGCCATTCTCACCAACAGCCTCGTGCCCTGCAATGGGCGCTTTCCCACCCTGATCGCCATGATCTCTCTCTTTTTCGCAGCCTCCGGACTCTTCTCTTCCCTGTTCTCGGCCGGGCTGCTTCTCGGATTTCTGGTCCTGGGGGTGGTGTTGACCCTGCTGTGCTCGCGTCTTCTCTCGGCTACGGTGCTGAAGGGGATCCCCTCCTCCTTCACACTCGAGCTCCCCCCCTATCGGAAACCGCAGTTCGGAAAGGTGCTGTTGCGCTCCCTTTTAGACCGCACGGTCTTTGTGCTGGGGAGAGCCGTGTTGGTGGCTGCGCCGGCAGGGCTTTTGATCTGGCTGCTCGCCAATTGGAACGGCGGAGTGCTGCTCGCACAGCTCTCCGCTCTGCTCGACCCGCTGGGGAGGGCCATGGGGCTCGACGGAGTGATTCTGCTCGCCTTTCTGCTGGGCTTTCCGGCCAATGAAATCGTGCTGCCCATCGCCTTGATGATCTACACCGGCGGCGGCGTGCTGGTGGAAACCGGCAGTCTTGCCGAACTGCACGGCATCCTTCTGACCCACGGCTGGACGGCGCTGACCGCGCTCTGCGTGATGCTCTTCTCGCTGCTGCACTTCCCCTGCTCGACGACCTGCCTGACCATCTACCACGAAACCCGCTCGCTGCGCTGGACGGCGCTGGCCGCGCTGCTTCCCACCCTGTGCGGCGTCCTGCTCTGCATGGCGGTCACGGCAGCTGCACGGCTGACGGGGCTCGCCTGAACGCTCTCTTCCATTCTCAAGGGGGAGTGGGGTCCTCTCTCTCCGCTTCTGCAAAGGGCTTTTTTGCCCTTTGTTTTTTTCCACTTTTTTTCTGCCATTTCTTTTGCAGATGTGGTATACTGGAAAAACAAAGGCGGAGGCTCTTTTTCTCTCTTCTTCCCGCCGGACAATCTTCGGATCTTGCTCCGTATTCTTTCCAGCAAAGCGGGGAAGCCCCGCTTTTGAATCAGGAGGTGAACCGTTTGAAAATTCACGAACACCAGGCCCTGACCCTGCTCGATGAGGCCGGCGTGCCCAATGCCGGCGGACAGGTTGCCTTCACGCCCGAAGAGGCGGCAGCAGCCGCGCGGGCGCTGGGCGGCGACCGGTTTGTGGTCAAGGCTCAGATCCACGCGGGCGGCCGCGGCAAAGCCGGCGGCGTTCGCCTTGCCGAGGGCGAGGCGGGGGTGCGCGAAGCGGCGCAGGCCCTGCTCGGCGCGACCCTGGTCACTCCCCAAACCGGCCCGAACGGGAAGGTGGTCCACCGTCTGCTGGTGGCGCCCGCCCTCTCCATCGCCCGCGAATACTATCTCAGCCTGCTGCTCGACAGCGAAAACGCCTGCCTGGTCTTCATGGCGTCGACCGAGGGGGGCACCGAGATCGAGGAGGTCGCAAAGCAAACCCCCGAAAAAATCCTCCGGCAGGCCGTCGATCCCATCATCGGTCTGCGGGACTTTCAAATCTCAAATCTGGCCGCGGGGCTTGACCTCAAGGGGGAGGCCCGCAAGGATTTCTTTGCGGTGGTTCGCGGACTCTACCGTCTCTTTCTGGAGAAGGACTGCTCTTTGATCGAGCTCAATCCCCTCGTGCTGACCGACGAGGGACGTCTGCTGGCGCTCGACGTGAAGATCAATTTCGACGACAATGCGCTGATGCGCCACAAAGAACTTGCCGCGCTGCGCGACGAGCTGGAGGAAGACCCCCGCGAGGTGGAAGCGGCAAAGAGCAAGCTCAGCTACATCCCGCTCGATGGCACGATCGGCTGCATGGTCAACGGCGCAGGTCTTGCCATGGCCACCATGGACATCATCAAGGCCTTCGGAGGCGAGCCCGCCAACTTCCTCGACGTGGGCGGGGGCGCTTCGGCCGAAAAGGTGGCGGCCGCCTTCTCCATCCTGCTCGCAGATCAAAAGGTACGGGGCATTCTGGTCAATATCTTCGGCGGCATCATGCGCTGCGACGTGCTGGCCGAGGGCATTTTAGAGGCCGCCAAAGCCGTTTCCCTCGAGGTACCCCTGGTGGTTCGCATGAAGGGGACCAACGCGGAAAAGGGCGCCGAGATCCTGCGCACCTCCGGCCTTCCCATCCACTATGAGCCCGACCTCGGGAGGGCGGTGCATACCATCGTTTCGCTGACAAAGGAGGGGGCTTAAATGAGCATCTTTGCAAACCGCGATACCCGTGTGATCGTGCAGGGCATCACGGGTGGACAGGGCATGTTCCACACCGAACGGATGCTGGAATACGGCACCGCAATTGTCGGCGGGGTCACCCCCGGCAAGGGCGGACAATCCGTACTCGGCCTGCCGGTTTTCGACACGGTGGAGCAGGCGGTCGCCGCCACCGGCGCCAACGCCAGCGTGATCTATGTGCCGCCGGCCTACGCGGCCGATTCCATCATGGAGGCGGCCCTTGCAGGGCTCTCTCTCACGGTCTGCATCACCGAAGGCATCCCCATCCTCGATATGATGAAGGTGCACCACTTCTTAAAGGGCAGAAGCACCCGACTGATCGGCCCGAACTGTCCCGGCATTATCACCCCTGGCGAGACCAATCTCGGCATCCTGCCGGGCAATATCTGCAAAAAGGGCAGGGTCGGCGTGGTATCCCGGTCGGGCACCTTGACCTATGAGGCCGTCGACCAGCTCACCGCTCTGGGTATCGGGCAGTCCACCGCCGTCGGCATCGGGGGCGACCCCATCCGAGGCACCGGTTTCCTCGACGTGCTGGAGGCCTTCGAGCGCGACGAGGAGACCCTCGCCGTGCTCATGATCGGCGAAATCGGCGGAAGCGGTGAAGAGCAGGCCGCCCTCTATGCGCGCGACTGCATGACCAAACCGGTCGCCGCCTTCATTGCGGGGCGTACCGCCCCGCCGGGACGCCGTATGGGGCATGCCGGCGCCATTATCTCAGGCGGAAAGGGCGGCGCAAACGATAAGATCGCAGCCATCCGCGCATGCGGCATTCCCGTGGCGGATACCCCCGATCTGTTGGGGCAGACGCTGCTTGAGGCCGCGCGCCGTGCGGGGATCGACGAGGCGCTGCTGCACTGACAAAATCGCGCAATCCAAGGAATCCCCCGTGATCCTCCCGGTCGGGAGGAATCTCTTCCGGCAGATTCTCTTCCTGAAAGGAGTTTCGCACATGACCGAGCTGAAGCTTCCCACTGCGGTGGGGCAGCTGATCGAACGTCTGGAGCGCGCGGGGTTCGAAACCTACGCGGTGGGCGGCTGCGTGCGCGACTGCCTGCTCTCCCGCACTCCGGAGGACTGGGATCTCTGCACCGCCGCCCTTCCGGAACAGATCCTCGCGCTCTTTGCGGAGTACGGCCCCATTCCGACCGGGCTTTCCCACGGTACCGTCACCGTTCCTTTTGACGGAACGGCCTATGAAATCACCCCCTTTCGAACCGAATCCGGCTATGCCGACGGCCGTCATCCCGACCGGGTCCTCTTCGGCTGTACCCTTGAAGAGGATCTCGCCCGCCGAGATTTCACCGTCAACGCCATGGCCTATCACCCCCTTCGCGGACTGATCGACCCCTTCGGCGGCCGACAGGATCTCAAAGCCCGCCTGCTGCGCTGCGTCGGCGATCCTATCCGCCGCTTTGGGGAGGATGCGCTGCGTCTTCTGCGCGGCGTGCGCTTTCTGGCCCTTTTCGGATTGACGGTCGAGCCCGCCACGGCGGCGGCGCTGCACGAGTTGGCCCCCACCGTGGTGCGCGCCGCTCCCGAACGGCTGTTTCCCGAGCTGCTCAAGCTGCTCTGTGCACCGCATGCCGAAACGGCTCTTTCGGAATTCTCGGATCTTCTCTTTGCCATCCTGCCCGAGCTTGCGGCTCAGAAGGACTTTCCCCAGAACACCCCTCACCACTATCTCGATATCTGGCGGCACACGCTGGCCGTGCTCTCCGCCTCTCCTCCGACGCCGGCGCTGCGCCTCGCAGCTCTGCTGCACGACGTTGCAAAACCGCTCTGCGCCACGGTGGATGCGGAAGGAATCAGTCACTTCAAAGGACACCCTGTCCGGGGGGCTGAAGCGGCAGACGCCATCCTGCGCCGTCTTCGCTGCTCCAATACGCTGCGCGAACGGGTGGTCTCTCTGGTGCTGCTGCACGATGAGCGCACCAAACCCACACTGCCCGCCGTGCGCCGCCTCATGGCAAGGGTGCCCCCCTCCATGCTCGAAGAGCTCTTCGCTCTTCAGCGCGCCGACGTCGCCGGGCAGGCGCCCGATCGGCACCCTGAAAAGCTCGCACGGATCTCCGCCGTGGAGGCGCTCTCCCGGCAGGTGCTGGAGCGAGAACTCTGCTGTTCCTTAGCGCAGCTCGCCGTTTCGGGCGACGATCTTCTGGCGCTCGGCAGTTCCAGAGGTCCCGCTCTCGGAACGCTGCTCAACCGTCTGCTGGAAGCTGTGATGGATGAGCAAGTGGAAAACGATAGGGAAGCCCTGCTGCGGCAGGCTGCCCTGTGGCTCTCCGAGTCTTGATCAAACCCCTGCTGAATTTCTCCTTGTGAGGGCGTTTCGCAGCAATATGGGGTTTTTGGCTGTCTGTCACGCCGCCGTTTCCGTGTGTTCACAAAAGCTACACACGATTCGGGTATGGTAAATCTGCACATGGGCCGGCAGTCTGCCGCCTTCGAAGAGGCCAAAGCCTCTCCATGAAGGTCGGCTCCAGAGGACCCTGCGCCGGTCCTTCCATTTCAAGCAAAGAGGTGATTGCTTTGAGCCATGTGATCCAGATTCTTGTGGCAGACGATGAAGACAGACTGCGCCGCCTGGTCGGCGATTTTCTCAAGCGCGAAGGCTTTACGGTGCTTGAGGCAAAAGACGGCGGGGAAGCGCTGCATGTTGTGGAAGAAAAAGGCGACGAGCTCTCGCTGGTCGTTTTGGATGTAATGATGCCGGTTCTCGACGGCTGGAAGACGCTGCGCCAGATCAAGTCGCGCTACCCTTCGCTTCCGGTCGTGATGCTGACCGCCCGAACCGAGGAGGCCGATGAGATCTTCGGCTTTGAGCTGGGGGCAGACGACTATGTGGGCAAACCCTTCTCCCCCATTGTTTTGACTGCCCGCATCAAGGCTCTCCTTCGCAAATCCGCGGAGCCGGACGCGGCCCTTCCCAAAACCTTCGGCGCCCTCACCATTGACGAGCTGGGGCGCATCGTCACCCTGGAGGGCCGCAGGCTCGACCTCTCTCCCAAGGAGTATGAACTGCTGGTCTATCTGGCCGACAACCGCAACGTGGCCCTCTCGCGCGACCAGATCCTCAATGCCGTTTGGGGCTACGACTACTTCGGCGATCTCCGCACCGTCGACACCCACATCAAGAAGATCCGCGCAAAGCTGGGCGATTGGGGGCGCGTGATCCGCACGGTGCGCAGCTACGGCTACCGCTTTGAGCTCGATGAAGAGGACGGCAAGTAACCGCTTTCTTCGTTCTGCCTGCTCCTTTTCCCACCTCAGCGCAGGCCCTGCCCTGCAGATTCCGCTTTGATCTTTTCCCTGCCGCAGGGCTCCTGCCGGATCGTCTGAAAAAAGAGGTCTCTTCATGAAACGCAGCATCCGCACGAGACTGTTTGTCTCGCTCAGCCTGATATCCTGTCTGTTTTTGCTGCTCTTCGGCACGCTCTATACCACCTTCTACGACAAATTCGTGGTGCACTCGCGCCAGCAGCAGCTGCTGGAAGCTTATTCCGATCTGCAGACCAACTACAGCGGCAATCCCTCAGCCGACCTCACCACGCTGCAGGACGCCGAAATGCAGTACAGCATCCGTATGCTCATCAGCGACCCGGACGGCGTGGTCAAATATAACTCTTTGCTCCGCGCAAGAAGATCGCTCTCCGGCTTTTTCAACGGCGGCTCAATTTCGGTTTTTTCGATGATCGACCAGCTTCCCCGCGCCTTTGGAAACGATGTATTTTTCAACGTCGACAGGGAAATCGAATCGATCGACGCCATCCTCTTCACCGCAGGAGAGAGCTCGGTGGGCGTGCATTTCATCGGGCTATTGGGCGTTCACCCCTGCGGTGACCTTCTGCTTTTGCAGATGCCCTCCCCTGTGATCTCCACCGCCAACCAGCAGACCGGATTCTTCCTGATGTTTGCCGGCGGTGTGTCGCTGCTCGCCACCCTGCTTGTGGCCTACTTCTTTTCCCGCCGCCTCACCAGGCCAATCCTTGAGATCCAGGAGGTCGCCGAGCATATGGCGGGGCTCGACTTCTCCAGCCGGTACCGTGGCCCTCAGGAGGACGAAATCGGGCGGCTGGGCGGCAGCATCAACCTGCTCTCGGATCAGCTGGAAGAGACCATCTCCCGTTTGCAGGAGACCAACGCCCGCCTGGAAGATGAGATCGCCAAGGCCCGCCGTCTCGACGAGATGCGCATGAATCTGCTCATCAACGTCTCCCATGAGCTGAAAACGCCGCTTGCCCTGGTGCGGGGATACGCCGAGGGACTTCGTCTCAATCTCAATTCCGACCCCGAGAGCCGCGATTTCTACTGCTCTGTCATCGAGGACGAGGCGCGTCACATGACCCAAATGGTCGGCGAACTGCTCTCGGTGTCGCGCATCGAAGCCGGCACCACCCCGCCTCAGCTTGAGGTGTTTTCGCTCGACGAACTGCTCGACGAGCTGTGCGGGAGACTGTCGCAGGTGCTTGCGGATCGTTCGCTCACCCTCCGCCGCACACCCTCCGGTGCCTGCCTTCTGGCCGACCGCGATATGATCGGGCAGGCCGTGAGCAACTATCTCTCAAATGCCGTGGATCACACCCCCGAGGGCGGCGAGATCCGAATCGAAACGGCCGCCGTCTCCCCCGAACGGCTCCGTCTTTCGGTCATCAACCAGGGCAGCCATATCCCGGAGGAGGAGCTGCCCAGGATCTGGCAGAGCTTCTACAAGCTCGACCACGCTCACACCCGCGCCTTCGGCGGCACCGGCATCGGGCTTTCCATCGTCAAGGCCGTGATCGAGGCGCACCACTGCCGCTACGGCGCCAGCAACCTGGAGGAAGGCGTGGAATTCTGGTGCGAGCTCCCGCTCAGCGAGAGCCCTGCCGACTCGGAACAGGCACTTCGAAAAGAAGCGCTCTCCCCTGTCTTCCCCGGATCCGGCGAGCAGACGCAGGCCTGACGGAACCGGTTCTGCCGCTCCCCTATGGGCGCTCTGCGCCATGCGCCGGGACTCTGTATTTTAAATCCAAATCCCAATTCCCTATATCAAAAGGAGGAAGTATCATGAAAAAGCGCTTTATTGTTGAGTTCGGAACCGGAGCCGACCTGCACGGCGGCAACGTCACCAAGGCTGCCGGAAAGGCCCTGCGCGACGCGATTTCCCACTGCTGCCTGTCCGGCCTGACCGAGGTGGCAAATGTGAAGGACGCCGTGAACAACCTCTCCATCGAGGTGAAGATCGCGACCCCCAACAAAGAGGCCCTCAACCTGGAAGAGGCTCTCAAGAGCCTGCCCCCCTATCGGAATATCACGGCCGAAGTGGTGGACGGCGGCATGACCGTCCGCGGCACGCACGCCCCCAGCCTCGGCGAGGGCGACACGATCACCATCGTCAACGCGGCCATCACCGTCTGCATCAACGACTGATCTTTCCAAGAGTCTGCACCCCTTTCTCCTTCCCCAATCTGCTCCTGCCAGGCCCGCCGAACAGGGCCGCCGCCCATACGGACAGCATGGGAGGAAACGCTCGGACAGCTGCCTGAAAGGGTTTGCTCTTCCCCTCAAACAAAAAGAAGGCCGGATATCGGATGTTCGATATCCGGCCTTCTTTTGTCTTTTACCTTGGAATCAAATCTCTTGCTTCTGCCGTTCGAGAAGGATGGATTCCGCTTTTCGGGAATTTTCCTATCCGTCCGTCTGCCGCCGCAACAAGGCCGGGCATTTGTTCAGTCAAAGATCTGCCCCGGCAGCTTCTGCTTCTCCTTCGGCGCAAACCCCTGATCGAATGCGTCGACATCGGCATCGTCCACATAATACCCCTGCGGAGTCTGATATACTCCCGTGATTCCATCCAGATATCCCGGAATCAGTTCCTTGCAGAGAAAGAAAGACGCATCCGCATCCTCCGGCAGATCATGGTAACGGATGCCAAACCTGCTGGCATAGTCGAACCCGCTCTTGCCGTAGAATCCGATATTGCCTTCAAACAGCACCGCTCCGAATCCAAGCTCTGCGGCCTTCTCCAAAGAGAAGTCAAGCAGGGTCTTCCCATACCCCTGGCGCTTCAGCTCCGGCGTGATTCCGATCGGCCCCATGGTGAGAATCGGGATCACTCTTCCGTCGTCGGCTTCGATGACGGTCTTCATGAACATGTTTTGACCGATCAGGGTTCCGTCTTTTTCCATCACGAAATCCAGTTCTTTCACAAATGCCGGATCATTTCGAAGCACATGGATCACATAGTGCTCGCTGCATCCCGGACGGTATACGTTCCAGAACGATTCTCTGACTAGATTCTCAACTGCCCTGTAATCATCCGCTCTCTCCAAACGGATCGTAACATTGTTTTGACGCATGGTGTTCCTCCTGAATGATACTTCTTCAAATGTGTTTCTGCGGGAGATCTCACGAGGGTCACAACCTCCCTGTCCTTTCACAAGCTCCGGTGTGTTGTGCTTTTTCAAACAGCGTTCTCCTTTATGCTATTTTATTGTCAAACCTTACGGCTCAATTGGCACGGCTCAATTGGCAAGCCGGGAACCGTTCCCTCGCTTTTCAGGCAGACAAAGCGCGGACCTTCTGCGCCGATCTCTCCGCTGAACCGAAATCCGCACTTCATCAAAACCTTTTTCGACGCGGCATTGTCCGGGTCCGTTTCCGCCTCGACGGCGACAATGCCCGGATGCCGAAACGCCCACGCAAGCGCAAGCTTCACGGCCTCGACGGCATACCCTCGGCCCCGAAACTCTTCCAAAATCCCATATCCGATCTCCGGATTGCCGCCTGCCTTGATCCCTTTAAAACAGAGATCTCCGATATGCGTTTTGTCGATCGTTTCAATCATCCACGCGGCATACCACTCCCACTGTTCAGGATGGCTGAGGCAGCCTTCCAGCATTTCTCCATATGCCTTTTTGAGCTCTTCATCCTTTTCAGCCGCGATCCATCCCTCCATTTGCTCCACGCTTGCGGGATAGATGCTTATCCGGTCCGTTTCCATCATGGAACGCTTCCCTCCTCTTTTTCACGGTTGTTCTGCGCTTTCAGTCTGCTCAGATAGAGGCAGTAAACGATCGACACAGCGATGGTGGTCCCCACATAGAGCCAGTCCCCCGACTCTGTGCCTGCGCCGAATTTGGAGAAGACGTCCACAAGTCCGTGCGCGACGATACATGGAAGCAGGCTGCCGCTTTTGTAGAAGACCATGG